>Ga0315909_10000105_pt1 | contig 108469 bp, 105 predicted proteins | sample LakEriMetagenome_11_FD_203527 | JGI IMG/M metagenome (GOLD analysis project Ga0315909, IMG submission 203527) | Freshwater fungal communities from buoy surface, Lake Erie, Ohio, United States - Buoy 2 MA125 | ecosystem: Environmental > Aquatic > Freshwater > Lake | place: USA: Lake Erie, Ohio... | reverse complement strand
GTGTGATTTCGCCATTTACGACTTGCCTTTTTCGGGTCACAATAGAGAGATGCCGGCGAAACCAAAGACTTCAGCCATGCGACCGCGTCGAGTTGATCCACTCGAACGGGTACTGAATCTCTTTACATTGCTGCATCGATCAACTCGCCCATTGACTCGAGAACAAATCGTTGCCGAAATGGCCCGTGGTATGACGCCGTATCCCACAACAGAGGATGCACAACGTCAACTTTTCGGAAGCGACAAGAACACCATTGTTCGTGATCTTGGTATTCAGGTGCGGCAAACAATTGCTCAGGGTGATGAGGCTGGTCAAACAAAGTATTGGATCAGCGAAGATGACATGTGCGTTCCCGAGCTCAACCTCACTGAAGAAGAGGTTTCGGTTCTGAGCCTGGCCTTGGCATCGATCCACCAATCGGTTCCCGAGGCATCTGAAGCGATGATGAAGGTTGAGGGGATGAACCCTCAACGCGCTGCTGTGAATTTCAATGTTCAGGTACCGGTCATCATCGTGCGATTGTCTGAGGTCATTCAGCGCCGACAAATCATCGAGTTCAAACTTCAGGATGTTAAAGTCGTTTTCGATCCATCACGATTACTGTTTGATAAAGGAACTTGGTATTTGATCGGGTCGAGCCAAGGATCAAAGAAGATGAGTGCGATTAAATGCGCGCTCATACCTCTTGAATTTGAAATTGGTGAAGACGAATCAGTCCATGTGGGCAAGAAACTGTCGAATCGTGAATTGCGACGGCTTGTTCATGGGGTTGACGATCTAGAACTTGAAGCGACAGTCGTGGTTGACTCACTAGCCGCTGGCATGTCGTGGTGGGATTCTCGTGTCGTTGAAACAGAGTCCATGCCCGAAGGTCGATTACGAATCACAGTCAAGGTTGATGACCCAGCACGTTTTCGTGGTTGGGTCTTGGGTTTTGGTGAACACGCAATCATTGAATCTCCCGAAACATTGCGAAACGACTTCATGCAATGGCTAGATGGACTTGGTCAGCTACCAACAGAAATTCCACACCCACCCGCACTACCTACTGCTCCAACAAATCGGCCAGGACCGCGACCATTGGGAGAGCGTTTGCAGCGCTTGCTGTCCATTTTGCCTTGGTTGCGCGTACAGGGTTCAATTTCAGTTGACGAATTAGCAGGGATGTTAGGAGTTGGCCCACAACATCTTTTGAAAGATCTTGAATTCGCCTCGATGTGCGGCGTTCCGCCCTACACGCACGACGCCCTTTTTGACTTCTCGGTGGTCGATGGAGATGTTTTGTTTCATGGCGATGCACCTTCGTTCGGACCCTTGCGTCGCACGAGGGCGCTGATGACTCGTTCAATCAAACTGACACCTCGTCAAGCGACAGCAATCGCTTTGGCTTTGGCGAGCCACGAGGCAGTCGCCGGAGACTTGACGATACGAAATGACGCGGTGTCGTCGTTGCGCGACAAACTTGAATTAGCTATTGGTGGCCTTCCCATTCAAGTGCGCCTTGAAGATGCACCTCTATTGAACGAAGTCAATGTTGCGATTGAGGGCGCCAAAGAGATACGTGTCGTTTACGTCAACGGTGAAGACGTTGTAACCGAGCGAGTGTTGCATCCCTTGAAGATTTTTGTTGACCGTGGCGAGTCGTATTTGATTGCCGACGATATTGCGAGCGGCGACTCTGAACGCGTTTTTCGTGTCGACCGTCTTATTGAATGTCACGAGACCGGGGCTTCGTTCGAACCCCGGATCGTCGAGTTTCAAGAGTGGCGTTTTCGTGGCGAAGTAGAGCCTGCAGTTTTGTATGTGGCCCCTGGGAATGATTGGTTGCTCGATCGCATTGTGACAACGGCCAACGTGGTCAATGATGATGGATCAATGTTTTTATGGGTCAATGTGGCTAGCCGACCATGGCTGGCTCGATTGCTGTTACGTTGCGGACCTACGTCGTGTGTTGTCAGTCCCGCACACCTTCAGAGCGTTGTCGCCGAACGGGCTCGGGAAATTCGCCGGCAATACACGTGATTGTTGGCATGTGGTGCCCGACAAGCAGGTATATGTTGCCTGACCCCCATGGCAAAGTGGCAACATGGTAAACGTGAAAGCGCTCCTAACGTTACGGTACCGACCAGTGTCGGACACCGTCATCGCGTATGTTGATGCGCTCGAGCCCGACGTGAACGATTCGGCAGTAGTTCCCGATCTTGACTCTGGCGTTGTGCGCGAAAAACTAGATGCTGACACAACTGCCGAATGGGTGACAATTGACGGCACCGATGTTTTGGTCGGTATTCAACAAATGCACGCTTCAGTTGGCTCGTACGTTGGGGGTATGCCTCCGTACATGGCGCAATTGTTAACCGACATTGTTTTGTTGGCTAAAGATTCAGCTGAACCCGGAGATTCGCAGACGGCATTGTTGAAAACACACGAGATGACTCGTCGCCTCGACATCTCGTTGTTGCACCGACCAGCAGTGACAAACGAAAAACGACGGGCGTCTCGTGCGACATCAAAAGGCGTTGAGGCAGCACTGCACTATGTCATTGACAGTTTTGAACACTCACCGCGGCCACTTCCGTCCGACGAGTCAGTGGCACATGTCTTGCGTGATCTCGCATCTTCGATTAGTGACGGTGAAGGTCTGTCGAGCGAACGCACAGTTGAGGTAGCTTTTAACAAGATTTCCAAAACAGGTATGCGTAGCCAGGTACAAAAGAAAGAACTGTTGTCAATGGTTAATGATCTACGCGATCAACGAACCTGGCAGAGTGCGATTGACAAGGCACTCACGACTCCTGAGCTTGTGCTCAATTCAGAGTCAGATGGCGAACTCAACGACGCCGATTGACATTCCACTCGTCGCGAAGAAACCTTGAGAACGTTTTGTTCCACGTGGCGTAGTGCGGCCAACGGGCAGCAACCCAGGCATCGGCTTCTAGATCGTCAAAGTCATATTGACGCATCGCCCATGCTTTCAAGATGAGCCCAGTTCGGCTGCGTCCACCATGACAATGCACCAGAACTTGATGGCCTTCGGCGAGAAGAGCATCAATGCTGTCGACGGCGTCACGAACGAGAGTGAGCAAATCTAAATTGGCGTCGCCTTCGTCGTCGCGAATATAAAACTCTCGGCGAACTGCATGATTCGCTAGCTCTCCGCCGGTCAAACACAACGACACCGTTGCAAACGACGAATCGCTCAATAAAGCCCCACCTAGATCGGTCGCGAAGACTGCAAAAGTTTCATCCACTTGTTTTGGTTCCTTGGGCTCTTCGCGTTGCGTGAGAACGGCTGGCTTTGAACCAACCAGTTGGCGTGCTGTGTTCTGCAAATCGAGATAGTCGTAGTCACGTCGGCCAGCTGGCGTGTTGATTGACCCGTGTATATATGTCAACCAGCGACTGGGGATTCCTTGAATTCCGTAGGTTGCTCCTGCAATTGCGCCAGCGACACACGCAACTGTGTCGGTGTCTCCTCCAAGATCAATCGCCGCGGTCACAGTGCCGGCGAAATTGGTGTTGGTGCGCACCGCCCAGACTGCTTGAGCAAGGCAAGTCCAGACCGAACCGTTGCTGGGTTCATCGGGATTTCCAGGTACCCACTGTGAACTCAGCAAGTGGCTAAAGCGAACGCGATGTTCGTCAGGAACATAGGACAAGACATCGTCGATTTGATCAATGGGGTGAGCACCCAGAATTGAACGGCGACATAGTTCAGTTCCGATGGCCGCGCCCCATCCGGCCGCTGGGTCGAAGTGAGTCATTGACGCCTGGGTGAATGCCACATGCATGACCTCTTCAGTGCTGTGTCCGATGTAAGCCAAAGCAATGGCCCAAGTACGCATGAGAGCACCGTTACTCGCGGAGCGACCTGGGTCAGCGGCGTCATTCATCGCGGCTTCATGTCGATTGGCTGCCGAAAGAGCGCGCGAGGTTGCAATACCAACGTCGGTTGCGCCAGCTCGCCAAGCAACGAAGCGTGCCCACAAGTCGTCGAGGTCGAGCCCGCCACACGCCAGAAGTGATTCGGCAAGAGCCAAGGTCATTTGCGTGTCATCAGTAAATTCTGCAGGTTCCCAGCAAAAGGAACCTCCACCGATCATCTCACCAACTCCACCCAAAACCGGTTGCGGGAATTGGGTCGAGTATTGGTCGGCTGGTCCGAATTCAAATGGGGCTCCTAAAGCATCACCAATGGCCGAACCTATGAGGGCCCCCATCGCACGTTGCAAGATTTCTGGCGTGATTCGGTGTTGAACGAAGGGTGTGAAGTGGGGGGGTTGCGGTGTGTTCTGGTTCATGATGTTCTCCTCTGGTGATTGACAGAGAGATAACGATTGGAACTCATGAAAATGTGCGTTGACCGTTTTTAGACTCGCCACATGCAGAAAGAAAATCGACCGAGTAGCCGATTTCAGCCATTTTCTTCGGCGAAAAAATCTCAGATGAATGGTTTTTCGAGGATTATTCCTAGCGGAGCAAGACGACGAATTCACTAACAGTATAGAAAAATAGTGTGATCTATTAGGTCATCTTGGGCAAATTATGACACGGCAATAGGGCAGACTTCCGAGGTGATTATTTCGTCTAACAACGAGGACGCCATAGGTTCAAATCCTGATGACGACCGCGAATCGTCGGGCGAAAATGAAGATCTTCCGCCCCAAAACGATTGGATTCGTTCATCGTTTTGGGTCAAGACGTTACGTACGGCGCGACCACGCACAACCTGGTTTCGAGTGCCCCGTATGTACACAGAAAAAACTGCGCAGCAGATCGCGAGCGATTTACGTTCGGCCCACCATCGAGACCCAAAAAAGTTGCGGGTCAAAGGCGTGTTGCCTGGCGACCGTTGGGACGCCCGTTGGAATGCGTCACCTGAAGGTCCGGACGGTCAATTTTCAATCTGGATTCGGTTTCTCGGGGAAGACAAATAAACCTGCGTTGACTAGTTCAACTGTTGATTCAGATTCCAATTCATTTTCTCGCCTCCGTATCGCACCCAGACTTCACAATCGCCGGGAGCACCGTTAGTCGTCGGTTCCCATTTGGCCTCCCACACCTCGGCGCTACGAAAACCGCGGACACGCTGGTCTTTCGTGCGACGTAGATGAGATCGCCGAATATCACTGGCAATCTGTGAGGCCGACTTACGGGTGTATAACTTCGGGATTCGAAACCAGTCGCCAGACATGCGAGCTTGATCAAAAGAACGCTGCCAGAAAGAACGACGCTTTTCGCGACGACGGGTTGATGAATGTGATCGGGCTGTGGGGGCAATGGTGATTGTCATACAAGTCAAACGACATCACTCACATCATTTGTGCGCTTCTCAAAAAACTTTTCTCGCGAGAGTTTTACCAACGCTCGAATGACCAGCTTTCGGGTCGTCCGTTTTTATAGGGCATGATTCCGTGGAAAACACGCGGATCCTCGTCAAAAACAAGCGGTAAAAAGTAACGATCTCCCTCCCACATGGGTAGATGAGCAGCGTCTCGCTCGGCCGGATCATCGCTACAGGCTTGAAGAACTCGCGAGATGGGGATCCACGCCAAGTCACCCTCAACATTGGTGGATAAAGGATCGCCGGTCCACCCGTCAATAATGAACAGCGGCGACAACCAGTCCTCGCCATTTGGGCCAAAGCCAGGCCATGACACAGTGCCACGTAATCGCATCGAGGTGACATCGATGCCGGCTTCTTCAAGAATTTCGCGACGCATGCCAGTTGCCAAATCTTCATTGGTTTCTAATTTGCCGCCGAGACCATTCCACTTACCGAGATGTTCATCGGTAGAACGCTTATTGCGATGCACGAGGAGCACTTCATTGGTTTCGCGGTTCACGATGTACCCGAGAGTTCCCAAAATCGGCGTATATGGCATGTCTCACTTGTATCAGAGATTGATGGGGCAGACTGTTGCTATGAGTCTGAAAGAAGAGTTTCTTCGAGACGGAGCAGTTGTGCTGCGCGGAGTTGTTACTCCCGATGAAATTGAAAAATTGACAAGGGGTATTGATGCTGTCCTCGAGCGCCCAAGTGCTCGAGCCAAAGTCGCGAGTACTCCTGATGATCCAGGATTCTTTATTGAAGACTTCAGTACTTGGCGCGAGCACAAAGAATTCAAAGAGTTTGTGTTGGGTACAAAGTTGTCAAAAGTCGCGGCTGAGTTAACCGGCTCATCAACGATACGGATGTATCACGATCATGTGTTGGTTAAAGAACCTGGCACACGTCAGCGAACTCCCTGGCATCAAGATCAACCGTATTACGACGTAGAAGGTCAACAAAATGTGAGTTTCTGGATACCTGTTGATCCCGTGGCCAAACAGGATTGTCTTGAGTTGATAGCCGGAACTCATCGTGGTCCGTGGTTGATGCCACGTTCGTTTCTTGATCATCAAGCGAAGTGGTTTCCCGAAGGTTCACTCGTTGAAATGCCCGACTTCGAAAATCTTCGTGAGTCGTTTGAGATTTTGTCGTGGGATCTAGAGCCTGGTGATGCGATTGCTTTTCATATGTTGACAGTGCATGGCGCTCCGGGAGTCTCTGCTTCGAACCGTCGTCGCGTGTTTAGTTTGCGCGTTCTCGGTGATGACATGGTGTACGCCCCACGCGATTGGGTGACCTCACCAGACATGCGTGCAGTGATGAGTGCTGAAGAAGATCAACGTGTTGCTGGTGAATCGCTTAGGGGAGACTGGTTTCCACAGTTGTTGTGACATCGTTGGCGCGTTCGCCAAGGTCGATGAACAAAGCGACACGATCTTCAATAATTGGGTATTCGCCGTTTGCGGGCGGCGCAAGATCTTCGACAGCAATCGTGCGACCATCACAATCGGTGAAGGTGTCGGTGCCCACGATTTGCTGAATCGCGCACGAGACATCACGGTCGGCTGGGAACGCGTAGTACACAACCCATCCGCGTTCTGAATCGGTTCCGTTGTGATCAAGAACAATTGTGCGCTCGCCCGATGTAGTACCGAGGCCTGGGAAAAGTACAGGACCATTGGTTTTGATTGATTCGGCCCACTGATCAACATTGCCAATGGGCAGTCGGTCGGGAGTGAAGGTGGTGGTTTGCGCCTGCTCGCCGGCCATCAAGGCAGCGATACCCCACATGACGAGTCCGAGCACTGCGAAAAACCCGAGTCCGGCCAGTACGGGAGCGAGCGCTCGACCTACGGGAGAACGAAATTCGGGAAGTGCCACGTGGTGAGTCTGCCCAGCAGGACTGGAGTTTTCGAAATCCTTCGGGAATTTTTCCAAATATTTTGAAAGTTTCTGTCAGGACCGAGGCAGTCAATGCTCTTGAACCCCGACAGCGCAACGGGTGCTGACACTAAAGGTCCGCCATGAAAATCACATCATTGCTCACAAAAGGTTTAGTCGTCACTGCAATCACTACCACGATGGCTCTCGGAGCTGGTGTTGTGGGTGCCTCGGCCAGCGATGGTCGGGACGAACGCAACACATCAGGTGCAGAGCATGAGCGCGGTTCAGAACATGGTCACGATGATGACGGTGAAGAAAATGGTCGTGGTCACGAGGCTCACGGCCAGGGCTGGGGATTCGGACACGGTACCGACGAGGAAAGCAGCGATGATGTGACCGACAGCGGAGAGCTCGACGAATCCATTCCGAGTTCTACTGCATTTGATGTTTCTGTTCCAGCGCTCGATGTCCCCGTTGCAGAAGTTCTAGTTGATTCAGCCCCCGACACAACTGCTCCCGCTGCACCTGCACCCGACACGACCTTGACCCGTACTGCGACTCCAGCATTGACTCTCGAGGTCCCCGCAACTGCTGCGCCGACTCAGACAAGCCCAGTCGCTGCTCCTGAGGTCATTCGGGACGTCGCTGAATCTTCGGCAACGCCCACGAACGAAGCCACTCTTGAAATTTCCAGTAACGAAACTGCGAGCCCAGCGTCGGGCAGCTTGCCGATGACGGGAGCTTCGAGTTTTATCGTGCTGGGCCTCGCCGCAAGTTTGCTGGCCGCTGGTTGGTTGGCCATTGTTGGTCGCCGCCGCAACCGCAAGGTCGTCGCATAATCCCCACGTGTTGACTTTCGCTGGCGGGCGGAGCCCCGATTCGGTTCTGGCGGAGCCGAGTCGGGGTTTTCTTGCGCCTGTGACACATTTATTTTGCGTCACAGTTCCGCGCAGTCGCGTGCGAGTGTGTGGATGACACCCTGATGGCGTAGGGTTTCTCTCTTGTGAAGCGGCCATACCGAGTCGTCGTTGCCAAGCCCGGACTTGATGGGCATGACAGAGGCGCAAAGACCATCACTAGAGCACTCCGTGACCATGGGTTCGAGGTCATCTATACGGGTCTTCATCAGACCCCCGAGCAGATCGCTGAAACAGCACTGCAAGAAGATGTCGATGCCGTGGGACTGTCGTTGTTGTCTGGTGCGCATTTGACGTTGTTCCCCCGAGTGATGGAAGAACTCAAAAATCGTTCCATGGAAGACACGTTGATTTTTGGTGGCGGAGTCATTCCCGATGCCGACGCACGTACGTTGCGTGAACAAGGTGTCTCCGAAATCTTCGGACCTGGTTCGTCGCTAAAAGCAATCGCTCAGTGGCTTGAAACAGCACTGGACGCCCGAGAAGACGCAAGTTAGAGAGAGGACATAATCAATGGACCTGTTCGAATACCAGGGCAAGCAATACTTCGCCCGTTTCGACATTCCGGTGAGCCCAGGGGGCGCTGCCGACACTGTTGATGAAGCAGTGAAAGTTGCTGACGCTTCGGGTTATCCCGTCGTTGTCAAAGCACAAGTTCAAGTTGGTGGACGCGGCAAAGCTGGCGGCATCAAGTTGGCGAACAACGCTGAAGAAACCCGCTTCCATGCCAACAACATTTTGGGTATGGACATCAAGGGTCATGTCGTGAAGCGCGTGTGGGTTGAACACGCAAGCGACATCGAAGAGGAGTACTACGCGTCATTCACGCTTGACCGTGCTGCGAAAAAGCATCTCTTGATGTTGTCGGCACAAGGTGGCGTTGAAATTGAAGAAGTCGCCGAAAAAGATCCCGATGCAATTATCAAATTGCACATTGATCCCGTTGACGGATTGTCAGCTGCTGCAGCACATAAGGCTGCCGTCGACGCAAAGATTCCTGCGAAGGCACTTGATGGCGTCGCGTCAATTTTGGTGCAGTTGTACCGTTGCTTCACCGAAGGCGACTGCGACCTGGCAGAAATCAACCCATTGATTTTGAAGCCAACCGGTGAAGTGCACGCACTTGATGCCAAGGTGAGCCTTGACGACAATGCTGACTTCCGTCATCCCGAGTGGGCTGAGTATCGCGCGACTGAAGAACTTGATTCACGCGAACAACTCGCTCGCACACATGGTTTGCAGTACATCGGTCTCGAAGGAACTGTTGGCATCATTGCCAACGGTGCTGGTTTGGCAATGAGCACGCTCGACGTTGTTAATCAAGTCGGCGGAACTGCTGCCAACTTCTTAGACATCGGTGGTGGTGCCAACGCTGACGTGATGGCTGCTGCTCTTGAAGTCATCAACTTTGACGAGAAGGTGACATCAATTTTCATCAACATCTTCGGTGGAATTACTCGCGGTGAAGAAGTTGCTAAGGGAATTGTTGAAGCTTTGTCGCGCGTGACACTCAAGGCACCGATCGTGATTCGTCTCGACGGAACAAACGCTGAAGAAGGACGCAAGATTTTGGCTGACGCCGGAATCCCCGAGTCCACATTGATCTCTAAGCCCACCATGCTCGAAGCAGCTCGCGCTGCTGTCGCCATCTCGAACGGGAAGTGAACCCATGGCAATTTTCGTGAATCAATCAACCAAGGTCATCGTGCAAGGTCTCACCGGAGGCCAAGGCAAATACCACGGTCTACGTAACAAGGCATACGGAACTCAAGTTGTCGGTGGAGTCACACCAGGCAAGGGTGGAACCGATGTTGAAGGTATTCCAGTTTTCAACTCGGTCGCTGAAGCAGTTGCTGCAACTGGTGCAAATGCATCGTTCATTGCTGTGCCGCCCAAGGCTGCATCGGCTGCCATCTTGGAAGCGGCTGCCGCTGGCATTGCTTTCATCGTGTGCATCACCGAAGGCATCCCCGCACAAGACGAAGCCAAGGTGTTCAACACCTTGGTGCGTGATTACCCCAAGACTCGTTTGCTCGGTCCGAACTGCCCAGGCATCATCAGCCCAGGTAAGTGCAACATCGGAATCACCGCCGGCGAAATTGCTGAATTGCCCAAGGCTGGCAAGAAGAACGTTGGCATCGTGAGCCGTTCAGGAACCTTGACCTATCAGGCTCTGTACGAACTTAAACAGCGCGGCATTGGCGTGAGCACGTGTGTCGGTATCGGTGGCGACCCCGTGCCTGGCACCAACTTCATCGATTGCTTGCGTGAATTCCAGAACGACCCCGAGACCGACGCCATCATCATGATCGGTGAAATTGGTGGATCAGCCGAAGAAGAAGCCGCTGAGTTCATCAAAGCCAACGTCACCAAGCCAATGAGTGCGTACATCGCAGGTGTGACTGCTCCGGCTGGCAAGAAGATGGGCCACGCTGGCGCCATCGTCTCGGGCGGTAAAGGAACTGCTCAGGGCAAGATGGACGCATTGCGTGCTGCTGGTGTGAAGGTGGGTCTCAACCCAACCGAAGCCGGCGACTTGATGGCAGAAATCATCAAATCAATCAGCTGAGGATTCGCTCTCGTAGCACTACTTTGTTTCATGCTCGTGTTGAGGCGTAAGGTCATGACATGCCTGCTGCCTTGCTCAGTGTGTTTGATAAGACAGGGATCGTTGATTTGGCCGAGGCCTTAGCTGCGGCTGGGTGGGACATCATCTCAAGTGGTGGCACGGCAAAAGTGTTGAACGACGCTGGCCTTGCTGTCACTGACGTCGCTGACCTTACGGGTTACCCGGCCATGTTGGGACACCGAGTCGTGACTCTTCACCCGAATGTGCACGCCGGCATTTTGGCCGACCTCGACGACGCATCGCATGTCGCTGATCTTGAGGCTCACAACATCTCGCCAATCAGTCTTGTTGTCGTGAACCTGTATCCGTTTGATACCAACCCGAGTATTGAACTCATCGATATCGGTGGACCAACTCTCGTGCGCGGTGCGGCGAAAAATCATGCACATGTTGCGGTTGTTGTTCGACCAAGTGATTATTCGCGAGTCATTGCAGAAGTGCAAGCAAGCGGTTCGATTTCGGCAACAACTCGTCGCGACTTGGCAGCAATTGCGTTTACAGAAATTGCCCATTACGACATTGCGATTGCTGAATGGATGAAGGCTCAAGGCGCGGTCTCTGAATCGCTACCTGAGCATTTATTGATTGGCAGTACGCGAGTTCAAGAATTGCGTTACGGCGAGAACCCACATCAGTCGGGTGCGCGTTATCGCTTTGATGGTGAAAGCAGTTGGTGGGATACTGCGGTTCAACACGGTGGTAAAGAACTCAGCTACCTCAACTTGTACGACACTGAAGCGGCGTGGCGTTTAGTGAATCAATTCACCGATGCAGCCTGCGTCATTGTGAAGCACGCGAATCCGTGCGGCGTCGCAGTGTCGGCGCAAGGTTCAATAGCAGAGGCGTACTCATTGGCGAATGCGTGTGATCCAGTGAGTGCATTCGGTGGAATCGTTGCCGCTAATCGCAACGTCACTCGCGCCATGGCCGAAGCCCTCGCACCAGTTTTCACCGAAGTCGTCGTTGCTCCGTCGTTTGATGCTGATGCACTTGAGGTGTTGCTCGCAAAGAAGAATCTGCGCGTGATTTCGGCAGCGGCACCAGCGTCCCGCAAATTAGATATTCGTTCTATTGATGGTGGCTTTTTGGTGCAAAATGCTGACACGGTCAACTTCGATCGCAGCACATGGAAAGTAGTGACCGAAACTCAACCGACTGCCGAACAATGGGCCGACCTTTCGTTTGCTTGGCAGGTGTGTTCGATTGTGAGTTCGAATGCGATCGTCTTTGCCAAAGATCAACAAGCGTTCGGAATTGGTGCGGGTCAACAAAATCGTCTTGATTCAGCACGTATTGCGGCCGAGCGTTCTGCCGGCCGTGCACATGGGGGAGTCTGCGCAAGCGATGCCTTCTTCCCATTTCGTGATGGCCTTGATGCCACCGCGGCGGCCGGAATCAAAGCTGTGATTCAGCCTGGTGGAAGTGTGCGCGATGAAGAAGTCATCGCTGCAGCCAACGAGCATGGCATCGCGATGGTCTTTACCTCAGAGCGCCACTTCAAGCACTGAGCAGTTGAGGTCTAGGGGGTGCTTTGAGCAGCCTTGGTTTCTTGAGCCTTTTGAATAGCTAGTGGGATCAGCCCAACAACCAAGCCTGAAATAATCAGCGCTCCGGCAATGGCACCGGCACTGTCAGGTTTGAAGGCAGCGATAAAAAACCCACTGATTCCGATCGAAGTCGTTGCGGCGCCCCACCATGTTAAAGCTCGCCGCTGTCCGTTCGAACCGACGTAACACATAGCTATTCCTGCGATCGCTCCAAGAATTCCGGCACCAGCGTTGGCCATGCTCACCGCCATGAGCAGTGAACCAATCAAGACTGCGACCATACCTGCGGGAATGAGGGCTGTTCCCACTGCGTTGTATCCTCGACGATCCAGTGTGGCTACGCCCAAAATCAGTGCAGAACCAAGAATGAGATAGACCGCACCTTGTTTGCCAACGAAGCCTCCAACTTCACCGGGTAGTTCAGAATAAATCGTGCTGTCGTAACACTCGCTGGGAACGTCTCCGTCGCCGTAGAAAAGTTCTTCACACCGATCATCTGTCAAAACTTCTCCGCCAATGAGCGATGAAAAGCCGAAAATGAGAGCCAATGCAGCAAATGCCAAGAAAATTGACCGCCCGCGATAACCAGGAAGGACCCATACAGCGATGTGGGCAACTGCGGTCAGGATCAAACCTAGCCCAGGGTTCATTTGTGTATCGCCAACTAACACGAGACAAAAGGTCAGAAGACTTGTAATTCCGACCCCAACAGCTGCAGCGTGAAGCTCCGTTGATTTGGAAGTTTTGAGTCGAACAACTAATCCGATGCCGAACGCGATCATCGCACCTATGTAAGCGCCAGCAAGTGAGTCCGAATCGCCAGTCAGTAAAGCAACCCAACCGAGGGCGAGGAGAACGCCAGCAAGTCCAGAAAGTGCCTGATTGAGGCTCGGATGACGACGCGTTTTCGCCTCGTCACCAAGGCTATTTAGAAAATCCCATAGGTTGAAATTCATGCCTTGTGTTCCACCGGAAGATGGTGTGGGAGGCGGTGGAAACGACGGATTTACTTGGCTCATTGTTACTCCTCGGGTGATACGGCTGATTGATTAGTGACCTAATAATGACATATTGCACTGGCGCGTTTGTCATATAACGATTCGTCCTGAATTTTGTGACAGGAAGCGTTCGAGGCTTCTGCCTCTAAACTCGCAACATGGCTCGAATTGCAGACCTTCTCGCCGCGGGCCGAACGTATTCTTTTGAGTTCTTTCCGCCCAAGACCGATGGTGCGCAGTTGTCGCTTGGGCGAGCAATCGGCGAACTTGAACCGCTTGCTCCGAGTTTCGTCAGCGTCACCTATGGTGCCGGCGGAAGCACCCGTCAACGTACTCATGCGGTCGTGTCGTGGATGCGCAAAGAAACAACTTTGACCCCAATGGCACACCTCACTTGCCAAGGTCATGTGCGTGCTGAGATTCGCGACATCTTGAACGATTACGCCGTCGATGGCGTGGAAAACATCTTGGCTCTGGGTGGAGACGTCCCCACCGATGGCGAACCTGCGCCAAGCGACTACACCTACGCAAGCGAGTTACTTGAGGACGTCGTTACTGATAGTCGTTTTTCAGTTGGAGTTGCCGCACATCCGGAACTTCATCCACGTTCGCCTGATCGGGCAACTGATCGTAAGTTTCTTGCCGCAAAATTGTCGCGGGCTGATTTTGCAATTACGCAGTTCTTCTTTGACCTTGATGTGTACGTACAAATGGTCAATGAACTTGCCGATATTGGAGTGACCAAGCCAGTTTTGCCGGGCATCATGCCGGTCACGAATAAGAATCAAATTCGTCGCATGGCCGAACTCTCGGGTGCGGCGTTTCCGGCTTGGCTTGCCGAGCGACTTGATCGCACTGATGATGCTGAAGAAATTCGTCGCATCGGTGTTGATGCCGCGACCGAATTGTGTCAGGGACTTCTCAATGCCGGTGCGCCAGGACTGCACTTCTACACGATGAATCGCAGCACCGCGACGAGCGAAATTTACGCAAATCTCGGTTTATCGCCGACTCGCTAAGACGCGGCACCCTGCTTGCGCCTAGCGTATGGGCATGATCACTTACGACAAGATTTACATCAATGGTGCCTGGGTTCCTTCAGAAGGCAAGGGCGTTCTCGAAGTCACCAATTCGGCGACCGAAGAAGTCATCGCCACCATTCCCGACGGAACAACTGGCGATGTTGACAAAGCAGTTGCCGCTGCAAAAGCCGCGTTCGAAGGCTGGAGCGCGTTGCCAAGTGAAAAGCGTGCCGAGTACTTGATGAAGATTCACGCTGGCCTCGAAGCTCGCACCCAAGAAATTGCCGAAGCAGTCGCTCGTGAAGTTGGTATGCCCGTAGGAATGGCAACCATGATTCAAGTCGGATTGCCCAAGGGCAACTTTGCCATCACCGCTGGCCTCTTGAGCACCTACAAGTTTGAAGAAGAAATCGGTAACTCAATCGTCGTGCGCGAACCATTCGGTGTGGTCGGATGTATCTCGCCCTGGAACTACCCGTTGCACCAAATCGCTTTGAAGGTTGCACCTGCACTTGCAGCAGGTAACACGGTGGTGGTCAAGCCTTCAGAGGTTGCACCGATTAACGCATTCATTTTGGCCGAAATTGTTCACGATGCTGGCTTGCCGGCTGGTGTGTTCAACTTGGTCACTGGTGTTGGCCCCGTAGTCGGTGAAGCAATTGCTGCTCACCCCGATGTCGACATGGTGAGCTTCACTGGTTCAACTCGCGCCGGAAAGCGCGTCGCCGAAGTTGCGTCACAGAACGTGAAGAAGGTGTCGCTTGAACTTGGTGGCAAGAGCCCTAACGTGATTTTGGACGACCTCGATGATGAAGGTTTCACGAAGGCCGTTGCTGCTGGTGTTGGCAAGTGCTTCTTGAACTCAGGCCAAACCTGTACTGCCTTAACTCGCATGCTGGTGCCTCGCGCTCGCTTGGCACAGGCCGAGCAGATTGCCGCTGCCGCTGCTTCTAAGTTCACAGTTGGCGATCCATTCGATCCCGCATCTCGTCTCGGACCTTTGGTTTCAGCAGTTCAGCGTGACCGTGTCCGTGGATTCATTCAGACGGGTATCGACGAAGGCGCAACTCTGGTGACTGGCGGAACTGCCAGCCCCGTAGGACTCACTGCTGGGTTCTTCGTGCAGCCCACGATTTTCTCGAATGTCACGCCCGACATGACCATTGCCCGCGAAGAAATCTTCGGACCAGTTTTGTCAATCATCCCGTACGACTCTGAAGAAGAGGCGATTCGCATCGCTAATGACACGATCTATGGTTTGGCCGCCGGCGTCTGGAGCGCAACTCCCGAGCGCGCCAAGCAGGTGGCTCGTCGCCTCAAGGCTGGTCAGGTTGAGGTCAATGGTGGCTCGTTTAATCCTGCTGCCCCCTTTGGCGGATACAAGCAGAGCGGACTCGGACGTGAAGCCGGAAAATTCGGTTTAGAAGAGTTCTGCGAAGTGAAGTCAATGCAACTCTGATTCACGGCAGACTTGGGGACTAATGGCCCCGACTACTGAGACCTCTCGATCACAACAGATCAGTCGAGTGCCGTATTTACCCGGCCTCGATGGTCTGCGTGCTCTGGCAGTTCTTGCCGTCATTGTGTATCACGCAAACCCAGCTTGGCTGCCCGGCGGCTTTTTGGGTGTTGAAGTTTTCTTCGTCATCAGTGGCTATCTGATTACGTTGCTTCTTGTCGCCGAAGAAGAACGTACGGGCGCGATTAGTTTGCGTGACTTCTGGGCGCGTCGGGCACGTCGCCTGCTTCCAGCTTTGTTCACAATGATGGTCCTGCTCATCATGTGGGCATCAATTCGCGAACGCGATTCGTTAGGCGCACTACGCGGCGATGTGGTGGCTGGTGCACTGTACGGATCGAACTGGTTCCAGGTATGGGTTGGTGCGGGATACACCGCAGTCAATGACTTCGCGCCATTGCGTCACCTCTGGTCACTCGCAGTTGAAGAACAGTTCTACGTCTTGTGGCCCGTCATCATGTTGGTGATTCTGCGACTTGGTCGCGATCGTTTGCCACGTGTTGCGATGTGGTTTCTAGGTATTGCGACTGCGATCGCTGGACTTGTTGCGTTGTTGATGCCAACAGGTCGCATCGGTGAAAGTTGTGCGTCAACACCAAATGCCTATTGGACAATTGGCGAGCGATGCATCAGCAAAATAGACCTGTTGTATTTGTCAACCCCTACTCGCGCGACTGGGTTATTGCTCGGCGCGGCACTAGCAATCGTGTGGCGACCATACGCACTATTGCGCGGACCCATGAAACGAAAGGGTCCGATGATGGACCCGGTGGCCATTATTGGCTTGATTTTATTGGGCTTTTTGATCTATAAAGTTCACATTGTCCACCTCATTGGCGAAGATGGTTTGCATGCCGACCCCTGGTTGTTCCGCGGTGGTTTGTTCTTGACAGGGATTGCCACGCTGATGGTGATCTCTGCTGTTGCTCACCAAAAAGCCTTCACTGGTCGCGTACTTGGCAACGTTGTATTCCGCACGATTGGTGAACGCTCGTACGGTTTGTATCTGTACCACTGGCCGGTATTTCAGGCATTGCGTCACGAAACCGGGATTGCGCTGAAACCACATGAGTTCATTGCAGCAATGTTGGTGACCGTGGTGATTGCCGAAATCTCTTATCGCTATGTCGAACTTCCTATCCGTGAACGACGCTTGAAAGAATCAATTCGGGCTCTCTTGCGAAGTGGACCTGGCGAACTACGACGTCGAGGTTCTTTCGGTCTCATTGTTTCGTGTTTAGTCGCCTTGCCATTATTTGCCACATTCAGTTTGGTGACAGCCGATTACAAGGCGAACGATGTTCAAGCTTCACTTGATGCCGGTCAAGATTCGGTCACCGACGTACTTGGCGCATTGACATCTTCAACAACTTCTCCAACTACACCCTCATCGGCGCCAGAATCAACTAGTTCTCCGACGACGTCCTACGTGCCGCCCCATTACGACGTTTTTGCACTCGGTGATTCGGTGATGAAAGGCGCGGCACCAGCATTGGCCGATCTCGGAATCGTTGTTGATGCTGTCCAAGATCGCCAAGGAAAAATGGGCGCCGATATTTTCGTACAACTGAAAGAATTAGGCGTCACGATGGACGCGGCCGTCGTTCACCTCGGCACCAACGGCCCAATGAGCCAAGAAACTCTCGACACCATGATGCAGGCGTTACGTGAAGTGCCGCGAGTTGTTGTGTTGACAAGCAAGGCTTATCGCGATTGGACCGACTCGAATAACGAAAAGATTCGCGCGTTGCCAGCGACGTATCCGAACGTGACGGTGCTCGATTGGCAGCTGGTCGCGACATTGTGTTCGGGTGACTGCCTCACGGCTGATGGTATTCACCTTGAGCGCGAAGGCATTGATTACTACGCCCAGGAAATTTGGAAGGCCCTTGGCCGCTGAGTCATGTGCAATGTGGCATTTTTTATGCCTTGAATGACCATTTTTCGGGTTTGCTTTTCGGCATTTGGCCGTTGGCGACCTACGATCTAGTCATGACTTCCAAAACCCCCGTACGCGTTGCCGTGACCGGTGCTGCCGGCCAAATTGGTTACAGCCTCCTCTTCCGTATCGCTTCAGGCGCCATGCTCGGACCCGATACACCGGTCATCTTGCAGCTCCTCGAAATCACGCCGGCCCTCAAGGCACTTGAAGGTGTGAAGATGGAACTCGACGACTGCGCATTCCCATTGCTCGCAGGCATTGTCGGTACCGACGATGCCGATGTTGCTTTCGGTGATGCCGATGTCGCATTGCTCGTGGGCGCTATGCCTCGTAAAGCTGGTATGGAGCGCGCCGACCTCTTGAGCGCCAACGGTGGCATTTTCAAGCCGCAAGGCGAAGCATTGTCACGTTCGGCTAAGCGTGACATCAAGGTGCTCGTTGTCGGAAACCCCGCCAACACCAATGCTCTGATTGCTCAGCAAAACGCCAAAGATCTCGACCCGGGCCGCTTCACTGCGATGACTCGTCTCGACCACAACCGTGCTGTCAGCCAGATCGCTCAGAAACTCGGCTCGACCGTTTCTGACGTCAAGAAGATGACGATCTGGGGTAACCACTCAACGACGCAGTATCCCGACTTGTTCCATTGCGAAGTTGGCGGCAAGAACGCTTACCAGGCAGTGAATGATCACGCGTGGGTTGACTCAACTTTCATCCCAACTGTTGCCAAGCGCGGCGCGGCAATCATCGAAGCTCGTGGTGCATCGTCGGCTGCTTCGGCCGCAAACGCAGCAATCGATCACGTACGCAGCTGGGCTTTAGGCACTGCTCCTGGCGACTGGGTCTCGATGGCTATCCCGAGCGATGGCAGTTACGGCGTGTCCGCAGGTTTGATCTCAAGCTTCCCGTGCGTGTGTAAGGACGGCAAGTACGAAATCGTTCAGGGTCTCGACATTGACGCATACAGCCGCGGCAAGATCGACGCATCAACTGCCGAACTCGCAGAAGAGCGCGACGCAGTCCGCGAACTGGGCTTGATTTAATTCAGCTTGATCTAACTCAGGAGAACTAGCTGACTGCGACTTGGCAGGCGATGCGCATCATCTGATCGACGCCTTTTTTCAAGTCAACGTCAGAAATACGTTCAACATTGCCGCCGTCGGGGTCAATCACGTCGCTGACGGTCATGATCGCGAGCGCCTCGATTCCTTTGAGCGTGGCAATGGTGTACATCATCGACGCTTCCATCTCAACGCCAAGGTGGCCCAAACGTCGCCACATGCCAAATGTGTTGGGGTCTGGGTCATAGAACAAACCGCTTGTCACGATGGGTCCAACAAAGACTCGATCACTCACAGCACGACTCAGTCGAGCAGCTTCTTCAACTAACGAGAATGTTGCGGTCGGAGCAAAACCAGTCATACCGCAATAGCGAATGGGCGTTTGATCATCGGCTGATGCACTGATGCCGATCACGGTGTCGGCCATGCGTAGGTGTTTTTGTAATCCGCCGCACGTACCAACGCGAATGAGGCGCTTGGCCCCGAGCATGCACAGTTCTTCAAAGACGATGCCCGCACTTGGGGCGCCCATGCCGGTTGTTTGCACGCTGATGGGCTTTCCCTCGAAAGTTCCGGTGTAGCCCAACATGCCCCGTTCTTCGTTCACTAAGCGGGCGCCTGGATCAAAGAAGGTTTCGGCGATGTATTGAGCGCGGCGGGGGTCTCCTGGGCACAAAACAGCGGGGGCGTAATCGCCTGGTTCGGCTCGTAAATGAATGGGCATGTTTTCAGCGTAGGCGAGTCAGTTACTCTCATACTGTGCTCCCTGCGCAAATGATCAATACCCACCGCTACAACCTGAACGATCGGGCCTTGATTGAGTCGTGTGTGCAACAAATGACGACGCAGGGCGTGTGTATTTTGCCCGATTTTTTGACGCCAGAAGCAGTAGAGATTTTGCGCCAACAATCTGATGCAATTGCATCTCAAGCCTTCCGATCGGCATCGCGTGCGACTCCGTATCTCGGGCCAGTCGATGAGTCGTTTCCTGCTGGGCATCCGTGCAACACGATCACCCAGAGCTCAGTCGAAGTCGTTGCCTATGACCAATTCGCAAAAGATGATGGATTGCGCGCTCTCTACGAGTGGGATCCGTTGCTTGATTTCATTCGTGAGTGCTTAGGTCTTGAGAGATTATTTCGTTACGCCGATCCGTTTGGCGCCCTCAATCTTGCGGTCATGCGAGACGGCGATTTATTGGGTTGGCACTTCGATATGACTGATTTTGTTGTCTCAATTGCAATTCAGTCATCAGTGAATGGCGGACATTTCGAAAATGCCAAGCAGATTCGCTCAAGCGATGAGCCGAATTATGACTTGATCCAAAGTGTGCTACTTGGTCAATCGCCAGAGTCTGTACGCACCGAACCGATGACACCAGGAACCTTGATGTTGTTCAATGGTCGCTGGAGCATGCACCGCGTGACGCGCATTGAAGGCGACATACCGCGCTATGTCGCGCTCTTGGCCTACGACACCAAACCCGGAACAGATTCAACGGACACTCTCAAGATGTCGCGCTACGGACGCCTTGCGAGCCGAGCAAACGGAGATATTTCATGAGTGAAACGAGCGACGTAGGTTTCGAAGTTGGTGAGGGATTTGCGGGCGAGGGAGCAAATGCTGCGCACATCAACACTGTTTTAGGAAAAAAATCTGGACCGGTGGGAAGTGCATTTGTCACGACATTGGGGTCGCCAACTGTCGGACATATCCCGTTCTTGGTGGTCTGGAAACCTAATGTGCCAGTCACTCCTGCGACTCTGTTCGTCAACAAAGCCGCGATCGAAAGTGACCAACATGGAGAACTCACGTGGGGTGCAGCCCAAGCTGGAGTCGCTCACGGGGTGACTGAGTATGCGGCTCAAAGATTCACTGAATTAGGTCAAAGTGACGCATTTGTCCTGCTCACAGCGGTGTGGGTCAACCCAAAAGCCGATGACGCCGAGGCGGTTTATCGCAATAATCATGTGGCAACACGTGCGGCTTTACAGCAAGGCGCGGCAATGCCCCAACAATCGTTGGCTGTTCGTGAACATCTGGCCGGCGGTCAGCCAGGCAACCCGTACTTCATTCGCGGCTGAAGAACTCGACTGGGTAGCACGACCGAGCGAATGCCTTGTGCGCTTGCGCGCTGCCATCTCTCAGGGCTTTTGTCAGATTTCCCCTTGCATTAGGGGTCTTCGGTAGAGCAGAATGACAAGCATGTAGTTACACGTGTGGAACTGCCCTGCGCATCGCGCGGACAAGAACCACACACGAGTGACCTAAGGGTCAAGATGGCAGGCAGCCACATGAACGAATCGATGAGCGAAAATAACAACTGGCAGGACCAAGCGAACTGCTTGGGTGTCGACCCCGACCTCTTTTTCCCCGAGCGTGGCGCTTCGACCCGTGAAGCCAAAGAAGTGTGCCGTGGATGCGTTGTCCGCATGGATTGTCTTGAGTACGCATTGGTCAACGGCGAGAAGTTCGGTATTTGGGGCGGATTGTCAGAGCGCGAACGTCGCCGCCTGCGTCGTCAGCGCGCGCAGTCAAATCGTCGTATCGCAACAGCCTGAGTTTTTCGTTACGCGGCAAATGTGTAGCCGTGATTGCGACGAAATTCAATTGTGCGTTCTGTACTGAGATCAAGTTCAACCCAACGTTGTTCGGAAATCTTGTTCAGCGCGTGCTGTGAAATCAATCCAACAAGTTCGCAACGCGAAATTTCCACGTTGTGTTGACGCGCTTCGCGAATCACTCGATCGGCAGCAACGTCGGGGCCAACGCGATTGGGATCAATGAGATTCATACTGATTTGCCATTGATTTCCGACACGAAGTGCCAATGTGCGAATGCCGTCTCCACGCACCGTTTGGGCGATAAGTCGCGCGGTTTCTGTAGTGATTGTTGGGTTAAGCCACACGTTGTAAGCCACTAAAGAATCGCGAGCGCCGACACACACCGCACCAGCAGTTGAGTGTGGGACATCAGGTCCGCACTGCGGTTGAAGATTTATCCACGCTTGGCGCCGAATATCGGGAAGCGACCGTTCGTCGCCATACAGGAAGCAGGGAATTGATAGTTCCGAACTCGCCCAGTGCGCAAATTCGTCACGAGCCAATATCGCTTCACGCATCGTTGATTCATCAAGAGGAATAAATGGAACTACATCGACCACCCCGAGTCGGGGGTGAACACCTTGGTGCATGTCGAGTTGAAGTAGTTGCACCGCGAGTTCGGTCAACCGGCGGGGAGCAGTTATCCCCATCAATGTGAAAACACTGCGATTGTGCTCGGGATCAAAATGAACATCAAGAAGGTCGGTGGCGCAAATTTCTGCGAGTTGTGTCAGTCGGTCGACATCACGTCCCTCACTGATGTTGATCACGCACTCAAGCACAACTCCACTTTGCCATATTTTTGTGAGATCGACTCTTCGGTCGCTCAACATTGAGACTGCTAAGTTCAGCGAGAACACCAGTAAAGAAATGGGGTAGGTGTGCAGCTCGAACATCCACATCCATTTGAACCAAATTGGAAGGCTCATTGGATTTGGCATGGAGCGCCGGCCCTCACCATGGAGACGGCGACGCGACCGGTTTTGGTCGATCCCAGTGACAAGATCGTTTTGTTCCGCCGTGAATTTGAAGTCACTCATGTGCCACGTTCTGCGCCAGCACGAATTTGGGTCGACGGGCGTTACATATTGCGAGTCAACGGGGAAGTCGTGGCGCGTGGTCCCGTACGTGCTGAACCGCGAAGTGCTCATTATGACTTCGTTGAAATCGCCCCGTATTTGCGCGAAGGATCCAACGTTTTTGCGATCACTGCGCGCCATTTCGGTGAGTCCACTTCATGGTGGGTGCCGGTACCACCGACGTACTCATTAGGTGCAGGTTCATTGGTGTTTGAAGCATTAGTCAATGATGAATGGATCACCACCGACCGCTCATGGAAATCGCAGCGAGGTGAAGCGTGGACTGCAGTTCCGGTACCTGGTGATGTGGCTTGTTTGCCGTTGGAATCGTTTGATGCAACGCAACACCCGTGGGGTTGGGAGCAGGTGGGCTTTGATGATTCAACGTGGAAGAAGGCTTTCGAAATCACTCCGCGGCACACCGGAGCTGATGGTCGGAAATCTCCACCAAGCTCGCCATTCGGGATGTTGCGGCCGCCAGTGCGAACTTCGTTCCAAGGTGGTAATTCGCATGTAGCGAAAGATGTCGGCAATGCGTGTGTCGTTGGTTCGCCACATAACGCCGATCCGGTTCGCCAGGTATTGCTTGATCAAGACACACCAATGTCGACAGAAGAAAACGCCGTTGAACTTCGTTACTTTGATCTTGGTCATATTGCCGCTGGGCTTATGACCTTACGAATTCGCAATGCAGTTCCCGGAACAGTGATTGATATTGCAGTCTCCGAACATATTGATAGCTCAAACAAATTGGTGACGTTAGGTCAACATGCGGGCTTGCGTTATATCTGCGATGGTGAGATCGGAACATTTGAATCATTCGACATTCTCGGGATGCGTTATATCCACGCAGCGATTCGCACACCTCACAACAATGAATCGTCCGTTGAACATGCCGAAGTCGAACTTGAGATCGAAGTGACCGATCAACATCGGCCTCGCCCCGCTGGAGCGTCGTTTGAATGCTCTGATCCGAAACTCAATCTGATCCACGCAATTGGTCTACGCACCGTTGACTTATGTGCGCTTGATGCCTACGTAGATTGTCCAACTCGTGAACAACGAGCATGGACTGGCGATTCGGTCGTTCACCAAATGGTTGACTTTGTGTCGAATCCTGATTGGTCAATGCCGTTGTGGCATCCGCAATTAGCGACGCATTTACGACCTGATGGAATGTTGGCGATGGCTGCGGCTTCAGATTTTGCTGCCGACGATCGGATGTATCTTCCTGATTGGGCATTGCATTGGATTCACTCCATCTTCAACATCTATCGCTACGCCGGTGACAAAGAAATCGTGAGTGAATACTTATCAATCGCCGAACGGGTTTTACGTTGGTTCGAATCATTCTTAGGTGATGACAATTTGTTACATGATGTCACCGGTTGGGCACTGACCGATTGGGCCAGCGTGTACATGAACGGTTGCGCATCAACGACGAATGCATTGTGGGCACGCGGCCTCGACGAATTTGCTGAGATGAGTGAGTGGATAGGTAATGCTGCAAATGCACATTGGGCACGTTCGCGCCATCAATCGGTCAAAGATGCATTTGAAGTTTTTTGGGACGATGCTCGCGGCGTTTACATCGACCACATTGTTAACGGAGAGTCACGACCTGAAGCGGCACAACATCCAGGTGCACTCGCTATCGTCGCGCGGTTGGTTCCGTTGGAACGCGTCCCACGAGTGGTTGCCGGAATCACCGATCGCAGCAAACTCATTCGCCACTCATTCGTGATGGATCGACTCACTGTTGATGGCGATAGCCAAGGCTTCGTTTATCTCATGAATGGTTTTCCGGCGTTACCTCCATGGGATGTTCATCATCAGATGGTTGAAGCCGAACCGTTCTTCCAGTACGTAGTGCACGATGCGCTGGCAGCAGCTGGACGACACGATCTCATTCTTGATTCGTGTCGCGAGTGGCAAGTTTTCGTCGACGCCGGCGAAACCACTTGGCCCGAGTGTTGGGTAGGCGGCACCAAATGTCACGGATGGTCGTCTACCCCGACGAGCGATCTCGTGCGTTATATCGCTGGTATTACCCCCGCCGAACCCGGGTATGGCTCAGCCCGGATTAACCCGGTTTTGGGCGATTTGCAATGGGTGAAAGCCACCGTGCCGACTCCTCATGGCTTTATCTCAGTCGAAGCCCGAGCAGACGGGACTGTGTTGATTGACAGCCCAGTTCCGGTGCTACCCTGAGTCCATGCTTGCTGGCTTATTTGATGGACCTGAGGTCATCGTTGTACTCGTCGTGGTTTTGGTGCTTTTCGGAGGCTCACGCATCCCGAAGTTGGCCAAGAATCTCGGCCAGGCGCAAAAAGAATTTAAAAAGGGCCTGTCTGAAGGCGCCAAGGACGACGACAACAAGTCGGAGTGATTCACTGCCCCGACCCTTGCGGGCCGGGCCAGTCACGCAATCTTTAGCGTTTTAGAGAGCCTGGACGGCGATCCGGCGACGCTTGCTGATGCGACGGCGTTCGCGTTCGCTACATCCGCCCCACACACCGTGGTCGATGTGATTTTCGAGGGCATATTCCAAGCAAGCAGCGGTGACCGAGCAGGTCGCGCAAATCTTGCGGGCCTTATCAACGCCCACCCCATCGCTGGGGAAAAAGGTGTTCGGCGGGTAGGCGCGACAAGCGCCATCGGCCATCCAGGAGGCTACAGAGTCTTGATTCATGGGTCTTTCTCCTTGTGCGAAGGTGGTTTCCGCCCGCTTCGCCCTATGAGAAGCTGAGTACTTCTTGACCCCAATGAGACGTTCACCGGGGTTGTTGTCGTTCCCAACCGCTTTCAGTTAACCATGTCTGGCTCGGGAGAACCAGTCAGGGTTAGTTCTGACACGCAAGTCTCGCCGATAGGGTTTGCCTGACCAGCGGTTTTTCTGTTGAGAAATCAGTAAGTTTTTTGGCACAGACCAGGAAATCGATCGAAATCTCGGCGAACCAACGGCATTTCGCACCCAAGGAGTCTCATGTCCGATCTACATACCTCAGCACAATCTCGAGCACATGTCCGCATCGTGTTCCTCGGCCCCGTAGCCCCGCACTGGGACGTCGTTGGCGACTTTGGCGATCGTACGGTCATCGAAGAATTCCGCACCCGTGCCTTGGCCCGTTTAGTTCTCTTGCCCTACACCGATCCGCAGTTCAAGCGCAATCGTGAGCGCATCCAGCGTGATGGTGAGCGCGAGAACGTCACAGTTGAGTGGGATCTCGGCTTCGACGAAAATCTTTCCTGAACATCAGGTAAATACACCGACATGATGTCGGTGCTGACTATTGAATGGGATCCGCGTGGATCATCGTTTATTAAACCGAGAACTGAGTTGGCTTGATTTCAACGAGCGCGTCCTGCGTCTCGCAACCGAGCCCGGTATCCCGCTCTTAGAGCGACTGAAGTTCTGCGCCATCTTTTCATCGAATCTCGATGAGTTTTTCCAAGTCCGCGTTGCGGCGATGAAAGACCAAGAGGCTGCGGGCATCACAAAGCGTTTGCCCGATGGTCTCACGCCGGCGCAGCAGCTTTCTCAAGTTTTGTCGCGAGTCCAAGAGCTGTCGCAACGGCAGCAACGACTATTGAACGACGTGTTGTTGCCACAACTCAAACGTGAAGGTGTCGAGCTGTGCACATGGACCGATCTCACTGCTGATGAAATCTCATACCTTGACGACTTTTATCAACGTCGAATTTTCCCGGTCTTAACACCACTGGCTGTCGACCCAGCGCACCCCTTCCCGTATGTGTCAAACCTCGCATTGAGTGTGGCCACGATCGTTCGTGATCCTTCAACGTCCGAAGAACGTTTTGCTCGGGTCAAGGTTCCGACTCTTTTCCCTAGGCTTTTAGCGCTTCCTGGCGGCACGCGATTTGTGGCCGTCGAACAAGTGATTATTCAAAATCTTGGTTCACTTTTTCCTGGAATGGAAGTTGCCCATTCCACGACTTTCCGTGTGACGCGTAACGCCGACTTGTCACTTGAAGACGAAGACGCTGACGACTTATTGCAGGCAGTTGAACTTGAGTTGCGCCGTCGTCGGTTTGGTCGAGCAGTGCGGCTTGAAATCGATCAAAACGTTTCGACTCAGATGTTGAACCTGATCGCTGAAGAACATGATCTCACCGAAGTTGACATAATTCCCGTGAACGGACTTGTTGATCTGACTTGCTTGTGGCAAATGCATGCAGTTGATCGCCCAGATCTGAAAGATGATCTGTGGCAACCAGTCACGGCAGGTCGATTGGCTGCAGCAGAAGAACTTGATCGTTCAATTTTCGCAGTTGTACGTGAGCGCGCGTTATTGCTTCACCACCCGTACGAAAGCTTTGCCAGTTCGGTTGAAGAATTCTTGTCGCAGGCTGCTGATGATCCGCGCGTGCAAAGTATCAAGATGACTTTGTACCGCACGAGTGGTGACAGTCCTATCGCGCGGCACCTCATTCGTGCAGCCGAGCGCGGTGTGCAAGTCGCAGTGCTCGTTGAACTCAAGGCTCGGTTTGATGAAGCCACCAACGTGACATGGGCGAAGGCCTTTGAACGCGCTGGCGTGCATGTGGTGTACGGCGTCGTCGGGTTAAAGACTCACGCCAAATGTGTTTTGGTGGTGCGCGAAGATAGTGACGGTTTGCGTCGTTATGTGCACCTTGGTACGGGTAACTACAATTCGCGTACGGCTCGGTTATATGAAGACCTTGGTTACATTACGAGCGAACCTGACATCACCACTGATGCCGCGCAGTTGTTTAATCACCTCACTGGCTACAGCCGAGATGTTGAATACAGCCGACTTCTGGTGGCCCCCGATTACTTGCGTCGGCGTTTGATCGACCTGATCCGTGGTGAAGGCGAGATGGGCGAGCGCGGTCAAATCACGATCAAGGTCAACTCATTGGCTGACGCCGAAATGGCCGAAGAGCTGTATGCCGCCAGCCAAAAGGGTGCCAAAGTCGATCTGATTATTCGTGGTCTGTGCTGTTTACGGGCCGGTGTGCCTCGGTTAAGCGAGAACATCCGAGTGCGATCGGTCTTGGGGCGCTATCTCGAACACTCCCGGGTCTTCCGTTTTGCCAATGGGCAAGGCGACGGACTGCCACTGCACCTCATTGGCTCAGCCGACCTGATGGGGCGAAATTTAGATAAGCGAGTCGAAGTGTTAACCCCGTTGACACACCCCAAACACCAAGACTGGCTCAACAAAACCTTTGAAACTTTGCTGTCAGATACGGCTGCCGCGTTTGAATTGTTGCCCGATGATTCGTGGACACGCGTCGGACCAGCACTTTTCGAGCCTCATCCGCAACGAATCCTGTATGAGTGGGCCGCTCACCAACAAACCCGACGGATTAGTCGTGAGTAGGTTGAACCCAAGATGTTCCCGTGAGTTAACCTCTCGTTCATCTGAACAACAGGTATACGAAAGATTGCCTTTCTAAGGTTCGTGGCGCACGGAATGTGAACCCGTGCGATACCTACCCAAGGAGACTTATTCAAATGAAACTCAAACAGTGGTCGCTACTCGCCGCCCTGGCCGTCACCCTTCCCCTTGCCGCTTGCGGTGGAGACGACAGCGCTTCAACCAACTCAGAGGCTCCGGCTTCATCGGATGCACCTGTTTCAACCGATGCCCCATCAACTAGTGAAGGTGGCAGCGTTTTCGTGACTGGTTCATCAACTGTTGAACCCATCTCAATCAAGGTCGGCGAACTCGCCGGAACTGCCGATGGCGGCAACCTCAAGGTCACTGTTGAAGGACCCGGAACTGGCGACGGCTTCAAGAAGTTCTGTGCTGGCGAAGGTGACATCACTGGTGCCTCGCGAGCCATCAAAGAAGAAGAAGTCGCGATGTGTGCTGACGGTGGCGTTGAGTACATCGAACTTGCCGTCGCAATCGACGGATTGACTGTGGCCACGAGCCCGGCAAATACAGCCGTTGAATGTCTTGACAAGGCCGCCTTGTACGCCTTGGTTGGACCCGAGTCCGAAGGTTTCTCGAGCTGGGCTGACGCCAACGTCATCGCTGCAGAATTGGAATCGGCATTCGCAACATTGCCCGACGCTCCGTTGAGCGTTTATGGACCCGGTGAAGAAAGCGGAACCTACGACTCGTTCGTTGAGTTCGCTCTTAAGTCAATCGCGGAAGATCGCGGCGTCGATGATGCAACTCGTGCCGATTACACCGCTAGCCCCAATGACAACGTCATCGTGGACGGCATCGAAAGTGCTGACACTTCACTTGGTTGGGTGGGCTACGCCTACTACAAGGCTGAAGAAGAGCGTATGAAGGCCATCGCTATTGCCGACAAAGAAGGCAACTGTGTTCTTCCGACCGATGAGACCATCGCCGATGGTTCATACCCCTTCTCCCGCACGCTGTACATCTACGTGAACAAGGCCAACGCTGCTGAAAACCCAGCCGTTGCCGCTTACGTTGACCTGTACTTGTCGGCTCAGGGTATTGAGCAGGTCAGCGCAGCTGGCTACGTGCAGCTCGAATCGGCTAAGCAGCAATTGTCGCTCGACGCATGGACTGCGCGAGGCTAAGAGTTATGAATGGGTTGTTGGCTGTCGCGGATCTCCGAGGAGATCCGCGACGCCGCGCTCATGATCGGCGCATGCGCCGTTTGTTAGGCGGATCAGCGGTCATCACGATTATCGTGAGTGGACTGATTTTGTTTGTTTTGGCCCGTGGCACCCTTGATTTCCTACGTTCAATTAACTGGGATTTCGGCATTCTGCGCGACATGAGTACCGCCCCAGGCTGGTTCCCCCGGCGCGAACGTTTTGACCTGCTGACGATCTTTTTCGGCAGTGTCATCATGGGATTGATTGCCATGTTGGTCGCAGTACCGCTTGGTTTAGGCACGGCCGTTTATCTCAGCGAATTCGCTCCGTCGAAAGTTCGCAAAATTCTGAAACCAATCGTTGAAGTTTTGGCTGGCATTCCGTCGGTCATCGTCGGTTATTTCGCTCTGAAATTCATCGCTCCAAATATTGTGAGCCCAATTTTTTCGCCCGATCAGCCCCGCAACATGTTGGTCGCTGGTTTAGCCATCGGTGTTTTAGTTGTGCCGATCATGGCGTCAATTAGTGAAGACGCACTGCGGGCCGTCCCATCGTCGTTGCGCGAAGCAAGTTATGGCATTGGCGCGCGCAAGAGCACGACCACTATTCGTGTCGTTATCCCAGCAGCCGTTTCAGGAATTGTTGCTGCCTTCATCATCGCGACGTCGCGAGCAATCGGCGAAACCATGGTGGCCGCGATGGCCGGTGGCCGTGATGGTTCGGGACCGCGTACATTGAATCCGCTTGACCCTGGTCTCACAATGACCGCGGCGATGACCAACGCAGCAGGTGGCACCGATCAAGTGAATGCAGGTGCACCATTCCAAGTTTTGTTCTTTGTTGGTTTGCTCTTGTTTCTAATGACGATGACACTCAACGTCATCGGAGACCGTTTCGTTCAACGCGTTCGGCAGCAGTACTAGGACATCATGGCCATCGTCACCGAATCTCAGCGCTCAGTCACTCGTAGTGAAGTACAAAAAGCCATTACTCGGCAAAGTCGACACTTGCCATCAATTGCGCTTGGTGTCGTCCTCCTAGTCGCTGTCACTTTTACATTGCTCACGTTGTTCGCCCTACTCGCTCGGATCATTACTCAAGCCATTCCTGCACTGACGGAAAAAGGCACAGGATTTTTGACCGACACCATCGGTTCAGAAGCCAGCAAAGTCGGTATTTGGCCTGGTTTGTTTGGTTCATTCGGAATCGGTCTCGGAGTTCTATTGATTGCTGTTCCACTTGGTGTGGGCGCGGCGATCTATCTTGAGGAATACGCTAAGAAAAATGCCATGACGCGTTTCATCGTGGTGAATATCCGCAACCTCGCTGGTGTTCCTGCGGTGATTTACGGCGTGCTCGGACTCATCATTTTTGTGGGTTGGTTGAAGCCAGTCACCAATGGTGGAAGTGTGATTGCCGCCGCTCTTACATTGGCCATTTTGGTTTTACCTGTCGTCATCATTACGAGCATGGAAGCGATTCGAGCCGTTCCGAGTGGCTTGCGCGATGCTGGGTACGGCATTGGAGCCTCGCGTTGGGAAGTAACACGAGATCACGTAATGCCGTACGCGATGCCCGGAATTCTGACGGGAACGGTATTGGCTTTGGCGCGTGCGCTTGGTGAAGCAGCGCCGCTCATCATGATTGGTGCGATCACCGGGCTGCTTCCCGAAACTTCACTGTCTGGAAAATTCACAGCAATCCCGATGTTGATTTACAGCTGGTCAGGTCGCCCCGACTCTGGCGAGAGCAGTGTCGGCTGGTCAAACGCCGCGGCTGCTGCAGGTCTTGTGCTGTTGGTGTTGGTTCTGGCATTCAACGTCGTCGGAATTTTGTTACGTAATCATTTTGAAGCGAAGCGAGTGGGTTCATGACGAATCACGAAGGTGCGGGCAAATCCAGCGTGGCAGCGACAGCAGTTCCGCTTATCTCAGAGGTCAAGGAGCGCCACATGGCAACTGAAAACAACGAACTTCCCGTTTTTGCGGTGAAGGACTTGAGCGTGAAATACGGCGAGTTCCGAGCCGTTCGTGATGTCACGCTCGATATTCGTGAACACGAAATCACTGCATTCATTGGTCCGTCGGGTTGCGGCAAAACGACAGTTTTGCGTTGCCTGAACCGGATGAATGATTTCATCGACTCGGCCAGGGTTGAGGGTCTCGTTGAATATCACGGTGCTGACCTGTACAACTCTGAGGTCAACCCCAACGAAGTTCGTCGTCGAATCGGCATGGTATTCCAAAAGCCCAACCCATTTCCGAAGAGTATTTTTGACAATGTTGCTTACGGTCCACGATTAGTCGGCAAAATGTCGAAGTCCGATTTGAACGATTTAGTGGAACGTTCATTGCGTCGTGCGGCCTTGTGGGATGAAGTCAAGGACCGTCTGAAAGCCTCGGCGCTTGGTTTGTCGGGCGGTCAGCAACAACGATTGTGTATCGCTCGCTGTATCGCCGTTGAGCCTGATGTCATCTTGATGGACGAGCCGTGTTCTGCCCTCGACCCCATTGCCACTGCACGTATTGAAGACTTGATGCAAGAAATTAAGAAGGACTACACGATCATTATCGTGACGCACAATATGCAGCAGGCTGCTCGCGTGAGTGACCGAACTGCCTTCTTTACGACTGAAGTGAATACTGAGAGCGACCGTCGCACCGGAGTTATGGTTGAGTTTGATCTGACGCAAAAGATGTTCTCGGTGCCATCAGATGAACGAACCGAGTCCTATGTGACCGGAAGATTTGGCTGAGGAGCAGAAAATGACTGAAGCTCGCAAAATATTCCATCGTGATCTGGGCGATGTTCAACAAGAACTTGTTCGTATCTCAGCTGGAGTCGTCGAGAGTATTCCCAAGTGCACCGCGGTTCTGCTCGAACAAGATCTCGCCGGAGCCGAAGTCATGATTATGGCTGACGACGAGATTGACGCTCGAACGATTGACCTTGAAGACCGTTGTATTCAAATTTTGGCGTTACAAGCCCCAGTCGCAGGCGAATTACGTCAAGTGATTTCGGCACTGAAAATTTGTGCCGAAATTGAACGCTCTGCCGACCTGGTCGTCAATATTTGTAAAGCAGCCCGACGAATTTATGGTCACGATTTTGACCCCAAATTGCGCGGGCTGGTGTTGAAGATGTCCGAGCAGGCTCGTCACCTATTCAGTGAAGCGACGAGTGCGTACATGACCATGGACGCACCACGAGCAGCAGCCATTGACGACATGGACTCTTTCTTGGACGATCTGCAACGTCAGTTCATTCAGGCAATTTTCGAGTCGCATGCGGCAGGTCGAATCGATCTTCAGGTTGCTATTCAGTTGGCCGTTGTAGCGCGCTTTTACGAACGAATTGGTGACCATGCGGTGAACATCGGTGAAAAGGTGCGTTTCCAAGTGACAGGGTTGCCGCCCGAACATTCGGGTGCAGCCCGCCACCGTCAACGCGCCGTTGGCGATCCAACACCCCTCGGCGGAATCCAACGACCCCAGGAAGTCCCGCCCACAAGTGAATGAGTTTTCTTGTTGTTCACTGCGAATTTACGGAGTCGTAGGTAGCGGTACATATGTCTTACCTAGGTTTATTCACCGCGAGTTCATTCGCCGGTCGGATCGATAAGAAGTGAACCGCCTGGCGCACGACGAACTTCTAGAACTGCGCTCCGAACTGTTGCGAGTCACAGCAAGCCTGGTTGAAAGTATTCCGCGAGCAACCCAGATCTTGTTAGATCAAGATCTCGAAGGTGCCGAATACCAAATTTTGGCGGATGACGAAATCGATTCTCGGGCAATGGAACTTGAGGATCGCTGTATTGCCTTAATGGCCTTGCACGCCCCTGTGGCGAGTGAACTCCGCCACGCGGTCACGATCATGAAAATGTCGGCCGATATTGAACGTTCAGCCGACCTCGTGGTCAATATCTGCAAAGTTGCCCGCCGTATACACGGAATTCAACTTGACCCAAAGATGCGCGGCTTAATTGGTCGCATGGGTACTCAGGCACAAATTCTCTTTCGTCACGCAATTCAGGCGTATGCCGATCTTGATTTGCCAATGGCTAAAGCCGTAGACGACATGGACTTGTTTTTGGACTACCTACATCGGCAGTTCATCGAAAGTATTTTTGAATCTCACAGCGTAGGAACCATCGATCTCTCTGTCGCCATTCAGATGGCAGTGACTGCTCGCTTCTATGAACGCATTGGCGATCATGCGGTCAACGTTGCCCATTTTGTGCAGTATCTCATTACAGGTGAAATCCCACCTGGTGGAGATCATCGTCGCGGCGGTCGTCTTGGCGAGGGTGAAGAAAAAGTCAAAGGACTCGCGTCATGAACTTTTTCCTCGGTCTCTTGACCGGATTAGCAACCGGCGTGGTGAGCTATTTGTTGTTCGTCTCATCATCTAGGAAATCAATTGTGGTCACTCCAGTTGCTCCCGCTGAAACTGATGAATCTAAAGAAGAAGTCAATGTTGAATGGCTCGTATTGATTCGTGATGCAGTGAATTCGTTGAGTGTTGGCGTTGTCATCATCGGCACCGATGGAAAAGTGATCTTCCGAAATAAGCTCGCCGAAAGTGTGACGGGAGTTGTACATTCAGACGTCCTCGTCGAAGAAGTTGTCGAACAACATCTCACGGCTGCGTTGAACGGAGAAACAAAACGTCAGGTCTTAGATCTATTTGGCCCTCCGCGTAAGGTTTTTTCGGTGTCGGCAACTCCGTTGTTGATCGGCGGAGCAGTTGCGATGATCGAAGACATTACCGAGCGGTACCTAGTTGATGCAGTCCGTACTGACTTTGTCGCCAATATCAGTCACGAGTTAAAGACTCCTGTTGGTGCCTTGGCTGTTCTTGCCGAAGCATTGTCACAGGAAGATGATCTTGACATCATTCATCGGTTATCCGACAAGATGGTTGACGAGGCCATCCGAGTCGGGCGCACGATCGACGATTTGTTAGAGCTCTCTCGTATTGAGTTTGGTGGCGAAGCAGTCAAAGACGAAGTTGACGCAGGCGCGATTATCTCTGAATCAATTTCGCGCGTTTCGCCCTTGGCGTCCACTCATTCGATCAAGGTCGCAATGATTGAGTTAGCGACGCCTCTCAAAGTTGTTGGTGATCGGCGTCAGTTGGTTTCGGCAATTGGCAACCTGGTTGAGAACGCGGTGAAGTATTCAGAAGTTGGTTCAGCAGTTGAGGTTTCAGCTCAAGCCGATGGCGACTCGGTTGAATTCACCGTCAAGGACTTCGGTCTTGGTATTCCTTCTCGAGATCTAGATCGAGTCTTTGAGCGTTTTTATCGAGTTGACCGTGCTCGATCACGTGACACCGGCGGAACCGGGCTCGGACTTGCGATCGTGCGTCATGTTGCCAACAACCATGGCGGCGATGTGTCGGTCATAAGTATCGAAGGAGAAGGTTCGACCTTCTCACTCAAGATTCCAAAATTCGTAAGTCGAAATCCAGTGACGATGAGAGAGAGTTCCTGATGGGAATGCAAACAGTACTTTTGGTCGAAGACGAAGAGAGCTTCATTGATGCCCTCACAATCGGCTTGAAAAAAGAGGGTTTCCGAGTCGAAGTTGCTCGCGATGGCATGGAGGCTTTGGCGAAGTTTGACATTGTGCAGCCCGATGTCGTTTTACTCGATGTGATGTTGCCGAAGATCTCGGGTATTGATGTGTGTCGCCAACTTCGTAAGCGGACTCAGGTTCCGATCATCATGGTGACCGCTAAAGGTGCCGAAATTGACACAGTGGTCGGACTTGAAGTTGGTGCAGATGACTACATCACTAAGCCCTACCGCATGCGCGAGTTAGTCGCTCGTATGCGGGCTGTATTGCGGCGCTCGGCTTCTGAACAGGGTGGCAAGGTGTCAGACCTTGATGACAATGCTCTCGAGATCGGGGCCATTGCTCTCGACCCCGATCAACATCGGGTGTTGGTGAATGGCGCAGAGGTAGCGATGCCATTGAAGGAATTTGAGTTATTACATTTACTTCTGGCCAATGCTGGTCGGGTACTTCTACGTGAAACTTTGATTGACCGAGTGTGGGGAACCGATTATGTCGGCGATACCAAGACCCTCGATGTCCACATCAAGCGCCTTCGTAGCAAGATTGAAGACGACCCAGCAGTTCCGACTCGGATCGTCACAATTCGAGGATTGGGCTACAAATTCGAACGAATCAAGAGTTGATCTTCCACTTTGGTCATCGTCACCTCACCTAAAGTAGTCGTGTGACCGAGTCGACTGGACAACCGATAGACGGTCGAGTCTTACCGGGTCGGGGTAAGGGCAAGAACTATGTTCCGCCCAAACATCAGCACCATTTTCAAGTGAGTCCGTTTACGCGTCTTGTGAGGGTGCACGCTCTGATGGCTGCGGGTGAGGCGGCGATGGCGGTTGCTCTTGCTGATTCGTTGTTCTTGTCAATCACACCGGGTGAGGCGCGCGGGCGCGTCTTGCTATTTTTGGCAGTGAGTTTTGCCCCGTTTTTGATTTTGGCGAAGTTCATTGGCCCGGTTATCGATCGAATGCCAGGTGGTCGACGTTTGTTGGTCGTGCTCATTGCGTCGCTTCGGGCAGTGGTCATGGTGCTCATGGTGTCGCAACTTGACTCGTTGTTGCTGTTCCCGTTGGCCTTCGTGGCGATGGTTCTGAACAAGACATACTCAGTTTCTAAGTCGGCCCTTGTGCCTGCACTGATTAAGTCAGATAACAATCTGGTTGAAGCCAATGCCAAGTTGGGTGTGACGGCAGGAATTGTCGGATTCTTGGCTGCAATTCCTGCAGGAATCTTGAGTCTGATTTCATCGAAAGCGACGTTGATCTTTGGTGCTGTCATCTTTGTCTTGGCCGCTCTCAATGCGATCCGTTTTCCAAAACAGACTGTTGCCAAAAATGAACCTGAAGAATTAGAGGTTCGTGAACTGCATCAGCCCGGAGTTCTCTTAGCCGTCTCGGCCATGAGTTTGGTTCGCGCCAGTGTGGGGTTCGTCTTTTTCCACTTGGCATTTTGGTTTGCCGATCCACAGCGGGCCGAAATTGTTGGAACGAGTACGAATGGATTGTGGACCCAAGTCAAATATCACTTCGGCCCCCAATTCGGCACGATGTGGTTTGGTATAGCCGTCAGCATGGCCGCCGTTGGTTCACTGCTTGGGAACTTGAGCGCGAAACGACTGAATAAGTTGAAACGTATCGAGTATCTGATCGTTGTCGCGTTAGCCATCATTGGTGTTGCAGGTTTGTTGACAGCTATCACGTCGGTCACGATTACTGCGCTGTTGTTAATGGCACTTGTGAACTACGCCGCGGCAATTGGCAACATGGCATTTGAATCAATTGTTCAACGAGATGCACCCGATGTTAATCGTGGTCGTGCGCTCGCTAATTACTACACGCGATTCCAATTGATGTGGGTCGCAGCAGGAATTATCCCAGTGTTACTCAAGCTCCCTGGTGTTGTTGGTTTCGGCATGGTGGCCGCAATCGGGTCCAGCGGCGCCTTGATTTATTGGATTGGTTTGCGACAGATTGCCTTAGGAGCCGAACCATCTTCGGTTGTTGCTCAATTGCGTCAGCGCTTTAGTCGTTCTCGCTGATTTCAAGTCGCGCCAACCATAATCCCGGGGCGTCGAGCTCGGAAAGTGTTGGCAAATTGGCCGCCGAAACGTAGAGCGGTGCTAGACCACCTTCACCATTACGTTCAATCACTCCTTGAACAAATTGGCGGCCGCGCTCAACTTGCTGTCGATTGATGTGCAGCCCGAGGAGTTTTTCAACAAAGACTGTCTCTTCACCTGACTCGACTCGACGACGACGTGCAGCTTCGGCGATTCGAGAAGGATTACCAAGCACTCGTGAACCGACTGCATCGGTCATATGGTCGGTCCATCCAATGATGAGGCCAAGCAATGCGTCAAGTTGCGGTTGTAGACGGTTTTGTTCATCGGAGCGAACGGCGCCCAGCATCAGTTCAGGATCACTCAAAATCTTTTGCAAAGACCCCATGAGATCATTTGGATCAGTGCTGTCGAGATTGCTCAATTTGTCGGTGATAGCCGAAGGGTCGGGACGAAATGCAGCAATAAATGATTGCACCATGTCGGTGACAGCATCACGAATATGAGCGATGCTGTACAACTGATGCACGACGAGTTCGCGAATCAGTGTCCACATGCGGACATCTTCAAGAGGCAGATCCCATTCTTTGGCGAAGGCATCAACAGTTGAAGGGACAATTGCGATTTCATTTTTGATCGGTCGGGGGAGCGGCAAGTCGTATTGTCCGAGAGATTTCTTTGCAAGGTGGCCGACCATTGAACCGACAGTCATGCCCATCGTCATCGGAGCAATCATGTTGGTCAGACTCGCAAACATGGAGGCGAAGGGATCGCTCTCAGATGCTGACTCAGAGGAATCATTCTGCTGTGAACTGAGTGCCGTCGCTAACTGCGTGAAGAGTGGTCGGTAGTCATCAAGAGTTCGTTGAGCCCATGCACCTGGAGTGACCATGATTGGTTCTACTGAACTAGCGGTGCTGATGTCACCAAGTCCGGTGATTTGGTGAACGTGCATGCCGGCAATGCGGGCAAGGTTGGCATATTCAATGCGCACGATCGGATCAACGTTGGGTTCGGTTTGGCCGTCGGTAGCAGTGATGAGAGCAACCTGGCGAGCAGTGTCCCACTGAATCGGCCCTTGGGTAGCGAACATCTTCATCATGTCGCCGAACATGGGCGTATTTCCAAACATCTTGCCAAACATGTTGGCCGGATTGTTCTCAGAGTTGGCGTCGTCGTCGCCGTCGGATTCAAAAGGATTAGGGAAATCACCAGACACATTGCGAGCATAGAACTATTCCGCAAGGTTTATACAGCGCTTCAAGTCACGGTAATGTCGCCAATGTGACATTGTCAGTGACTTCGCTTGATGAACCTGGTTCTGAGGCGTTAATGCAAGCCCAGATGACGAACGACGTGATCAGGGTTGTCGTGAGCGGAGGACAATGGCCCCTCGGAAAACGGGTGATTGAACGCTTCAAGAACGACGGCGGATTCGAAGTTCGCGAAGTCAATCAGAGTACTGATGCCATTGATTCTCCTCTTGACGTCTTCATCCATTTGGCGCCAGGAGATCATGATGCTCTTGTCGAGCGTCGCCGAAGCGCAGTCATCGGAACCCCCGAGTTACTTCATGCCGCAACTGTTCAGGGAGCCAAACACATCGTGTTGTTGTCGTCGGCGATGGTGTACGGGGCTTGGCCGAATAATCCGATTCCGCTCACAGAAGAGACGGCGCTTCGGCCCGACTTTGGGTTTGCTTTCGCTCGACAATTAGCCACAGTCGAACAGTTGGTTGACGATTGGCGTGAGTCTTCTACTGATCGCGGCGTATGCGTGCTGCGACCAGTGCCCGCCATGGCTGCCGATGGTGCCTCAAGTCTGGTTCGAGCTCTTGCTGCAGGTATGGGTGGTCGACTGGGCGAAGATGATGTGCCCGCTCAATTTTTGCACCTAGATGATCTCGCTGATGCAGTTGTTTTGGCGACGCGCAAAAAACTCAATGGTGTTTACAACGTTGCGCCAGATGGTTACGTTCACAGTGCGCGTGTGCGTTCTTTGTGGGGTATGGCACCGCGATTGCGTTTACCCGATCGAATGAGCGAAGTCGTCAGCGACTTACGTTGGCGTTTTCAACGTGGGCCGATTCCGCCAGGTCTTCGTCCATACGTACGATCAACATGGCTGGTTTCAAACGGACGATTACGAGCCGAGGGTTGGACACCGACTGTTACAAATGAGCAGGCATTCGTTGAAGGAACCGATGCCAAATGGTGGACGATGCTGACTCCAAAGCGAAAGCAGGAGATTGCGTTAGGCGCAATGGTTGTTGGGCTTTTGGCAACTGTCGTTACGGTGCTGGTGTCAGTGAGAAAATATCGTCGCCGGCGCTGAGCGCCCTGATCTGTTTTTCAATACTCTGAATTGGGATAAAGCCAAGTGCTGCGCCAACGTGAGTGCACAGGCCAACGAGTCGGCCGCTTTGATCGACGACTGGAGCGCCTTCGGCATATGACCAAACATCCATCTCGCTGCTATCGCTTGATCGCAAAGTGATCATCGTTTGACCAGAAGTTTTGTCGACGACGAGCCGTTTGGGATTTTCAAGCAACACCGTCACGACTTGACCAGACGCAAAAGCTTGGCCGTATTTGATATCACTGGTACGAGTCAAAGTACGAAGAAATGTGACCGGATCAAACTGTTGTTCAATTGCCAAGACTGCGATTCCGCTATTTGGAAATATGTGAACAAGGTGTGCCGTATTCACTGAACGATCGGGTAATTGAACTTTGACTGTTTCAAGTTCGCCGAGAGCAACGGCTGTCGTCACCAAGATTTGATCATTGAACAGAAGGATTCCCATCGCTGCCGAAGTTGTCAAGTTGCTTTCAACTGCAGCGACGTGGAGGTCGGCATTGGTGAGGGCGACCACGTCTGACGTGCTTTGGCGACCGGCCCGTGGTGTGAGAATGACAAGCAGGCCCAAAATCAAGACCGTGCCGGCGATGCAAGAGAAACCGACGAGCCCCCGTCCGCGCCGTCCAATATCGATCGGAGTCAGAGCCTGCAGGCTGACCGCGGCAAAGCCGACCTCGGAAGGATGGCGCCACATGCGCTCATGGGGAGGTTGCGGAGCCGGGCTGTACGAATCGTCGGGATTGGTGTCATCGGGGCCCGTTCCGAAGTCGTTGTTCATTCCCACAATGAGGCAGGTTAGTAAAGAATGCCGAAGAGTGGCACGCGGTCAAGCATTCATCTTGGATGTAACCGCTACGCTCAAGATGTGCTCGTTGAGAAGTCCGCTGACGAATGGTTTGCCATCACCGACGAACCATTGTCGGTTGGTGAGTTGTACGACTGGGCGGTCCGTCCCGACTGTGGAGCCGTCGTCGTTTTTTCTGGCACCGTCCGTGACCATGCGGTTGAAGGCGAACAGTTGCGCTCAGGCGTTGAATTTCTTGAATACGAGGCCTACGCCGAAGAAGTCATTCCACGTTTCCGTGCGATCGCCGTCGAAGCTCGTCAGCGCTGGAACGAACTTGGGCGATTCGCGCTGGTGCATCGAGTGGGTCGCATTGAACTCGGAGAGTCTTCAGTGATTGCCGTTGTCTCGGCCCCTCATCGCCCCGAGGCATTTGAAGCAGCACGATTCGCAATTGATGCACTGAAGTCATCGGCTCCTATCTGGAAACACGAGACCTGGGATGGCGGAAGCGATTGGGGGACTGGAGCAACAGCACCGGTCGACGCCGCGAAAGTCCGATCACCCGAGAGTGCTGGTCACTGATGGTTTATGTCTTGCTCGCGGTCGTCATTGTTTGTGTCGTGGTGTTCGCGGTACTGGCAACATCTCGTCGCACTCCTTCGAGCAACGACAGTGTCGCCGACTTTCAGCGACACCTCAACGCATTATCTCCCGAAGCACGACGACATACGGTTGAGAACTATCCCGTTGTCCCGCCGCCAACCGAAGAAACTGAGGAACTAGACGATGGCGCGTGACCTTGCAATTGACTTAGGTACTGCAAACACTTTGGTGTACATGAAGGGTCGCGGCATTGTGCTGAACGAACCTTCGGTGATTGCGCTCAACCGGCAGACCGGTGAAGTACTCGCGACGGGTCACGAAGCGTGGCACATGATTGGTCGTACGCCTGGCTACATCGTGGCGGTTCGTCCACTTCGTGGTGGTGCCATCACCGACTTTGATGTCACTGAACGCATGATTCGTTTGTTGTTGCAGCGAGTTGGAGTCAGCCGTTTTACCCGCCCCAAGGTGGTTATTTGCGTGCCCTCGGCAATTACCGAAGTTGAGCGACGTGCGGTCACCGATGCGGCGCGCCGTGCTGGTGCTGCTGACGCTCAATTGATTGAACAACCAATGGCTGCGGCAATCGGTGCGCAATTACCTATCGACGAGCCAGTGGGCAACATGGTGATCGACATTGGTGGCGGTACCAGTGAAACTGCAGTGATTAGTTTGGGCGGCATTGTTGCCCTTGAAGCTGTCCGAGTCGGAAGCTTCGACATTGACAATGCGATTCAGAACTATGTACGCCGCGAACACGGCATTGCCATTGGTGAGCGCACTGCTGAAGAAATCAAGGTTGCGATTGGTTCAGCAGCTCAGACGCCCGATGAAGTTGAAGCCGAAGTGAGTGGTCGCGACTTGATGATGGGTCTTCCGAAGACGGTTGTTTTGACACCTGAAGAAATTCGTTACGCAATTGATGACGTGGTTTCACAAATCGTGCAGTCAGTCGTTCGTTGCTTGGCAAAGGCTCCGGCAGAACTCGCTCAAGACTTCTTGACACGCGGCATGTACTTGGTCGGTGGTGGCGGATTGCTACGCGGACTTGTTGAGCGCATTGAACGTGAGACTCAAGTGCCAGTCCGTATGTCGCAGATGCCGCTCGAAGCAGTTGTGCTCGGTGCTGGTCACTGTATTGAGAACTATGACGCCCTGAAGCGCATGTTCATGGGACAGCGTCGCTAGCAAAAGTTCTTTAGGCAGCAACGATCGGCACGATGAGGCCGTTCTGCGATAAGACCCACACTTCACCTTGAGCATCGGCGACGATGCCGACAGATCTTTCAACTGTCCCTAATTCGATGACACCACAGTTCTGTCGCTGTTCATCAATGCACAGGGCTTCAACTTTGCCCGTGCAATAGTCGGAGAAAATGTACCAAGTACCAGAAACCGGAACTTGTGAGCCGCGATAGACAACCCCACCAGAAATTGAACAGTTGTTGTTGACATGCTCGTATTCGTAGAAGGGCTCAACGGCAGTGAAAGTTTCGTGCAGTGCTTGTTGGTCAGCATTGAATTCGTGCGTACCTTCACGGGCGCTCCAGCCAAAGCTGACGCCTTGCGCCTGATCAAAAGGTACGACGTTGATTTCTTCCCAGTTGTCTTGACCAACATCGGCAACCCACAAATCGTTGGTGACTGGGTCGAGAGATGCTCGCCACGGATTACGCAAACCGACTGCCCACGATTCTCCGGTGTTCCACTGGCCAGCTGTTTGGGTGAGCTTCCAAATCTTGCCAAGAGGTGAGGTGATATCAAGTGCGTATCGGTCGGGGTCATCGGCGAAGCCGCCGTCGCCCATGAATACGTAGAGCGAACCATCTTCATCAACGATGATTTCGCCACCGTTGTGATTTGGATATGGCTGCTTGATCGTGGTGATGATGTTTTGCGACGACTCATCAAAGGTGCCATCAGTATTGATCGTGAACGAAGCGATCACGGTGTCGCCGGCAAGGTTGGTGTAGTTGACGTAAGCATTTGATCCGTCAGGAGCAAAGGCCAAACTGAGTAGACCTTGTTCGCCTTGGGCAACAGTGAGATCAGTGATGTCGAGTACTTGCGTACCCTTTATGCCATCAGTTGCAAGTTCAAAGATTTCGCCGGAGCGTTCGGCGATGTACGACTGCAGTGTTGTGGTTTGACGAACTGCGATGTCGACAGGATCGACGTAGTCAGTGATCGGTGTGCCAAGTGTTGCCGAAAAATCTGGCTCTGCAGCAATCGTCGTTGATTTGTTGGCGATATCACTCGCAGCGGTTGTTGTTGAAGTGGTCGTTTCCCCAGCAGTGGTGCTGACAAGCACTTCCGTCTCAGAGGCACAAGCAACGAATGAAACTGCGGCCAATGCTGCCAACACGCCGAGGCGAACTTGAGCCGTTTTCACTACGAACGCTCGCGACGAATGAGACCTTCTTGAACAACAGTGATTGCAAGTTGGCCATCATGGGTGTAAATCGAACCGGTCGCTAAACCGCGAGCGCCCGATGTTGTGGGTGTCATCTGGTCGTACAGCAACCATTCATCGGCACGGAACGGACGATGGAACCACATGGCGTGGTCGAGGCTCGCCATTTGCAAACCGCTATCGGTCCAGTTGAGGCCGTGCGGCAAAACTGTTGTGTCGAGAAGAGTCATGTCACTTGCATACGTGACGATGCACGCGTGAAGTGTCGGGTCGTCGGGCAAAGTGCCGTCGGCGCGTAACCAAACTTTTTGTTGCACTGTTGGTGTGCGTGAACGTGACATCGGGTCGCCATCGACGTAACGAATATCGATCGGGCGTGGGCGGTCGTACCATTCGCCGAGTAGATGCTTGTGAGGAGCCATACGCGTTTTGAAGTCGGGCAGACTTTCGGCGTCGGGCACATCGGGCATTGGGACCTGATGCGACAAGCCCTCTTCGGGTGCATGGAAGCTGGCCTGCAAGTTGAAGATGGCTTGGCCGTGCTGAATCGCGACAACGCGTCGGGTCGAGAAGCTTTTGCCGTCTCGGATGCGGTCGACGTCGTACAAGATGGGGGCAGTCGGGTCGCCTGGACGCAAGAAGTATGCGTGCAGCGAGTGCACGCGACGGTCACGGTCGTCGATGGTGCGGGAGGCAGCCACGAGGGCCTGGCCGGCGACTTGGCCGCCAAAGACTCGCTGACGATTTTCTTGAGGCGAACGGCCTCGGAACATGTTGACTTCGATGGCTTCGAGGTCAAGAAGGGAGATCAGGTCGTCTAGGGCTTCAAACACCTCTACATCATGACACGCAAGAGCGTGTTTCACACGTGGTTCTTGGCTAGCGTCTCGCCCGTGGCACTTTTACCCTTGAACCCAGATGAACTCCTCTCAACCACCCGCGCCGTACGTAAGCGCCTTGATTTTGACAAGCCGGTCCCGGACGAATTGATCCGTGAATGCGTGTCACTGGCCATGCAGTCGCCGTCGGGCTCGAACAGCATGACGATGCAGTTCATCATCGTGAAGGACGAAGCCAAGCGCAAGGCCATCGGGGCTGTGTACCGCGAGTGCTTCTCGCAGTACCAGGCCATGGATGGCGTGTACATCCGCACCATCGACAAGGGCGACGCCGAACTGAACAAGCAGCAGCAGCGATCAGCCGACTCGGCCGACTTCCTCGGCGATCACATGGGCGATGCACCGGTATTGGTCATCCCGTGCAATGTCGGCGGTCGTACCGAGGCCGCTGGCGGCCTGGGCATGATGGCTTCATCGGTCATGGCAAATATTTTGCCCGCCATGTGGAGTTTCATGTTGGCTGCTCGTGCCCGGGGCATGGGAACCGCTTGGACCACAGTTCACCTCATGATGGAACAGCAAGTTGCTGACATCTTGGGCATTCCGTTCGACACCGTGCAGCAGGTTTGCTTGTCACCATTGGCATTCACCAAGGGAACCGATTTCAAAGCGGCCGTTCGACCCGATGCAGAAACGATCATTCACTGGGACAAGTGGTGATTTCAGCGCAACTGCGCGAATTAGCTCTTGCCACAACTGGCTTTATGCCCGTTGATGAAGGTGATGCATTACATGAAGCGGCACTTGCTGCGGCGCGTTCGTTACCTGGTTTGCCGTTACTTGAAGTTGGTTCGTATTGCGGACGTTCAACGATTTGGTTAGGTGATGCGGCACGCCAAGCAGGCACAGTTTTGTTTGCTGTTGATCATCATCGTGGATCAGAAGAAAATCAACCGGGCTGGGAATGGCATGACGCATCGCTCGTCGATCCAGTTGTTGGAAAGATGGACACGCTTCCGTTTTTTCGTCATGCAATGTTTCGGGCCGATTTAGAAGAACGTGTATTGGCCGTTGTTGGTCAATCGCTAATCGTTGCGAAAAACTGGACCAGTTCATTGGCGTTTTTGTTCATTGATGGTGGCCATGGTGTTGAACCAGCACGACTTGATTACGAACTTTGGACGCCACATGTTGCGGTCGGAGGCACGCTGGCCATTCATGATGTGTTTCCTGATCCGGCCGATGGTGGTCGTCCGCCGTATGAACAGATTTACTTGCCAGCGATTAACAGCGGACGTTTTGAAGACGTATCAGCGACGGGAAGTCTGCGCGTACTACGCCGCGTGAAATAACGCGCGAAGAATCACACTGGGCGTTGGGCAGCGCGTAAGCCGGCCCAGGCCAGATCGCTCACTTGACGAGCAATGAGTTCGGGATCGAACTCGCCACCAAGACGTAACAGTCGACGCGACACACCTTCGGCTAAACCAACGAGCGCATGCGCCAACGTGCGACGGTGTTCGGGATCGATGTCGGCAGTGATGAGTGGCTCAATGGCATCGGCAACTTGTGATTGAAACTTGCCGGCAGCTTCACTGAATTCGGGATCGCGACGTGAACCGCCACCGAATAACAACTGGAATGCATCGTGATCGTCGTAGACCCATTGAAAGTACGCACGAAAACCAAGTTCGGTGCGACGACGTCCGTTGCTCTGTGCAATCTCGGGTGTTGTGATGACTTCGAGCATGCGCGCGCCGGCATCTTCGATGAGTGCCAAATAGAGCTCGCGCTTTGATTCAAAGTGCTGATACAAAACGGGCTTGGTGATTCCGGCTGCTTCAGCAACATCGTTCATTGACGTTTGGTGATATCCCTCACGAGCAAACACATCAAGCGCAACGGCAAGTAGTTGTTCGCGACGTTCGGCCGCTGGCATTCTTAAAGACATAACGCCCTCACGGTACCTTTATAAACCCTGGGCGATGTCATCTTTCTCGGCGGCCTTAACGGCGTATCCGAGAACGATGGCAGGAGCAAGAAGAATGGAGCCAACAACCATGCAGATGGTGATGAAGGTGACCATGGTGTCGTTGAAATCAACGAGGAAGGCCACAACGAAAAGAGCGATGGCCGCGGCGAAAAGCAAATAACCGAGGCGATTGGCACGCTTGGTCCACAATGCAATCATCGTTCGTCGAGCACGAACGGGATCAGTAGACGAGCGTGGGCTTTCGGGGGCAGTCATGACTCTTTCAGCCTAGAGGGCAGGCTCGCAGACTCACGACGGGCTACCGTTCGCATGTGGCAGTTCTTGTGGAATGGTTTGAATCGGTATGCAAGGTGGTCATAGACCGCCCTGACAAGCGCAATGCAGTCGATCTAGCGACACTGGTAGCGATACACGAAGCCCAAGCCGTAGCGGTATCTGGCGGCGCACGTGTGCTGGTATTGACAGGCACACCGCCAGCTTTTTGTAGCGGCGCAGATCTGGGTGGCGTAGAACTCGGTGAATTCACCGACACGTTGTTGTCGGTATTGCGGGGATTCGGAACGATGGATTGTTTGACACTTGCCGCAATTGACGGACCAGCGCTTGGCGCAGGTTCACAGTTGGCCGCTGCATGCGATTTACGTATTGCGACACCGAAGAGCAAGTTTGGCGTTCCAGCCGCGAAGTTGGGGCTTGCCGTTGATTCATGGACGGTTGAGCGCATCGGACGCGAAGCGGGTTGGAGCGCAGCGCGTTACATGTTGTTATCTGCTGAAGCGATTCACGCTGATGAACTTGTTGGTGGCTTTGTGCATCGACTCGGCAATCTTGAGGATGCAATGACATGGGCACACGAGATGTCGTTGCTTGCTCCACTCACCATCAAGGCTCACAAGATGGCGCTTGAACGTTTATCTGGCGCAGATATTTCGCTTGAAGCAGTTGAACATGCGCGTCTTGCCGCGTGGGCCAGCAATGATGCCAATGAAGGTCGACAAGCGTTTTTGGAAAAACGTAAGCCAGATTTTCTCGGTAGTTAGCTTCTAGATCATGTCTTTATCGCGGGCTCGAACTGATCGATAGACGCGATAAAAAATGAAGAACATGCCAAGGAACATGATGAAGAACAACAACAGTTGTTGCCATCCTCCACGGTCACTCGAACTAGTGGGTTCGCGACCGCAACCGGGTTGCGGGATTGAACTAATGCACGATGTGACGTCTCGTTCAAGATTCATGAATTCGTTTTCGGTGGTCGGCGGTTGCGTGTCAGCCTGTGTGTCGAGTTGTGAGTCAAGTTGAGCGTCGGCAGGGGGAGTTGTCGCATGGGCCGTGGACGAACCGATGAGCCCAACGCCGAGAGCCAACGCGATGGCAAATAGTGCGGTGGTCAGGATCCGGCGAATGTTCACCCCTTCATCGTGCCACCTCACACCACCAAACTGTGCTTCTGGTGCAGAATCGTGACGGAATACGCAACGAATCTGCACCAGAAGCACAAGTGACTGATTGTTCAAGGGGTGAGTTTTAAGGGTTCTGGTCGGGGGGACTACGATCAGTGAGGTGACTACTCGCCGCACTGTCCTTGTTGTCGACTTTGGTGCGCAGTACGCACAACTCATTGCTCGTCGGGTGCGTGAGCACAAGGTGTATTCTGAAATCGTTCCGCACACCATCACGGCCGAACAGATCGCGACCAAGAACCCAGCCGCCATCATCTTGTCGGGTGGCCCAAAGAGCGTGCATGTTGAAGGTGCACCTCGGCTTGACCCCAAGGTGTACGAATCGGGCGTGCCGATATTGGGTATTTGTTACGGCGCCCAGTTAATTGCGCATCAACTCGGTGGTGAAGTGGGCCGAGGTTCACGTGGTGAATATGGTCGCGCGCAAATGACGCGTATTGCTGGTTCACAATCAACGTTGCTCACATCAGACTTGCCCGATGTGCAAGAAGTCTGGATGAGTCACTTCGATGCGATTTCGCAAGTGCCTGCAGGGTTTGCGGCAACTGCGTCAACTCCCGAAGCTCCCGTTGCTGTTCTCGAAAATGCCGAACGCAAAATTTGGGGAGTGCAGTATCACCCCGAAGTCGTGCACTCGCCGTTTGGTGCGCAGGTGCTGGAAAACTTCTTGCACAACCTTGCTGGTTGCGATGCCAGTTGGACAATGGGTTCGGTCATCGATGAACAAATCGCTGTGATTCGTGCGCAAGTGGGCGATAAGCGCGTGATCTGTGGTTTGTCAGGTGGTGTCGACTCGGCCGTTGCTGCGGCGCTTGTTCATCGCGCGATTGGCGCGCAACTCACGTGTGTGTATGTCGACACTGGCCTCATGCGTAAAGGTGAAAGCGATCAAGTTGTTGAAACCTTCAAACGCAACATGGGCATTGAACTGATTCATGTTGATTCGGGCGCGAAGTTCTTTGACGGCTTAAAGGGCACAACCGAACCTGAAGCCAAGCGCAAAATCATTGGCGAGCTTTTCGTGCGTGTTTTTGAACAGCACACGGGTGGCGTCACTGATGCCGAGTTCTTGGTTCAAGGAACCTTGTATCCCGATCTCATTGAAAGTGGTGGCAACGACGGCACGGCCTCGGTCATTAAGAGTCACCACAACGTGGGCGGACTGCCCGCCGACATGACGCTCAAGTTGGTCGAACCACTTCGAGAACTGTTCAAGGACGAAGTTCGCCGACTCGGCAGCGAACTGGGTCTGCCCGACGAAATTGTCTGGCGGCAACCGTTCCCAGGTCCGGGCCTCGGGGTGCGAATTATTGGTGAAGTGACACCTGACAAGGTGGCTATTTTGCAAGAAGCCGACGCCATTGTTCGTGAAGAAATCCGCCTGGCCGGCCTTGAACGAGAGATCTGGCAGGCCTTTGCGGTTTTGCCCGATATTCGCTCGGTGGGTGTAATGGGCGACGAGCGCACCTATGCCTTTCCGATCATCATTAGGGCTGTGACCAGCGACGATGCCATGACCGCTGACTGGGCCCGCCTGCCTTTCGACCTGCTCGAGCGTATGTCGAGTCGCATTATCAGCGAGGTTGACGGGGTTAATCGGGTGGCTTATGACATCACGTCGAAGCCTCCGGGCACCATCGAATGGGAATGAATGGGAAAGATCGGGGATAGCCCGACTGCAACACATTCGTAATATTCGCTAGCCTGCCAAGGGTCATGTTGAGTCTTCGCCCAAGTCCCCGATTGCGCCGAATGGCTGCCCAGGTTTTGGTGAGCGCGATGTTGCTTGGCACCGTCGGAGTCGTGGCGGTTGAACGCCCAGCTGCGGCCGATTCGGTTGACGACGCCAAGCGCAAGGTGCGCGAGATGACCGACCAGCTTGAGGCTGCCGAAGCCGAAGCCGACCGTCTATCCGAAGAACTTCGTATCGCCGAAGACGACAAGCTGCAGCTCGAAATTGGGATTGTCGCAACCGAAGCCGAAATTGCTGTCAAGCAAACCGAACTTGGTGGACTGCAAACCGAAATGTCCGACCTAGCAGTCGAGGCTTTTGTTGGCGGCGGCCGTGGCGGAAGTATTACCGGCCTGTTGGCTCCGGGTGGCGGCCCCAACGAATCGGTGCAGAAGCAGTCGCTCACCGAAATTGCACTCAACGTAGGTTTTGCAACGACCGATCAACTTGATTCGGTCATCACCGATTTGGGTCAACTCACCGAACAGCTGACGAAGCAGAAGAACAAAGCTGAAGATTTAGCGAAGAACATTATTGGTCTGCAAGAAAAGACCGACAAAGAGATCTCGAAGTACACCAAGCTCAAGGCCAAGGCCGAAAAAGAACTCGGAAGTGCGCTGGCTGCAGAAAGAGCTCGTCGTGCGGCAGCGGCAGCGGCTGCTGCTCGTGCTCAAGCCGCGGCTTTGGTTGCATCGCGTGGTAATGGTGTTCCCAATTCGCCAGGTGAAGCCGCCAAGAAAGTTTTTGATCCGTCGTCAATTCCTTCAACAAGTTCGCGTGCCGCGATTGCCGTAGCAGCTGCAAAAAGTCAGGTCGGCGTGCCATACGTGAAGTACATGTCGAAAGAGGGAGTCGGGTTTGACTGTTCAGGTTTGACGACATTTGCTTGGGGGCGAGCAGGAGTTTCGTTGCCACACCAGTCGCGCGCGCAGTTCGGTCGTGGACCACAAATTCCCACCGAATACATCGAACCAGGCGACCTCGTGTACTTCCATAGCCCCATCAGCCATGTCGGTATCTATATCGGTGGCGGAATGATGGTTGATGCTCCTGGCGTCGGCCGAAATGTGCGAATCGCTGCGGTGACGTGGTCCAAAGTCGTCGGCGTGACTCGCCCGGGGTGAGCCTCGGCGCTGCAAGACGAACTACGGTTCTGTTCACAAGTAGGTGAACGGAGCAAGTATGGCTGACCAAGCCAATTCACATTCCACGGCTATTCAGGGCATAGATATCGACAAGGTTTCTGAGTGGCTCGTTGCGAATATTGCTGATGCTCAAGCACCGTTTTCGTTTTCACTCATCGCTGGTGGCCGTTCAAACCTCACCTACAAAGTCACTGATGCCAACAATGTTGGCTATGTCTTGCGTCGCCCGCCGCTTGGTCATGTGTTGGCGACCGCACACGACATGGCGCGCGAACATCGCATCATTGCCGCCGTTGGCAAAACTGGAGTGCCAGTACCAAAAACATTGGGTGTATGTACTGATGAAAGTGTGAATGGCGCACCGTTTTATGTGATGGCATTCGTTGAGGGTGAAGTTTTAGATAGTGCTGAAAAAGCCGCAAAGCTTGACCCGTCATTACGTATTGATGCATCGATGAATTTGATTGATGTGTTGGCTGAATTGCACGCGGTAGATGTGGACGCGGTGGGACTTGGTGACCTTGCCAAGCGCGAGGGTTACATCGAACGTCAGATCAAACGTTGGAGTACTCAGTGGGAGAACTCGAAGACACGTGAACTGCCAGAGATTGATGAAGTAGTTCGTTTGTTGTCGAGCAAAGTTCCGCAACAACAAGGCGTCGTGATTGCCCATGGTGATTTTCGTTTTGGCAATGTGTTGACCGATGTGAAGACTGGTCGTATTGCCGCAGTGCTCGATTGGGAGTTGTGCACACTGGGCGATCCATTGGCCGATCTTGGTTATATCGGTGTGTATTGGAGCGATGGGCCATCATCGGCATTGCGCGCTAATGACCCGACGCCAGCTGGTGGTTTTGCGAAGTATCAAGATCTCGTTGATCGCTATGCGAAAACAACTGGCCGTGATGTGAGTGGTGTTGATTACTACGTGGCCTTTTCGTGTTGGCGTCTTGCAGTGATTAGCGAAGGCGTGTATGCGCGTTACTTACATGGTGCGATGGGTAAGCAAGAAGGAATTGACATGAATGCCATGCGCGCTGGTGTTGATGGATTGATAACGCGCGCTCTTGAATCGATACGGAGACTTCTATGAGCAACGATGTACTAGTTGGCTGGGAAAAAGGAACTTTCACTGCTGCATCAATCACGCACGATACGTATCGTCGCGGAACCGGGCCCGGCATCATCGTGGTGCACGAGATTCCGGGTATCACGCCGGCAGTGACTCGCTTTGCGAATGATCTTGTTGATGCGGGTTTCACGGTCATCATGCCGGTGCTTGTTGGGACACCTGGCAAGGCCCCGAGCGGTAGTTATATGGCTTCGTCAATGGCCAAGGTGTGCATCTCGAAAGAGTTCACCAATATGGCGCTGAATCAAACGTCACCAGTGATTGCGTGGCTGCGGGCTCTTGGTCGTCAATTGAACAATGAGTTGGTCGAAAAGGGAATCAGCAGCAAAGGGATCGGTGCGCTTGGAATGTGCTTCAGCGGTGGATTCGCCTTGGGCATGATGGTTGATGATCATCTTGTTGCTCCGGTGTTAAGCCAGCCGTCGATGCCTTTCAACGTGAGCAAGAGTCGTGCCGGAGATTTGAACCTTTCGCCCGATGATCAGATTGCAGTTGCTCGTCGTGCCGAAGAAGGTTGCCAAGTACTTGGATTGCGTTTCACCGGCGACAAGTTGGTGGGGGACCGGTTTGAGTCGTTGCGCAAGTTGATCGGTGATGCGTTCATTGCGATCGAGTTGCCGTCGCAGAACAAGAAGGATCACTCGGTGCTCACCGAACAACGCGACGAACCAAGTGTGCAACGCGTGATTGACTTCTTCAACGAAAAACTGAAGTAATTTGTGATTCTGGTGTGGATTTGTTGCGCTATACGCAATTAATCCACACCAGAATCACGGTCAACTAGTACGTCAGTGTGAAGCGCGGGTGCTCCCAAGTTTCAAGTGCGTCGATTGGTGAGCCAGCTGATTCAAGTAAGTGACGCGCCAATAAACCTTTCGCGGCCTTGGCATCGTGACCCGCAACTTTTCCTGACTTCTCAACAAACGTGACCGAACTCAAACTTGCGTACGCATCGGGCGTCGGGGTCCACGCCGCGCGATGTTCGTTTGGCAGTAGATCAATCACATGATGTCCGGTCAGTCGCGCGTTCAACGCTTTGGACAACGGTTCGCGCCACCATGTTGACAACTTTCCGATCGGTGCAAACGACGCGCCCATTTTCAATTTGTAGTCGGGTATCTGATCGTCAAAGCCAACGAGTCCAAGTAAGCCCGACAACACAATGATCGACTCGGTTGCTCGGGCATGAACTTTGGCGCTCATCGTTGTCGGCGACAGGTGATCCCACACCACGCCGGTGTAACGCTCATGAGCGGGCATGGTGGGTGCGCCGATGATCGAAGTGTTGATCTCTTGAGCGCGGGCTAAGTGTTTGCCCCCAACCCCGAGCAACTTGGCATCGCCGCCACCAAGTTCTTCAAGGGCGGTCGCAATCTGCGAGCGGTATGTGCCAAAAGCCTTGCCGAAGTCACCAGAAGTGGCCTTCCACTTGGGCGCCGAACCGCCTTCGGCCTTGCCCTCAGATGGTGGGAGCAAAATCACAAGGGGAAATGACTTTCGACTCACGGTACAAATTCAACTCTATGGAGACAGCGAGTATCGTGATCCTCATGCGCATTCATGTCGACGCCGAAAAATGTCAAGGTCACAACCGTTGTTATGCATTAGCCCCCGAGCTTTTTGATGTTGATGATTACGGTAATGCCGTGGTCATCGGTGACGGTTCAGTGCCGACCGAACTTGAAGACAAGGCTCGACTGGCTCTGGCGAACTGCCCCGAATTCGCCATCACGATTTCAGAATGATTGTCTGACCCCCTCATGACATCTACCGAAACGTCATCCTCAGAATCAGCGAACGAAGAGTTCACGCCCGTCACCGATTGGGCGACCGACTTCGATCACGCCGATCCGCAGTACAACCGCAACGCGCACGAAATCTGGGCTGAACTTCGTGGCACGTGCCCCGTCGCGCACTCCGACCGTTACGGCGGAACCTGGCTGCCGACAACACACGAGTACGTTCGCGAAATTGCGTACGACACCGAAAACTTTACGAGTCGCGCGGTCATCGTTGAAAAAATGATTCCACCGGATCCCGCACCTATTGGTGGAGCACCACCGATTACCAGCGACCCGCCGTTTCATATTGAAGCTCGCAAACTTTTGTTGCCACCGTTTGCTCCGAAAAAGATCGAGTTATGGGAACCCGAAGTTCGCACGTTGTGTCGCGGTCTTCTTGATTCAATGATGGCTGATGTTGCTGCAGGTAAAACTATTGATGCTGCGGCCGATTACGCCAAGCGCATTCCGGTCAACGTGATTTCACGCATGCTCGGATTCCCCATGAGCGACGAAGACTTGTTCCTTGAGTTCGTTCACGACGTACTTGAAGGAATTGATGACGCTCCAGAAGTTCGGTTCGTCAAAATTGAACGCTTGATTCAGTACATCGTTGCTCAGATTGAAGATCACGTCGAAAATCCCCGTGATGACCTCACGTCTTATTTGATGGGCGTTGAATTGTTTGGCGAGAAGTTGTCCGTCGAACACATCGGCGGCTCAATCATTTTGTTGTTGATCGCTGGCATCGACACCACTTGGAGCGCCATTGGTTCAAGCTTGTGGCACCTTGCTAACAATCCTGATGACTTGGCACGCTTAGTTGCTGATCGTTCACTCATTCCGACCGCGGTTGAAGAGTTCCTGCGCGTGTACGCACCAGTCACGATGGCACGCCTTGTGGCTAAAGATCACGACTTCCATGGTTGCCCAATGAAAGTTGATGATTGGGTGTTGTTGCCATTCCCAGCCGCCAACCTCGACCCAGAAGTTTTCCCTGATGCCGACAAGGTGCTCATCGATCGTGCCGAAAATCGTCACTCAGCATTTGGTCTCGGTATTCACCGTTGCCTCGGTTCAAACTTGGCTCGTCTTGAGTTGACGATTGCGATTGAAGAATTCATCGATCGTTTCCCGTCGTTCACTCTTGGCGGTACCGAAGACGATGTGACGTGGAGCGTCGGCCAGATTCGCGGACCTCGCGAACTGCCGGTGCAAGTGTTGGCGAAGTAAGTAGTACCGAGTCGTCATCCGAGTGAAACAACTGTGACGCTCACCGAACCAGGACAACATTGGGCCGAACAACTCTTGGCGTGGGCAATTCCCGACGAGATCGTTGCACAAGCCGAAGTACCACCGTGGTCGCATGATCCAAAAACTTTTGCTGTCGATGAAACTATCGACCCCACGAACCCCATCTTTGAATTAGCGCGTGAGCTTCTACCGTTAGAAGGCGGAACCGTGATGGATGTGGGTTGTGGCGGTGGACGTTCATCGTTGCCATTAGCTCCGCGCGCAACTCGCATTGTTGGTGTTGATGAAAACCCGGCGATGTTGGCACGTTTTGGTCTAGCTGCTGAAGAAGCAGGGGTTGAGTTCACCGAGATTCAGGGTCGTTTCCCTGATGTGATCATTGAGGCCGAACTTGCGGGTCGACCCACTGTGCCGTGCGACGTGGTGGTGTGTCATCACGTCTTTTTCAATGTCGCCGATCTTGAGCCATTTGTTGTTGCTCTTACTGCAATGGCCAGGCTCGGTGTTGTTGTCGTTATGCCAAAGAAGCATCCACTGTCGGCATGGAATGAAGGCTGGAAGCATTTCTGGAATATTGATCGACCCGACGGCCCAACCTCTAATGACGCGATCAAAGTGATTGAAGGACTCGGGCTTGAGCCTGAAGTATTTGAAGTTGAGCGACCGCCGATGTCGCGTCATGCTGAAGATCCGGCTTCGTTAGTTATATCGGCGCGACGTCGTTTGTGTTTGCCCGCAAGTCGCGATGCAGAAATCGAAGAGTGGTTACGAAACCACCCGCCGGCATTTATGAGTGATGTGGTTGTACTGCGGTGGCCCGGAGGTCTTTCGTAGATCCGTGACGTTGGCCTTCGTAGATGCCGTGCTTCGGTGAAATGGCGTACGCAACAATGCACACGATTCCAGCAGGAACAGCCATGCCGGCTCCGAACAGTTCAATTGCTAACACTGCGCAGGCAATTGGTGCATTGGCTGCGGCACCAAAGACGGCCGCAAGACATGCGGCAGTGGCCAGTGTGGGGGAGAGATGAAGTGGTCCGGACAACGCCGAACCAAGAGTTGCACCAACGACGAAGAGCGGTGTCACTTCGCCACCAGGAATTGAACAGCCAAGTGCGATGGCGGTGAAGAGAATCTTTAACACCGGATCCCACCAACTAGCGGCGATCCCTTCAAGAGCCTGGTCGACTAACGGCAGTGATAGGCCTAAGTAATCACGACCAAAGATCAACATCAGCGCAAGAGTGGCAACGGCGCCGATGATGGGTCGGGCCGGAACCCACGAGACTAAGTCGCGCATTGCTTTCTTGACACTGTGCAAAACGCCGATAAATACCCGCGCCGCAAGCCCAGCAGCAATACCGACAACCACCAATCGCAAGGCAATCGACCAGTCGATAGTGACCGGAATCTCAACGATCGGCGTATGGCGACCAAGTGATTCAACAATGAAGTCGGCAGTGATTGATGCTGCAAGTGCCGGGGCCAAACCTTCATATCGCAAGCGACCGGTTTGTTGAACTTCAAGACCAAAGATCGCGCCAGCGAATGGAACACCGAATGCTCCACCGAACGCTCCAGCCATTGCCGCGATCAACATCAAGCGCATATCAGATGGCTTCAGTCGAAATGGTTTGGCTAACAGGCTGGTGATTGAGCCACTGATCTGCAAGGCCGCACCCTCACGGCCAACCGATGCGCCCGTGAGCTGAGCGATGTATGTGGCGCCAAAAATCATTGGTGCCATGCGGTACGGAATCTTGGGCGTGTGATCGGGAGCAGATGGATCAACCGGGGGCAGCGATTGTTCGACGACCAACGATGTTCCGCGGTTAGCAGGCCCGCCGACATAGTGATACGACGCACCCAAAATGAAGGCCGCAACTGGAAGCAGCCAAACCAGCCAACCATGATCGAGGCGAAGTTCGGTGGCCTGGTCAAGTGCTTCAAATAATGCCCACGAACTCACTCCCGACGCCGCGCCGACGATCGTCGCAGCAATGGTGATGGCCAAGAGGTGAGTGGCAACGCGGGATTTATCTAAAAACACAGGCTTACGCTAGTAGTCATTTGATCTGAACATGGTTTCTCACCATTCTCTTACCGAGAAACAGGCAGACTTCTTAAATGACAAATGCGCCTCAGATTGATCGAGTCCTTGTTGCCGATGACGACAAGTCAATTCGCGAATCACTCGTGCGTGCCCTGAGCCTGGAGGGTTACACCGTGACATCAGCCAGTGATGGTGCCAAAGCTTTAGAAATGATTCAGGCCGAACGCCCCGATGTGGTGGTGCTCGACTTGATGATGCCAGTCATTGACGGCATCACGGTCTGTCGCGTTTTGCGGGCCGAAAAGAATCGTGTGCCAGTCTTGATGTTGACGGCGCGTACCGAAACGAGCGATCGGGTCATGGGCCTTGATGCTGGGGCCGATGATTATCTACCCAAGCCATTTGCACTCGAAGAACTACTTGCTCGATTGCGAGCATTGTTACGTCGTAATCGACCAATTGACGATTCACCTGAAAATGACACGTTGTCTCTTGATACTTTGCGTATTGAAGTTGCCGCGCGCCGAGTTTTCCGCGGAGAGATTGAACTGGAGATGTCAAAGACCGAATTTGATCTACTTGAACTTCTTGTTCGTAACAATGGCATTGTTTTAGATCATTCAATGATCTATGACCGCATTTGGGGCTACGACTTCGGACCGGAGTCAAAGAACTTGGCGGTCTACATCGGTTACATTCGCCGCAAGGTTGATATTGAAGGTGAAAAGCGACTGATTCATACAGTGCGTGGAGTCGGTTATACCGCCAGGATTTCGCAGTCATGAGTTTGCGCTGGAAGTTGATGCTGTTGCTTGTTGTCATTGTTGGCGGAGTCACCACATCGGTCGGGATCATTTCGTATCAGTCAACTGAAGATCGCATGATGATTGAGATTGATAATTCTCTGACTAAGGCTTCAAATGTTCTTTTGAACCGCCGAGATTCAAATCGCCCAGGCCGCGACAATAACGGTGGGAACGACGGCGGAATGATTGTGATTCCCGATCGTCCGCTGGGCATTGAGCAATATGTCGTGCAACTGACCGATCGCAACGGAAACATCCTTGCTGCGACAGTTGGTATTGCTCTTCCCCCAATGCAGCTGAGCGTTGATAATCAAGGAATTGAGAGACCAGTCATTGCAACACTGATTGGCGCAGATGGCATTCAATATCGAGTACGAGCCGAAGGTTTTTCGGTAGGAATCGTGCAACTGGGACGCGATCTGAGCGAGGTCGAGAATGTATTGACTGATTTACGCTCGCGAACAGTATTAACCGGAGTGATTGTTGCATTGCTTTCGGCAATTCTTGGGTGGGTGATCGCGGCGAGCATGACATCACGTTTGCGCAAATTGTCAAGTGCAGCAGAGCATGTTGCAACTACTGGACAGTTTGATGTTGATACTCCTTCTTCTGGCCGGGATGAAACAGCACGACTTGCTCGTTCGTTCAAAGAAATGCTTGAAGCATTGTCACGGTCAAAAGAACAGCAAAAGCGTCTTGTCCAAGATGCTGGCCACGAACTTCGCACGCCGCTCACCAGCATGCGTACCAATCTTGATGTGATGCGCCGTCATCCCAATATGGATGCTGCGATGCGCGAACAAATCATGATTGATCTTGAACGTGATGCGGGTGACATGGCGGCATTAGTTGAAGAAGTAGTTGCGATTGCCGCAGAACGGCACACCGATGAATTGCCACAACCCATTGAAATGAAAAGTGTTGCGCAATCAATTGTTGAACGTGCGTCGCGACGAAGCAGTCGTCACATTGTTGTCAACGCTGATGATTCAATTGTGATCGCGAACCATCACATGTTTGATCGAGCTGTTTCTAATCTCATTGATAACGCCTTGAAGTTCGATACGTCATCGCAACAGATTGAAGTGATGATTCGCAATGGTTCGTTAACGGTGAGCGATCGTGGTATCGGAATTCCTGAAGATGAAGTGCAACTCATCTTTGAACGCTTCCACCGCTCAGCCGCATCACGTTCGATGCCTGGTTCGGGTCTTGGATTATCAATCGTTGCTGACTTTGCTCACGCTCATGATGGCTCGGTCTTTGCCCGTAACCGCGATGGCGGAGGTGCCGAAATCGGATTCTCCCTGCCCACAGCCCATAAATCGGGTCAGCCCGCCTGAGTCTGGGTTGATTGGGTCTCTTACCTAGTCCCAAAAACTCTCACCTTGTTCTCACATTGGTTGGGTTTACTTCTCACCTAAGAGTTGCAATCTGTACTCATACCGATCGGAAGCCCCCCGACGATCGGTTGATCACAAAAAGCAAACACTCAACCAAACTCAACTCAAAGGAACAGAACAATCATGGAAACGAATTACACAAAACCAAAGACCAAGAAATTTGCAGTCATCGGAATCACCGCCGGTTTGTTGCTCGGAGCCGGCAGCGGCGTCTTGATGAATCTCCCCGGTGGAGCAAGCGCCAAGTCGGTTGCACCTCAGGCCATCTCGGCTGACGACAACAGCACCACGACTCACTCAGGCAATCGTGAAGCCAAGCTTCGTGAAACATTGCAGGCCCTTGTTACTGCCGGAACCATCGATGTATCAGAAGTCGATGCGATCGTGACTGCACTTCAGACCAAGCCCACAACCCCGCCGGCTGCCGACACCACTGGTGCTCGCCCCGACAAGGCCACGATGTTGAAGGCTCGTCTTCAGACATTGGTTGATGACGGCACCTTGACCTCAAGCCAGCTTGACGCCATTGTTGCTGCACTTGAAGCTGCTCGCCCCATGGGTGGTCATGGTGGACCGGGTCATGATGGCCAGAATCACGGTGGCGATCGTGGCGAAAAGCGTCAAGAGATGCTGGCTGCTGCTGCTGACGCCATTGGCATCACCGCCGATGAGCTCAAGACCGCCATCGAAGGAGGCCAGACCATCGCCCAGATCGCCGAAGCCAACGGCAAGTCGGTGCAGTCAGTCATTGATGCTTTGGTCGCTCAGGCCACCACTGATCTCACCCAGCGCATCACCGACATGGTGAACGGTGTGAAGCCAGCGGCTCCAACCGAAGCCGCCGGCGCCACTGCTGGGGCCTGATTCGAACTAGCTCGTTCACATACTCATAAAAATCCGCCCGTAACACCTGATCTGGTGGTGGGCAGTGGCCATAACGGTCGTTGCTCGCCACCAGATTTTGTTTTTGAATCGCCCCATCCCTAGAACACCCGTTCTCTAGGATGGCTTCTTCATGAATGACAACGGCAGCCTTTTCAACGATGACGACCTGTTTGGGTCTGCCGAACCAGTAGTTCGCGAAACGCGCCAACCCGAGCTCGAAAGCGCCCCATACGCGGCGCGCTATTCAAACTCACGTATCAAGCCGATCTCGTTAGATGGTCTCAATCCCATGCAACGCGAAGCCGCCGAACACGTTGATGGACCACTGTTGGTTGTTGCCGGTGCGGGTAGTGGCAAGACCCGAGTTTTGACGCACCGTATTGCCCATCTCATTTCAAATCATGGCGTCAGTCCCATGAATGTCTTGGCAATTACTTTCACCAATAAAGCCGCCGGTGAAATGAAGCATCGTGTTGAGTCGCTCATTGGGCCAGTCGCAAAATCGATGTGGGTCTCAACATTCCACTCGGCCTGCGTGCGTATTTTGCGAGTTCATGCCGAGCGCATTGGTTATCCCAAAACTTTCAGTATTTACGATCAAGCCGATGCACAGCGTCTCACGGGTTACGTGATTCGCGATATGGGACTTGATGTCAAGCGCTTCACGCCTCGAGCCGTGCATGCAGTGATTTCAAATTGGAAGAACGAATTAGTGTCACCCACGCAGGCCGCCGAACGAGCAGCCCATATTTTTGACCGCAAACACTCCGAGATTTACCGCGAATATCAAGAGCGCTTGCTCAAAGCCGGAGCAATGGACTTTGACGACCTGTTGGTCAATGTCGTGCGCTTGTTCAGAATGCACACCGATGTGTTGGCGTCATACCAAGACCGTTTCAAGTACATCTTGGTTGACGAATATCAGGACACGAACATTGCGCAAAACGAAATCGTGCTCAGTCTGGCGGCCCGTCATCACAACGTGTGCGTGGTGGGCGACACCGATCAGTCGATTTATGCCTTCCGCGGCGCCGACTTCCGCAATATCGGACAGTTTGAAGATGCCTTTGATGAAGTGAGCGTTGTCGTTCTTGAACAGAACTATCGCAGCACCCAAAACATTCTTGATGCTGCCAATGCAGTCATTGCACAAAACTTTGGCCGCAAGCCAAAAGAACTCTGGACCGAAACTGGTCCCGGCGATCCCATCGTTCGTTTCCATGCCGACGACGAAGGTGACGAGGCTGCGTTCGTGGCTCGCACTATGCAAACCTTGCGCACCGGTGGTCGCAAGTGGGGTGACATGGCGGTTTTCTACCGCACCAACCCGCAGAGCCGTGTCGTTGAAGAAATCTTCATGCGTTTTGGTGTTCCGTACAAAGTGGTGGGCGGAACCCGTTTCTACGACCGTCGCGAAATTAAGGACGCGGTTGCCTATTTGCGTGTTGTCACTAACCCACTCGATGAAGTGAGCGTGAAGCGCGTTCTCAACATGCCCAAACGTGGCATTGGCGACACCAGTATCAGCCGACTAGATGTTTTCGCGCGCGAAGAAAACATCAGTTTCTTTGAGGCATTGCGTCGTGCTGGCGAAGCAGGAGTATCAGGGGCCGCTCGGCGAGGTATTGAATCTTTTACTGCCGTGATTGACGAAGTCGCAGCGCAAGAAGAACAAACTCCTGGTGCACTTTTCGAAGCTGTGCTTGAGAAGTCTGGTTATTTGGCCGAATTTGATAATGAAAATTCGGTTGAAGATGCAGGTCGGCTCGAAAACCTGGGCGAATTGGTGTCGTCGGCAAAAGAGTTCGCCCAAGTTGATGAATTCTTAGAACAAGTGTCGCTCGTTGCCGATGCTGACGATTTATCAGATGACGACAAGGTCATCATGATGACGATGCACGCCGCTAAGGGTCTTGAGTATCCAGTCGTCTTCATTGTGGGTGTTGAAGAAGGATTGTTCCCGCATAGTCGTGCGCTTGTTGACGCCAACGAACTTGAAGAAGAACGTCGCTTGGCTTATGTCGGCATTACGCGAGCCCAAGAGCGTTTGTTCTTAACTCATGCGTGGAGCCGTCAACAATTCGGAACCACGCAGTACAACCCGCCGTCACGTTTCTTGGAAGAAATTCCTGAAGAACTCATTGAGCATCAGGGCAATGTACAAAACCGCCCGAAGGCGCGCACCACGCGCGACGACGATTGGGGCGGGCGCAAGGTCAGTTCATTCGATCCCGACGATGAGTTCCGCGAACGGCAAGTTGATGCCGCGATGGCTGCTGGCCGTTCGGCGGCACAACGACCGCCACAGCCCACGAACAGCCAAGAAATTGGTTTGCGTGTTGGTGATACGGTCGAACACTCCGTTTTTGGCGAAGGAATCATCATTGACATCACTGGCTCGGGCGACAAAACCGAAGCTGTCATCAATTTCCGCGAAAAAGGCCGCAAGCACCTGTTGTTGGCCTGGGCTCCGCTCAAAAAACTCTGATCAAATCGCGCAGATTCTTCGCCCATATTCTTCTCTCAAGCATGCTCGGCGTGGTTGAATCGGAGTATGAAAGCAGCGCTCTTAGTTGAAAGTCTCACCGGTAATACCTGGAAGGCAGCTGAAATGATTGCCGCCAACTTGCAACAGGAAGGTTGGACCATCACTGGTCTGAACCCCATGAAGCAACCCGATCACCACGCCATTCAGGCAGCTGACTTAATTGTTGTCGGCACGTGGGTGCACGGAGCATTCATTGTTGGCCAAGCACCATGGGGTATCGGCAATATCAATGCGCTTCCGGCTATCGCTGGTAAGCGGGCTGCGACGTTTTGCACCTTTGCTCTCAATCCGGGCAAGACTCTTGGCGCGATGGAGAAGTCGGTGACTCGTCTCGGCGCAGAAGTCATTGGTGGTTTGGCTCTTCATCGTTCAAAGTTGGGCGCTCACACCGAAGAGTTCGCCGAGCGTCTTGTTGGCGCCTTAGCAACTGCATAAATCGTGCGTTCATTGACAGTCGCGGCATTACAGATGTCGATGACTGACGTCGTATCCGAAAATATCGCAACGGCTGAACGTTTGGTTCGGGAGGCATCTTCACAAGGCGCCCGACTCATCTTGATTCCGGAGTTGTTTGAGGGTCGTTACTTTTGTGAAGACCAACGGGCCGAACATCTTGATCGAGCGCAACCACTTGATGGTCATCCAACCATTGCGCATTTTAGTGCACTCGCGAAAGAACTCAATGTTGTCTTGCCCGTGAGTTTCTACGAACGTGATGTGAATGCTTTGTACAACGCCTGTGCAGTCATTGATGCTGACGGAACTGTGCTCGGTGTGTATCGCAAGAGTCATATTCCAGACGGCCCCGGTTATTCAGAGAAGTATTACTTTCGACCAGGCAACACCGGTTACAAGGTCTGGGACACTGCGGTCGGCAAAGTAGGTGTGGGAATTTGTTGGGATCAATGGTTCCCTGAAGTCGCACGTGCACTCGCGCTTAATGGTGCGGAAGTCATCGTGTATCCAACTGCGATTGGTAGCGAGCCGATGGACCCCGAATACGACTCGGCTGCGCATTGGCAACGAGTCATGCAAGGTCATGCGGGTGCAAATCTTGTGCCAGTCGTTGCGGCCAATCGAATCGGAACAGAAGTCGGTTCGCGATTCACGTTGACGTTTTACGGCTCGTCATTCATTGCCGGACCAACAGGCGAAAAAGTTGCCGAAGCCGATCGCTCAAGTGAGACAGTTCTCACGGCAACTTTTGATTTAGATGAAGTTGCTCGCTTGCGTAGCGGTTGGGGAGTCTTTCGCGACCGCCGTACTGATTTGAACTAGTACTGGACTAGCTCAGACCGGTGCGTCGCACTCGCGGCGAACCGCGTCAGGTGTGGGTAAGTGATCCCACATATCTGCAAGCAAATCATCGCGTAATGACTTCTGCGAAGGATCGCTCCACAAGTTCACTTGTTGCAACGGATCGTTTGCGAGGTTGTACAACTCACCTTCGGTGCCGTCGTGAATGGATCCGGGCATACACGCGGTGGCAACCCATCCATCACGACAGATTGATCGCAAGCGCACGATCTTGCCGAATAACACGCTGTCCCATTCGGTCAGCACACGTTCGTGACCAAGCTCGGTCGCTTCGTTTTCATTAACTGGCAAGCGTGGAGCTTCGGCGTAATCGGGCTGGGGGAGCCCGGCGATATGGCAGAATGTCGAAGCCAGCGACACATGGCCAACTGGTGCATCAACCGTTGCCGGATTGATTCCGGCCGATGGCGCTGGTCGCCAAATGAGCGGAATACGCATCAAAGAGTCAACGTGGTAGGGGCCTTTGAACAACAAACCAAAGTCACCTTGAAATTCGCCGTGATCGGTTGAGAACAAAATGTCGGTGTCGGCGCCCCAACCTCGTTCATCAATGCGCTTCATCATTCGACCAACTGCTTCGTCGATTAACTCATTTTCAATATGTGTGAGCGCATTGACTTCACGAACTTGATCATCAGTCAAAGTATTGGGAACCCACTTCAAAGGTGCTTCATAGTTTGAAACAAACTCGCCGTCGTACCACTTGCGCCATTGAGCAGGTTTGTTGTCGAGGATTGCTTCACGCTGAGCGCGATTTTGCGGATAGCCAGCGGGCAGGTCAATGTCGCGCCAATTAACGCGATGAGTTTCAGACGCCGGCGGATCCCAGGGGTGATGAGGATCGGGGAAACTCACCCAACAGAACCAGTCGGCATCGGCGTCAAGTGAATCAAGCCAAGCAATCGCGCGATCGGCGACCCAGTCGGTGTGATACCACTCACGTGGAATGTTGTTGATATGTGCTTGTGGGGCTCCGGTATCGCCGCCGCCTTCAGCACTTACTTGCAACGACATATCGAGCACGCGGTAATACATAGGTACTGCTTCGGGGTGATTCTTCATGAGCCACTGGGCGTAATGGAACGAACCCATGCCGCCGTGACTCGCTGATTCCATGTGATCAAAGCCGCGATGTAAATGGCCATCTTCAATTAACGAATGGGCACCGGTGTTGGCTAATTGATTTTCAACGAATCGCAAAAATGGATCAAGGAATGGTTCAAAGTGAGCTTTGCCAATCAAGGCAGTTTTGTAACCCGCATCGTGCAAGGTGGTGGCAACGCTTGGGGCGTCGTTAGGTAACGGGACGCCGTTCATCCAAACGCCGTGAGTTGCAACGTGTTGGCCAGTGATCATGGTTGATCGAGAAGGCATGCACACAACATTTTGCGGATGCGCGCGGTTGTAATTGATTCCTGTGGCAGCGAGAGCGTCAATGTTTGGTGTTCGAGCAATTAATCCGCCGTTACAACCAAGAGCGTCAAATCGTTGTTGGTCGGTTGTGATGAAAAGTATTTTGCGACCCATTACTTGGCTCCGTTCGCAGCAAAGATTTCTTTCAGTTTTTCTAAACCGGCGCCAGCAGCTCCGATGATGATGAGACCCATTGGTTCGGGGTCGATATCGGTGCCGTACATGACCATGCAACGGTTTGGTCCGTCAGGGATCACGTCAACGGTTCCTAAGTGCGACTTAACGATCAAATTGTTGACAATGGAGTACTGGAATCTCCGAAGGTCGTGATCGAGCGTGATGATGTCTTCCTCGAACCGCAGGCCGCTTCCGAGGTTGATCCACCTTTTGTTGCCAACCACTTCGCACGAGGTGATGGGGAACCAGTCGTGTAGCCGAGCCGGGTCGCCAACTAGGGCCCAAACTTCGTCGGCTGGAGAGTCAATAAACACATGTCGGCGAACTGTTCCCATTACTGATGAGCCTAACGAACCAAAGTAGTTTCAGTCCAACTGTCAATTGATGTACCGACCCAGGTTTTGGGGTCCATTCGGCTGTTTCGCCGACACCTGTGGTGTGCTAGTCATATGTCTGTGGCTTTGACAAAAGTCACAGCAACTTGGGGCTGTTGCAGATGGGGAAAATGCGATGAAGGTGACACAAGTGACGGGGTCATTGCGTCACTCTGTGGTGCCCTTGAGCCCAGCGATTGCTCTCGTTGCAGTGCAGCTCATTTTCTTTGGTCTTCCCGCTGGAGCGTGGGTTCGAGCAGTTGTCATCGGTCTTTTGACGGCTCTACTTGCGGTCGGCATGGCCTTGGTCTATCGGGCCAATCGCGTCTTGAACTTCTCGCAAGCCGACCTTGGTTTTGTGCCTGCCACGTTGTCGGTGGGCCTCATTGTTTTCAACGGGTTGCCGTACCTTTTTGGCTTCGGCGTGGGACTTGCGGGTTCGTTGGTGCTGGGGGCAATCGTTGAACTGGCAATTGTCCGGCGCTTCGTGCGCTCACCACGATTGGTCTTGACCGTCGCCACTCTCGGTATCACTCAATTGCTCACAGTGCTTGCGCTTCTTGTGCCAAAGATGTGGGGCAAAGTTGCTGCGTCGCAACGAATTGATCCGCCAATCGATTGGAAACTCACGATTGGTACTTTCATTCTCAACGCGAATGATTTGATTGCTTTGATCGTCGCTCCGCTGGCAATGATCGCAGTCGGACTCTTCTTGTCTCAGACGACACTCGGCACCGCTGTTCGAGCCGCGGCCGAGCGCAGTGATCGCGCCTCGTTACTTGGAATCCCTGTTGGTTGGTTGTCGACTGTTGTGTGGATGTTGGCGTCAGTGTTGTCGTTCTTGGCGCTGTTCCTTCGAGCCGGAATTTTGGGAGTACCGATTGGTGGAGCACTTTCCATTTCAAATCTGATTCTGGCGTTGGCCGCGCTTGTCATTGGTCGACTTCGAAATCTTCCGACGATTGCGGCAGCCGCAGTTGCACTAGGCATTCTTGAATACGGAATTCAGTGGAATGCTGATAGCCCATTGTTGGTGGCACCGTTTGTTGGCGCTGCTGTCATGGCTGCGTTGTTGTTACAGCGACGAGGCACCACACGACTTGACCAAGACACCACAGCATCATGGCGACTAGCTGACGAAGTTCGTTCGTTGTCAGCCGAGGTGCGACGTCTCCCACTTGTACGCCTGTTGCGTTGGGGGACCTTTGGTCTGCTTGGTGCGGCCGTATTCGTTATCCCGATTTTGTTGCGTACCGATCAAGTGATCAAAGTGTCGGCGATCTTTATCTACAGCATTATTGGTATTTCGTTAGTGGTCTTAACGGGATGGGCTGGTCAAATTTCGCTTGGGCAAGTGGGCTTCGTCGCCATTGGAGCAGCAGTCAGTGCCAAGTGCACATCGCAATGGAATGTTGACTTATCACTGTCATTGGTCATCGCCGCCATGGCTGGCGGGGTAGCGGCGTTCATTGTTGGACTTCCGGCATTACGACTTCGTGGGCTGTATTTGGCCGTTGTGACATTGGTGTTTGCATTGAGCGTGACCGAATGGTTCTTGAACGATCGGTTCTTTTCGTGGATTCCCGATAGCCGAATCAAGCGACTTCCATTATTTGGACGAATCAATGTTGATACACCAACGCGCTTTTATGCGTACACACTGATCGTCTTGGTGATTGTGTTCATCGCAGTACGCGGTATTCGACATAGTCGCACGGGGCGAGCCATTTTGGCACTACGTGATAACGAAAAGGCAGCGCAGTCTTACGCGATACCTGTGATCTGGGTGAAGTTAACTGCGTTCACAATTTCTGGAGCGGTTGCCGGAGTCGCAGGTGGGCTCTACACCCACCTCAATTACAGTTTCGACATATCTAGCTACAACGTTGGACGAAGTCTTGAAGTTTTCACTGCATCAATAGTCGGCGGTCTCGGTCTGTTGTTCGGCGCTGTTCTTGGTGCGGCGTACTTACGGGGCACCGAATGGTTTGTCACCGCTGATGAATGGCGTTTCTTGTCATCGGCAGTTGGAGTGCTTTTTGTACTTTTGGCATTGCCAGGCGGACTCGGTGCACTAGTGATTCGTATTCGTGATGACCTCACTCAGCGAATTGCAAAAAAGCACGCAATGAAACACCAGGCCCAAAAGAATGAGGACGTGTCATGAGCGAATCTCACAGTGTTTGGTGGAGTATTCGCCATCCCGTCGCATCACTCCGTGAGATTTGTGGTGGTGAGGCGATATATCCGATTCTAGTTTTGTTTGGACTCAACGCAGTCGACGAATTAGATCGTGCCGCATTCGGAATCTTGCTGCCCGAGATTCGTGATCACTTCAATCTTGATTTGAGCACGATGTTGGCGATAGTTGCTTTATCGAGTGTCGCGGCGTTGGCATTACAAGTACCGATTGCACAATTGGCAGACCGTTCAAAGAGAATTCCTCTTGCCGTTGGCGGCGCTCTGGTGTGGGGAGTTTTCTCCGGAATGACTGGTATCGCTTTGGGCGTGATCATGTTGACGATCGCGCGCAGTGGTTCGTCGCTTGGTAAAGCGGTGATTGATCCAACGCACAACTCTTTGATCTCTGACTATTACCCCATCGAGGTGCGGGCCAAGGTTTTCTCGTTTCATCGTGCCGCCAACGCAGTCGGAGCATTTGTTGGCCCGATCAGTGCAGGATTCTTGGCTTACTACTTCGGTTGGCGGACACCATTTTTGGTCTTCATGATCCCGACGGTGATTTTTGCGGTGTTGGCCGTGAAGTTACGCGAACCAATTCGCGGTATGTGGGAACGCAAGGCCATGGGGGTTTCTGACGAGATAGCAAATACCGAAGAAGAAGCACCATCATTTTCCGAAAGTTGGCGAACCGTGCAAAAGGTGCAGTCGCTCAAGCGTATTTGGTACAGCTTGCCGTTCTTGGCTACTGGCTTCATTGGCTTCGTCACACTGGCTTCGTTGTTATACGAGCAAGAGTTTGGTCTTGATGAGCGGGCGCGTGGTATTGCGGCAGCAATTGCCGAACCATTTCAGTTAGTGGGTCTGATTGTTGGTGCTCGTTGGTTGAGTAAAAAGTTTGCGGGCAACATTGCCGGTCTCACCAAAGTTGGTGCCTACGTTTCGATTGCCGCGGCCTTCTTGTCGGCGGCTTTTGCACTTGCACCAAATATCTATATTGCGGTCGCAGTCAACTGTTTGATTTCGGCGTCTTTAGCAATGCTCGGACCAGCAACTTTTGCCGGACTGTCTTTGGCGATTCCGCCACGCGCTCGTGCGACCGGATTCTCGGTGGCATCGTTGTGGATTATTCCTGGCCTAGCAGTTCTGCCGTTCATTGGTTGGATATCTGACAAGTTCAACATTCGGGTGGGCATGTTGGTCATGATTCCGTTGTTCCTCATTGGTGGGCTGATCCAACTATCGATTCGCAACGTGATCATGGACGACATCGGTCAAGTGTGGCAATCAGCCGCAGCGCGTTCAGAAGCCTTGTATGACCGCCGAAATGGCAACGCCAAGTTGTTGCTGCTGCGCGGAGTATTCGCTGGTTATGACAATCGCATGGTGTTGCAGGGTCTGAACATGGAAATGGAAGAAGGCGAAATTGTCGCACTTCTCGGAACCAATGGTGCGGGTAAGAGCACCTTGCTGAAAGCAATCAGCGGAACTGTTGAAGCCGACAAGGGTGCAATCATCTTTGACGGTCGCGATATCACTCATGCGCCGCCCCACGAAATTGCCGCCATGGGCATTGTGCAGATGCCGGGTGGACAAGGTGTTTTTGGTTCTTTGTCAGTTCGTGAGAATCTTGAATTAGCCGGTTGGACTCATCGTCGAGACCACGAGGGCGTCGAAAGTGCTCGTGCTGAAGTTCTTGAGATGTTTCCGATACTCAACGACCGGCTCGACGACGCGGCAGTCAATTTGTCTGGCGGGCAGCAACAGATGTTGGCCTTGGCAATGAGTTTCATCATGCGACCTCGTGTCTTGCTGATTGATGAGTTATCACTCGGTCTTGCTCCCGTCATTGTTGGGCAGATGTTGCCAGTTGTACAACGTTTAGCCGACGAAGGCGTCACCGTTGTATTGGTCGAGCAAAGTGTCAATGTGGCATTGACGGTGGCACATCGGGCCTATTTCTTAGAGCGCGGCGAAATTCGCTTCTCGGGTCCAACCGCTGAACTTCTGAATCGCCCTGATGTTTTGCGATCAGTCTTTCTTTCTGGTGCTGCAGGAAGTGAATCAAGCGACGCGGTGTCAAGAACAGAACCTCGGGTTGTGAGTGAACGTGTTGTGCTACGCACCAATGGAGTCGTCGCTGCCTTTGGCGGTATCCGCGCTGTCAACGGCGTGTCATTGGCTGTTCACGAACAAGAGATCGTTGGCATCATCGGGCCAAATGGTGCCGGTAAAACAACCCTGTTTGATCTGATCTCTGGGTATACGCCATTGTTCTCCGGTGAGATTGAGGTTGAAGGAAGAGATGTCTCAAGTGCCTCGCCTACCCGCCGCGCTGCTGCTGGTCTTGGTCGATCATTCCAAGATGCGCGACTGTTCCCAGAATTGTCGGTACATGAAACACTCGCAGTGTCGCTTGAGCGATGGGTCAAAAATCGCAGTGCTCTCGCCGCAGCAATGTATCTGCCACCCGTCTTTGAGTCGGAGGACGAGGTGAGTCAAAGAGTTCGCGAACTCATTGAACTCCTCGGACTTGGTGATTACGAACAGAAATTTGTGCGTGAGTTATCGACGGGTACTCGACGCATCGTTGATCTTGCTTGTTTGGTAGCACACCGCCCGAGCGTGATCTTGCTTGACGAACCAACGTCGGGCCTCGCTCAACGCGAGGTTGAAGCCTTGTCGCCAGTCGTTCGTCGTCTCCGTGATGAGATGGGTGCGGCTTTGCTCATTATCGAACATGACATTCCATTTGTCTCGTCGGTGTCTGACCGTTTAGTAGCACTCGATCAGGGACGTGTGATCGCCGACGGAATTCCAGAAGAAGTTCTTGCACATCCAGTAGTTATTGAGTCATATTTAGGCACATCAAGTGCCGCGATCGCCCGTTCAGGGCAAGGGGGATAATCATGCAACCAGCTAGCAGTTCAGCTAACACAGGATCCGGTGGATCAAAGTCATTAAAGAAATGGGGTCCTATTGGGGCTCTTGTAGCCATTGTGGTCATCGTTGTGGCAGTTGTCGTGTCGTCGGGGGGCGGCGACGAAGTAACAACCGAATCGTCTCCTGCGAGTAGCGAAGGTCCAGCAGGCAGCGACGCTCCTTCAGAGTCAACGGCAACTGGTAGCGATACGTGGGACTTCCCACTTTCATACGCGAACGCCAAAGCGACCTTGAGTGAAGAGGCCTTTAATGCCATTGATTGGGGTGCACGCTGCGATACCGAAAAGGGCACGATTGCTGTTCCCGATTATTTCGCACCTACGTGCATGGCACCATTCACCGGAGACAACGGTGGTGCCACCGCAACGGGTGTGACCGCTGATGAAATCACGATTGTGCATTATCAGGGGCCAGATAATGATCCCATCATCAACTACATCACTTCGGCAGTGAAGGTCGATGAAACTAATGCACAAGAAAATGCCACGATTGAAGGCTTCATTAAGTACTTCGAGACGTACTACGAACTGTACGGACGCAAGATTAAGTATGTGTCGTACGAAAGTACGGGCTTAGCAAACGATGAAGTCACTGCTCGTGCTGATGCTCAGCGAATTGTTGAAGAGTACAAGCCATTTGCGGTTGTCGGTGGTCCAGCATTAACCAATGCTTTTGCTGATGAAATGGCGGCTCGTGAAACAGTGTGTATTTCTTGTGGTGGAGGAACTGCCGAGTGGTTTGCTGAACGTGACCCGTATCTTTGGAATCTCGACGGAAGTTCCGAACAAAAGCAGGTCCATGTTGTTGAGTTCATTGGCAAGCAACTTGTTGGCAAGCCTGCTTCACATGCCGGCGATGCATTGAAGGCTGAGACTCGTAAATTCGCTGTGGTGTACGAGGCAAGTGGTGGAGCTGAGTCACAGCGTCTAGCCGATCTCATGGAAGCACGTATGACTGAGGCTGGAGCCAAGCCCGACCTCATGCTTGCGTACACACTTGATCCAGGAACGATTCAACAGCAAGCTTCACAAATCGTTGCCAAGATGAAGGCTGCTGGAATTACAACAGTTGTGTTGTCCACGGATCCTGTGGCACCTGGTGATTTCACCCGCGAAGCAACAACGCAGGAATACGAACCTGAGTGGTTAGTCGCGGCAGCGACACTTACCGATACCAATGCATTTGGTCGTGGGTATGACCAAAAACAGTGGGCACATGCATTTGGTGTCACCAGCTTGGCGGTTCGCGTGAATCCGGATGTTGTGGGATCAAAGATCTTGTACAAGTGGTTCACAGGTCAAGATGCGCCCGCTCCATTGGGGGCACCAGTATTTATGCCTGGATTTAGCTTGTTGTTTGCGGCGTTGCAGGGAACTGGCCCCACTTTGACACCACAAACCTTGGGTGATTTCATTAAAACAATTAAGACCACGCCGGCGATGACAGCTTCGTATCTCTCCTATGGTGACCAGGGAATTTGGGATGAAGCCGATTACAACGGTGTTGATGATGCCACTGTTTTCTGGTGGGATACTGCAGCGACCGGACCAGATGAGAACGGTCGTGAAGGCACTGGCTTGATGAAGTTTGTCGATGGCGGCAAGCGTTACTTGCCGGGCGAATGGCCAACAGAAGACAAGTTGTTTGTTCAAGATGGTGCAGTAGCGATTTACGACACTGCACCAGCGTCAGAAACGCCTCCGTCGTACCCAAGCCCCGCGGGCTGAGTTAGAGACACCAGTTGATTGGTTCTCGACCGTTTTCAATGAGCGCAGTATTAGCTCGTGAAAATGGTCGAGAACCGAAAAACCCGTGACGTACTGATAACGGTGATGGATGTGCAGATTCAATAACCACGTGTCGTTGTTGATTAATGAATGTTGCTTTCTTGCGCGATGAGGCGCCCCACAAAATGAATACAGTTGGTTCGGTCTTGTCACTCAGCTCACGAATGATGTGATCGGTGAACTGTTCCCATCCATGACCTTGATGCGAAGCCGCTTGGCCAGAACGCACGGTCAAAGTTGTGTTGAGAAGTAGTACGCCTTGTTGAGCCCAAGATGTCAGATCACCGCGACTCGGTATCTCGCAACCGATGTCGTCGACGAGTTCTTTGTAGATGTTGCGTAAAGAAGGTGGAATGCGCGTTCCATCTTGTACCGAGAACGCCAAACCGTGAGCTTGGCCGGGCTCGTGGTACGGGTCCTGTCCCAAAATCACAACTTGAGTTTGAGCGAAGGATGTGAGTTCGAGTGCGTTGAAGACGTTTTCAGGTGCAGGAAATACTTGGTACTGACTGCGTTCTAACGTGACGAACTCTTGTAACTCATGCCAATACGGCGACGCAAATTCGTCAGCAAGAATGAGGTCCCAGTCAGTCGTCAGCACTCTCATCATTGTTGTCGTTTGAATCTGAAACTTCACTATCCGAACGACGATCAAAACCTTCGTCATCACACGATGTGGAGACAATTCGAGAATTCTTGATCTTGATGACAGACTTTCGCTCATCGTTCTTGACATCTGGAACGAACTTCATAGTGATTTCATTTCCTCGAGCTTGGCTTTCGGAGATCCGAAAACCTACTGCAGGCTTCGATTCGAGCAGCACAAGACCGCTTGACGTCATTTGATACTTCACCGACCCACCGCGACAGGTCCAGGTTTTAATGTCGGGAGTTGTGACAGGCGGGGAAGTGGGTACTTGAGGAGATGGTGCAGTTGTTGAAGGCGGCCGAGTTGTCGTAGGAGGACGTGTTGTTTCGGGAGAACTACTTGGCGTATTTGTCGAGGGTATTGAATTTGGAACACTCACTTCTGGGGTTTCGATGGTTGTTGAAGTAACAGGGGTGTTCATTGGCTCTGTTGTTACAGATGGTCCTTGTGGAGTAATCGGTACTTGAACATCTGCTGGGATCGTTGTCGTTTGGGTATTGATAGTCGCTTGATTGTCGATAGTCGTTGAAACGCCGATTGGCTCTGAATCGTCAGGTGAAAGCGGTACGGCAATGTTCAATCCTCCGTCACGATTTTGCGAGTTTTGCACAATGGCTACGGCACCCGAGACAACCATCACGACTGCAGCTGCTCCAACAGTCGCCATCCTGCGCTGGCGAACGCGACGAACTTTTCCGAGAACAGCTGAATGTGCTGCCATCGTGTCGGGGCTTGAACCGGCAAATTGATTGAGGAGCGATGAAATATCGGAATCTCTGAACTCGTCCATCACTGCTCCTCTCGTGACTCAATATGTGCTCGCAGTTTTTGTCGTGCTTGATGTAAGTGAAACTTTACGGCACCTTCTGATACTTCAAGTGCCTCAGCAATTTCAAGGACTGAGAGTTGCTCAACATAAAACATCGCAGCAGCGGCTCGCTGTTGTTTGGGAAGCGTTGAGAGCAATTCGGCGACTTCGCTGATGTCGGGCTGTTCAGAGGTGAGCCTGACCTCGTGCCCTAAACGTTCGACCGCTCGGTCGCGACGAACGCGTGAACGGTGTCCATCGCGAACCTTGTTGATTGCTACTCGACGAATCCAGCCCACTGGATCGTCGTACATACTGATCTTGCGCCATTTGAGATGTGCCTTCACAAACGCTTCTTGCACGGCGTCGGCGGCTTCTTCTGAATTTCCACAGATCACGGTGAGTGAACGCACGAGACGTGCGTAATGGAGATTGAACAAAGTAGTGACATCGGTGGCTTGGGCCGAGAGGGAAGTTTGAGAGAAGTCGTCCACAGTGGTTCCGCCCCATCGGGAGGTCCACGACGGAGATGCAGGGAAATGGCTATTTCCCGGATCCCACGATAGAGCGGTTGAAGACGTAGTAAACACTGCCAGAGTCACGAACCTTCAAACTCAATGGTTTGGTTTCTCTTCAAGAAATTGTCAGGGCGTGGGTGATTGGGGAATAGCCTGACCTGGTGGCTTTGGATCCGAATCGACACGTCGTCACCGACATGTGGCAGGGTCAGCCCCGAGTTCGTTTGGCAACCTTGCCGACTCATCTCGAACGTGGACCAATTTTGGCTGGTCAGAGCCAGTTATGGGTCAAGCGTGATGATCTCACGGGTTTGGGCATGGGCGGTAATAAGGCTCGCAAATTGGAGTTCTTGTGTGGGGCGGCGGTGGCCGCTGGGGCAGATTGTCTCATCACTGTTGGTGCTGGGCAATCGAACCACTGCCGTATGACTGCCGCTGCCGGAGCCTTGCTCGGACTTGAAGTTCATCTGGTCCTTGCCGGAGATCGGCCCAAAGTACTTGAAGGTAATCAGTTGCTGTCTGAGCGGTTTGGTGCGCATCAACACTTCACTGGCGCCGGTCCGGCCGAGTGGGGACTGTTAGAAATCGCTCGTGAGGATTTAACCGAAGAATTGAGTGCACAAGGACTGAAGCCGTATTCGATTCCGATCGGTGGATCAACTGCTGTTGGTGCGCTCGGCTACATCGTTGCGTATCAAGAAATTGTTGAACAAGCAGTGGCGCTGAAACTCTCACCAAAGACGATTGTGTTCACATCATCAAGCGGTGGTACCCACGCTGGACTTGTTGCTGGGCGAGCACATATGCGAGCGATTGGTGGAACCGCAGTTTTGCCAAACCTGTTAGCGATCGGTGTTGCCAAAGGTGTCGTCGCTGGATTCCCTTCGGTCAAGGACCTTGCTCAAGAGTCATTAGCAATCGCAGGCTTGCCTGGCGAAGTACTTAACGAAGATGTTGAAGTTGACGCGCGTTGGCTCGGCGAAGATTATGCAATCCCGACTGATGCATCGCGAGCAGCAATTACTTGGGCAGCCCACAAGGGCGCTTGGGTACTCGACGATGTGTACACCGCAAAAGGAATGGCCGGACTGTTAGGCAACGCAGCTCAAGGTCGCTGGGCCAGCGGTGACGATGTGATCTTTATTCATACAGGTGGTTCACCGGAGGTATTCGTACGTCATGACTGATCAAAATGTTTCACGTTCGGCTCGAACCGTTGCGGTGACTGCCGGTCGTCCGCAGAATGAGAATGATCCTCTTAACGCCTCAATCGTCCTTGCATCTAACTTTCAATCGAGCGGTGATTACGCGCGGACGCATGGCACGTCAACATGGGCAGCGCTCGAAACAGCGGTCGGTGAACTAGAGGGCGGGCAATGTCTGTCGTTTGCGACGGGCATGGCCGCAGCTTCAGCAATTTTATTTGCGTTGAACCCGAGTGTTGTTGTTCTGCCCGCTGTGAGTTACCTAGGAGTTCGAGCATTATTGGGCGATATGCAAGAGCATGGTCATGTACGCATTGTTTCGGTTGACATCGTTGACACCAAGGCAGTGACCCAAGCAATGAATGAGGCAGCGGCACAAGTGGGTGCAGAACGAGTGGTGCTCTGGATTGAAACACCCACTAACCCCACTCTTGATGAAGCGGAGCTTGAAATATTGTGTCGTGCCGCAAACGCGAGCAATGTGAAAACAGTGGTTGACTCAACGTTTGCTTCGCCCATTGGTCAGATACCTCTCAAACTTGGTGCGTCGGTGGTGATGCACTCGGGAACGAAATTCATCGGCGGACACAGTGACTTGATGATTGGTCTAGCACTCACTAACCAGTCGGAAATTTTTGAAAAGCTGAGTCGAGCACGAGTTGTGCAAGGTGCAACGCCCGGAGCCCTTGAAGCTTTCTTGGCTTTACGTGGTTTACGCACTTTGCCCCTGCGTTACGAAGCGGCAAGTAAAAACGCTGATGAAATTTGTCGCCGACTACAAGCCCATCGTGCAATTGAATGGGCCAAGAATGTCGGACCCATGCTGAGTTACATCGTCAAGGGTGGAGCCCAAGCCGCCGACAAGGTGTGCGCCTCGGCATCGATGATTATTACTGCGACCAGTTTGGGTGGCGTCGAGACAACCATGGAGCGCCGCCAAAAGTACGCTGGCGATGCCCATGTGAACCCAGGTCTGATTCGCATGAGTGTGGGCATTGAAGATGTTGAAGACATCTGGTCCGACCTTGAGAAAGCGTTAGCGTCATGAATATGAGTGATCAAATCCTTGACGTTGATCTTTTGGCTTTTGAAAAAGGGTCTGAAGCGACTCGTCGCGCCGTTATTGACGGCGTACGTCGAAGTTTGGCGACTGGGTTTGTGTATACGAGTACCGATATCTCCGAAGATTTACTCGACAGTGCGTACGGCATGCTCGTTGAATTCTTCTCGAAAGATCAAGAGACCAAGACCAGTTGCATTGCTCCAGGTGCCCATGGGCAAACCGGATACACCGGCCTTCTTGTGGAGACTGCTGCGTCAAGTGACAAGCCAGATTGGAAAGAGATGCTCAACTGGGCATCGCCAATCGCTGCTGGTCATCCCTTGAAACGCAAGTTTCCAGGTTCGTATCCCGAGCAGTTATTGCCCGATGTGGTTGTCCCGGGAATTTCACAAGTTCTCTACGAGTTTCATGACGCAATCGCCGAGATTCAAAAGCGTTTCCTGCGCATCATCGCTTTAGGAATCGGTTGCCATGAAACTTTCTTTGATGACATGGTCACTGATGGGCCGACACTCACGCGAGCGATTCGCTATCCGTCGATGAAAGGCGCACCGCAGGGCGGTCATATTTGGGCTGGAGCGCATGGCGATATCAATTTGATTACCGCACTTCCGCGCGCCACTGCACCAGGTTTGCAAGTTGAAGTAGATGGACATTGGGTAGATGCAATTCCGCCGGATGGCAAGATGATCATCAATACCGGAATCATGCTTGAACGATTGACGAACGGTGTCCTGCCAGTTGGTTGGCATCGCGTGATTGCTTCTCCTGGATTTGAAGATGAGCGCTACAGCGTGGTGCAGTTTTGTCATCCACGTCCATGGACAATGTTGGCGCCAGTTCCTACTTGCTGCACTCCAGAGAATCCACAGCGGTATTCAACAATTAGTGCGGCTGATGCCCTTGATGAAGTGTTGTATCAAATCAATTTGATTGAAGATGCTCGACGTGTCGGAGACTGATCATTCTGGAATCTCTGGTGAGCCAATTGATGTTGCATTAGCGATTGATATCGGTGGATCAAAAATAGCGGTGGGTTTGGTCAATCGTCGTGGCGACATGCTTGATCGCGAGATTGCCCGCACTGACAAAGATAAAAACGCGAACGATTTGTTTGAAATCTTGGCAGTGCTCATTAAGCGTCAACTCGCGCGAGCAGAAGAACGACACGGCGGCAAGGTTGTTGTTGTCGGAATTGGATCGGCCGGACCGATTGAAACCGATTGTGCGACCATTTCGCCTTTGAACATTCCGGCGTGGCGACGGTTCCCATTACGCGAGGCCGTTCAAGAAATCGTTGATGTTCCGGTATTTGGCGATCTTGATGCCAAGGCATTTGCTCTTGCTGAAGGTTGGCTTGGTGCGGCAAAAGGCGAATCGAATTTCATTGGCATGGTCGTGAGTACAGGTATCGGTGGTGGCATTGTGCTTGATGGACGCATGCTGGACGGTGCGTCGGGTAATGCGGGACACATCGGTCACGTCATCGTGAACCCAGATGGCAATCGTTGCGTATGTGGTGCGCGTGGTTGCTTAGAAGCCGAGGCGTCGGGCACCGCTATTGAAATGATTACGGGCCGACCGGCAACTGAGCCGTCGTATGAAATTATGCAACGCACTGGGCGCATGGTGGGCTTGGCAGTTGCCAGCATGTGCAATTTCTTTGATCTCAATCTTGCTGTCGTTGGTGGTTCGGTTGCTCTCGGATTCGGTCCAACATTTTTTGCGGGCGCACAAGAGGTGATGGATGAGCATTGCCGTTTGAGTTTTTCGCAAGGTGCACGAATCGTGCCGGCTCGCTTAGGCGATCGCAGCCCAATCATTGGCGCCGCTGCTGTTGGCTGGCGCGGACTCAATCGCCAAATGCCCTTCGAGAGTTAGCCGCCAATAACTCGGTAGAGACGCTCGGCGGGTCCTTGTCCAAAATGTTGTTGCCACCACGATGCAATGGTGATGGCGAAAATCCAGAAGCCGCCGGCAAAAAGCAGGGCAGTATCGAGTCCACTTGATGAAATCAGATGCGTCCAATGAACGAAGATATAAAAGGCGAGCACGTGAAGCAGGTACAAACTCAAGGTGAGTTGACCACTTCGCTGTAGGCGGACAACTAATTTTTTGTGCTGGTATTTCTCGGCCAATTGACTGATGACCACGAAGGCGCCCACTGCAATCGCAGCCGTGCTCGCTGTATAAAGCAGGCTGCGGTTGTATGACTGTAAAGAGGTTGCCCAGTAAACAACTTCATTAGTACGTAGATCAAAACCATCCAGAATCGCAGTGCAGGAATAGCAAATGACGATGACCGCAAAACAGCACAGGAGAATTATTCGACGATTTTTCTTGACCGTTTCAAGGTTTCGGCCAATGACGATTCCAAGGCAGAAGAAAGTGAGCCATGGGAAAATCGGGTGGGTGTAGTCAACGAAGATTCGCAGCGATAAATCTTTCAGGCTATGAATGTCTTGTGGATGCAGCCAGGCCGTTGAATACCCAGCACGTTGCCGATTGGCCTCCCACGATGCAATCGCTGTCCCAGCAAGTGCTGTGACAGCAGAAAGAAACAAGATCAAGCGAGACTTCCACACAATAAAGATGGCGCTCAATATGAAATAGGCGCCGTAGTAAAACAGAATGGTGCCTGGCCATGCGTGATTGAGGAAATAGCCACCAAAAAGAAGTACTGCTCCTCGTCGAAGTAGTCGCATTCGATGCTTAGCGATGTTTTGGCGGTTCGCATATACCTTTCGCGAAAAAAGAGCGGTCCCGATTCCGGCAACAAGAACAAATGTTGCGGCAAACCGAGTGCTCAGTACCCCTGTGTAGATATTGAAGACTCGATGCCAAAAATCATCACCGATTCGCCAATCGTTCAGGGTGCCGTGAAAGTTCATCACCACAACACCGATGAGGGCGATTGCCCGCGTGACGTCTAAACCGATGAGTCGTGATGTTCCAAGGCTGGTTTGACCAGCGGCTGGATGATTGAAATCATTCACAAATAGTTATAGCCAGTCAACACGGTCAACAGAAGTTGTGATCAGGGGTCGCTGGACATCAACTCGGTCGCCAACGACTGGCGTTGCTTGGCCGCTCGGAATAAAGCACATAGATGTGTGCATATGTGGCAACTCAATGAGTTGAATTCGCTGGCGCGAAAAATGGAATGGGCTTGAGCCATCGGTTAGTGGCGATACTCCGTGTGCCGATCCACATCCGACGATGACCAAAGTGCCATTTTGCGAAATCTCAACGCCGTGGTACCCGACCTTTTGTCCAGCAGTCACCGCAACAGTTTCGATCACATCAGAAGTCAATTGAAGAGTTGTTTTGTCCCCGTGCCAGAGCGAAGTGCCGAGACGCAAAAACCACTGTCGATCGGGGCGTCGCGATTGCAGACTGGCGAAATCTTTGGGATCAACGTGACTGACCCATGCTGGTAACGATGAGTCAATTTTGGAAAGTAAGTCTTCGATTTCACGAACATGATCTGCAGAAGTGCCGGAGAGGGGAGGGTGAATAGAAACTCCTCGCACCTGAAGGTTTGCTGTTCGGCACTTCTCGAGAAGCTGCGCAACATCGCCAACTGCACAACCGTAACGATTCATTGATGAGCGAATTTTGATGACGACGTGATGTGGCTTGTTCGTTGAGGCCACTGCTTCGATATGGGCATTTGACCCCACAGTGAGAATCGCATCTTCACGAAGATTGTTTGGCAGTTCAAGACTGGGTGTCAGTACGACGGGAATGCAATCTGCTGGTACCGATGACACTTCAAAGGTCGTACCGATAGCGATGAACTTGGCCGTCGTGCTGGCGACACTGGTGGCTCGTTCGGCCAGCCAGTCGCGACCGAATCCGTAGCCATTGCCTTTGGCCACGGGGACCAGACCTTGAACGGTGAGGGCAAGCGCGGCGACGTGTCTGTTCCAAGCATCAGAGTTGACGGTCAGAACAAGGGCCACGGCAATGACGCTACCGAATGATGACGAATGGGCGTTTCATGCTGGGCTTTTTAAATCCGACTTGTTAAGTCGGGAATTGGCTTCTAACCTGACTTCATGAGTAATCAAGTCTTTGGTTTTCCTAATCCCGTGAATGAACGGTCGGCACGTTGGGTCGCCACTGGAGTCGTGTTGCAAGCAGTCTTGTTTTTGATCGTGCGCCAAGGCTGGGTGCTGATTCCCTTGACCTACGGCTTTACGGCCCGGGTGCTCACTGGCCCCAAGTTGAGCCCGCTTGGCCAATTATCAACTCGAGTACTCACGCCAGCAATGAAAGGCGAGGGGCGCTTAGTGCCAGGCCCACCGAAGCGTTTCGCACAGGGAATTGGTTTGGTGTTTTCACTAGGCGCGAGTATCGCTTGGTTGAGTGGGGCTGAGGTTGTTGCCATCGTTCTGATTGCTGGACTCACGGTGGCTGCGAGTCTCGAAGCATTTGCCGGTTTCTGTTTGGGTTGCACGATCTTTAGTCAGTTGATGCGCTTGGGAGTCATCCCCGAATCAGTGTGTGAAGATTGCAACGACATTTCACGTCGCCTGACCCGTCCCAGCGTGTAGCAAATTCCTAATCAAACTTTGGTGCAAGTGCGCCGAGATCGCGAGTTGCGATGACGCCTTTCCAAACACCAGTTCCGTAAGCGACATCGTCAGCAAGCTTGAGTGCGCAATACGTCACTGGATCAACCTTAGGTTTCTGAGAAAACCATTTGGTGAGAGATGGCAGCACTATTGCGGCCAACACCACTCGGCGACCACGTCGATTGAAGAGGGCAATCACGAAAGCGATGGGCCACCACGTACGGGTGATTGCTTGAGCAATCATTCGGCCAGCATGAATGTTTCCGCGACCAGCTAGTCGCAAAGCGAGGATTCGTGAATCTGGTTGAGAACTGATTTTTCGTTCAAGCGCGACTGTTGAACCTGCACCAATTGTGAGTCCGATGAATGGATGACCTACGGCAAGTGCTGTCCATGCCGCTGCACTCCAACGATTGATTCGCAATGGTGTCGCTGCTTCCGGATGTTTTTGACTGAGCGGAGCGGCTGCTGATCCGTAAGACACCCGTTGCTTCCATGCATCAAGTAATGACGAACGCGGACTATGCGACACAACTACTGAAGGTTCGTAACGACACACCACATTGGATTCAAGTAGTCGCCAGACAAGGTCAACATCTTCGCCATAACGAAATGATTCATTGAATCCTTGATGTTCACGTAGTAGTTCGGTGCGAATCATGAGTGCCGCAGTTGGCACGTATGAAACTCTTGAATTCTTGCGGATCAGCGCGGGCTCTGAACCAAGATCAAGCGGCGATTCGCTTGCTTCGTAGCGATGCAACAATGTTGAGCCATCTTCACTGGCGATTCGTGGGGCAACGACTCCGGTTGATGAATCTGAAAAATGAGCAAGCAAGTTGATCCATGACTCGTCGGCAAGCGAGGTATCAGCGTCGAGGAAAAACGTGATCGTCGTCGTGATGTGCTCGATTGCTGTATTGCGAGCGACGGCCGGGCCGCCTGCGGCGTCGCGACGAATCACTTGAGCGCCATCGATTTCGGGAAGTGCGGGCGACGAACCATCATCAATAATCAGAACTTTGTAGGCAGAAGAAACCTTCGTGACCAACAAGGAGAGTTGCTCAAAGCTCCCGTTGTGTACGGGGATGACAACGGTGACATCGTTTGGTTGTAATTCTCTGGTCATTGAATCAAGGATCGGATGAACTGCCCCAGCATCAAGTAGCCGCTGAACAGTGCTCGCTGAACTACTGGAAACTTCACTCTTGTTTTCGACAGCCTCAAGAAGTGATCGGGCGGCCAACGAAAAGCGAAAGACTTTCAGCGGTGAGCCGGCAACAACTGTGTCACCTTCAGCGTTACTTCGTCGCCACCATGAAGAATCAATCTGATAGCGAGTCATTTACAAATTCCAGTGATCAAACTCAGCGAGAAGGTCGTGAGTCCACTGCTCAAGAAGTTTGACTCCATCAGTGGCAGTGGCTTGAGTAGGGTCACCGAGGATTCCGTTACTACTGACCGCACGAACTCCGCCGGCACGCATGTCGTTCATGATTTGAGCTAATGGCTGAGTATTGCCAACCTCGGCCAATGTCATATCGACTTCAAAGGGAGCCAATGTCAACATCACCGAGGTTTCGGCATGACCAGCATGAGTATCGGTGTCGGCGACGCTAGACGGAGACCAGAAGAGAACATTTTGCTGATCGTGATCAAGCACTTTTTTCGCGGCCTGAATCGCTGGCGAATTTCCACCGTGACCATTGACGAAAACAACTCCGCGACACCATGTTGCAGACCGCACGATTTCGATCAACATTGATGTCGTTGTTTCAGTACCAACCGACAAAGTTCCGGAGAAACCTGAATGTTCACCACTTGCAGTGATGGGTAGCGGGGGAGACAGATATGTTTGCGCACGGGCTTGAGTGAGGCGATGACTCAGTTCAAGTGCAATGCGGGTGTCTGTATCAAAAGGAAGATGAGGACCATGTTGTTCCCATGAACCGATGGGAACAACGAGAACGGGCCGACTGAGACGCACCTCGTCGGCCTGCGTCATGACTGATAGCCCCACTCGCGCAATTTGTTGACGATCAACTCGGCAGCTTCACGCGGCTCAAGGTGAACCGTTTCACCATGACCTTTAGAAGTTGACGTATCGGTGATCTGCTTAACGCGGTCAAGTGCAGAACTTCCGACTGGTGCGGCGACTGTTCGAGCACGAGGCCGATACGCGCGTGTCGGCGGGGTTTCTGCAGTCACGTGATGAGTCGTCACGATTTCAATGACTTGTTTGTTTGCAGCCATTGAACCTTTGAGCGATGCTCGACGCAAACGAGCGGTTGAGCCCTCAACGGAGATCACTGCCTGACCTCGAATTTCGAGTTGCTCACGTCGTCCACCGTCGAGGCGGCGCAATGCTGTGATGGGATGTTGAGCATCGACGGGAATTTCTATTTCAACGAGACCAAGTGCTTGCTCAAACCCGAGTTCGGCCGCAATAAATGCTGGCACCGACCCTGAGCCACGATCGGACGAATAGTCACCACACCAAATCAAAGAACAGTGATTGACAACTTGGGCAAGCGATCGTGCAATGGCAGCACTCTCAAGTGATCGATCGCTATTAATGCGTATTGCGCGATGCGCGCCTCGGGCAATTGCGTCGCGTAGAACTGCTTCTGCACCCGATGGGCCCGCTGTCACAACAACGACTTCTTCATTGGTGTTTTCGGCAACACGCAATGCATATTCAAGTGCAGCCTGATCGGCGTATGAGAATCCCATGAAACGGTCGTCATCAACTTCGGTTTGACCCGAAGCGTTAATCCATTTCAGACATACGGCGATTGTCATTGCGGTATCACTCAGGTGCGATGGAAGACGATGCCGTAGCCGCCTTCGGGGTAGGCCCAGGTGATGGCTCCTGCTTTATTGCAGACGAGATAGCACGTGCCGCACTCAAAGCAGTTTTCGTAGTTGAACAAAATGCCGCCGTCGCTGGTGGGAACAAAAAGGTTTGCTGGGCACGCCACAACGCATTCACGCGTGGTGCATCCACGACATGAATCGCCATTGACGGTGATATGTGCGCGTTCATGAATGCGAAACTCGGCGGTGTCAATGCGGTCTTGAAACGACATTTCAGCCCAAGTGGCATCGCGCTCAATGTTGTTGGCGGCGCGCAACGATTCGAGAGACATCAGCCAAATCCTTTCAGGCCAGTGAGTGCGTCACGAATGAGATCCATTAATGAGATACCAGCCTTCTTGCGTTCTTCGCGCAAGATACGGCGAACACCCGGTTTCGGATGTGGGTTTTCAACTCGGAACATTCGTTCAACGATTCCGGTGACAAATCCGGGGTACTTGTGTTGCACGCGGTCTGACAAAACAAGATGCGGAATCTTGCGCAACTTCTTGTGATCTTTGAGCACAAAAGTCTCATTGAGTTTTTTGGTGTACGACTGCAAGCCAGATGCTGATGTGTTTCCAGCTGCCACCGCTTGTGCTGCTGATTGTCCGGCGTACATTCCACTGGCCATCGCGAAGTTCACACCTTCAAGCCAAATGCCAGCGGCCAAACACAGAGCTGCAGCATCACCAGCGACAAGTAATCCGTCGGCGACCATCTTGGGCATCATGTCAAGACCAGCTTCAGGAATCACGTGAGCCGAATACTCAATGACTTCGGAGCCTTCAATAAGTGGTGCAATGGCGGGATGACGTTTGAGTTCGGCGATGATTTCTTCGGGCCGCTTCTTTTGTGCCGACAACTTGGGGAGCTTCAACACGACGCCGAGCGCAATGGTGTCGAGGTTGGTGTAGATGAACCCACCACCATTCACACCAGATGTGCCACCAAGAATTTCAATATCAACACCTTGATTGTCACGAACTCCAAAACGCTCGTCAATGACGCTCTTAGGAAGAGACAAGGTTTCTTTCACGCCCAGTGTGTAGTTGCTGGCATCGACCGATGCGTAGAGACCAGCATCTTTGGCAATGAAGCTATTGACACCATCACAAGCAATAACAACCGAGGCAGTGAGGTCTCCGTCGGGACGATCTGTCGTGATGCCATTGATGCGCCCCTGTGCATCGCGCAACAAGCCGGTCACGGTTGTTGAACAAATCAGTTCTGCTCCAGCGGCTACTGCTTGTTGGGCAAGCCAGTTGTCGAAGTCGGGTCGGTAGGCAGTTGCGCCGTTGTAAGGCGCTTGGCCCCATGCATTGCTGCGGTAGTCAATGTTGAGTGCTCCGGTATCAGAGAGCAACATCGTCGAGCGACGGACAACCCAGCGTTGAATTGGTGCATGCTCAAACCAGTTCGGGATGAGCTCATCAAGAATGCGCGGATAGATGACTCCGCCGTACATATTCTTCGAACCCGGAAAAGGCCCACGTTCAATCAATACAACGCGCTTGCCGGCTTTGGCAGCAGCGATGGCGGCACACGAACCAGCTGGTCCGGCGCCGACAACAATGATGTCGGTATCGGTCATGCTGCACCGACTTGTGTTTGAGCAGGCATCAGTTGCGCAAGTTCTTCAAGCACTGCGTTGGCGTCAGCAACAATTGCGAGGTCGGCCATCTGCATCATGGGGCAGTGGGCGTCGGTATTCACGCTAATGATGTGTTCCGGTTGACCGAGTCCGCTGGTGTGTTGCACAGCGCCACTAATGCCAAACGCGATGTACAGATCGGGATCAACGACAACGCCGGTTGTGCCGATTTGGCGTTCGTGTTCGGCCCATCCGCGGTCGGTGATCACTCGTGTGACTCCCATTGATGCGTCAAGTGCTGTTGCAACATTTTGCAGTTGCACAAAACGTTCGCCGCTTTCGAGTCCGGCACCGCCGCCGATAATTCTTGGAGCCTCCGAGAGGTCCATCGTTGATGCATCGGGAGGCATGACCGCGAGTGAGATTACTGAAGTTGCTGGAGCGCTCGGCGTGGTTGATGCAATATCGACGATCGTTGCCTGTGGAGCAGGTGCAACAACATCAACGCCACGAATGCCGATCTGCAAGGTCGCGACAAACGCAGAAGTCGGCTGGTAATCGGCAATCGAAAGTCCACCATGGCGCGACACGCTGACTTTGTTGTCGGTGATTGAAATGGCTCCGGCATAGAGCGCGCGATTCAGGGCATGGGCCAAATGCGGAGCGAGGTCGCGGCCATCGGGAGTAGCGGGAAGGATGATCGAATCGTTGAGTCGACCTATCTGAGTGACGGCTGCGATGATCTGCGCAGCATTGGCGTCTGCTTCGGCCAACCAGACGCTGCTGGCGACGCCACCGAGGGTTTCGAGTGCCTGTTTGGTTCCTGAACCGATGATGAGAGCCTGGCCCGAGGCCTCACAAATGGTCTCGTCGGCTCCAGTCGGGGCGACTCCATCACGGACGGGGATGACAGCAATCATGACCTAGTCAGATTACGCCCGCCGTTCTCAGATCAGGGTGTTAGACCGCGGTTTCTTGGGTGGCTTTGGCGGTCATCTTCTTCTTGACGTAGCGCACAACCTCAATCAGGAGGGTGACGGCTAATGCCGCGCCAAAAGCCAAAAGAAATGCCTTGGTGTGGTCGTCTTCGAATTGCGAGCCAAAGGCGTAACCCAAGATGGCGGCGTACGACGCCCAGATGATGGTGGCGACGCCGACCCACCCCATGAACCAGGTCTGTGACTGTTTAGTGAGGCCCGAAGACAAGGTGAGGATGGTTCGACCGCCGGGGATAAATCGAGCCGTGATGAGCAAGAGGCCACCACGTTCTTCAATTTGGTCGGCGGCCCATTTAAGTTTTTTCGCAGTTGATTCTTTTTTGGCGGCACGTCGTTCGACGAGGCCACTTGCCCGCCGACCAATTTGGTAGCTGAGGTTGTCGCCGATGAAGGCTCCGACGGCGCCGGCAATGATGACAAAGACCACGTTGTACGAGGCAGCACCGGCACTACTTGCGGCGACACCACCGATGATGACCGTCGTTTCGCTTGGCACAATTGGAATCACCGAATCTAAGAGAGCGATGATCAAAATGACGGCGAGAAACCACCAGTTGCCTGAAACTCGGTCGAGCCAGTCGGTGAGGCTACTAATAACTCCATTGGCTGCGAGCACGTGTTGACCTTAGTCGGAAACCTTTGTGAAGGCTGTTCAACTTCAGATCGATGAGCCGGCGCGCTCGCCGTCAACGACTGCAGCGTGGGCCCGTCGAGGTGCCACGCAGTCACCAACGCGCTCAACACTCACGCCAGCATTCTTGAGATCGTTGTACAACCACTCAACCGGGCTCGGCGGAACTGCCAACACAACCCAATCGGGACGACGAGTTTGATTGGCGCCCGTGGGGTGATGCAGCAGTGTGAGCTCGCCATTGGCAAAACCCATTGGCACCAAATCGGTTGATTGCACGATGCCTTTTGCACCGGCGCGCATCCACCAGTTCTCCATGTCGAGGGTGATGCCAAGATCTTGCCCAACGACCATTCCGGGGGTCACGATTTCAACATTGCAACCACGATCGGCCAATACTTCAGCGGTCGACGTGGCGTGATGGAATCCGATTTCATCAATGACAACAACTGAGTCGCCAGATTGCGGCCCGCCCATGAGAGCGGAGCCATCAAGAATGGCGCGCACATCACACACCCGATTGGCGGTTTCGTCAGTGCTGGCATCGGCGACCCACCACGGACGTGTTGGCTCGGCGCCAGTTGCAACGATTACGTGATCGGGTTTGGTCTCTTCAACTAAACCTGGCCAAACGCCCGAGCCATAAACAAATGAAACTCCGAGACGATTGCATTCGGCGAGTTGATTACGAATCATGTCGCCAAATTCGGCACGGTTCGGAACGCTTGCGGCGATGCGCACTTGACCGCCAGCGACTGGTTCTTTTTCGTACACCGTGACTTGATGACCTTTGCGGGCCGCGGCGATCGCAGCTTGCAATCCGGCAGGACCAGCACCAGCAACCATCACTTTCTTGGGCTTGGCAGTGATGGCCAAATGATTGTTGACGCGCCATTCGTTTTCGCGACCAGTGCGCGGGTTTTCAATACAACCCAACCAACGGTTGAGTCCCATGCGGCCAACACATTCTTGATTGCAGCTTAAGCACAAACGAATTTCGTCGGTGGCGCCGGCACGAGCCTTGATCGCAAAGTCGGCGTCGGCGATTTGTCCACGCACAATTCCGACGAGATCGCACTGACCTTCGGCGAGTGCGCGCTCGGCTTGAAGCGGATCTTTGAAACGGCCAACACCAACGACTGGCAAGTCAACTGCTTTACGAATTGCGGCCGGAATGAACATTGCGTATCCCGGCGGAATATGCATGCTGGCTTCAATCATGAACAAGCTGGCAGTCGCGACACCAATTGATGTGTTGATGTAATCAACTTGCCCAGTTGCTTCGACAATTTTGGCGACTTCAACTGCTTCGTCAATTGTTGTTCCGCCATCAATGAACTCGTCACCACATAAGCGGACGCCTAAAGCCAAACGGTTGCCGATGACATTGCGAACTGCAGCAACGATCTCGACAAGAATGCGGGCGCGGTTAACGAGTGAACCACCGTATTCGTCGGTGCGACGATTAGTGGCGGGCGATAAGAAGCCGCGCACGATTGATGAATGACTGCACTGCAGTTCAATGCCGTCGAAGCCACCTTCGGCACAATGTTCGGCAACAGTGACGTAACCCGCGATGATCTCGTCGATTTCGGCGTGCGTGACAGCTTTCGGTACTTCGCGAAAGAGGGGATCGGCAACTGCCGACGGCGCCCACACCGGAAGACGACTGAACATGCTGCTGGCCTGACCACCGTTGTGGTTGATCTGGGCAAAGATCGGCACGCGATGGCGATGGACAGCATCGGTGATGCGCTTGTAGCCAGGGATCACGTCGCGATGAAAACCATGAATGAGTTTTTCGTACGGCCAGTCGGTGGGGTGCGTGCTGTGCTCTTCGGTGATGATGAGCCCGGCACCGCCCGCTGCACGCGCCGCGTAGTAATCGGCATGTTGCTCGGTGGGCTTGCCGTCACGGGCGTAGTTAGTGAGGTGGGCGCTAAAGACAATGCGGTTGCGGGTCGTCACCGGCCCGAGTTCAAGAGGTGTCCATAAATAGCGGTAGCCCACGACGTAGACGCTACGCCTCGCCTAGGGTTGATGCATATCTAGGGTCGCTGATTTAAGGGGGATTTATGAAAGATCTACAGGGCAAGGTGGCAGTCATCACTGGCGCAGCGAGCGGTATTGGTCGCGCCATGACCGATCGTTTCATCGCTGCGGGAATGAAGATCGTGTTGGCCGACGTTGACGAGGTCAAGCTGCGCAATGTTGAAGCCGAACTCACCGAGAATGGTGCCGATGTTTTCCCGGTCACGGTTGATGTGTCGTTGGGCGAAAGCGTCGAAGAGCTAGCCCGCAAGACCCTCGAAAAATATGGTGCCGCGCACGTGTTGTGTAACAACGCCGGCGTTGCGGGTGTTGGTGATCAATGGACCGGACCGATGAGTGTGTGGGATTGGGTCATCAACATCAATCTGTACGGAGTCGTGCACGGTATTCGTTCGTTCTTGCCGATCATGCTTGATCAAAACGAAGGACACATTGTCAACACGGCTTCAATGGCCGGACTGATTGCAATGCCAGGATTCGGTCCGTACAACGCAACCAAGCATGCGGTCGTTGCAATGAGTGAAGGTTTGTTTCTTGAGCTCGAAGCAAAAGGTTCGGGTGTGAGCTGCAGTGTGCTGTGTCCAGGATTCGTGAAGACCAGTTTGACGACCGATATCAAATGGAGCGAACGACTTGGGGCCCAGCCATCAGATCCAACCGATCCGATCAGTTCGATGATGAACGAAATGTTGAAGGCTGGCGTCGAAGATGGAATTCCAGCAAGGGACGTTGCGCAACAAGTTCACGACGCCGTTGTCGCGAATCAGTTTTGGATTTTGACGCATCCCGATTTTCGCCAGGCGCCAGTTGAGCGCATGCAACGCGCCGCAGCCCAACAAAACCCCACTCTTGGTTGATTAAATCTGGTCAGTGGGCGGCGGGTGCAGTGCCGTCAGCTTTTTTCTTCGGTGGTGGAACACCAACCGAAACTGACTTCTCGGCCCACTCTGGCCAACGACGACGACTCACGATGCTGAGTGTGCGCAACAACTTCATCGCCACTTCGTCCTCTTGGGCCGGACGTGATTCGACCACGCCATCGCTGATCATGCGCGAAATGACTTCTTCGCCAAGTTCGGTACGAACAATGGTGAGGGTCCAGTCGTTGTCTTTGCCAATACCACCCGTTGAGATGTCAGCGTGTTCGGCAGCGAAGTCGGGGCAGCTCTTGCAACCTTCGCGGGTCCACTTGTGACACTCTTTGAGATCGATCTCGTGGAATGAACCGTCCTTCATCCAAATCTGGAAGGCACCCTTAATGTTCATTTTCACCATGTCTTGCTTCTTCAAGCCGTACTTGGCTTCAAAGAGCTCTTCAAAGATGGCGTCGTCGAAAGTCTTCGAGCACAATAAGCCAATGTTGAACAAAAAGGGCTTGCCAACTTTGCCAGCCTTGCGATCCCACATGACCGGCGGCGATGACGTCTGACAACCCATACCGACGAGGGCCAACTTCGTGAGACCCTGTTCTTTGGCTTCACGCAACGCGAGTGGATTCGCGCAATAGGTATAACGCGAGCCAGCAGTTGCCAACACTTCTTCTTTGTTTCGAGCGAGGGCTGGCTTGGCCTTCCATGCATCGTCGGTTTCAACGCCACTCACGAGCGCACCTTCGATGTAGTCGTTCTCCATGAGCCAGATCAACATGGCTGACACGAAGCCGCCGTCTTGACCCTTTTCGTGCTGTACTTTGTCGGTGGCTCGGGTCAACAACAGTTGACGCCAGATGCCCGACATTTCTTCGGGTTCGCGCGTGCGACCAAAAAGGTGGTTGTCGGCTGACTCTTCCCACTTGCGGAAACGGGGGCAAGCACGGGTACAGGTGGTGCAACCCTTTTCGCCATGAATGCAGTTATCAAGACCGAGTTCTTCTTCGATGTGGAAGGGCTTGTACTTACCCTCTTCGTGCTCGTAACCGATCACGTCGTGGGGGCAGGTGACGACGCAACCCGCGCAACCCGTGCACAGACCAGTGGTGATGACCTCTTCGTAGAGTTCTTTCCACTGGGCGGTCCAGCGTTCGGCTTTTGGCGGTGCAGACTCGGTAATTGTCATGGCTTTCAATCTACGCTGAGGACAGGTGGTCTCGGGTAGCCGAAGTGGCACTAATGATCACAGAATTTTGAGGAACACCATGGGAATGATCGGCGAACGCATACTCCGTACGGAGGACCCAGATTTAGTCACGGGTCGTGGAACCTTTATTGACAATCTCGACCTGCCAGGTGCTGGTCATGTGGTGTTCGTGCGATCGAGCGTGGCCCACGCGCGAATCATCAGCATTGACACCTCAACCGCGGCGCAGATGCCCGGGGTGCTTGGCGTATTTACAAGCACCGACCTGAACGCCGATGGCCTGAACTTTGTTCCCATTGATATGCCGTTGTTGCCCGCTGGCATCCGGCGCCCTGCGTTGGCCGATGGCACGGTGCGCTTCGTTGGTGAATTGATCGCGGCTGTTGTCGCCGAGTCTCGTGCTCAAGCCGTCGATGCTGCCGAACAGGTTTTTGTTGATTACGACGTGCTGCACGCGGTGGTCGACCCCGAAGAAGCACTCGCAGATGAAACCTTGTTGTTTCCTGATTTTGGAACGAACACCATTGTCAATCTTGAAGCTGGTCAAGCCGCCGACTTCTCACAGTGCGATGTGGTGGTGAGCCAACGAATCATCAATCAACGCATTGCGCCGAGCCCGCTCGAAGGACGAGTCGCCGCCAGTCGTTGGGAAGAAGCTGGACCTGATGGTGTCAGCCGCCTGACGCACTGGCAAGCCTGTCAAGGAGCGCACCCGATTCGTAATCAGCTGTGCGCGTTTTATGGTTTGCCTGCTGAGCAGATTCGCGTGATCACTCCCGATGTTGGTGGAGGCTTTGGAGCGAAAGCATTCTTTTATCCCGAAGACATGTTGCTGCCATGGTTGGCCAAACGAGTTGGGCGAGCGGTTCGTTACACCGAGTCCCGCACCGAAAGTATGAATGGGCTTGGACACGGCCGCGGTCAGATTCAAGACATTCGTATTGGTGGCACGCGCGACGGAAAAATCTTGGCGTATGACATGCAAGTGATCCAAGAAGCTGGTGCCTACGCACGCTTTGGAGCGTTCTTGCCGTTCATGACTGGTCGCATGTTGACCGGCACGTATCACATCCCCAACGCGTACATGTCGTCGCGTTCGGTTGTCACAAACACTGTGCCTACATTGGCTTATCGTGGAGCTGGACGGCCTGAAGCGGCGGCAGCAATTGAACGTGCCGTTGATTTGTTCGCTGCTGAAATTGGCATTGATCCGGCGCGAGTTCGCGAAGTCAATCTTGTTGCCAAAGATCAGTTTCCTTACACCAACGGCACTGGAACGACATACGACAGTGGCGACTATCCGGGCTCGCTGGAACAACTGCTTGATGTTTCGCACTACGCGCAGCTGCGCAACGAACAAAAGCAACGACGAGCAAGCAATGATCGAGTTCAACTTGGCCTCGGCCTTGCGGTCTATGTCGAGATCACCGCAATGTCGGGTGGTTCAGAGTTTGGCTTCGTTGAAGTATCTACTAATGATGATGGTGAGGCTCAGGCCAAAGTCATTACTGGCACCACTCCCTACGGGCAAGGTCACCGCACCACGTGGGCGATGTTGGTGAGCGATCGTCTCGGTATTCCATTTGAAAACATCACCGTGATTCATGGCGATACCGATGCGGTGAAGAGTGGCGAAATCACTGGTGGATCTCGATCAGTGCAAATTGGTGGAACAAATGTGTGGCGCGCTGCAGGAGTAGTGGCCGATAAGGCTCGACAGATTGCCTCGCGACTTCTTGAAGCATCAGTTGACGACGTTGTTCTTGAAGACGGACGTTTTCATGTGGCCGGCACACCTGCTGTGACACGCACATGGGCCGATGTCGTTGTCACTGCTCAGGCAATGGGTGAGCGTCTTGATGGCGAAGGCGACTTTGCGCAAGCATCAGGAACATTCCCGAGCGGCGCGCATCTTGCAGTTGTTGAAGTTGATACCGAAACAGGCAAGGTCAAATTGCGCGACATGTATGCGGTTGATGACGCCGGACGCATTGTCAATACGTTGCTCGCCGAAGGTCAGGTTCACGGTGGGCTTGCCCAAGGAATCGGCCAAGCGTTGTATGAAGAATTCATCTACGACGCTGACGGCAATCCGCTCACTGGCAACTTTGCCGATTACGGATTTCCGAGTGCCGCCGAAGTACCAAGTTTTGTGACGGTGCACATGGAGTCACCATCACCGATGAATGACCTAGGTGCTAAAGGAATTGGCGAAAGCGGAACGATTGGCGCAACGCCGGCCGTACAAAACGCAGTCGTTGATGCGCTAAGTCATCTTGGTGTGCGCCATATCGATATGCCGTGTACAGCAGAACGAGTATGGCGCGCACTCGAAGCAACTAAATAGCGTCGCTGCCTTCTTCGCCGGTACGAATACGAATGATGCGATCAACATTCGTGACCCAGATTTTTCCGTCACCGATTTTGCCGGTCGTGGCTGCAGCCTTGATGGCTTCAACAACACGGTCAACTTCTGAGTTATCAACAACGATCTCAAGGCGAACCTTAGGAACGAAATCGATTTTGTATTCGGCGCCGCGATAGGTCTCGGTGTGGCCGCCCTGACGACCAAAACCGCGAACTTCGCTAACAGTAATTCCTTGGATGTTGGCGGCCTTCAGGGCGTCTTTGACGTCATCTAGTTTGAAGGGCTTCACGATGGCGGTGATGAGTTGCATAGAGATCAATCCTCTTGTCGTATCGAACGTGTTATGAGATAGATGAATAGTTACTGTGCGCCGTGGTAGGCAGTTTCACCGTGCTGAGCGAGGTCAAGTCCGGTTGATTCGGTCTCAGGTGATACTCGCACACCTATGGTCTTTTTGAGTACCACCATGATGCCGTAGGTCAAGACGAAAGACCACACAATGGCGGCTCCATTGGCAATTGCTTGCTCGACGAGTAGTCCGGCTCCGCCGCCGTAGAAGATGCCTTCATCGAATGCACCCTCAAAGAATTCGGGGTTAGCGAAAAAGCCAATGAGTAGTGATCCAACGAGTCCACCAACAAAGTGAACACCAACGACGTCGAGAGCATCGTCGTAACCGAACTTGTTCTTGAGTCGCACCGCATAGCAACAAATCGCACCGGCAATGAGGCCGATCAAAATCGGTGCTGGACCAGAGACATAGCCAGCGCCAGGTGTAATGGCGACGAGTCCAGCCACAATTCCTGATGCAGCACCGAGGTTTGTGGGGTGGCCATCACGTAACCACTCGATGAGGATCCATGCCAGCCCAGCGGCAGCACCTGCCAAGAAGGTATTCATGAATGCTTGAGCAGCCTGGCCGTTTGCGGCGAGTGCCGAACCAGCGTTAAACCCAAACCAACCGAACCACAAAATGCCAGTGCCGATCATGACGAGTGGCATCGAGTGCGGGGGAGTTGGTGCAGTGCGACGCTTACCGAGCACCATGACTGCGGCGAGAGCTGCGATACCTGCGTTGACGTGAATTGCCGTTCCACCTGCGAAGTCAATGGAGCCGCGCTCAGCCAACCAACCTCCGTACACCCATTTGAAGACGGGGACGTAGACCAAGATGAACCAGATGGGCACAAAGATTGCCCATGCTGAGAATTTCATTCGATCGGCAACAGCACCAGAGATCAGTGCCGGTGTTATTGCGGCAAACATTCCGAGGAATGCGATCGTGGCTAATGACATTCCGTCACCAGCTGCCGTGATGTCCTTCAAAAAGAATGAGTCAAAACCACCAATGAAACTGTTATCTAAAGGAGTTTGTGAAAGTGAGTAGCCAACGGCGACCCACAAAATCGGGATGATGAGAACGCAGTAAAAGTTCATCATCAACATGTTCAGTACGTTTCGACTTCGGTCCATTCCTCCGTAGAAAAATGCGAGGCCGGGAATCATGAAAAGTACGAGGGCTGCTGAAATCAGCACCCACGCAATATTGCCGCTGTCCATTGGTTCTCCTGATTGGTATGTGATCTTGTATCAACTCGGGGCATGAGTTGATTCAGGAACCATACGAAACCCAGGTTGCTCAATTGTTTCGGCAATATAAACGACTTGTGCGATGAAGATTTGCACGATGAAGATTTGCTCGGGAAAAAGGATGTCCCCGAGTCGACAGCGAACTGTCAACTCGGGGACGGCCCCTACCGGAGAGGAGAACCTTCTCCGTGTTTGCCGCCAGCGGTTAGCTGAACAGCGGTGTTGATTTGGTGGCCAGCGTCATCGAGGGGGATCGCTCCATCTGGCCACCTCATCGACTGTGACTTGACTAAATAGCGTCAGGACCTTCTTCGCCGGTGCGGATACGAACGAGGCGGTCAATGTTGGCCACCCAGATCTTTCCGTCGCCGATTTTTCCGGTGACTGCTGAAGCTTTGATTGCGGCAATGGCGGCGTCAACACTGCCATCATCAACGACCAACTCGAGGCGAACCTTGGGCACGAAGTCGATTTTGTATTCGGCTCCTCGGTACGTTTCGCTGTGGCCACCTTGACGACCAAAGCCTCTGACTTCACTGACGGTGATGCCCTGAACGCCGACTGCCTTGAGGGCATCTTTCACGTCATCCAATTTGAAGGGCTTCACGATTGCGGTGATGAGTTTCATTTTGTTGTGTTCCTCTCTAGTTTCTCGTGGTCGACTTATCGCAGAACCATGTCATCGTTGACATAGCCAGGGACTCCGTGCTCGTGACGGTCAAGGCCTTCGATTTCTTCGATTTCGTCCACTCGAAGTCCGATTGTTTTCTTCATAACGAAGAAGAGAATTCCTGTTGTCACAGATACGAATGCTCCGATAGCAACGACGCCAATCAGTTGACTCACGAGTTGGTCAGTGCCGCCGCCGTAAAAGAGACCCTTCTTGACGATCCCGTCGGCTTCTGTGGCCGAGAAAAGTCCCACTGCCAAAGTGCCGAACGCTCCGCACACTCCGTGGACACTGATTGCGCCCACCGGGTCATCGATGCGCATGCGGTCCCAAAAGATGACTGAGTACACGACGAGGAGTCCGGCGATGGCTCCGATGATGACGGCGCCAAGTCCATTGACAACCCAACAACCTGCTGTTACGGCGACCAACCCAGCAAGCAGGCCGTTTCCGGCCATTGCCACGTCGGGCTTGCCGTTCTTCAACCACGTCACCAACATTGCGATGACCGCTCCGGCTGCGCCAGCGAGGGTTGTATTGACGGCAATTGTTCCGACAACCGGATCTGCTCCAAGCCACGAGCCAGGGTTGAACCCGTACCAGCCGACTAAGAGAATGAAGCAACCAAGAATCGCAAATGCAATGTTGTGACCCGGAATTGCGCGAGCTTTTCCGTTCTCGTCGTATTTACCTTTGCGAGGTCCGAGTGCTGCTGCTCCCATAACTGCAGCGATACCACCTGTCATGTGCACTAAAGCACTTCCAGCAAAATCGTGGAAAGGTGTGTCGAGTTGGAACAACCAGCCGCCACCCCACTGCCAACGCACGACGATTGGGTAAATCACCGCTGAGATGACTGCGCTGTAAATGATGTACGACTTGAATTTTGTGCGCTCAGCCATAGCGCCAGAGACGATGGTCGCGGCGGTCGCAGCAAATGCGACTTGGAAGGTGAAAAACACAAACTTGTCAAGTGTGCCGTAGGAGAAGACTCCATCACCGGCTAGGAACCATCCGTCGCCGCCGATAAATCGACCCAGTCCGGTCATGCTTCCGCCAAAGGCAATCGCGTATCCGATGGCAAAGAACAGCAAGGCACCAATACAGAAGTCCATGAGATTCTTCATGAAAATATTGGCAACATTCTTGGCTCTGGTGAGGCCAGCCTCTACGAGGGCAAAGCCCGCTTGCATGAAAATGACTAACACTGCAGCGACGAGCACCCAGATGTTGTCAAGGGTTGCCTGTACCTGAGCAACGGGGTCTAATTCTTCTGCACGAGCAATCGTTGGAATTGCCATGGCTGTTCCAGTGGCAATGAACGATCCAAGTGCGAGACGTAGGGTTTTTTTACGCATGATTCTCCTTGGGGTTGGGTAAGTGAAAATGCCTGACCCTGTCCACGCTGACTAGGAAGATGACCGATACGGGTCACCTGGCAAACCCAAAACTAGGAGGTTGATGTTTCTCGAGTGTCCGTGAATTGTTACGGCAGTGTGAGCGATGTGTTCGGAAGTTCGAACTAGACGAGACCGTTGACGGCTACATCAAGAGCTGCACGGTGATTCTCAGAAACTGTGAGCGCCGCGACAACATAAGCCGAAAAAGTAATGTATTCGTCCCCGACCAAAAGCTCAGCGGGGATTGAAAGATCTGGGCCGTGGACGGCGTCTTTCATTGATTCGCTGAGCGACAAGATGTGCATGATGTCATCGGTTGACTCGGGCATCATCAAGGTTGCGGTTCCAATGGCCTCATGACCGTTGTCAAATAACGAGTCGATGAAACAAGCCAAGGCCACGATTTCAATGAGACCGACACGGTCGAGGGCACGACTCAGCAATGGGTCACGGCGTGGGTCATCAAGGTGCAACTTCAAAGCATGTAGCGAATGAAGATGGCCGTTTAACCCTTGATCATGAAAATTCGGTTCGGCGCGACGACGTTGCATTGCACGACCAATTTCGGGAATCCGCAACTCAACATTGTGACGATCAATAATGCGCCACCATTCGTCGGCATCGTTATTGAGAAGTTCTTCAATGAGATGTGACGTATCAACCGACGTCCAAACCTCGACTGGAGTTGCTGTCGCTAGGTCGTCTCGTTTTGCCAGTTTTAAGCGAATCAGTGGTGGGGTGATCACAGTCGTCACGAGGACCATCAGCAATAGTGCGCCGTAGAGTTCGTCATCAAGGACTCCCTTTGATAACCCAATCGATGCGAAGATCAGTCCGACTTCGCCGCGTGGCATCATTGCAATACCAATGAGCAACTTGTCGCCGCCAGAACGCCCAATGCCGAGCCCAGCAACCAGTTTTCCAATGATTGCCACGACGGTGAGCGACACGGCTAGAGCCAGAACACTGGGTTGGAACATCGCTTCTAGATCGGCGTTAATTCCGATACTGGCGAAGAAGACTGGAATGAAAATATGTCCGAGAGGGTTGAGTCCTTCAGCAATGCGTTCATGTTGAGAACTTCGTCCGACCGCAAGACCCGCCATGAAGGCACCAATGATGAAAGCAAGTTTCGCTTGATTGGCCAATAGTGAGAAAGCCAGTGTGAGAGCGAAAGCAATTGACACGATTGTTGTCGTTGATGTCGCGAGTCGATCGATGCGCGTAAACAAGCGGGGGATGACATAGATCGCGAGCAAACCCGTGATGAGCAGAAAGCCGACTGCTAAACCGATGGTCTCAAGGACAACACCAGCGCTTATTGAACCCTCGGTGACGACCTTGACGACCACAGTCAAAATGACGAGACCCAAAACATCGTCAGCGACTGCAGCGCCTAAAACGATGCGCGATTCGCGCAGCGCGAGGGCTCGTAAATCACCCAGCACGCGAGCTGTTATGCCAACGCTCGTGGCAGTGAGGGCTGCGCCGATGAAGAGTGCAACTTTGGCGTCTTCACCAAATGATGCAGCAACGCCGAAGCCAGCAGCGAAGGGAACAGCGACACCGATGATCGCCACGATGAAGGCCGGCTTGCCAACCTTGGCCATTTCGCCGAGGTCCATTTCGAGACCAACTTGAAAGAGCAACAAGATGACGCCGATTTCTCCGAGGAGTAGAACCATGTCGGCGACATCAAGATGCTTGATGGGATCAATCAGACCAAGAACACTTGGGCCAATAATGATGCCGGCCACGATTTCGCCGAGTACTGCCGGGATTTTGATGCGCTCGGCAAGTTCGGCGGCCAGACGCGCAACAAGGATGATGATGAGCAAATTGCCCAAGATAAGTGCGAGGTCGTAACCCTCGGTAGACGCAGCAAGCAAACTCATCAGCGCATGTTAGTAGTCAACAATGCTGAGAAGAGGATTGACAGTCAGGCAGCGATGAGCTGGTTTGCCTGCTCAAGGTTGTTGACATTAAGCATCCAGCCTCGGCCACGAACGGTACGTATTGACTCGGGTCCAAGCGCCTTGCGAATGGAGACCAAAAGTGAATCGCAACGGCGATCGTTTAAATCGGCGATTCCAGCCAAACGTGACAACTCGCGACGACTGACGACTCGGCCTGAACAGGTAATGAGCGCTCGCAGAACCGCTGACTCCTGGGGTGGCAATGGGGTCGCTGATAGTGCAATTGCCGCGTCGACGGTTGTTTCCATGTCGGCAACCCTAGAAATGGCGGATTTCCTCAATGTTTGACTTTTGTGAACGGCGTGTGAACCGTCAAGTGTCATGCTTCGTGACGCATTTATTGCCGTTCGGGTTGGGGTCGGGCCAATACCTGCGAGAGAATGGCTAAATGGAACTGAATTACCCCGCCGACGCCGAAGCTTTCCGTGGAGAAATCCGTGAATGGTTGGTCGCCAATCTGCCTGCAGGTTGGGGAACCCCCGGATTTGAACTGACGGGCGAAGCTCGCAAGAAGTTTGTTGAAGAATGGCCGTCGAAGTTGTTCGCTGGTGGTTGGATCTGCGCAACCTGGCCCAAGGAGTACGGCGGCAAAGGTTTGACCACGATGCAGGGTGTTGTGTTGTCCGAAGAGTTTGCAGCCATGAAGGCGCCATTGCGGGCCGACTTCTTTGGTGACACTTTGGTCGGACCGACCTTGTTGCAGTGGGGCACCGAAGAACAAAAGAAAGAGTTCTTGCCCAACATCATGAATGGCACCACGCGTTGGTGTCAGGGATTCAGCGAACCCAACTCGGGTTCCGACTTGGCATCGCTCAAGACGTCTGCTGTTCTCGACGGTGATGAGTGGATCATCAATGGTCAAAAAGTATGGACAACTGGTGGACACCACGCCGACTATTGCTTCTTGCTCACCCGCACCGATCCCGATGCACCCAAGCACAAAGGTATTTCGTACCTGCTCGTGCCCATGCGTCAAGAAGGTGTTGAAGTTCGCGGCATTGTTCAGCCCGACGGAACCGCCGAGTTCTGTGAAGTGTTCTTCACCAATGCACGTTGCCCCAAAGACAATGTCGTTGGTGGCGCAAACAACGGTTGGAAGGTCACCAACTCAACCCTCGCATTCGAACGCGGTATGAGTGCAACGACTGGCTACCGTCGTTTCGAAGAGGAATACAAGATGATGGTGCGCGTTGCGACCGAGAATGGCACCATCGAGCAAGACGATATTCGTCAGCGTTTGATGCAGTACTACACCAAGATTCAACTCTTGCGCATCAACGGTTTGCGTTCATTGACCGCAACATTGAATAACTCAAAAGACTTTGGTGTGATGGCACTTGGTGCATCAAACAAAATGTTCTGGTCAGAAATGCACAAGGCCGCTATGGAATTGGCGCTCGACATTTTTGGCGCACAAGGCATGTTGGTTGATGCTGGTCCCGAGACTGGTTCGTGGCCGGGCGTTGCACGCGAAAAGCGTCGCGAGGGTTACCCCGTGAGCCCGATGATGTCGGCGTTCTTCTTCAGTCGCTCTGAAACAATTTGGGGTGGCACCAGCCAGATCCAGCGCAACATTGTTGGTGAACGAGTTCTGGGCTTGCCCAAGGAGCCGTCAGCCGGTTGAGCGAACGAATGGTGACTCCGCGGTTCTTATTGGTGACCGCGGCAACACTTGCGTATTACACGTGTGTCGGAATTCTGATTCCGACATTGCCTGTTTTCATCAAGAACGGTCTCGGCAGCGGCGAAGCCATGATTGGCGCCGCTGGCGTTGTCTTTAGCGGCGCTGCAGTTTTGTTTCGACCGTTGCTCACGTGGGTAGGTAATCGTTGGGGTCGTCGCACGATGATGGTGACGGGATCATTAGTGGCAGCAGTTGCCGCTCTCGGACTAACGGTTGTTAATGAGGCGTGGCAGATTTTGCCGTTACGCGCATTGATGGGTGTTGGTGAAGCTGCGCTCTTTGTCGGGGCGGCAATTTTGGTGGTTGAACTCAGTCCCGAAAATCGCAAAGCCGAAGCAGCGAGCTACTTGTCTGTTGCGGTTTTTGGCGGACTATCGGTTGGACCGATCATTGGCGAATTTGTCATGGGTGATGTTGCCGAATCGGCGCGCGGACTCAACGCCGGACACTTCAATGCTGTGTTTGTTGTGACCGCAGGAGCAGCTGTGCTTGCTGCCTTGGTGTCATTGACTGCGCCGGCCTTTGTTGGTGAACGCCCCGCACGTATTCGCCGCAAAGTGTCGTGGTTTCATAAGCGTTCACTCTTGCCTGGTGCGATCTTGGCTGTCGGTATGGCGGCGTGGACAGCCTTCACTTCATTTGTTCCGACATTTTCGAAATCAATCGGACTCAGTGGTTCGGCGCAATTCTTTGCGCTCTACAGCATCCTGTGCTTGTTCTTGCGCTTGTTCGGAGCCAAGACCCCAGAACGTATTGGACTTCACCGCAGTGTGGTGATGGCGATGTCATTCTTGTTGTGCGGCGTCACATCGGTTGCCGTTCTCGGCAATGAGTTTGGTATTTGGCTCGGCACAATCTTCTTTGCACTTGGTGTTTCGTTCTTCTATCCCTCGTTGTTGGCGATGGCTGTGGAAGGAAGCGACGAAAACGAGCGCGTTGAAATTGTTTCGAGCTTCACCAGTTTCTTTGAAATTGGCGGAGTGATGGGCGGCTTAGCGCTTGGTCTTGTCGGCGAATTGTTTGGCGAACGATCAACATTCGTTGGAGGAATGGTCTTTGCATCCCTCGGCTTGTTGTTGCTCGCAAGAACTCGTCAAAAGAGTTCACCAACTATTGCGGTTTAATGCGCAGCTTTCTCTTGGGCACTTGGTGCACGACCTTTAAGTTGGCGTCCCGGAACGAAGATAGCCACAATGAGCGAAAGCACAACAATGGGTACTGCCGCGCGAAAAACTGTCGTGACGGCGTGAGCGAAAACTTCTAAAGCTTCTTCGCGCATGGGTGAATCAAGTTCTTTGATATTGCGTGGTGCCTGAATCAACTTTTCATCAATTCGACCATTCAACTGTGCGTTAAAGATGGCTCCGTAGATTGCGAGACCAATCGCCCCACCGAGTTGTCGAACAAAGATGACGACTGATGAAGCCGCTCCCATCTCGTTGGGTTCAACGGCATTTTGTACAGCGAGCGTGCTGGTGGGGAAGAGGGCACCCATTCCGGCGCCAATAAAGAATGATGCGGTCATCGCAAGATATAGATACGCGTGCGTCGAACCGAGAAGTGACGCCATGATGAATCCAACTAAGGCCAGTGCAGCACCAACTGCGGGCCACACCTTGTACGTGCCAGTTTTTGACGTGATGCGTCCGATGATGGTTGCGGCTCCGGCAACTGCAACTGCGAGCGGCACGAGCAACAGCCCTGAATTCGTTGCCGAAACGCCGGTGACACCTTGCAAGTACAAGGGCATAAATGCATTGGCTCCGTAGAACACTGCACCGACCAAAATCATCAATGGCACAATGACCCGCACGACGTCGATCTTCATGAGGTGCAACGGAAGGATGGGTTCTTCAGCACGGATTTCCCAACGGAAGAATGCGATGCCGACGACGATTGCCGCACCGAAGAACGCCAGTGTTGGCAATGAGAACCAACCGTACGAGCCGCCCGTCCATGACAGACCAAGAATTAAACATGACACCGAGACAACAAGCAGTGTTGCCCCGACATAATCAACTTTGCGCTGCAACGGAGTGAAGGGCAATCGCAAAGCCTTATTGGTAATGACCAAGGCAATGATTCCGATGGGCAAGTTGACCAAGAAGATCCAACGCCACGAAGTGTTGTCAACGATGGCTCCACCAATGAGCGGGCCGATCACACTGCTGATTGTGAAAACACTGGTGATGAAGCCGACGTATTTGCCGCGTTCGCGCGGGGGAACGACGTCACCGATAATGGCGAACGAAAGTGAGAACAATCCGCCGCCGCCAATTCCTTGAATGCCGCGGGCGATCACTAGTTGCCACATCGATTGCGCGAGTCCGCAAAATGCCGAACCGACGATGAAGGTCACAATCGCGATCTGGAATAAACGGCGTCGGCCGTAAAGGTCGGAGAGTTTTCCAAACAGTGGTGTGGCGGTTGTGCTGGTGAGCATGTATGCGGTGCCAACCCAGGCGTAGTACTTGAGTCCGCCAAGTTCGCCGACGATGGTGGCCAGCGCGGTGTTCACAATGGTGCCGTCAAGAGCCGACAATCCCAGGCCGGCCATGACACCCGCGAAAACCATATAGATCTGTCGTTGACTGAGATTGCCAGCGTTGAGTTCGGTGGTGCCAGGTGCGGCAGGTGTGGTTGACATCATGACCTCTCTTACTTGTACGGTACAACAACTATGCGGGTCGGCCCATACCTCGGGAGACAGGGTTTTGGTCACTCAGTGACAAGATGACGTCGTGAGTTCGACAAAACAAGTAACGACATCGACATTGATCACTTCTGGTTACAAGAGCCCCGTCGGACGTTTGACGCTGGTGGCTTCGGCCCAAGGATTGCGGGCGATTTTGTGGCCGAACGATGATCCGAGGCGGGTGCCCGGAGTCGCCGACGCGAAAAAGGGGAGTAACTCGGTTATTGAGTCAACGATTCGCCAGCTCGATGAATACTTCGCCGGTACCCGACATGATTTTGATGTGCCACTTGATGCGGTGGGCACTGAATTTCAACACAGCGTGTGGCAGGTGCTGCGGTCGATCCCATACGGCGAAACAATGAGCTACGGCGAACAGGCCACGGTTCTGGGCGACCCCAACAAGGCTCGCGCCGTTGGTACTGCCAACGGTCGCAACCCAATCAGCATTGTGGTTCCGTGCCATCGAGTGATTGGAGCAAACGGTTCGTTGACAGGTTTTGCCGGTGGCATGAAAGCCAAGAAGTTTTTGCTTGATCTCGAAAAGAAGAATGCACCGGCACGTTTGCCCATTCGTCAGGCCAACGAAGATCCGCGACTCGCCGAAATGTTTTCGAAAGGGCTCACTGGCCCCAACGGTGAACCGCTCAACATTTTCGGAGTACTGGGCAATCACCCCGACATGTTGAAGCGTTGGTTGGTGTTTGCAACGCATGTGTTGTCGAAGAACACGTTGACGGCACGCGATCGAGAATTACTGATTTTGCGTACGGGTTGGAACTGTCGCTCGCGTTACGAGTGGGGTCAGCACGTCGAGATCGCTTTACGTTGCGATATCTCGGCTGCAGAAATCAAAGCAGTGAAGAAAGGTGCTTCGGCATCAACTTGGTCGCCGATTAACAAGTTGTTGTTGACCGCAGCCGACGAATTACACAATGAATACGCGCTTTCGGATGCAACGTGGCGCAATCTTGGCAAGCACTATTCGAACGAGCAGATTCTTGACCTCATCGCAACAGTTGGCAATTACCACTTAGTCGCAATGTTCTTGAACAGCACCAAAGTGCCGATTGACGCCGGCATACCCGACGATCCTGATTTGCTGTAACGAAAGTTACTTGCGGCGAGCTTTAGCGATTTGCTCGCGACGGCGGCGAGCTTCTTCTTGCTCGGCAGCCTTACGAGCCTTGCGCTGTTCTTTGAGTGCAAGACGCTCGGCATCGTCAACCTTGAGGGGAGCCAATGGTGTCATTGCCAGAACCGGGGCTGGCGGAAGCTTGATCTCGTCGTCGCTCTTGAGCAAACGAGTGATGATCGGTGACGCAATCGCTTCGCCGGTGACTACTGAAGCCAACATGACCTGAGTCGTGGGCAAGGTGTGATTCTTGATGATGGCCGGAAGAACTTCGCGAAGGTTTTCTTCGCTGGGGTCGTCGGAGTTTTCGCCAAGGGCTTCGATGCATTCGGCGAGGCACTTGTCGGTGAGGACGAGTGACATACGCTCGAGGTCGCCATTAATGCGGCCCTTCGAGACGCAGACGCGAATGGCAGCAATGAGTTCGGGCATAGCCAAGTCGTCACCTTTGACGCTGGCGATGTGCTGAATGGCGTCTTGGCCTTCTTCGTCGAGTCCCTCGTAGAGAGCGGTGATCGTGGCATCGGGAAGATTGCGGAAAGCACGATCGAGCATGGACAGGGCGGCGAGACGATTTTTAACTTGATTCACGAGAGACGAGGCTAGCGGTGCGAAACGCGTCAGAATGGGTCTATGAGTACTGAGAATGGTCTGAAAAGTCGTATCCAAGCCGATATCAACGATGCAGTGCGGGCTGGCGATGACTTATTGAAGTCAACTTTGCGCATGGCGTTAGCGGCAATCATGAACGCCGAAGTTGCTGGAGCCGAGGCTGTTTCGTTGAGTGATGATCAGATCATCAACCTGTTGCGCTCGGAAGTGAAAAAGCGTGCTGAGTCGGCAGACATCTACGAACAAGCTGGCCGTGCTGATTCGGCTGCCAAAGAACGCAAAGAGATGGAAATCATCGAGAAGTATTTGCCGGCAGCCATGGATGCAGATGCGCTTGCGGCGATTGTTGCTGAAGAAGTGGCCAATGCGGCAGCGAATGGTCAAACCGGCCCCAAAGCTATGGGCGCAGTGATTAAGGCCGTAAAGGATCGCGTGGGTGCATCGGCTGATGGTTCGGCGATCGCCGCTGCAGTGAAGTCGGCGTTGAACTAATGAAAGTCAGGAAATAAAAAAGCGACGGCTCGGGAAACCCGAACCGTCGCTTATTTATTTAGCGGGTGGTTTGAACTTGATCAGCCCAAAGCGGCTGAGAGCACCACAGTCTTCGTGATGTCGTCAGAATTACCTCGAGCATCAACTGCGTGAATTTTCACGGTGCTGCCAACTGGCAACATCAAACTTTCAACGAGCCACAGGCTTGACGTTGTGGTTGAACTCGCTTTGGTCGCTGTAACAGTGCGTTCGGTTCCGAACTTGGTGTACGTGAATTCAACCGAGACGATGTCGTTGCGGCCGAGACCGGCTTCCTCAACGAGAATTGAAGTGTTGATTTTCACTCCATCCTGAGCAAAGGTGACGAAACTGATCGTCGGCGACAACACAATTCCGGGGATTGTCGGCGAAGCAGTGGCGGGTGTCGTGGTTGCTGGTGCTTCAGTGCTTGGCGCAGTTTCTGTTTCTGTGGCTTCAGTCTCTGGTGTGGCTTCGGGGCTTGATGGTGCGCCGGTTGACGGTGTTGCGGTCGCTGGGGTGGCAGATTCAACTTCGGTAGTAACCCTTGAAGTTGTGTCAGGTGATTCGACCTTGTCTGCGGATTCGGACTGATCGGCAACTGCTTCGATGGTGGCATCGAGAGCCTTGCTTGCCGAGTCGGTTGAGGAGTTACCAAAACAGGCGGTGGTTGCAACAGCCAGGCCGGCGAGGGCGACGATTGCGATTGCGGTATTGCGGATATTGATGTGGCGGATGTTCTTCATGATTTTCCTTTGTTCAGGCGGCCGGTATGGCTGCGTGGTGTTCAAGAGGAGGGCCACAAGGGAACATTGCACTTTTTTGGGAAATTCTTGAGAAAAGTTTGAGGAGATTTCCCGAAGGTTCATGTCTTGGGGGATCCAAGAGGTCGGAGTTCTTGGTTGGCGGGTGGCAAGATGGACAAATGACATCTCTCAGAACGTCTCGCCAGCAAACTTTCCGCCGTGTTTCTGCCTTTGCAGCAGCTGTCGTGCTCTCGACGATCGTCGGTGCGTGCAGTAGCGATGATTCATCGGACACTTCGGTTGACGAATCAGTGGTGAGTACAGATGTTGAATCAAGTGTCCCGACATCAGATGCGGTGGCTCCCGAGTCTGAAGCTCCTATGGCAATTGATCAAGTCGTTGCACCTGAAGCAACAACAGTTGATGCACTGCTGGCGCTTGATCGTCCAGTGATTATTGCTCACGCTGGTGGAGATCACGATTGGCCGCATTCGACGATGTATGCATTCACGCAAGCTGCACTCAATGGAACTGACGTTCTTGAAATGGACCTGATGTTGAGTAGCGATGGTGTGTTGATGGTGCAACATGACAACACCGTTGATCGCCTGACCAACAACACAGGTCTTGTGAGTTCGTTCACTGCAGCCGAACTTAAGGCAATGGACAACGCCTATTGGTTCTCGGGTGGGGTGTGGAGCGATAAAGCACTCGCCGATGATGCCTACATCTATCGCGGTATTCGCACTGGCGATCAGCCGGCACCTGAGGGATTCACTGCCGAAGATTTTCGTATGGTGACATTTGAAGAAGTCGCGCTTGCTTTCCCGAATCATGTGCTCGACGTTGAAATCAAGATTCCAGAATCAGCAACCGGCGAAGTTGATATGGAAAGTGCCAAGACGGCTGCCCGCGAGTTGGCGCGACTCATTAAAGAAACTGGTCGCGAAAAGTCGGTCGTTGTCGTGTCGTTTAGTGACGAGATCATGACCGAGTTCCGTAATGCGATCCCCGATGTGGCAACTAGCCCTGGCCAAGACTCATTGGTCAACTGGTATCTCGCTGGTGGTGCACTTGATCCGCGTGACGTGATCATGCAGGCGCCTCCGGTGTACGAGGGTGTTGAAGTATTGACCAAAGAAACGTTCGACCGTGCGCATGCCGAGAACCGTGCGGTGTGGGTGTGGATGAATGATTCAGCGCAAGAAACCACCGAGTTCTATAGCAAGATGGTCGCTCTCGGCGCTGACGGCCTCTTGATTTCGAGCCCAACCAAAGCCCCGTGACATCCAACTAAAGCGATCTGGTCGGAATTAACTGAGGTTTTCTACTACTTCGCCAGACCAGATCGCAGTTGTTGATCAGCATTTCTTGTGCGCCCACGGTAGGAATCGGAACAGATACTTCGTGTATTCGTGGTACTCAATGGTTGTGCCTAGTCGCTGTATACAGGTGAAACGTGGTTGGGTTGTTCAGTAAATGATGTTGAGTTTGCGCAGTCCCGTGCACATTTAGTGCACATTTTGTTCGCAGGGTTTTGCTTCGTTAGAAGGGTCTTGCGCAGCGGGGAAACGATGAAAGCGTGCTTACCGACAGTCAGTTGTACGGCAGTCCCCACTCTGGGTTTACTGCAGTGCAACTCTGCGGGTTTGATAGGCCAACAATCTCGGGTTAAAGGTCGGGTGTAGTAACCACTTTGCGAACTAACAGGAATCAGTCAATTCCCATAAGAAATGGGCGGCTATTGTCAGTCTGGTCTCAAGTCCAGTCAACGTTGATGAAACAACTTTCGGTTAAGTTGATGTAGGTCGGTTTATCTGGAAGACAAATGAAATAGCCAATGCAGATCTGGGAATTACTGAATAACAACCTAAAATTGAGTTGATAAATGAGGTCTTAGCCTCGCTTTTGCCTGTCTGA
>Ga0315909_10000104_pt1 | contig 108719 bp, 141 predicted proteins | sample LakEriMetagenome_11_FD_203527 | JGI IMG/M metagenome (GOLD analysis project Ga0315909, IMG submission 203527) | Freshwater fungal communities from buoy surface, Lake Erie, Ohio, United States - Buoy 2 MA125 | ecosystem: Environmental > Aquatic > Freshwater > Lake | place: USA: Lake Erie, Ohio... | reverse complement strand
AAATTAGTAAGAGGAAGTGTTAACGCTTTGATTAAAGGTGCAGTTGAAGCAAGACGATTGGGAATAGAACTTAAAGATATAGGGGCTGCTGCGGATAAATTTCTAGATTTCCAAACAAGTATCAATAACGAAATGGAAGCTAGTGTATTATTCGGAAAAGACATCAATTTCACAAGAGCAAGAGAATTATCCTATGCTGGGGATTTGGCAGGACTAGCAAAAGAACAATCTAGAATCTTAAAAGAGGTTGGAGATTTTAGAAAACTGGATGCATTTCAAGCAAAAGCATTAGCAGAATCAATGGGATTGAGTGTAGATCAATTGGTTAAAATGAATGCTAAACAAGAAGAGTTGAATAAACTTAGAATTGATGACCCTGCATTGTATGCAAAATATACCGCCAATTTAGATACAATTGATAAAACCAATGAAAGTTTATCCGAAAAATATCAAAAAGAATTAAAGTCACAGCAATTAGCAAGTCAACAACAAAAGTTACTTGCTAGTATTAATAGTATCATGGTTGAATTGGGTGAAGTAGTTCTACCATTTTTAAGTGGATTACTTTCAGTTGTTGGTGTTTTATTAAAAATAAGCACGATTACCACTAAATTTATTTTAATGCCATTTAAAGTTCTTTATGATTTAGTGAATGATCTTTGGATTAAATTTGAACCTGGAGTTGATATATTTCAAAAAATGGGATATGGTCTTCAATTTGTTATAGATAAAATGGACGAGTTCAAAGGAAGAGTTGCTCTTGTAAGTGGAGCTTTATTGTTGCTTGGATTTAAATTTATGGGAAAAGGTTTTGGCAATATTTTAATGAGAGCGATTCTTTTTCCTCTTGCTCCTTTAAAATTTGCATTACAAAAAACAATTGGTAATGCATTTAAAGGTGGTATGGATGTTGCGGTTGAAACAGTTGCGGCTTCTGGTAAAAAAATTGCAAGTAATTTGGCATCATCGGCAGTTGGTGCTGCTCCTACAACACCATCCGCTGGACCTTCTGGATTTTTAAATTCAATGAAAGGAATTAATCCTGCGACAGTATTATCATTAGGTGCAGCATTAATAATGTTTGCTGGTGCAATGTATATATTGGCAAAAGCTGGACAACAGTTTAATACAGTAGATTGGAGTTCACTTGGAAAGATGGGAGTTATATTGGCAGTATTAGGTGCAACTATTGCTGGATTAATGGCTACTGGAGTACTTGAAACTGCAGCAGGAGGTATTGCATTGTTAGGACTTGCATTTATACCATTTTCTATATCTGCATTAGCTGCAGGTAAAGGTATGCAATTATTCGGACAAGGTATACAATCTGTTAGTACTGGTATTAGTGACATTGCATCAAATATTTCTCAAATAGCTTCATTGGAAGATGCTTTCTCTGTATTTACAGATACTAGTATATTATTTGGAATTGCAGGAATGACACTTGCACTTAGTTTATTAAATGAACAATTGTCTAAAGTAGCTACTAATTTACCAGCGTTAAAAAATATAGAGTCAATCAAAACTGCAACTGGTGGAGGAAATGCTGAAGTTGTTAATAAATTGGATGAATTGATAGTGTTGATGAAAAATGGTGGTATTGCAGTTAATATTGATGGTAGCAAAGTAAGCACTGCTGTTGGAGTTGCTACAAAATTTAGAGGTGCATATTAAATAACTTGATATTTATAAAATATGGCAAATCTTAATAATTTAGAATCACCCGCTCCATTATCTACTACCAATACACAAATTATTGGTGCGGGATATACATTGCCATCTGGATTTAATGATTTAAGACAGCCAGGTGAATTGAGTGTATTATATGCTCAAAACAGTGATGCAATTTATAACAAGTATAAATTAGAAACTGACAGTACAAATCCTTTAATTAAATTTGGACCAAAACAACCATTTTTTAGTTTTACTCCAAATACAGGAACAAAAGGATTAAATTCATTAAAAAAATATGAAAATAGAGCAGCACCAGTTGGTTCTGGTCCTCAAGACATATTAAGAATAACAAAGTTTACAATTAGTGCAAATGGTGTAATTTTTGCTACGGCACAAACATTATTGCAAGGATTTAATCCATTTCCAGAAACAAAGATTTATAATCCAGCAATGCCAATATTAGCTGCTACTAGTATTGCTTCATTGGGATTAATTGAAAGACCAACAAGATTTATTGAACCAAATGGTATTGGTGCATTAGCTGCTCTTGGTGTAAAAGGATCATTAAAAAATCTTACTCCACCAAAAGGAACCGTTGGTAATAGTAATCAAGCCGCATTATCAAAATTAAGTTTAGATGGTGGTAAAGGATTTTTAAGAGCACCAACTGCAACTTCTGGCGATAAATTATTAAAGACAAAGTGGGTAGGAAAACAATCTTCATCTGGAATTGCTGATTTCTTCAAATCAAGTACTTTGTTTGGTGCGTTTACAAATCCAAAACAACCAAATGATCCACAATATAGAGCAGATGAAGCAACATACGGTGTAATGGCATCATCTACTACTGTATTTGATCAAGCACCAGGAACTTTAAAATATATATTTGATAAAACCGTTATACAAAAATGGTATGCGGGTACCCAAGACGGAACTATAAGAAAAGGTGATACTGAGCAAACAACAGGTGTTAGAGGTAGATATTTAAGACAAGCTGATGGTACTTATTTGATTATAGGAAAGACGGGTACATGGAATGGTACAAAATTAGGAAAATTTCCTACATTATTTGGTCAAGAAATAGGACTTAATCCAAGAACGGATGCTTACGAATTTTATGGTAAAATCGTAGGTAATAATATTACTCCAGATCAAGAATTTAAGAATTCTGAAATGTTGATTAACTTGGCATATTATGCTGATGCAAAACAACCTTATTCAACTAAATTTACTGATAAAGAATCACAATCCGTAAAAGATGTAGAAGATAATTTAAAGAAAGTATTGGATACAATTATTAGTGCTGGATATAAATACAATGGATTAACAAGCACTGATATCATAAATCAACAATTTTCAAATGAATCTTACAAAGGTTATGATTTCATCAAACAATTGACAAAAGATCCATATTCTCAACAAAGAGAAGAAAGTCCTTTTAATTATCGTGGTGGATATCTTGCTCAATTTGGATTGAACAAAAGAAAACAATTATTGGATGATCCTAAAGGAAAAGGAATGGCTGGATCAATGGCATCCGATAAAATTAATTTATTAACTATTTTAAATCAAGAGGATCTTGGATTAGACAAAAAGTATAACAGTAATAACGATGATATAATCAAATTTTATTTCCATGATGTTGTTAATAATAAATACATTCCATTCAGAGCTACAATAACTGGATTGAATGAAAATTATAACGCAGATTGGACTGCTATAGAATATATTGGCAGAGCAGACAAATTACAATCTTATAAAGGATTTTCTAGAACAATTGGTTTTAAGTTTAATGTCGTGGCTAATACAGTTAAAGAATTGCTTCCAATGTGGCAAAGAATTAGTTATTTAGTAGGATTGACAAAACCAGCTAATTATACACAAGGCGGACAAAGTAACTCTAATGTGTATTCTAGATTTATGATACCTCCTCTTGTTAGATTTACTATCGGTGATATTTATAAGAATCAACCAGGAGTAATTAAAAGTATTGGTTTAAATATACCAGAAAATTGTGTTTGGGAAACAGTTAGTGAAGAAACGTCTGCTACATTTGATTGGACGTATTTAAATGGACGAATTCAATGGGCAGATAGCATAGGAAAAGTGGCTCAATTTCCAAGAGAATGTGAATTGAATTTGAGTATGGATTTACTAGAAAAAGAACGTCCAGTTGTTGGTGGAACTAACTTTGGTGATTATTATGTTGAAACTCGTATGGGATCAACTGTTCAAATGTCTGGAATGACAAATCAAAATGAAATATTAGAAGAAAAAGGAACAGTAGATTCATTTTCAAAGAATTTATATATGAATTTTCCTGGCGGAATAGTATTGTCAAATCAAAGAGCAATAGATCAAATTAAAAATGCTGAAATTGCAATGCAAAACGCAAATAACGTACAAGCAGAAGCATTACAACAAGAAGTTAATTCATGGAATCAAAAAGCTGAAGATATACAAGATGCTGCAGCTCAATATAATTATCAATTGAAGATTGAACAAGAACAAAGAGATGCGCTTCAACAAGACATATATAAAATGTATAATAATCCCACAACCACACAAGACGAATTAAATGATGCATATCAAATGGATAGAACAGGATTATAATTATGAATAGATATTCTTTTGCAAAACAAGATAAAAGGTGGGATGGAAAAAGAGTATACAAATCTTTATTGTATCCTAAAATTCCATATGCAGCAAATGATTTGTATATTATAACAAATGAAACAACAACATTTGATAGTATTGCGAATACATATTACAAAGATCCAACATTGTGGTGGATAATAGCTCAAGCAAATAAATTAGGAAATGGAAAATTGAGTGTATTAGCAGGTATTCAATTGAGAATACCACAAAATGTTTCTAATATTATAGGAGATTTTAAGTTATTAAATTCATAAGTTATGGCAACAACACCAGACAATAGACCGTGGGCACCACATCCAATACCATCTTGGGTAATTAAAGAATTTATTAGAAGACAAAATGATATTGGATTTGATTATCCTGTTCCTGTAAGTATTAATTGGGATGATAATGGTAATTGGCAACAATACAAAGGACCATTGACTGCATGGGCAAGAGTGTTTTCAAATGGAACTGGTAGAGTAAATGATAAAAGCGATTTTCCTATTAGAAACGGTTTTATTTTGCACGGAGGTGATGGATTTGATAAAAGTTATGGTATTCCTGATAATAAAAATGTATTAGGATATGATTCTGAAGGTGTAGAACACGTATTAAATTTATCTAGTGACGGTAATTTTGTTACATTTCCAAATTCTTTATCAGACGAAAATAGAACAGTTCAAAAATTTTTGCCTGTTCCTGGTATTACATCTATTGATGCGATAATACAAAAAGAAAGAATCAGAAAAATTACTGTTAATTGGAAGTGTTATGGATTTGCTCAATTGGAGTACATGACACCATATTTCTTAACACCGAAGATTAGTGCCTTTGTTGAATTTGGATGGAATCATTTTAATCCTGTATCTTTGCTTGATTTGAGAGCTAGTAATTTGGATAATCTAAAAGAATTGTTTACTAATAGTGGATCTTTATTATACGATAAAAATATTAAAGAATCATATGGATTATATGATGTTACAATGGGAATAATTAGTGGATTTGATTTTACCAGTCAAGATGGAATAACATATGACTGTAAGACTGAAATCTTATCTAAACACGCAAACTATTCAGGTGTATTAGTTAATACTGCTGCGAAGGTTTCGTCTGATACAAATAAAAGTTCGGTGCAATCTACTTTTGCTGAATATTTAGAAAAAAGATTGACTAAAATACCAAATTGTATTTTACAAAAGAAAAATTTCATGTCTCCATTGGATGATGAAGAAGAAAAAGCAGAAAAAAATTCAACTTTTTTATCATCAACTTTTCCATTTTATAAATATAACAACGGAACTTATACCGCAAAATCGAATGACGGTAAAGATCTTAAAAGACCTGAAGATAGATTTTTCATGGGAAGAAAAATAGAATATGGTGATTCCGCAAGAATGACAGGAATGTCAGATTATGATTGGGATAGAAAAGATCAAAAAGATATATGGGTTACTATGGGATTTGTTGTAGAACTAGCAAATGTATTTTTCAACAAACAAATCAATATCCAGTTAAAAGATTCTAAAGATTATAATCTATATGAAATTGATATTGATGATGTAAAAATAGGAGCACATCCAAATTTAATTTCTTGTGACGGTAGCATTTTGTTAATTCCAAATAAAAAGGCACCAAAATATAATCTTGGTGCTATGTTTCCAACTGTAGATCCTACCAATAATGATTATCAAAAACAAAAATTTGGAAAAGGTGCAAATAAGTCTTTGTTTTTTTCTGAAAAGTTAGATACTCCATTTTCTTCTTCATTTGATAATACTTTGTTTAGAATATTTAGAACCGGATATCAATCATATAATCCTACTTATGAACCAACACAAATACAATCATTTTACGATTTTACTGTAGAAAATAGTTTGATTACAAAACTTGCCGGTATACGGAGTGATGCGCAAATTATAGAAGACAGATCAAAACAACCTATTTTACTTCAAGTTTTTAGAGATGATTTGGATGGTATAATTAATAGATTTATATATGACACTGGAGTAGTTCCTGGAACAAGATCGTTTCCTCAATGGACAAATGATACAGAAACTAGTAAACCTGCAGGTTATTGGGGTTATTTAAAAGATCTATATGTAAATAAAAACGTATTAATTGAATGTGCAAAATCTTCAGAAACAGTTGAAGTATTTTATAATTCATTATTAGGAAAAATAAATGCAGCCGCAGCTAAAATATGGGAACTTGCAGTAGTAGAAGATAGTGAAGATTCTGGTAAATTAAGAATAGTAGATAAAAAGTATGTACAATATAATAAAATGAAAATTTATCAATTTGATGTTGGTGCATCAAATAGTTTCATTAAAACCATAAATTTTACTGCGCAACTATCAAATGTAGCTGCTAATCAAGTGATTTCATCCGCATCGTCAAATAAAAGATCCGGTGAAAATTATCCAAATGGTGAAGTAAATTCAAATCAAATACTTCCGTTTCCATATGGTGATAGATTCAATAAAGACGGTCCTTTGCAATTAAGAAAAATAGATGAAAATTTAGAAAGTATAAGACAATTACAAAACAGTCCACAATCATCAACTGCGACAAAAGGTTCTTATATAATGTCGTTTAAATCATATTTATCAAGATCAGATGGATTAACTACAATATCAGGACCAAGAACCACTACTCCATTAAATCCAAATAATACTGTGCCTCCTTCCAGAGCTGCAGCTTCTACTCCTAGAACCACTACTCCATTAAATCCAAATAATCCTGCACCACCTTCAAGAGCTGCAGCAGCAACTAATACATCTGGGCCAAGAACAACTACACCATTAAATCCAACAGTGTCAGGTGTTGAAACTGGATGGAACATAGTGAATTTGGTATTACCAAACGATTCTTTGCTGATTGCATTGATGAATGATATGGATTTTAAAAATAATACCAATATTTATGGTGGACAACAGCCGGGATTTACTGTAGAAATGACATTACAAGGTATATCAGGACTAAGAACATTTCAATTGTTTAGTTTAAAAAACCTACCAAGTCCATATTCTGAAAGAGAAATCATTTGTCAAATTGTAGACGTATCTCATAAAGTTGAAGCTGGTAATTGGACAACTACGATTAAAGCAGGTATTCGTTCAATTAGAGGACAATCAATTTCATTCACTACCGATGGTATAAATGAATATTCAATTAATATAATAAAATGATAACACCAGATCAATATCAAAATTTAGGTGGAGATTATCTGTCCGATATTACGTTTCCTAGTTATTATAAACCAAATATAACTAAGAATGATTATTCAAAAGGATATGTTAATCGTTATCTTGTTCAAAAAATAAATGATTTAACAATAACTGAAGTAAATAAAGAAAATTATAATGGCATTTCGAAGAATTATTATAATAAATTGGTTATACAATGGATAATATCTGGTCCAAAAAACAATCAATATAATAATAAAATTCTTGAAATTAAAGGAGTTCAAGAACAAAACATTAAAACTTTAAATGATGGTGAAAAAAACATGAAAGGATTAAAGACTTATTTGAATAATCCGCTTGAATTTTGGGATGGTAAATAATTGACTTACATTTGTTATAATGTTACATTGTGTCAATGGTGTGTCTGGACAAACAATCTTATTCTAAATTCTTAGAATCTCATATTTCCTCTGATTTTATTCTTGAATGCATTCAATCAGATGAAAAAGTACATCCTTGTGTAGATGAATTGTGTATGGTTTTGATTCATATACTCAAATCTAAAACTACATATGTTATCAATCTCACTCACCCAGATTGTAATGTCTTTATCAATAAAGATACACTAATCAACGACTTTAATAAACTTAAAGGTAAGAAATGGGTATTTGATAAGAAAAAGTGTTTACATCTATTTCCCATCAATAATCTGTATGATATCAACATCATTTTCTTTATTAGTGACGGTAAAGTTGATGATTACAGTGAATTTGATACAACTGCACATAATGTAATCAAAACCAGATTTCAAAAGTATGGTGAATTAAATAAAGCAATTCCGATGGTAAAACATTTGGAAAAGTTTGAAAACATGTATGATGCGGTGTTGATTAGACTTAGATCCATCAAAATTGATGACAGTTTTCATAGTATCAATAGCACTATTACAGACAATCTTAGAATTCTTGAACAGAATGGGTTAAAAGTAGATACTGAATTGTTTAATAGGCATTTTGAAAACAAAACCAGCAAAGATAGGGATGGTGTAGTTTATACTCAATATAACCTATATACCGCAACAGGAAGACCTAGTAATAGGTTTGGTAATGTCAATTATAGTGCATTGAACAAAGAAAACGGTTGTAGATCATCATTTATTAGCAGATATGGTGAAGTTGGTATGTTGTTTATGATTGATTATAGCGCCTACCACCCCCACATAGTTGCAAAGTTAATCAATTACAATTTACCACCAAGTGCTTATGAATATCTTGGTAAGTTATATTATGGAAAAGATTCATTAACGGATGAAGAAATCAAAGCGTCAAAGAATCTTACTTTTCAATGTATGTATGGTAATATTCCATCAGAATTATTAGAAATACCATATTTTAAGAAAATGAGTGATTATATTGCTCATAGATGGACATTCTTTAGTGAAAATGGTTATGTAGAAACACCTATCTATAAGAGAAGAATTACTACAAATCATATCAATGAGCCAAGTCCAAATAAACTGTTTAATTATATCTTACAAGCTAGTGAAACAGAATTTGGAATGCAATCACTTGTTAGAGTCAATGAATATTTGAATAATAAACAAACCAAGGCTATTTTATATACTTACGACAGTGTTTTGTTTGATTGTCATAAAAATGATAAAAAAGAAACTTTGGTGGAATTGAAACGGTTAATGTCAAACAATCAATTTCCAGTAAAGTGTTATGTTGGTAAGAATTATGATGAAATGTCGGTGGTAGATATTTAAAAACTTTGATTTTCGTGTATATATCAATATTTATATATACGAATGAATACAGATGCAGAAATAAAATTAAAAGACTTACAAAGTAAGTTACAACAGGTTGAAACTGTTATGCCATTGCCATTCAGTCAACCTATGCGAGAAAGTTTTCCGTTATATAAGATATTTGGTGAAAGTGGCGATTATTATCCAAAAGAAAAAAGTTTACTAATAAAATGGTTAAAATTGTCTTCGGAAATTGAAACACTTTTAAAAAGCATAAAACAACTCAATGATGAGTCAGTAATTACCAAAGTAGGAAAAAGTGATTTATATCAAAATTATGCTGATATAAAGTCTAGAATTGAATTGGCATCTGGTACATCTGTAACATTGGCAAATATTACTTCTGCAAAACCAACTGGTTTTATTCATCAAGACATCAAGAAGTTCTACGAGATTTTTAATAAAAGTGGTTATGCTAGTAAAGATAAGAAAAAAGAAAATACTGCGGATGTAGTATTATTGTATAATTGTAGTATATCCGAAATTCAAATTGCTTTAAAAGATAGAAAAGTAAGTGGTACCGCTGAAAGTTTGTGTGAAATAACTGGTACTGGAAAGAAATTCGCAATGGTTTCTTTAAAAGCTGGTGGTGATAGTTATCGTACCGGAAGAGTCACTGCAATGATGTCATCAATACTTCCAGATAAACAACAATTTTCAGGTACACCTTCACAGAGAGAAAAACCAGTTGAAAAAGATCCCCGTAGTGTATTTACTGGTGGTGCATCTGTTTTTCCTCAAAATGAAAGTATAAATCCAATATTTGAAGAAATTTATATTGGTAAAACACTACTAACTGAAATTGAATTTATATCATCATTAAAGTCGTCTCTTAATAGAATTTCATCTAAAATAGGAGATTTATCTGCTGAATTGACAAAAGGATGGAGTGATTTTATACAAAAAATTAAAAACACTATTGTAAAAATTTTTGGTAATATTGAACAAAAATGTCAAGAAGACATGAATTATGCTAGAAATCAATATTCTGCTATGTTTAATAGTTGGGATAATATTGAAAAAGAAACTGGTGTTTTATCAGAAGCAAGAGAATCCGATGAAGAATTGGTAAAGATGACGGATTCATTAAAGAAAAATGTTGCAATTTTGATTCAACAAATCAATAGAATTCAACCAGATTCATTATTTAGTGCCATAAATGAAAAGGTAAGATTAATTGATAATAAGAATTTGTTCATGGTACAACTTACTGGAACTACACCGGAAGATGTAAAAGAAGTAAAGAATGCTTCAATAAAGGTTTATAACGATTATTTTAACGCATCTACTAAAGGTGATGTTCCATTGAATAAAGGTGCGTTTAGACCAATGAATATTTTCAATTCTAATATTGCGGCTATTGCATTTTATGAAAAGTTCATTGAACGATTTATGAATGTTGGCAATGAAGCTCAAATTAAAAAAGACTTTATTCAATTTGCAAGTCAAATATCTGCCGAAGCGATATTCGGAAACAATGATAGTCTTCCACTTGTAATATTTAATGGTAAGACAATTAACAGAATGGGAACCAAGACTGAATTTTCAAGTGGTAAAAAGTTAATTGATGCAAATGAAAATAAGAATTTTAGATTAAGTAAGTTTGAAGTTAGTAAAAATAAGGCCGGAACATATTTCGTTGTATATTTATATATTATCTTTGATATACGAGAAGAAGAAGAAAATGGAAAAGTAGAAGTAAAACCATTTTATTCGGCAATTGAATTAAGAAATGAAAGAGGCAGTAAGTTTTCTTTCAAGACAGAAATTCACCGTTCCAATTTAAGTGAAGAAGATGTATTTTAATTATGAACATCAAACAAATATTTTTTGAAGCATTAGAAAAGGCAAGTACCGACAATTCAATTGAAAACGGTATATTTGACATTTCTAAACAAGAACATATTGAAGTACTAAGAGAATATCTATTAGAATCAAATATAGATTCTAAAATTGTCAATCAATATTTGAATAAAATGCTTGAAGGTAAATATCCAGAAAGACAAGCATACAATTCAAACGGTATTCTCGTAACATTTCCAACTCCTGAATACAAACAAAAAGCTATTCAAAGAGGTACTCATTTTGAAGAAAATCCAAAAAAGGGTCAAGCCAATGTGTTTACAGGAGATGAACAACCAGAACAACCAAGTGGTCAACAAATTGAATTTGAACCACAACAAACTCAATCTGTTCAACAACCAGAACCACAACAAAAAAAGAGTGATGATAGAACTCCTGAAGAAAAAGAACAAGATGCTGTAGCAATTGAAAAAGCATTGACTAATGAATATACTTTAGAAGAAGCTTTAAAATTTGGATTTTATAACAAAAGAAATAGTTGGTTTGATTCTTCGGGAGATTATGTTGGTAAATTGTGGAATATAGATGGTAAACAATTAATAATAAAATAAATGAAGAACAAACAACTATTGTGTACATTTACCAATTCCAAAGAATATAATGACATTATCCAAGAAATAAAAAGTTTCTATAGTGTTATTAACGGTAAAATATTTTTGTTGTGTAATGTCAACAATCCAAAAGAATTGTATGCTACATATAATGTTGACATAATCGATGGGAATACGATGAAATTTCGTAACACCATTAGTGTTCATAGAAAAAAAGAAACAAATACTCTTTATACTTTGAATGCGATGAACAAGTTGATTGCTGAAGAAAACAATGGTGTTTTTGATAAAACATTTCAATTGGATTGGAATCTCTACAGAAATTCAATTATTTTAACGAGCGAAGTATCAGTCAAAATTGTCTCTGTCAAAATTTTTGATATAATAAGTTGAAATCTTTTCGGATGTCATATATATTGATGACAACTTAATTGGTTGTCGTTAAATAATTCGTGTGAGTTATCTAATTAACTAATTAACTAAATTAATAATTAAAAAATTATGGCATTAGACATATCAAAATTGAAGAGCCGTTTGAGCTCTCTAACAAACCAAGGCAACAAAACCAATCTAATTTGGAAACCAAAGCCTGGAAAACAAGTGGTTCGTATCGTTCCCTACAAGTATCAACCTGATAATCCTTTTATTGAGTTGAAGTTCCACTATAATATCAACAACAAGACTTATCTATCTCCCGATAGTTTTAACCGTCCTGATCCAATCGTTGAATGGTCTAATCGTATGAAGAAGACCGGAAACAAGGAAGACTGGATTTTGGGTAAGAAGATGGAACCAAAGATGCGTACATATGCTCCTATCATCGTTCGTGGTGAAGAAGGTGAAGGTGTTCGTTTCTGGGGATTCGGCAAGAATGTTTACCAAGAAATTCTAAGCATCATCAACGACGTTGATTATGGTGATATTACTGATTTGGTAAATGGCCGTGATATTGTAGTAGAATTTCGTACCGCAGAAGATTCTGGCAAGTCATTCCCAGAAACTACAATTCGTGTTAAGCCAAATGCAAGTGTTGCAATTGATGTCGCTCAAAAAGATATTCTAACACAACAAACCAATATTTTGGATTTGTTCCCAGAATTTTCATATGAAGAACTCAAGGGAGTAATGAATGCATGGTTGAATCCAGAAACTCAATCTCCTGAAGGAACCGTCAACACTATTGTTGAAGATGATGCTCCATTTACCGCACCTTCAACACCAGCACCAAGTGCAGTTAAAAGTCCTACCGCATCACCAAGTGCAAAGGCATCAAAATCAAATACGGATGATGTAGCAGCCGCTTTTGATAATTTGTTTAACAGTTAAATAAATTGTTTGTAATGGGGTGGTAGTATATATTACTGCCACCCCTATTTTAGTTTTATATTATTATGAAAAAGAAAAATCAAGTTACACAAGAAACTCCTCAAAGAGATGAGTTAGTAGAGTTACTCGCAAATGAGTTAAATAAAGCAAATAAAGATGGCGGTAAGATTGCTTATTTCTTGGATGAACAAGAAAATCCCGCCGAAATTAGTGATTGGATTAGCACAGGTTCTTCTATTCTTGATTTGGCCATTAGTAATCGTCCTCATGGTGGTTTACCAGTTGGTAAGATGGTTGAATTCAATGGATTGGAAGGAACTGGTAAGAGTCTAGTGTCTGCTCATGTTGTTGCAGATACACAAAAGAAAGGTGGTATTGCAGTTGTTATTGACACTGAAAATGCTGCTGCTCCAGAATTCTGGAAAAGTCTTGGTGTAGATCTATCAAAACTTCTATATGTTCAATGTGAAACCGTTGAAGATATTTTTGAAAAGATGGAACAAATGATTGGAATTGTAAGAAAGTCCAATAAAGATCGTATTCTTACAATCATTGTTGATTCTGTTGCTGCTGCATCAACAAAAGTAGAATTGGAAAGTGATCATGGTAAAGATGGATTTGCTACTGGTAAATCTATTATTATTAGTAAGGCTATGAGAAAGATTACCAACATGATTGGTAAACAGAAAGTTCTTACTGTATTTACTAACCAATTGCGTCAAAATCTAAATGCTATGGCATTTGGTGATAAGTATGTAGTGTCAGGTGGTAAATCACTTGCTTATCATTGTTCAGTTCGTGTTCGTTTGAACAACACAGGTAAACTCAAGAAGGGTGAAGAAGTTATTGGCAATGAATGTAAAGCAGTAGTTGTCAAGAACCGTATGGGTCCACCACAACGTCAAGCTTCTTTTGATATTTACTTTGATAGTGGAATTGCAGATTATGGTTCTTGGATTAAGGTATTGAAAGAAAACAACTTGATTAAACAAGGTGGTGCTTATTATACCTATAAAAAAGATGATGGAAGTGAATGGAAGTTTCAATCCAAAGACTTTGTAGAAACAATGAAAACAGATAAAACTTTGAGTGAAGAAGTTTACTTGAAGATTTGTGATTCTGTAATTATGAAGTACAAAGATCCAAATAGTATCATTGTTGATGACGCAGTTGTTGACAATGATGAAGATGCTGGTGTATCATCTGAGAATGAGTAATCTATCTGACAGTGAAAAAAAGAGGTTGTTTTCTTTATTTGATAATGTAAAACAAGAAGACAGAGTTGGAGGATTGAATAGATCCTCCGAATCTGAAATACTAATTGTTGATTTCATGAACACTTTTATTAGAGCGTTCATGGCCTCCCCCTCCCTCAATTCCAATGGTAATCATACTGGTGGAATTGCAGGGTGTTTAAAAAGCATTGGTTATGCAGCTAAACTAATTAATCCCACAAAGATTGTAGTTGTATCTGATGGTCAAGGGGGTTCACTGAAAAGACGGAAGATTTATCCTCAATATAAAAGTGGTAGAAAGACTAAGATTAGGCTTAATAGAGCTTATGATGATCTTACTACACCAGATACTGAAGATAAAAATCTAAAGAAACAGTTGTTAAGAACCGTTCAATATTTAGATAAATTGCCTGTAACAACTATGGCAATTGATCATATTGAAGCTGATGACACAATTGCATATTTGGCAACAGAATATTTTAAAAATAGTAATGTTACCATTATGAGTGCTGATAAAGATTTCTTACAATTAGCTGGAGATAGAGTTAAAATCTGGAGTCCAACCAAAAAGAAATTGTATGGATGCGCAGAAATTCTATTGGAATATGGTATTAGTTGTAAGAACTTTATAAACTATAGAGTAATGGAAGGTGATGATAGTGATAATATTGACGGCATTAAAGGTGCAGGATTAAAAACTATTATCAAGTGTTACCCCATTCTTACAGAAGATAAACGGTACACATTACAAGAATTATATAATTATAGTGATACCCATAAGGGTAAATTGAAGTTATATGATAGTGTGTTGGAAAACAAAGATGTTATGCAACGTAATTATGATTTAATGCAGTTGCATGATACTCAAATTCAATCATTCTCGCAATTGAGAATTAATGAAATTATGGAAAAGCCAATCTGTAAACTTGACAGGTTTGGTTTTAGTAAATTGTTGGTGGAAGATTGTATGCAAAATAACTTTCCAAATAGTATGATATGGTTGAATGAAGTATTTGGAAAAATTAATTCAATGGTTCTGTAAATATTCTTGGTTTACAGAAAAACTATGATAGAGTTGGTGTAGATAAAATATATTAAAAATATGTCGGAAAAAATTATTGATAACCTAAAAAAATTCGGATCTGAATTCCAAATCAAATGTATTAGTGGTTTGGTGTCGGATAAAACATTCATTGAACGTATCAGTGATATCTTGGAACCAGATAGTTTTGAGACTGATGCACATAAATTTATCGTTAAAGAAACGATTAGTTATTTTCTTCAATATAAAGATTTACCAACCTTGGCAGTCTTTAAGGTTAAAGTAGATGGTATTGAAAATGATTTGTTGAAACAATCAGTTGTAGAACAACTTCGTTTGGTTTATCAAAAAATCAGTGATACTGATTTGAAATATATCAAAGAACAGTTTCTTGAATTTTGTAAGAATCAAAAGATTAAGAATGCTATTATGGAAAGTGTTGACCATTTGAAGAGTGGTCAATATGACAAAATCAAACATGTAGTTGATGTTGCGATGAAAGCTGGTATGGAACGCAATATTGGACATGAATACATGGTTGATATTGAAAAGCGTATGAGTCAAATGGCTCGTAAAACCGTCAAGACTAATTGGACAGAAGTAGATAGTATTATGGATGGTGGTCTTGCTGGTGGTGAACTTGGAATTATTACTGCTTGTGCTGGTAGTGGTAAGAGTTGGGTTCTTGCCAAGATGGGTGCAGAGGCAATGAAACAAGGTAAGAATGTTTTACATTATACGTTGGAATTGAATGAAAACTATGTTGGTCTACGTTATGACGCTTGTTTTACTGGAATTGATTTCCAGAATATCCGTAACAATATTGACATTGTTAAGAAGAAGATTGCGGAAGTTCCAGGTAAATTGATCATTAAGTACTATCCGATCAAGACAGTATCTGCACATAGTTTGAAGCTTCATGCTGAACGTATTCAAACTCTTGGTACCAAAGTTGACATGATTATTGTTGACTATGCTGATATTCTACGTCCATCACAAAGTGAACGTAATAGTAATAGTTATAGTGAAGCTGGTGGTATTTATGAAGAACTTCGTGGTGTAGCTGGTGAATTACAAGTTCCTATTTGGAGTGCTTCACAGAGTAATCGTGCTGCTATGGATGAAGATATTATTCAGGCAAATAACATTTCTGACAGTTATCGTAAGATTATGACGGCTGACTTCGTTATGTCATTGAGTCGTAAGATGTCAGATAAACAGGCTAATACAGCACGATTCCATGTAATTAAGAATCGGTTCGGACCAGATGGTATTACATTTCCTGCTAGAATGAATGCTGGTTGTGGTGATATCAGAATCTTTGCGGAAAACAGTCGTGAAGGTATGGGTATCTTGAATGAAATGAGTCAAGAAGAAAATGTAGTCAAGAAAATGATGAGCAACAAGTGGAATGCTCATAGTACAGAGGACAGTGAATAACCTATATATCAATTTGGGGAGAAAAAGTTTCTATAAAACAAGATTTATTTAAAGTTTTATTTTGGTCTTTTTCTCCCCGATTGGATAATTATTTTTTACCCATATGAATAAAGAAATTTATATTAAAAAACGTAACGGAAACTTAGAAAAGTTTAGTGCAGATAAAATCAATAAGGTTTTGCAATGGGCAACCGATGATGTTAAAAATGTTAGTTTTGAAGAAGTTGCTATGAATGCTCATCTATCATTCTTTGATAAGATGTCTTCTGGTGACATTCATACAATGTTGATTGAAGCTGCGTCAAATTTGATTAGTGAACAAAAGCCTAATTATCAATATGTTGCATCAAGACTATTGAATTATAGATTGAGAAAGAATGTTTGGGGTGGAAAGAATCCTCCTAAACTACATGATCTAGTTAGAGCTAATGTTGATGCATTGGTTTATGATGAAGAAATTCTAGAATGGTATACCAAACAAGAATTTGATAAATTGGATGAATATTTGCGTCATGATAGAGATCTTAACTTTACATATGCTGGTATTAAACAGTTGTGCGATAAGTATCTAGTTCAAAATAGAGCTACTAAGGTTATTTATGAAACACCGCAATTTGCATATATGCTTATTGCAATGACTTTCTTTAAAGATTATAAAGAAAACCGTCTTGAATACGTAAAGAAGGCTTATAACTATTTTAGCAAACATAAGATTAATCTACCCACACCAATTATGGCTGGAGTTAGAACTCCAATGAAGAGTTATGCTTCATGTTCGTTATTTACTGTAGATGACGATCTTCGTAGTATCTTCAGTAACAATAGTGCAGTTGGATTTGCTACAGCTAGTCGTTATGGTATTGGATTGAATCTATCAAGACTACGTGCTACTAATGCACCAATTCGTAATGGTGAAGTAATGCATACAGGTCCAATTCCATTTGCTAAAGCATTTGAATCTACCGTAAAGAGTTGTCACCAAAACGGAATTAGAGGGGGTAGTGCCACCGTCAATTTTGCATGGTTCCACTATGATATTCTAGATATTCTTGTATTGAAGAACAATCAAGGTACAGATGATAACCGTGTTCGTAAGTTGGATTATTGTATTGGATTAGATAAACTAATCTTCGAACGTTTCTTGAAAAATCAAGATGTAACATTGTTTAGTTATCATGAATGTCCTTCACTATGGAATACTTTTGGTTTGGAAGGATTCAAGGAAAAGTATGAAAAGGCTGAAGCTAACAAGAACATTAAGTTCAAGAAGAAAGTACCCGCACGTGAATTAATGGGATTATTAGCTAAAGAAAGACTTGAAACTGGACGTATTTATACAATGTTCGTGGATCATGCAAATGAACATGGTAGTTGGTTGGACCAAGTAGATACAAGCAATCTATGTCTTGAAGTTAATCATCCATTGATTCCAATCACTGATGTTAATGATAAGAACGGTGAAATTGGTGTTTGTATCTTGGCTGCATTGAATTGGTTAGAAATCAAAGATGATGAAGAAATGGAAAGTGTCTGTGACATTATCGTTAGAATGTTGGATGCTTTGATTGAACATCAAGATTATTTCGTACCAGCCGCAGAAAACTTTGCTAAGAAACGTCGTAGTCTTGGTGTAGGTGTAAGTAACTTGGCTGCTCTATTGGCTAAAGAAGGATTGAAGTATTGGGATAAGGATGCTCCTAACTTTGTTGCCAAGTGGATGGAAAAGACTAGTTACTATCTAATCAAGGCTAGTGTTGAGATGGCTAAAGAAGTTGGTAAGTGTGAAAAGTTTGACCGTACAAAGTTTAGTCAAGGAGTATTGCCAATTGATACTTATAAGAGAGATGTAGATGAATTCATCACTGAACCTCTACATTGTGATTGGGAAACACTTCGTGAAGAAATTAAGAAACATGGTATGAGACATTCTACATTAACTGCATGTATGCCTGTAGAATCCAGTTCAGTAATTCAAAGTAGCACCAATGGTATTGAACCACCTCGTAGTGCTATTAGTTTCAAGGGAAGCAAGAGTAACATTTTGCCAGTGGTAATTCCAAATATTGACAAGTATAAGGACAATTATACCTTTGCTTTTGATATGCCAAATAATGAAGGTTATTTGAAGGTTGCTGCTGCTATTCAAAAATTTACAGATATGAGTATTAGTACAAATACTTACTATATCCCATCCCGTTATGATAAAAATAAAGTTCCTGTTCAAGAAGTAATCAAGGACATGTTATTGGCCTACAAGTATGGACTTAAGAATTTGTATTATGCTAATACTGATGATGGCGATAAACAAACCGCCATGGATGATAAGAAGACTGAAATAAAACAACCAGTAGTACAAGAATCCGGTTGTGAAAGCGGTGCTTGTGCTCTATAATAGGAGGATATAATGAAAACAGTATTAAATAAGAAAAATATAGACCAATTAAGAAATCCAATGTTTTTAGGAGAAGATTTATCTCTACAGAGATATGACTTAATCAAGTATCCTAAATTCTATGATTTGTATGACCAACAATTGAATTTCTTTTGGCGACCCCAAGAAGTTTCTCTTGTTAAAGATATTAGTGATTATAAGAATCTTTCACCCGAAGAACGATTCGTATTTGATAGTAATCTTAAGTTTCAAACTATGACTGATAGTATGTTGAGTCGTAGTATTCATGAACTTATGAAACGAGTAACAAATAGTGAATTGGAAATTTGCATGAATGCATGGAGTTTCTTTGAAACTATTCATAGTAACAGTTATACATACATTCTTAACAATGTTTATCCAGATGCTACCAAGTTTTTTGATAGTGTTTTGGAAGATCAAGAAATTGTTAAGAGAGCTACTGCAATCAGTAAGAAGTATGACGAACTACTAATTCCATCGGATGATGTTAAACAACAATTGTTTGATGCGGTATTAGCCACTCAAATTACTGAAGGAATGATCTTCTATGTATCATTTGCTTGTAGTTTCTACTTTGGGTATCGTGGAAAGATGGAAGGTAATAGTAAGATTATTAAGTTTATTAGCCGTGATGAAAATCTTCATGTTGCTATTACCCAGAACATTATGAAGAATTGGATTAATAATCCAGATGAAGGATTCCAAGATATTGTTGCTAAAAATGAAGATAAGGTTTATGCTGCTTATGAAATGGCAGTTAATGCTGAAAAGGATTGGGCAGATTATCTATTCAGTAAAGGTAGTTTGATTGGTTTAACCGCCGAAAGTCTAAAACACTATATTGAATGGTTGGCCAATAACAGACTATCAAGTTTGGGATATAAGAAGTTGTATCCTGCTGCTAAAACCAATCCATTGGCTGGATGGTTGGATAGTTACTACGACAGTAAGAAACTACAAGTAGCTCCTCAAGAAACTGAATTGAGTAGTTATGTAAAAGGTATTGATAATACAATTAGTGAAAACGCATTTGACGATTTCAAATTGTAATAAATTATTTATAATAATGTCCATAAGTTATATATTTATAGTGTATAACTTATGGACCAATCTATTACATTAGCATTAATCGGAATTGTGCCTGCAATAGCAGCATCAATTGTAACATATTCAATTTCTTCTAAGAAAACAAAAGTAGACTTGATAAAAATAATTAATCAATCAAATGATAAATTAAGACTTGAAGTGAAAGAAGAATTGGAAGAATGCAGAAAAGATAGAGAAGCTATTAGAAGTGAATTGAATATTTATAAGAAAGAAAATGAGTCTATAAAGAAAGAATTGGAAGAACAAAAGAAAGAAAATTCCGAATTAAAGAATAATTTGAATGAATTGGAAATTAAGTTGGATGCAGCAAATGATTTGATTTCAAAGTTAGCAGATAGTAAAGTTTCAAAAAAGAAGTTGACAAAGTAATATAGTATTGTACTATATGTGTTATGTCGGAAAACAGTTATTGTGATACATCTTTAATATTCTTAAAGTCAATAAATAAGAATATTGCAAAGAATCTTATTATAAAGAACCATTATACCCATAAATGGACTCTTTGTACTGTTGCGTATGGTGTTTACTACAAAGAGTATGTTGAAAGTACTTTCTTTGGTGGATTTAACGCAAAATTAATTGGTGTATTAGTATATGGAAACAGTGTGGGTAGAAATGCTGGTAATAGCATAACTCCATTACTTAATAATGATAATGTATTAGAATTGACCCGATTGTGGATTGAAGATGGATATGGTAAGAATATTGAAAGTTATTGTATTGCAGATAGTTTCCGTCAAATAAACAAAGATTATCCACAAATTAAATGTATTTTAAGTTATGCCGATAGTGAAGTAGGACATACTGGTAAGATTTATCAAGCTACTGGATTTATTTATCAAGGTGATAACTATGTAGATGTAGCATTAATGCCCAATTACAGTGTAAGTCTTAGTGGTCCACCGGATTATAATTGGATACATAGTAGAACAGTATTTTCTAAGTGGAAGACGCATAATGTGGATAAGTTAAAAGAAAGAATTGGTAGAACCTTTTGGAGGAAGAAAGAAAGCGGTAAACATAGATATATTAAATTTATATCAAATAAGATAGAAAATAAGAAATTGTCTAAGTCTCTTAAGCACCCCTCCCGCCCCTACCCACTTATTGGTGGATACAAAGAAGATATAATGGAGATAAAAGTTGAAAATACCAATGAACAATCTTTTTTTTAATGATATTTATATAGAAATATGAACATAAGTGAATTTAAGAAATTGATCAAAGAATGTATTCTTGAAGTTAAAGTTAAAAAATCTTTAAAAGATATAATCAAGGAATCATTAAAAGGTGAAAAAATTGAAAAGGGTGAATCTCTCCATTATAAGATGGAAGAATTAGCTGATGATGTTAAGAAGTTATATAAAGATGCGGAAGTTATATTAGATGACGCTGGTTATTACAATGTATGTTCATGTAATCCACATCATTTTAAAATTTATCCAATGACAGATGACAATTTTACCGTAACTTATATGAAAGATAATACCGATAGAATCAAAAAATTTAACCTAACTTTTTCTGCATTAAAGGAATTTATTACAGAAACACTCAAAACAACAGTTGGTAATTATGTTCAAAAAGCATTCAATAAGAATGTTGAAAATAACAAGGACAAAGAATCCAAAAAAGAAGAAGGTCCAGAACATACTGTCAAAAAGATTGAAGTTAAAGATCAAGTTGAAAAGAAAGAAGACCAACCTGATCAACCATTTAGACCAGTTGATAAGATCGTAAAACAAGTTGATCATAGTATCAAAGGTGAAAAAGCTTCTTATAAGTATCCAAAACAAACTGATAAGAAATTGACTGTCAAACAAAAGACATTCAAGGGTAAAACAAACAAAAAGAAATAATATGAAAAATAATATCGCATTGGGTTTGGCTGCATTAGTAGCACTTACCAATGTAAAAGCCGGTGACAGAGAGTGGGCCACAGTTGGTAAAGTTCTTACTGGTGTTGCAGCTCTTCATGTAGTGGAAAGGATTGTATGTCCTCCACAACCACAAGTAGTATATGTACATCAACCAGTTGTAGTTCAATCTGCTCCTGTTGTTCAATATGTACCAGCTCCACAAGTTGTTTATGTTCCACAACCTGTTTATTATTATCAACCAGCTCCAGTGGTAGTTGTTCATGGACATTATCACGGTCACTGGCACAGACATTAAAATTAAAAAATCAAGTTTAAACAAGAAACTGTTGGGTCAAACCAACAGTTTTTTTATTTTTGGTGTTGACGGTTTACAAAATCTGTGGTAGAGTGTTGTCTGTAATATGAAGAATAAATCATCATTGAACCTTGTAACCGTTGACGCAAATCAAGTTAAGTCCTTCATCAAGGACTGTGACAAGTTGAAACCATCTTCACTAGTGATGGATTCAATCAAGTGGAAGTATCTTGTACGCAGTGTAATGCGTGGTAAGAATATTCTTATCGTTGGCCCCACTGGATGCGGTAAGACTCTAGCAGCACAAACTGTAGCTAATTCATTGGAACGTCCATATTTCTATTTCAATCTTGGTGCTACCCAAGATGCTCGTAGTGCTCTTATTGGTAACACCCATTATGATAAGAACACTGGTACTTACTTTAATGAATCTGCATTCGTTAAGGCAATCAAGACTCCAAATGCAGTAATTCTAATGGATGAAGTGAGCCGTGCTCACCATGATGCTTGGAATGTGTTGATGACTGTTTTGGACGATCTTCAACGATATCTACGGTTGGATGAAAAGAAGGATAGTGAAGTCGTACAAGTAGCTGAAGGTGTATGTTTTATTGGTACTGCTAACATTGGTAATGAGTACACTTCTACCCGTGTTATGGATCGTGCTTTGATGAGTCGTTTTCCAATCAAGTTGGAGATGAGTCCAATGGCTAAAGAAGTTGAACTTAAGTATTTGAAGGATCGTTTCAATATTACTGAAACTGGACATTTGGATATTTTGAATTCAATTGTTGAAATTGCTGTTCATACCCGTGATCAAGTCAAGAGTGAAGACAGTAAGTTGAGCAATTTTATTCCTACTCGTTCAACTGTAGAAATGTCAGAATTAATCTTGGATGGATTTAATTTGCTTGAAATTGCTGAGACTGCCATTTATCCTAATTTCACGGTGGAAGGTGGAATGGACAGTGAACGGACTTATGTGAAACAGTTGGTTCAAAAGTACATCAAGGTTGAAACCAAGAACACATTGTTTTCAGATCCGCTTGCTAAGTCTGAACAACCTCCATTTTAATAAATAAACAAAAATTGCCTGTCAAAATATATGACTACTTACAGTGATTATTGGTTGGATGATGATTATCAAGATGATATTGATGAACAATCATCTGTACACTTCAATTTGATTAAATTGGCGGTTTCTCGCCGTGCTGTAAGTAACTTCGTCAATATTTTGACAGGCAAATCTGTTCCTGTTTATTTTACTGATGACGGTGATGTTAATTGTACGGATGGTAAGACAGTTTATTTGTCTGCTGATATTTTGGACAAATCGGACTTTGATCCTGCTGTAGGACTTGCACTGCATGAAGGTAGTCATGTTGTATTGTCTGATTTTGATTTGGTTAAGAGTATTTGGACAAAAGTTCCCCGTGAAGTTTATGATTTGTCTGCTCCTCTTCAAGTATCCAAAGATGACACTGCTACTCTAATTAAGAATTGTCTTAATTATGTAGAAGATCGTTATATTGATTCTTATGTTTATAACAATGCTCCAGGATATCGTGGTTATTATCAAGCTTTGTATGAAAAGTACTTTAATAGTTCAAAGATTGATTTGATGTTGAAAAGTCAACTTTATCGGGTTCCATCAATTGAAAGTTACGAAACTCGTATCATTAACTTTACGAACAACAATACTGATTTGGATGCATTACCTGGACTTCGTGATATTGCGAAGACAATCAATCTATCTAATATTCAACGGTTAACTACACCAAAGGATCGTTTGGAAATTGCAATTGAAGTTGCAAAGATCATTCTAAAAAATATTACCGATTATAAAAAGAATAAGAACGGTGATTCTGGTGATTCAAATCAAAGTGGAAATGAACAAGAAGCTTTGGGTGGGGAAAAAGTAAAATCTCCCACTAAAAATGATAAGGAAATTGATCCAAAGAATGATACTGGAGAAGATCCATCAGTATCTGATAATAAAAATAAAAATATTAAGAAGGCAGTTCAAAAACAGAAAGATTTCTTGAGTGGTAATATTAAGAAAAAGAAGGTATCTAAGAAAGACAAGAAGATTCTTGACGCTATTGACCAGAGTGGAATGACTCTAGTAAAGAGTGGTTATGATTATATTAAGTCTGATGGATACTATAGTGTAGATACTATTCTTGTTACTAAGTTGACAAAAGAACTGATTGATACAGATGTATTTCCTTTAAAGTATAGTGAGTATAACTACCATAATGGTTCTTATAGTACCAAAACAACCATTAGTCCTAATGTACAAAAGGCTGTAAATGCTGGATTGATTATGGGTGCGGCTCTTGGTCGTAAACTACAGATTCGTAGTGAAGTCAATACTACTAAGTATATGCGTAAGCCTGTTGGTAAAATTGATCGTCGGATCTTGTCAGAATTGTCATTTGATAATGAAAATGTATTTCATATCATGGATGTTTCTAAATATAAGAATTCCTATATTCATATTACTGTAGATGCTAGTTCAAGTATGAGGGGAGACAAATGGGAAAAGACTATGACAAGTGTAGTGGCTATTTGTAAAGCTGCTTCTATGATTGACAATCTAAGGGTAACTGTATCATTTAGAACTACATTTAGTACAAGTCGTGGACATAACGGATCAAATCCATATGTAGTAATTGGATATGATTCATCTGTAGATAAGATTGGTAAGATCAAGTCATTGTTTCCATATTTGTATCCTAATGGATGTACACCTGAAGGTCTTTCATTTGAAGCAATTATGAAGCATTTGCCAAAGACTTCTACTGATACTGACTATTATTTTCTTAATTTTAGTGACGGTGAACCTGCTATGAATTATACAACTGCAACTGGTGATCCTATAAATTATAGTCAAGAACCTGCGGCTTTACATACCAAGAAACAAGTAACCAAGATTTCCCAACAAGGATATTCCATCTTGAGTTATTTTATCAAGAGTGACGGGATTAATAATCCAAAATCCGTTGATTTGTTTAAGAAGATGTATGGAAAGAATGCGTCTTTTATCAACCCAAGCAACATTTTGCAAGTTGCCAAGACAATGAACCAAATGTTTCTTGAAAAAAGTCATTGACATCTGAACAGATATAATATAATCTATTTATAAGGTTGAAGATCAACCGCTAAACATAAACAAAAAATAAAACTAAATATGAGTAATACTAAGAAGACAGACCGTAAGAATAAGACAAACCTAACTGTAACCTGGCCATCAAACGACACTTACTTTGGTGTAAGTGAATTGGCTAATCTCAATAGTGATTTTATTGCGATTACACTACGAGTTCGTTTGAAGAATGCTCTTGATGAAGGTGTTGTAACCCAAATCGGAACAGTACATGGTGGTAAGGGTCGTCCTAAGCTTGCTTTCGCAATGAGTCCTGTCACAGAAGCCGCAGTGACTGCTGCTCGTGTTGCTGGTGTTGTACTTGTTGACAAGTATAATACTGTTAATGTTCTTGATGTTAAGGCGGAAGCTGAAACTACTGAACAAGTTGAAACTGCGACTAAAACTGATAAGGTAGTTGCTTAATCTGTATAATACGTAAAAATACCGTATGGGTACTTTATGTATTCATACGGTATTATTTTTTACCGATATATGGTTTGATCGGTTTTAATTTTATAAATTGTTTTAGTGTATAATAGTAGATAGTTATATCTTTGGGCAGTAGTTTATTTATATCCACTTGAATTTTTACTTTACTGCCGTATGATATTGGTTGATCCATTAAACTATCATATAGAGCGATTGTTGTTGAATCTATCTCAATGTAGTGGTATATTTTTTGAGTTGGATCTGGTTTTTTAAATGTCATACTAAATATAAATATGGGAAACGAATTTTTTGATGCTGGTGAGTTTGAATTTGATTTGGAGAAATCTAAGTTTATCAAGAACATTGATTATCTAAAGAGTATGACTGCCGAAGAACAGACATTTTATAAGAAATGGGTTGAAGTTCAAACTTATAAAGATTACCTAAATAAGTCTGGTGTAGTAAAAGCTAAGATTTGGACTCCAACAGACATTAACAATGTAGAATTGACGGTTAAAGAATTGGAGAATTTGAATCCTACAATTGTTCATGTAACCGCAGGTAGTGCGTATGAACAAGATTGGTTGATGTTACGATTGTTTTGTCATACGATGGAATATGCTCAAACACCAGGTAGATTTATTAAATTATTGATTACGGATGGTAATGTGGATAATCCAAGGTATTTGGGTGCGGTAAGTATATCCAGTGATGTTATTGTAATTACCGATAGAGATAACTACATTGGTTGGACTGCTGACAACAAATTAAAAGATAAAAGACTGGTACATAGTGCAATTGGTAGTTGTATCATGAGCACACAACCATTTGGTTATAATTTCTTGGGTGGTAAGTTAGTAGCTGCTTTAATTACCACTTCTAAAACCAGAGAAATTTGGAAGAAACTATATGATGAAGAGTTGGTTGGTATGACTACTACATCATTGTATGGTAGTTATAGTATGTATAATAGTCTTAAATGGTGGCATAAGTGTGGGTCAAGTACTGGTAAGATGATGATTAAACCAGATGATAGTGTATATGAAGTATGGCACCAATGGATTAAAGATAATAAGAGTGACCAGTACAATAAAGCAATGACTCAAAAAGAAGGTGTAAGTGGACCTGTAACTGGTGCAAAGACTAGGGTCATTAATATGATATTCCAGACATTAGGAATTAAAGCTAGTGATTATACACATGGATATGAACGTGGTGTATATTATAGTTGTTTTTATGAAAACACTAAAGAGTTCTTACAGAATAAGATTGGTGAAAAAGAATTAAAGTTAAAAGAACTATTCAAGAAGGATGTTCAAGGTGTTTTTGACTGGTGGAAACCAAAAGCTATAGAAAGATATAAAAAACTTCATGGTGAAGGTAATATCAAGTCTGATATCTTATTTTATAACAAAATGATAGGAATGACTTATGATGATGCTAAATCAAAGTTTTTTGATGAAGTTGGTCGATAGTTATATATTTATATAACAAATGATAGTCAATTTCATCAAAGATAATAGATTTCAAACGTTTATCAATAAATTAGCTTTTAACTCATTGAATCAAACTGATAGTACATATGTAGATGACAGTCCCAATGGAATTTTTGATGGTGATATTGGTACTATATTGGTTAAAGACGGTAAAGATATATTGTATAGAACAAATAACGATACTGAATTTACTAACATATCTAGTTATTTTATGACTGCAGTTGATGCTAAGAGTGGATTACTTACTAGTGGTATAAACCAAAAAGCTACTTGGATTAAAAATAGTTCATCAACAGATAAGACTTGGAAATTTTTGGGATATACTTGTCCATTTGATAGTACTTGTGCTCCTTGTCCAATTCCATATACAGCTTATTAAGTTCTTGACATTTTTATAATTTTGTGGTAGGTTATTCACAATGAAAAAATCATTGTGCTGCATTTCACTTCAACTTCAAGAAAAAGGATTCAAGGCAAATACCATGACCAAGACTAGGTTCTTGACATTGGAACGAAAAAATGCTTTATCTACTATTTCTCAACGAACATTAAACAATGTACATGTTGCGGTAAATACCTTTGCTTTTTGTGTAAGTAAAGGTTGGAATTATCGTATTAGCAGTGATTTGTTTCCATTGGCTACATTACCCGAAGCAAATCTATCGTTTGATGTTCTTCCTGATAAAGATCGTATTTATGCCGAATTCAAACGTGGTGCTGAAATCATTAAAAAGAACAATCTTAGGTGTAGTACACATCCCGATCAATTTGTTGTACCTGCGAGTGCTACCAAGTCTGTTGTGGAAAAATCCATCATTGAATTGAAAAATCATGCTAATATCATGGATTTGTTTGGTCTTCCTCAATCATATGATGCTCCTATGAATATTCATATGAATTGTTATAAAGGTAATACCAAAGATATTGCCAAACGATTTATTGATGTATATAATGATTTTCCTACTAATGTAAAGTCTCGTCTTGTATTGGAGAATGAAGACAAGCCTAACAGTTGGAAGGTAGAAGAATTGTATGATTTGATTTATTCACACACTGGTATTCCTATCACCTATGACAATCTACATTTTCGTTGTAACTCTGGTAAATTGTCTGCTAAAGATGCGGTTAAGTTGTCTATGAGTACATGGGATAAGTATCGTCCATTGTTTCATTTTAGCGACAATGATTTGACCAACAAAAATCCACGTGCGCATGGTGATTATGTACGCAGTATTCCTGAAGAATATGTTGACATGGATGGTGTTGACTTTGAATTTGAATTCAAAGCTAAGGATTATGCGATTGAACGGTTTGAAAAAGATTTTAAACTTTGATTCAAAAATGTGTTGACGAAACGGTGATAGTAGTGTAAAGTAATTTCAAGTTAGTAATGAAACTAACGAAACATAAAATAAACAAAAAAATAAATAAAAATATGATTATTCGTAAAAATAACAAGATGCAGACTAACTTCGTATACAATAGTGCTGCGAAGGTTGAAACATTCATTTCTTATCCATTTGCTGGAACCAAGCGAGCTGGTACTCGTTTGACTATTCGTAATGGTAAGACTCGTATTGACCTAAATGGTCGCCAAGTTAAGGCACTACGCAAGGTTCTTGCTACTGCTTCCCGTGTTAAGTAATCTTTAGTTTGAATATGGGAAAGACATTTAGAAGAGACAATGACTTTAGAATGAAGAGTTCTAAGTTAAAGAAAAATAAAAAATTGTCAAAGGTAAATAAACCATATTTAAATAAAGGAGGGAAGGTAAGAAATTACCAAGATGAAGTAGATAATGAATATTAAATCAATAGTTGTATTAATAATTAATGTAATATTATTTTCATTATCACTTAAGTTTGAGAGTGTAACACCATTCGCAGTAATGTGGTTGGCGTTACACTCTTTTTATTTGAGTTATAAGTTGGAAGAATATAAAAATATTAGTCTTACTGTATTTGATGAAAACAAGAAAAAGTTGGAAAAGGATTTAAATACCTTGTTTTCAAATCAAAAGACGGTATTATCAGTTATTAATGCTTTAAGAGCAAGAATTAACAACCATTATGGGAAGACCCAAAAAACAAAAAACCCCTCTCTCAAAGAACGATTCAAATCAATCGAACAACGAGACATCGAACTTAACGAAGACTAAATCTTTATTTGACCATATCAATCAAATTAGGGAAGTTAAGAATCCTAAGTATTTTGATACGCTTACTGCATCTGATATCAAATCATTTAACAAGTATACATTGTTAATGGGATTGGGTATGGATCAAATTATCATTGAAGAAATTGCTTTTGTATCCAAGTACTTTGATGTATTACCAGAGAAACAACTTTATAAGGTATTGTGTGATTTAGTACCACATGGTAGACGGTTTTGTAAGTGGATTAAACCCAATAAGGTTAAGTTTAATAAAGAACTAATTCAGTTAGTTGCAAATAAATTTGAAGTTAGCAAAGACGATGCTTATAGTTATTGTGTACTATTTTTCAGAACGGAAAGTGGTATTAATAATCTGATTGAAATGTGTAAACAATATGGTAAATCAGAAAAAGAAATAGAAGGGTTAATGGAAAATGAATAAACTTTATATAGGTGTATCTGGATTTGCTAGAAGTGGTAAGAATTTGTTTTGTGATATTGCGCAGAAAGTATTGAAAGAAAAGTATAACTTAACATCCAAGACATATGCTCTTGCATATTTCTTAAAGAAGGATTGTGAACCATTTATTCAAGAAAAGTTGGGATTGAGTGCGTTTAGTGAAAAGACTGAAGATAAGAATGCTTTTAGAGATATGTTGGTGTGGTATGGTGGTGTAAAAAGAAAACAGACTGAAGGTAAGTATTGGACAGGATTGTTACACGAAGAGTTGAAGAAAGATACTAATGATGTCAATTTCATCAGTGATATTCGTTATGTAGAATATGTTGATGATGAAATATTTTGGTTAAAGAAACAATTAGGTGGAAAGTTGGTACATGTAAGCAAGTATACTTATGGTTTTGCTACTGATGGAAGACATTATAGAGTAAATGATAAAAGTAAAAAAATATATACTGAAGCTCCTAATCAACATGAAGCGTTGAATGATCCTAAGATTAGATTTCTTGCTGATTATAAAGTAGAATGGGAACAGATAGTATCTTTTGATAAGAATCAAGGAGAATTGATTAATAATCCTAATTTAAATTCGATTGTAGAAGAATGTCTTAAGACGATAGTGAAATAGTTCTTAGATAATTAGAATTGTCGTAGAATTCTATTGTTTTATCTTCTGTAACTGATAATAGTAAGTCTATAGTAGTTTGGTCAAAGTTATTAATTGTATTAGTGTATTGATTATTACAATCAAATAATTTTTGACCTTTTTCTTTTGCTTTACAACTACATATGTTTTTAAATTGATCTACGCATGCACATAATTGCATCAAACTACCATTAGTTGTTAATGGTTCTTTTGTTTTAATATAGTTGTATAATTCATTTAAATTGTTTATTCTCATGGGGATAACTTATTGAATATAAAATATGTAATTAATGATGTTACATAAATAGTAGGTATTTCTAGAAATGAATAACCAAAAATAAATTTTCCTAATAAAATTAACCAAAAGTTAAGACAAAATGGACATGTAATTAATCTAGTAAAAAAACTATTATGTTTTTGTAATAGATATGAATGATATGTAAGCGTAAAGTCTGTATCTTTTGCATTTAAATAATCGTTTACTTTAAACCATTTTAATTTTAATAAGTGACTGTATTCAACAAATGCTTCGGTGTTGAACCATATAATAAGAACAAAGACAAATAAAAAAATTATATAAAACATAGTATTTTCTATGTATAAATATTAATATTGTTATGAAAGGAATTATTTTATCTGGGGGAACTGGTAGTAGATTATATCCATTGACATCTACAGTAAACAAACAGTTATTGCCAGTTTATGATAAACCAATGATATACTATCCTCTTAGTACTATGATAACATGTGGTATAAAGGAATATTGTATTATTAGTACTCCAGAATACTTACCATTGTATGAAAAATTATTTGGGGATGGAAAACATTTGGGATTAGATATATGTTATAAGGTTCAGTATAAACCAAGGGGAATTGCCGAATCATTTATTATAGCTGAAGATTTTATTAAAGATGATGTTGTTGGTTTAATATTAGGAGATAATATTTTTCATGGAATGGCTAAAATCAAACCAACATTAGACGGGGCTATTATATTTGCATATCAAGTAAATAATCCAAGTGATTATGGTGTAGTAGAATTTGATGAAAACAATAAAGTAGTTTCAATTGAAGAAAAACCAAAAGAACCAAAAAGTAACTTTGCCGTACCAGGTTTGTATTTTTATGATAACAAGGTTATTGAATATGCTAAGAATTTAAAACCATCTCCAAGAGGAGAATTAGAAATAACCGATTTAAATCGTATTTATATGGAACAACAAAAACTGTCGGTTATACCATTTCCAAGAGGTACAGTTTGGTTGGATGCTGGTATGCCAGATTCTTTATATCAAAGTGGTGCTTATATACAAACAATACAAGAACGACAAGGGATAAAAGTTGGTTGTATTGAAGAAGAATGTTACAGAAAAAAATTTATTAATAAACAACAACTATCTAATATAGTTGATAAAATGCCTAACAGTGAGTATAAAAATTATTTAAGTAAGATATTATGATTATATTATTTGGATCGTCTGGATATATTGGAAGTGAATTTAAACGACAATTAACCGAATTAAATTTAAAATTTTATTGTTGGCCCAGTACGGCTAATACAACTTTGTTTGACTTAAATAAGTGGTATAAAGAAACAGGAAATCCTAAAATTGACATTGTAATTAATTGCGCAGCTTATATTGGAAAACCTAATGTTGAAGTATGTGAATACAATAAAGAATCAACTATATTAGGTAATATTATTTGGGCAAATACTATTACTACTTGGTGTAAGTTAAATGACATTACATTGGGACATATTTCATCTGGTTGTATTTATTCTGGATGTAAACCAAACGGTGATCCATTTAATGAAGAAGATGAACCTAATTTGACATTTGTACAAAATAACTGTAGTTTTTATGGTGGTACTAAAGCGTTGTCTGAAAAAATAGTTAAACAGTGGGAAAATGCATATATTTGGAGAATTAGATTGCCATTTGAAGAATATGATAATCCACGCAATTATCTTACTAAGTTAATTAACTACGACAAACTATTAATTGCAGATAATTCATTGTCAAATAAAAAAGAATTGGTAACTGCATGTATACAGACATTTACTAGAAAAGTTCCATATGGAATTTATAATGTAGTAAATGATGATTATATCACCACCGAAAAAGTAGTGGATAGAATTAAAACCACTATTAGAAAGAATAAGAATTTTAATTTGATTACTGAAGAAGAGTTTTATAAAACTATAAGTCCTCTTCCAAGATCAAATTGTATTATAAGCAATAATAAATTGAAATCGGTGGGTATTAATATGAGAAATGTATATGATTCAATCGATTATTGTTTACAAAATTGGAAAGACTAATATAGTGTTTTTAGATTAGTTTCTGGATTGTGCTTTATATAAGATCCCCATTTGTATTTAGAATACTCATGTCCTGCCATTTCAATTGATTGTCTTTTTAGATTTGATTCTGGACTTACATTTGTTGTTAAACTAACAAAATGATAAAAATGAGTTTTGTATGTTCTCATCATTTTTAATCCTGCTAATTGACATTTGAGAAAAAATTCCCAATCTGCAACAACTCCTAATTCATAATTTTCATCCCACCCTCCTAATTTTAGATAATCTAATCTAGACATAAATATAGGAGGTGTAGATCCTGTTTCTTCTATTACATTTTTGCTTATAGATTTAACATATTCCCAAAAATTTTCTAAATCAAATGTTTTAGGGTCTCTTCCTAGATTTTTAATGACAAATTGACGGAACATACTGGGAATAGGTTCTATATGATTTGGTGTTAATACACAATTAGGTTTATAATCTTCATTTAGAATGACATCCCAATTTTTAGGAAAAACATTATCGTCATTTACCAATAAAACATTTTTAAATGAACTATTATATACACCCAGATTCATTCCTTTACATAATCCAACATTTTGTTCTAGATTGAGTATTTCTATTGAATCTGCATATTTTTCTAAAATGTGTTTATTTAAATCATAAAATCCATCAACTACTACAATAATTTGATTCTTATATTTTTGACCAAGTATTGCAGATTTAATGCATAAATCTAATGCATCTGGTGATTTATATGTCGGTATTATTGCGGATATCATAATCAAATAACTTTAATTTCCGGTACTAAAATGATAAATTTATTATTATAAACACTTTCGAGTGATTTCATAATATAGTCAGAGAAATTATGAGCAAGAATTAATATATAATCCGGAGTCTTTTCTTTCAAAATTTGTTTTGATACAATTTTAATTCCTGTTCCTGGTATAAATTTGCCTTGTTTGATATCTGTATCATCAATTACATAATCAATCTGATTGTAATTAATTCCCATTGCATTTAGATAAATACATCCTTTTGCTGCAGCACCAAATCCAAAAATAGTTTTATTTTCTTTTTTAAGTGATTTAAGAAATTCAGATGAATTTTTAATGTGAGTAAATACATTATTCCCCCAGTTTAGATAATAATCTACAGTATATTTTTTCTCATAAGATAAAAATTCATTGATTGTATTATCTGGAACTAATGTCGAGTCTTTCTTTGCAATGATCATTCTCAATGAACCACCATGCATATTTTGTTTGGTAATATTGATTAATTTTAAATTGTGTTTTTCCATTAACATTTTTATAGGAATAACTGAATGATAATACATATGTTCATGGTAAATTTGATCAAATTGATTTGTTTCCATGTTATGTATCCAATATGGAAATTCTAATAACCAAATACCTTTATTTGATAGTAAATGTTCTATTCCTTGTGCAAAACTATTAATATCTTTTAAATGTTGAAAGACATTAGTAGAAGTAATTACATCAAATTTTTTGTCAATAGTTAACGATGTATCATAATTAAAGAAATTGACATTAACTGGTATTCCTTTATCAAGACATAACTTTGTTAAATTTTTCGATGGATCTATATTTAGAAGATTTAGTTTTTTATTTGTTGAATTTTTAAATATTTCAAGTAGTGTTCCATCATTACCTCCAATATCTGTTATATTAGTGTCATCGTTAATATCTACATAGTTTTGAATATATTGAAACATATTCTTACAATGTGTATGATATGGTATATTTACTTGAGATTTAAATAAATAATTTGAAAACAATAGACTACTATCAACTGCAAAATCTAGACTAGATTGACCCGATGATGGGTAATAATTTACATTTAATGGAAATGTAGTTGCGGTCAACGATTCTTCTCTTGTAGAACATAAGTTATTTACTAAAGGAATATCACCCAAACTAAAATATTTGATTTTATCAGTTTGATTTGTTATTGGACACTTATCGATAATTGAATGGTTGTACATATTACTTTTATTTTAATGAAACTGATTCCCAATCTACGCATGGTGATAAATAATCTGGTTCACAATGAGTTGAATAACCAGGTATACATGATACTAGATTAGACCCTTCACTCCATAATCTCAAGAACTTTTCGTGATCACGGGTGTAACCTTTAACTAAATCACAGTATTCTTTATGAATTTCATAGTGTTTTTTAAATGTTTTGGCAAACATCGCATATGTATTTGTCGTAGAAGGCGTAGTTCTCCAATGTATATTTGGTGTATGTATAACTTTACTTTGTAGTTCATCATACATTGGTAGAAAATATTTATCTTTGCAATCGTATAGAGTAATATAATCGACACCAATATATTGGAATCCTTCTCTTAATATATTAGTCCATCCTGGTCTATGAAGATAATCGTCTTCTAAAAAATAGAAAATTGTATCGTCTGATACTTTTTGATCTATTGCATATCTAATTAGATTTAAAAATGACTGTCCATCATTTCCTCCATGTTTAGATACAAGATTATATCCTTCTTTGTCTTTATTTAGAAAATGTTCTTCATTAGGTACACCATCAAATAAAACAGTGATATCTGTATCAGAATCAATCGTTGATTTTAAATTCTTCCAACAATTTTCTCTTGAAAACCAACTGTTTCTTCTTTTACCTGCTGAATTTGAAGATGTATTACAATGTCTTACGAATATTTTTATTTTCATTTTATTAATTGATCTACTCTATAAAAAACTAAAGTATTTGTTTTAAACCAAGAAACGGGAGTTTCATCTCTAATGTATTCACTTCTCATTAAATCGCATAGAAAATTTCTTTTATAAAATTGATGAATTACATAATCATTATTTCTACAATTTATATGTCCTTCTCCTGGCTGACCTATAACTGCCCACGATAAAATTATTCCTTCTTTGGAATGATTGCATAAATTGTCTATGAAATTATCTTCATATTCTTTGGGTATATGTTCTCCTACTTCAAAAGAAATTGCCCAATCATATTTGTCTAAGTTTTGAAGTTGCGATAAATCTAAACATTCTCCCAATCCATTTGTTAATTTTTCTGTATGTGGATTTCCATCATAACCTTTAACTTTACTACATACATGTTGTAAATCATTTAAGTAACGTCCGTCACCACATCCAAAATCAACTACAGATTTATTTTTTAATAAATCTACAAGAGTTTTACTAAGTGAACAACAATATGCATGTTCAACTTTATCGGATATAAATTCCCCGTTTATTCCTATTTTTGGAACTTCACTCATTTATTTTTATTAATTTGTTGTTTGATTTCATCTAAAACTCTAAACAATTCTTGAAAATTGTTTGAACATAATAATGGAACAATATGTTCTATAATATAGTCGTCAAAGTCCCACCATTTATATTCTATAAGTTTTTCTCTAATTTCTTTAGGAAATCTATACTTTATAATCTTTGCGGGGTTTCCTCCTACAATACTATATGGTTCTACATCTTTAGTTACTATTGCATTTGATGCAATTACTGCTCCATCACCTATTGTTACTCCGCTATGGATAGTGGCACAAGTTCCAATCCAAACATCGTTTCCAATTATAACATTTCCTTTAGACCAAGGAGCGTTATATCCATTAAATGGATATTGAGTTGCCCATTCATAATGATGATTGCCTCCCAAATAAATAAGAATGTGTCCTGATATGGAACAATAATTTCCTATACTTAGGAATGCCTTTTCATTTAAAGGTGTGCCATCTTGTTTTATATTTCCATTATCCCAGTAATATATACAGATATTATTGAGACCATATGTACCTTTTCCTACTTTTTTAATTCTATCTGAATGTTCATTTATCTCTGGACCTGTATACATAACTTTAATTTTTTATGGAAATAATCTTATTTTCTATAGCATAATTATGCCAATTTTTAATGTGATTATTAAAATTCTTTTCTATATTTGCTTTCTGTTCAGTTCTATCTAACTTTAGACTTAACTGTTTTTTATAAAACGATTTTAACTGACCATCGCCTCCGTAATTTTCAAAATTACGAATGCTGCCAACATCATAAAACCATATTACTTGATTTGTTAATACGTATTCTTGTACATCTACGCCATATTGTTTTGCAAGATTACATATAGTCATTGAATAAAAATCCCAAGGACCATACCCATTCCATTCCGGTAATACAGGAACTAATTTTTCATAGAAATTTTTACTATATAAATCAAACCATCCAGCAAATTTAAATTGATTCATTTTATGAAGTTCAGGACCATCAAAATTTCTTGTATGATATTCTATTTCGTGAATGTCAACATCAATACATTGACTACAAGAAATATTTTTAAATTTATCATGAACTAAACAATCCCATGTATCATCCCAACATCTAAAAATTTGAGGTGTAATTAAAAAATATTCATTTTCTATTTGTTTTGCCGCATCAATTAAATAATACAGTAAATGTTCATTAAAATGAATATCAGGACAAATTGCAATATACGCATCAATGTCTTTTGACACTGCTTCTTTTTGAAGATTCAAATGTCCATAAATTAAATCACCATCATATATTTTTGATTGGTGAATTAAGTTTGATTTTAAAATATTAATGAATATATTGTATTTATCGATGAAATATTCTTTTTTTAGAATTGATACATCCCAATCAATTATTTTTGATGATAGATTTAAAACAGTATCTACATAAATTTTATCATTTGAATTTATATAAAAACTTGATTGTTTTAATTTATTTGCGATTAATAGTGCATGATCTATTTCCCATGGCATTATATGCATCATTATTTTAATATTCATAATGACTTATGATAACATTCTTTAATACCAAGTTCAAGACCTTTTAGTTTTAAATTTAATGAATTCAATAACTCTCCGTTTCCTGTATAATTAAGTCCAAAATTTTCATTTTCTATAATTACATCTACTTTATATGATGATAAGTCATTAATTATACTTGTTATGTCACTTAGTTTATATTTTTTTAAATATGACATATTAATGTCTTTATATGTTGAAGGCGGATTATTCAAAGAATATTCTATTATATTTATCAAATCATCCATATAAAAGAAATCCATATATCGGTCTTGATGTATGATCATTGATTTATGGTTAATATACTTGTTAATATTATTCTTTATAAATCTAGTAGATAATTCATTGTGATAAAAACAACCAAATATTCTAAGGTTAACACTTGCACAATAATGTACAGATAGTTTTGAAATAATATTTTTGGATAATCCATAAAAATCTGTAGGTACTACACCAAACATATCATATTCATTTACATTTGATATATCATATTTTCTATCGAACTCTGCACCAGAACCAAAATTAATGAATACTTTGTATCTATGATTAAATTTGATTAAATTTTCATATATTAATATGTTTCTATAAAATATATCACTTGTATCTTGTTTTAATCTACTTCCACCTTCAATTGCACAATGAATTACGGTATCTATTTTATTTTCATCTAGATATTTTTCTATACTGTCAACTGAATATAAATCTATATTATTTCTAGTACCTTTAAAAAAATTAAAATCGGTATTATTTGATAATAATTCTATTACATTAGACCCAATAAAACCGCTTGCACCTGTAACTAATATATTCATTCCATTATTTCTTTCATTTCTTCTTCGCTTAAGTATGGAAACATATTTTCTAGTGAATTTGATATAATGTTGCCTTTACTGTCTTTTGAACTTTGTACTCTTGGTATCAATAGTTGATTTTCTATCATTGAAATTTCACATAATGTAGGAACATTTTCGGAAAGTACTTTATCTATATTTAGATCAAGTTCTTCGTTATTTCTGAATTTATAAGTTTTAAATCCATATGCATCTGCCAATTTACAAAAGTCTGGGGAACTTACTCCACTATTTTTAGTTGATCCTATATAATTTCCTTTAAATAAATTATCTTGCATTAATGAAATTGCGAGATATCCTTGATTATTTAATACAAATATTTTAATAGGTATTTTATTATGGATTACAGTTTGAAGTTCTTGTATATTCATTTGCAATCCACCGTCACCGGCTATTAGTATAATATCTTTATTAGGATTTGCAAAATAAGATCCAATAGCTCCTGGCAATCCAAATCCCATAGAACAACAAGCACTAGAAGTAAATAATCGTGATTTTCCATTCATTCTTAATGATTGCATGGTGCAAGTATAACTTGCGCCCATATCAGTAACAATGACATGATTGTCTTTGATTTTTTCAGATAATACTTGCATAAAATAAAATGAATTTATTTTGTCTTTGTTATCTTTATATTCTTTTTGAAAGACCGGATATTTATTTTTCCAATCTTGTGTTTTATTTACCCAACCAGACCAATCTGGTATATTTTTGTTTTTTAATTCATTTGTAAAATCAAGAATAAAATCTTTAAGATCTTTATTAATTGGATAATCTATTTTTAGTGTAGGTTTTTTCAATTCATTGAAATCTACATCAACCATTATTTTTATAGAATTCGGAGAAAATAAATTATGTTGATATCCAATATTGGGTATTGACATTCTACTGCCCAAGATTAAAAGTAAATCTGCATTTTGTACGGCAAAGTTTGCCGCTCTTTCACCGAGAAGTCCAAAGTTACCTACAAATAGTGGATCGTTATGATCCATTAAATCTTTAGAAGTCCATGTTGAAATAACGGGTAATTTCAAAATATTTTTTAATTCATTAAATAAACTTTCCGATTTTGAAAGATGTACACCATTTCCTGTAATAATAACAGGTCGTTTAGATTTAAAAATTTGTTCTATGATTTCATTTGTATTTGTTTCATTTAAACTTATTTCTTTATTTTGAACATCTAATGGAATGTCTAACCAAACAGGTCCACCTCTGCCTGTTGTAGCTTGTTTATATGCTTCTTCTAAATGATAAACTATAGTATTATGATTGGTTATTTGAACTGCGTATTTAGTAATAGATTTTACCATACTAATAATATCGCATTCTTGAACTCCTAATTGTCTTAAGTTTACATTATTCAAACTAGATAACGATTGATTAGAAGGAACTTGACCCGATATAATTATCATTGGAATTGAATCTTGATATGCACCTAATACTCCTGTTATTGTATTAGAAGAACCCGGACCATTCGTAACTAATACACATGCAGGTTTGTTTGCAATTCTAAAATATCCTTCCGCAGCCATTGCACACGCCTGTTCATGATAATTGCAAATATATTTGATATTTTTTTCTTTTACTGAATTGAGTAAATGTGCCGCAGCTCCTCCGGAAACAGAAAAAATTGTATCGATTCCCTTAGATTTTAAAAATTCGAATATGTAATCGGAAACTTTCATAATATATTATTGTCAATAAATTTTAGTGTATCTGTCCAATTTTCAAAACGGTAACCGTTGTCATCGACGTATAATTCTGCTCTCGGTTTTTCGCTAGTTATATCTTTAACTAAATCTATTACGTCATATTTAGTTAACCATTCTCTAACTAGTTCAATTCCTGTTTTGCCATTAACCAATGGTCTATCTTTTTTTGCTTTTGCAGTAAAAATAATTATTTCGTATTTTTTTGAAAGTTTTTTTATTGATTCGATAGATTCGGGTAAAGGATCACCATAACACGTTCCGTCTCCCCATCCACGATTGGCGTTATGTATAACACCATCAAAATCTATTGCTATGGTTGATTTATCTTTTTTAAACCCAGGCGGATAAAAGTTAGCCATTTTAATTTTTAGTTATAGTTATAATTATAGTTTCTGAAAAAATGCCATCTAATTGAGTAGATACTTTTTTAATTACTTCTGCAAATCCAACATCTCCTGGTATTGTAACTCCATGAGATTTTCCTTCTATATTTCTATATAATCCTCCTTTTAAAAATACAATAATGTCTTTATCTTTCTTATTGTTTATAACTTCTATATCATTTATACATTCTACTTTTAGTAAACAATTAGAAAATTCATATGTATTTACTTTTTCTAATTTTGGTTCTTCGATCCATAAACAATTATCGGTTTTAAGCTGTTCAAATGAACAATCTTCATATGGTTTAAATTCTCTACCATACTGGTCATTTAATCGTACCAAATCTTGTTTATCAGTTGGAGTTTCTATTTCAAATATAAATGCACCTTTATCTGATATAGCTTTTGTTGAATGAAAAAGTCCTCGACGTATCATAACTTTATCAATCGATTTTAATTTTCTGCTATCTGCTAAAAATGATATTTCTGCTTCACCGTCTAATAATACAAGACCTGTTGTTTTTTTGGGATGACAGTGCATTGATGTAGATTGATTTGGTGCGATATATAAAAACCAAAGTCCTACATCATTGTTTTGATACACTAAGTATTCATATCCCCACGGTTTTTTTACAATATTAATATCGTGACTCATTACTTTTTAGATCTTTGATTATGTACTTCATAACCTGTCTTCATCCAATCTCCCATAAAATCATAATGAGGACAAGATATAATATTACCGTCTATAACTACTGGATCTCTGCTATATGTCGCACCTGCATTTTCTATATCAACGTCAATTGAATAATAACCAGACAATGTTCTTCCTTCAAGGATTTTTGCTGATATTAGCAATTGAGCACCATTACATACAGAAAATATTGTTTTGTTTGCAACATTCCATTCTTGAATAAATTTTAGAACTCCTTTTTCTTGTCTTACTTTTTCAAGTGCTTTTACTCCTCCTGGTACAACTAATATGTCGTATTCATTTAAATATTTTTGTCTTACTTGATCATCATTAAAGATTTTAGTCTCGATATCGCATGGCATATGCGTACCTAAAGATCCCCAAATTTTTCCTTTTACATTTGCCATTACGGTTACTTCATATCCATTTTCTTTTAAACTGTAAAATGGATAGATTAGTTCATGATCTTGGTATTTTTCCCAAGTAATAATAATTGCTTTTTTCATATATCAATATTTGATTACCATATAAAGTTTTCTTTATAAAATTTTACTATTTCTTTTAATTCTATATCAAATTCACATTTCGGAGACCATCCTAGATTTCTTAATTTAGAATCATTCAATGCATATCTTACATCTTGACCAACTCTTTGTATAGTCAAATCTAAATATTTTTCTTTGTATGAGTCTGGCAATTCACCAAGATATTCTTTAATTATTTTTTCTACTGTAATAATATTTGATTGTTCAAATCCACCAGCAATATTGAAAATTTCATTTTTGACATCATTATTAATGATCGTAATGATTCCTTCCGCAGTATCTTTTGCATGTAACCAATTTCTTTTCGGTGTACCATTATTATGAAGAGGAATTTTTCTTCCAAGCTTCATAAACTTACATGATTTAGGGATCAATTTTTCAACATATTGTCCGATACCATAATTATTAGTTGGTCTAACAATAACATAATTTAAATCATATGTTCTGCTCCACGCAATAATTAATTGATCCGCCGCAGCTTTTGTTGCAGAATATGGATTGCTTGGTTTTAGAATGTCTGTTTCTATATGTTCACCTTCAATTACATCACCGTACACTTCATCAGTACTAAAATGAATAAATGTTGGTGTAACATATCCCTCTTTTTTGTATGCTTTTAATAGTTCTAGAATATTATATACACCATTAATATTGGAGTGTATAAAATCATCGCTTTTACGAATAGAATTATCAACATGAGTCTCAGCCGCAGTGTTGATGAAATAATCACAATCAACTAATCTTTCAATGTTACATATATCCAATTTTTCAAAACTAAATTTTGGATTCTTATTAAATTCTTCTAAAAGTTCTTTACGAGCTGCATATGTGATTTTATCAATTCCTTTTACATACCATCCTTGGTCTAAACAAGCTTTAGTAACATAAGATCCGATAAAACCCAAACATCCAGTAATATATACAATTTTTTGATTTGACATAACGATTTATATATACATATATGTACATATATTTGAAATTTATTTATATTTTTCAAAAATTACAATCACATTTTGATGTAAAAAATTCTATGGTTTCTTTGTTAAACCACATGTATTTCATTTCATGAATTTGTTCTTCCAATGTAAGTTCATCTGTTTCTAACTTACATCCCAACCCTTCACAGTAATGAAAAATTTTAATTTGTTTATTATCTCTTGTATACAATTTATTTTCATTTACATAAAATAGTAAAGATGGATATGTATTTGATATTACTGGTCCTCTTCTACCTGCTAAGACATTACCTCTAATTAAACAATATCCTCCAACAACTCCCTTTGATCTAATATTATATAATACATTTGTTTTGTAATATGGATAGTCCACGATTGAAACTTTTAATCCTACTTCTTTTTGATTCAAGTAACAATAATTCATTCCGCCTTGTTCAGCATGATCTGTCCAATATTTGAGAGAAATGTTATATAATGTTTCTGCTGCGTTTTTATTATTTATACAAATTACATCACCATTAATTGCAGGTATATCTTTATATATTTTGTCGTTTTCAACGAATGTTTCAATCGGAGTAGTAAAATATTCAGTAGATACTATGTGAGCTGCTCCTAAAGTGCAAATTAAATCGTCAGAATCATTATCTATGAATTCATCAACTCTCGCACATGTAAGTGTATCTATACCAATACTTATAACTTTATCATAATTTAATACATTAAATAATTCTTTTGCTAAATGTATTTTCATCAACCCCAGATTTTCATAATATTCTGTAATTTTTAATTTTTCACAATATTCTTTGAAATTGGAATCGTTAACAAAATGTATATCTACATCAGGATTCCATTTTTTAAAACTATTAATTGCATTTGGTGTAAAAAATGTGTCTTTTGAATAATTTTTATCACTATCATTGGATAAATTGATAAATAAACATGCGATTTTTTTCATATATTATACAGTCTTAAAAAATGATTCTACTGTGTTTTGGACGTAATCTAATTGGTTGGAAGTAATTACTGGACTTGTACCTAAGAAAAATGTATCTGTAGTAATTTTTCTTGCATTTGGATATTTTGTAATTACATCATTTTTATCAATTAAACCGTTATATGCAGGCTGTAACATAATATTCCCTGCGAAATAAGGTCTAGTTTGAATTTTATTTGATTCTAAATGATTAACGATATCTTTTCTTTTAAATTTATTGTTATCCTTAATTGTTACTGCAAAAGCAAACCAACTTGGATCGGATAATTCCGTTGCCTTTGGTAGAATAAAAAACTCTTCATAAGGTTTGAATATATTCACCAATCTTGCATGATTTTCTTTTCTTCTACGATGAATTTCTGGTAATTTCTTCATCTGTTCAAGTCCAATGGATGCTTGGAGTTCGATTGGTTTTAAATTATATCCGATTTCATCATACACATATTTATGATCAAATACTTCATCTGGTAATTCTGGCAACCAATTGGAGAATCTATTACCACAACTACCATTTTTCAAAAGATTTGCTTTCTTGCCAACACAATAACATCCACGACCCCATTCACGAAAACTACGAGTAACAATCTCTTGGATTTTTGTATTACATACAACGAATCCTCCTTCACCCATCGTCATATGATGTGCTGGATAAAAACTACAACTTGATAATTCACCAAAACTTCCTAATGGTTTACCATCATATGTCGATCCAAGCGCATCACAACAGTCTTCTAGAAGAATTAAATTGTATTGTTTAATGATTTCCATTAAACGATTCATATTTGGTGGGTTTCCCAAAACATGTGCAAATGTAATAATTTTTGCACCTTTCTTTGATGCTTCTTCGACTTGATCTAAATTGAGATTAAGTGTACCCAAATCAATATCAACGAATACTGGTTCAAATCCCACTTGAAAAATAGGATTTAAAGTAGTAGGAAATCCTGCAATAGGAGTAATTACTTTGGTTCCTTTTGGTAGATTGTATAATCTTTTTGATGTCATTGCCAACATCATCAATAAATTAGAACTACTACCGCTATTTGTAAGAATTCCATATTCTTTGTTAAATAATTTGGGAAAATTTGTTTCGAATGTAATTGCATCTTGTCCTAAGACTAACCATTCATTTAATAATGATTGAATAGCTGCTACATATTCTTTATCATCAAAGAATGGTCCTGCGTATTGGACCCAATCTTTTCCTGCTTCCCATTTTTTATTTGATTGTTTTTCTAAAATATAAGATTTTACTGATTCAAGTATATTATTCATAGATTTATGTTATGATACAGAAGCTATATTGTCAATTAAATAATCTAATTCAATTAATTTCCACGGATAGTTGTTATCGTCCACTTGTTTTTCTGATTGTACTAATTCACCAAAACCTTCTACTGTAACTAATGTTGATTTTGTTAAGTTTGAAAATTCTTTACATTTTGGTGTCAACCACCAATTCATCTTAGGATGTTCTAAAATTATATGATTTGTTGTTTTATTTGAAAATAATATTCCTATAACTGATGCACTAGATTGTTGAACTATTGTTTTATATGATTTAAAAAGTTTAATTTTATCTGCCATGTCATAATCCATCAATTCTATGATGTCATAGTTTAATTTATTTTTAATTTTTTCTATTAGTTCCAATTCATTTTCTAGAACTCTATTATGATACCACCCTCTTTTTATAGTATCTTGTCTAGAAATGTAGACTCCTTTATTTTTTAAAGATTCATTTACAGGTATTTTATCCGTTACTTTTCGGATCATAGGGTATATTGCATCATATCCGTAAGGTTGTGGGAAGTTATAAAATGCATTTGGTAATATTAAACTATTAAATTTATATCTAATATTTGTTTTTAAAATATTAACTTCAATTTTTTCATAATACAATGATAACCACTGTTTGATAAAATTACTTTTGCCTGTATCTCTATATAATTGTTCAGGTATATACAATTTAATTTTGTTGTCTTTAGTCAATTCGTCATAGTAATAACATTTACCAAAGAAACAAAAGAAAAAATGAATATAATTTAATCCTGCAGCATCGTATAATAAAAATGAAGGGTCTGATTCGTATACATCATATGACTCGTTTGTGTTTGTTACATTACTATCGTAAATGATCGATCTGTTTCCTATCATTTGATGGTGTTTATCAATACCACCTATTACTTTTTTACCATTATGAAACGCATCAATAATACAGTCATCTCCTTGTTTATTGATAATATAAATGTTATTGTATTCTATACAGAATTCTCTGTTTTTACCAGCGGTATGATATGGAATATCAAAATTTATAATTTTATATGACATTTTAAATTAGGTAATTTATTAGATTATAGTAATCTTCACATTTATGATCGTTATGAAGAGGAATTAATGTAAACAACAAACTAGCAGTTAAACTCTTTAAATATTTAAGTTGTTCTTCATCATACATTGAAACGAATTTTGATTCAAATGATTTGATATATGTATCTATATATGAAAATGAAATTGATTTATTATTTAATATAAAATCATAACCTATTAAAGACTGATATAACTTTGCATAATCGTAAAATTTATCACCTAATATAGTAGCCTTATTTGCAATTTTTCCTCTCATATCAATTAATTTAATTGAAGTATCAGTTAGAATGATATTAGAAAATACAAAGTCACCGTGAATTACTGATTTATATCCTTTTCCATTTATTTCATATTCATTTAAATTTTTTAGAATTTTGTCATAAATCAATTTTGAATTTTTGAATCTGGAATAATTATAGTTATCATATCTATTTTTTAATTTTGATGAATAATTTTCGTAAATATTAATATTATTTATATCATCAATATTTACCGAATGAATTCTATCCAACACATTAAACAACATATCTAAATGTTTAGATGTAAATTCTTTATGTGAATACATTATAGACATTACTGTACCGTTAATTTTTTCAATTTCTAAATAAGAATTATCGCAATTAATTAAGTTTGGATATAAATCTGAAATTTCTTTTGGTATATTTTTATAATAATAAATTTCCCCCGATAAATCTTTTTCAGATGTTTTAATAATAGAATTCTCTGTCGTTTTAATTGTATTAAAACTTCTTGGAGTAATAGTATTGATATAAAATCCTGTTGATTTTTCTAAATTTGAAAATGAATTTACTGCTAAATCATCAATATAAAAGTCTGCGTGAGGTTTACCGAAACATAATTCATCATATTGAATGTTGAATTTATCTAATGTATCGAATGTAATTTTTCCAATATCTTTTATTACCTTAGATACATTTCCACTATGCGTTTTCATTCTACGTGCAGTATGAATTATAACATAATGTCCTTGTGATTTTAGATGATTTAAAAAATCAATATTTCTTTGAATTGGTTCGACTGTAGTATAATCACCATTTACTTTTGGATACGTAACCAATGTATTATCAAGATCAAAACAAAACTTTGATGACGAATTAATTGTATTGTTTCTACAAAATTCGATTACTTGTAGTGGTGTGCCCAAACATACATATTCATTTTTTGCTACTTCATAACCAATAACATTTTCTAATTTATTATCTAATATTTTTTTATATACATGAGAAATATAAATTTCGTTCAATGATTGATCACATTGAGATGCATATTTTTTAAAGATATGAGAATTTTTAAATGTATAACATCCAATATTAGCAAAATTGCTAATTTTAGATTTTTCTTTTATATCGGTTACATAATTATGTTCATCCAATTGAATATAACTGAATATAGGATTTGGATTTGTATCAATTGTATATAATATTGTATTTGATTTGCTGTTTATATTTTGTACTATATTATTTTTAATGAATGAATCGCCATCATGAATAATAAGTGGTTCATCTAAAATTGAATTATCTAACTTTGATAGACCATATAGAATAGTTTCAACTGGACCTGATGTTTGAAACGGTAACTTAATGAAATTAAAGTTAAAATTATATTCTTTTTTTAAAACGTCTTCAAAATTATATTGATCCAAATGATTATTATAAATTATAGTAAAACAATCATTTTTATTTAATTTAAAAGATTCTATTACCCATGATATAATCTTTTTTCCAAAAACAGGAGTTAATACTTTTGGTAAATTATAATCTTCATTTTTAAATCGTTCTCCTTTTCCTCCAAGTGGAATTACTATATTCATATTATATTTGATATTTGTATTTTTTTAAATACATTACATAAAAATATCATACTTTAAATCCTTTATTTTCTTCTTCCGTAAATAATTTATTATATTTTACATTAGTTTCAATTTGTTTTTGAATTGTTTTATTATGATGTAAAGCTAATTCATATACTGACGGTAAATGTACATATGTTTTTGCACCTTCTACTTTTTCATGTAGTCTACGTTTCCATTCAATGTAATGTACATTTTTAAATAATCTACCTTGTGGATCTGGCCAATTAACGATTAATCTATCTTCATAGGATGTTAATCGCCATCCCCACTGTTTAGAGTTTTCAATATTAACTCCTTTAAAATCATTTATACGAGGAATCCAAAACAAATCAACGTCACTATTTAATTCAATTAATTCTTTTAATGAATCTAACAATATTTCAGATGGCAATTCGTCGTCATCAATTTGAAAAATATAATCTCCTTGACATTGACTTTTACCATAATTTTTGTGTTCACTATAATTTCTATCCAGTTTGTGTTTATGAACTTTAAAGAAATTATTACCAGATACGTTATCTAATATTTGTAACGTATCTGGATTATCACTATAATCATCTAAAATAATACATTCATTATTTTGACCATATTTGTATAGTCTTTCTAACAGAAGTTGAAGTTCAAATCCTGTATTTTTAGTAGTTACTAAATATGATATGAATGGTTTTGACATAATCATCAAACATTATTTAATTTTGGAAGTTCGATCTTCTTCAATTTAGGTAGTACAATCTTCTTTTCCACAGCAAATTCTGGAACATATTTGTCCAAAATTCCCCACAATTTTGTATCCATTGCTTGAAGGCTAAACTTTTCAACATTTTCAAGACGAAGTTGTTCTGCTTTATCTGTAAAAGATTGGGTGTAACTATGATAATATTGTTTAAACTTATCTTCAGCCAATCCATAAGCAACATAAAACCAACTAGATTCTTTAATCAACCAATCATTTGCAGATGCAGGATCAATTTGTTTCAATGTACCTTCAAAGAAAGATGTATACTTTGGATTCAAGAAATCTAAATGTCCACTCCAATTTGATGATAATACTGGTTTACCACTCAATGAAGCCAACAACAATGGATGTCCAAATCCTTCACCGTGAGTAAAACTAACGTGTACTTTTACTTTTTCATGATTCAATAGTCCGTTAATTTCCGTAGGAGTTAATTCACCGTGAAGTAAATATACATTTGGACAATTATCACCAACTTCTGCTTGGATTTGTTTGATTCTTCCTAAGATTTCATCACGATCTACTACGGAGAAATTAACTCCGCTTGTCTTTAATAATAAACATGGTCTATTTTCTGGAGATTTGTTCTTAAATGCATTACTAAATGTCTTAATAAGATTACCAATGTCTTTACGATCATTGTATAAACTTCTATGAGTCCATTGTCCTACGAATAAGAATGCAAACTTTTCTGGAATAGAAGAAAGTACACTTTCAATTGATTCAACCTTTTCATCGGTTTTCTTATAAACTGTTGTATCTGCACCCCAAAAACATACTTCCATTGGTTTTTCACTCTTAAGAAGTTCTTTTCGACCATCCTCAAATTGTTTTTGATATTGAGCAGATTCAAATACTTTCTTGACATGATTACTGGTAACAATATTCATGTTCATACGATTCAATCCTTCAACGAATTGTCCAGATGCCATTGTAGTTTCAATACCAGCAGTAATTCCGACATTATATTTGCCTACTGGTTGAAATTCATTTGGGATACTAATTTGAATGAACAAATCGGGTTGTTTATTTAATTGTTGAGTAAGAAACATTGTTGCTAATTGTCTATCCTCATCAGATGATAAATCTTCAACTGTTGCTTTAGATGGACATCCACCCCATCTAGTAGGATTGATTTTTACATCATACTTACCGTATCTAACAATACTCTTTGCTAAATCGGTTGCTAAATCACCATATCCGCTTCTATTGAAGACTGGACCTTGAATTACACATAATGGTTTGCTCATAAATTTATCCTAATTGTCTTTCTCTTTCTTTAATTGAATCTACATATTTTTTTGATGGAGTGGTAATATTTCCACTAATTTTTTCATACAAATCCGCAATGTTTTTCATTGTTTGTTTAGGTTGTTCTGTTGATTTAGTATCGGTACTACCAAATCCACCTTCACCTCTATTAGTAGAATCTAATTCATCAACAATGACGAATTCTACATTTTCTACTTTAGTAACTTTAAGTTGACAAACTTTGTCGCCTTTATTGTATAGTTTACTGTAATTTACCGTTCCTTCTAATAGATTATCGGTTCTAATTTTATAGTCTTCTGGTTGCCATTGATATTTAAAACGAAGTAATACTTCTCCACGGTAATCTGCATCGATCAATCCAATACAGTTAGCCAATACTAAATTGTACTTGCTAACACTACTACGAGGAAATGCTAGAATATCATAGTCTAAATCGGTATGACCAAAATTACTAAACACTTTTTCTTTTTGTACAGCTAGTTTAAGATTGGTCTTATATTGAATATAATCTACTCGTTTGTATGCACCGTTATCATATGTTTCCCCAATTATCTCTGGACCACTTGTAACAATTACATCAAAACCAGTAGCTCTATTAGTACCTTTCTTTGGTAGATCATCTACAGATTGATAAGTTTCGTTTTTTAAAACTTGAATTTTCATAGTTTAGCTACTGTAGTATTAATGTCATTCTTCAATTTGTCAATATCAATCTTTGGAATTTCTAAACCAATACTATTATGTGGTTGATAATTACCAACATGATCATTTAAAGTAAACAAATCAAATCCTTGTTCTGGAACAAAGTTGTTAATAGTATAATCCATTGCTTTAATAAATTGATCACACATATTCTTTGCATTGATGCCACCTTCATTCATTGCCCAACGACGACCTTCCAAACCACACTTTTCACGTTGGTCATTTGACATTAAATACCAATACATAATTGCTTCTGCGGATTCTTCCCATGTACAAACATCATCAAAGATATATGGTGTTGGTACACTTCCTTGAATTGTTTTTACACATGGCCAAATAGGTTTAGCCCATACACCGTGATTTCTATATTTGCCAACACTATTGGTACCAAAATTCAAATCAAATTCAACTGGTTTACCGTTATCATCTACTTGACCGATCTGATCTTGTAATCCACCAGTAACATTAACAATTACTGGAGTACCGCACATAATTGATTCTGCAATGCTTAATCCAAACCCTTCATTGGAGCTAGTTAAAATTGTTGCATCTGCAATATTATACATTGCACACATTTCTTCTGGACTAATCTTGTTTTCAACAAATACTACGTCATAGTTAGGACATAATGCTTTAATTACTTCTGGCAGATCAGTACCTGCATCTTGTACTTTTTCGGTATGTAATACAAATACACACTTAGCTGCTTGTTCGGTTGTAAGATTATCACAAAAAGCTCTAAAAGCTAATACTGCATTACTTGTCTTTTTGCGTTGTACATTACGACTATTGTAAAACAATACGAAGTCATATTGTTTATCACCGAATAATTGTTTCTTCTTATCTTTAACAAGTTTTTCGGTGGAACTTAGTGGTCTAAATACATCACTATTGATACCGTGTGGAACTAAATGTAACAAATGTTTTTTATTTTTAAATGGCATAACTTTATTAAACTGGTTGATTGTTAACTTCGTCTAGTGAGAAACAGTTTTCTGCACCTAATACATGTTTAGCAATATTGTTTGACTGTTTACTAATAGCAAACAACGCATCACAACTCTGATAGAATGGTCTGTTCCACATTGGATATGGTAGATCATCCCAAATATGAAGATATGTTAGTGGTACTTTAGCTCTAACTTGTTTTTCAATTGCGTACAACCATCCCCAAAATCTAGGATCGGTAAAATGCATGATTGCATCTGGTTTTTCCGCTTGCATTACAGCAAATAACATCTGGTCACTACCATAACCATCAGTAGGATATAATTTAACATACGCATCTGGAATTTTAACCATATCTCTTGTTGCTTGACTCAAATCAACAACCTTATTTGCTTCTGGATGTTTAATTGCTCCTGCAATTTGTACCCAATCATAATGATGAACAGTACCCAATACCAATTCTCGGGACATAGTAGCAATACCACTATGCATACGCAAATCATCAGACAATAATAGAATTTTCTTTTTACTCATACTTTTTTAGATCCTGAAATGTTTAAAACGGTTTGTTGTGAAGCTTCACTTAATACTGGCAATATTAAATTATAAAGTCTATCTCTAAAATCTTTGTCGTTCATATACAAATACATTGAACGACTTACCAAATCTTGTAGGTTGAACTTGCTCTTGATATTATCAATCTTAAATGAATCATATAACTGTTTATTTACTTTAATTGTTGTTATACTATCATATTTCATACAACATATACGTATATGTACAATTACATATATATTAATTTTAATTTAATAATTTGTCTTCTTTACCGTTACAATTTACCTTGTGATGAGAACAGTATTTACAGTTTTTCTTAGCTTTACCAGGAATCTTTGGATAAGAACCATTAACATTATAAGTTCCTTCTGTAGTAAAACATTCCGTTACAAACGTACCAAAGTCATTGATGGTAGATATTACGGCTTGTTTATTATGCATTGGTTCAAAGATTTGAATACGACTTTGTGGGAAATCGGCATTTTCATATAGTTTTCTCTTCAAGATGAAGAATTCTACTTCTATCATGTTCAAATCTACAGCGAACTTCTTCGCATAAAATGCTTTATATAGTAAGATTTGACTAAACTTCGCTGGATCTTCCTTTTGATACTTATTCCACCCATTAGAACTGGTTTTAAAGTCATAAATCTTGTACTTACCAGTTTCTTTATCTTTAAGAACCAAGTCTAGATATGCAATGAAGTCTACATTGTTTTTAATAGACATATCCAATGGTACTTCAATACCAATAAATTCATATTTCTGTGACGGAAAGTATTTGAGACGATTCTTTGAACTTAGGAAAGTCTTTAAGATATCTTCACCATCAAATACGAACTCGGTATATTCATCATCCGTATAAGTAAACTTGGATCCTGGTTTAGCTTTTTCTTTTTGGATTTCTTCTTCAAATTTAACTTTGAACAATTCATACAGATTGAGACTATCAGCCTTTTCAACGGATTCTGTATACAATGTTTGTAAAAATGTTTGAACTGAATGATGAATAGCAGTACCAAAGAAGATATTTAAACTCGCATCATAGATTCGTTTACCTTCCAGATAGTTAAGTTTCCAACTATACGGACACTTCATCCACATAGAATATTGACTGAAACTTACTTTTTTCTTTTTTATTTCTTGTAATTCCATTTGTATACTTTACACTATAATTAACATAAGTCAATTTATAACAACTATTTATCGTATATGAAGAATATTATAATCATCCTATTAAGCTGTATGTCCTTGTTTGCCAACGAATTATTTTTATATGACGCAAACGAAAAGACTGAAATATCCGAAGTCATTGATAACAAATTAAATTTATTACCAACTACCAGTGGTAAAACATTCACATTATCAAATGGTTTATCCATTGCTACCAAAACCAATGATTATGCCAGTTATGTATTTCCACACAAAATTGCAGTAAATCAATTAGAAAATACATCTGTATATTTTAGTCAAACCCAAACAGTGTATGAAAACGATTTCAAATTACCAGACATCGTTAGAGTAAAAGACAGTTTGTTTAATTTTACATTTGACGGTGAAATTTATTGCGTCAACGCAACTACAAATGTATACAATATCGGTACTGCTATGGGATTTATTAACTGTGGTAAATGTAAGTTCTTTGCTAAATCCGGTGCAAAATATACACACATATATGTAGTAGAAGGTACAATTCTAGTATTGGATGGTAAATCCAGTAAAATGAAACAATTAAAAGAAGGAGATTATTTAGTTATTACTCCACAAGTTAATCTAAGTCCAAGAAGCAATGTAGGTATTAGTACTGGAAATAGTTTCAGCGTCAAAGAAGTAGATGATGCAGAAAAAGAAATTCATACAAAAGAATTAGAAAAACTAAAAAATAAACTTGACAATGTTTTGTTCGTTAGTTATAGTACCAATATATTTGGTATTAAACTAAAATGACATTAGACCAGTTACAATCATTTACGGAAGATGAAGTTGCAATGCTTTGGGGTATCGTTAACATGGGAAATCCGCCCGTGTTAACTGGACAACAAATGGAACCTTCACTCTTTCCATTTATAAAAGAACACAAACTCAAAGACCGAGTGATTCAATTTGACAAATATGTCAAACCAGAGTATATTGAAATTTACAATTCGTTGAAGAGTAAGTTGGGTTATTAATTATGTATCAAAATATATTCGTAGATAAGAAAGAAAACATTGTTCATCTTTGGGACGATGAAAAGGGTTATGTAACATTTCCATTTAGACATTATGCTTATAGAAAGAGTCCAAATGGCATTTACCGTTCAATTTATGGTGATAAGTTAGAAAAGATTTATAACTTTAATCCAAGAGACCCATCATTGTTTGAAAGTGATGTTCCAACCGAAACTCGTATTCTAATTGATGCATACGAAGATAGTGATGAACCATCAAAAGGACATCGTGTAGTTACTATCGATATCGAAGTTAGTTCAGAAGGTGGATTTCCAGTCATTGAAGAAGGTGATAAAGAAATTACTGCTATTGCTATTTACGATGATGCTACAAAACAATACACCGCATTCATTTTGGATAAAGAAATGAAGTTGAAAGATAGTATTAGCAATGGTGTTGAAATCAAATCGTATGATAACGAAGAATCATTGTTGATGCATTTCTTTACCAAGTGGGAGGAAATTCAACCAACTATTGTTACTGGGTGGAACATTGATAACTTCGATATGGTTTACTTGTACAACCGTGCAAAGCGTGTTGTGGGTGAAACAAATGCAAAACGATTGAGTTCAATTGGTATTTGTTACTTTAATAAGTTCCAAGAACGAATGACTATTGCAGGTGTATCTTGTTTAGATTATATGATTCTATACAAGAAGTTCAGTGGTAAGAACGAACCAAGTTATGCTCTAGGTGCTATTGGTAAGAAAGTTGTTAATATTGATAAGATCAGTTACAAAGGTAGTTTGAATGATTTGTATAAGGAAGATATTAACAAGTACATTGAATATAACTTAAATGACGTTAAGATTGTTGTTGCTCTTGATGAAAAGTTACAATTCATTGATTTGGCTAGGGGTATTTGTCATACTGGACATGTAGGTTATGAAAATTTCGGTATGAGTTCTAGGTTTCTAGAAGGTGCTATTCTTATTTATCTACGCAGAAAGAAACAAGTTGCTCCTAATAAGTCATTAGAAGGCCGGGCTGAATATGAAAACCAATTGGAACAAAATGAAGAAGGTTTTGAAGGTGCTTATGTTAAAGATCCTATTCCCGGTCGTTATGATTGGGTGTTTGACTTGGACCTTACATCAATGTATCCGAATATCATCATCTCACTTAACATCAGTCCAGAGACTAAAGTAGGTAAGGTAGACAATTGGAACGTCGAAGAATATGTTAAGAATGGATTGAATAGTATATACATTTCAGGAACACCATATACTCCTACAGATTTTAAATCAATGTTGACGGAAAACAATTTGAGTATTGCTAGTAACGGTGTTCTTTATAAGAAACCAGAAGAAAATGGTGATATGGGAACTATTCCTAGTATTCTAGTCAAGTGGTTCGATGAACGTAAGAATTTACGAAAGTTGGCTAAGAAACATGCAGATGCTAAAGAATGGGAACAGTATGAATTTTATGATAACCGTCAAAAGATTCAAAAGATTTTGCTTAACTCTATTTATGGATGTTTGGGTCTACCTGTATTCCGTTTTTATGATAAGGACAACGCTGAAGCAGTAACATTGACTGGCGTTGATATCATTAAGACTGCGGGTAAATCTATCAATCAATACTATAAAACTACACTAAAGGAAGATGGTGATTATCTTATTTACACTGATACCGACTCTTGTTTTGCTAGCGCTTTACCTATCATTCAAAAGACAATGCCAGATATTGATCTCAAAGATGAAGAACAAATGACCAAAGCAATCTTGAAAGTTTGTGGTGAGGTACAATCTTTCGTAAACAAGATGTTTGATATCATGGCAGACCGTATGTTTAATGTTCAAAAACATCGGTTTGACGCTAAACAAGAAGTTATTGCGAAGACATCATTCTGGTTAGCTAAGAAACGTTACGCACAGTTTATTATCAATAAGGGTGGTGTAGTGTGTGATGAATTGGAAGTAAAGGGTATTGACGTTGTTAGAACATCATTTCCAGCCAAATTCAGAACATTCATGCATGGTTTCTTGATTGACTTATTGAAAAAAGTGGAAAAAGAGACTATTGATAAGAACATCTTGGAATTCAAAGAAAGTATCAAGACATTGAATGTTGTTGATATTGCTAAGAACACCAGTGTTAAATTTAGCAGTCAAGACAAAACCAAAGTGTATGATAGTAACAAACGACCATCATTTAAGTTTGTAAGTGGTACTCCAGCACAAGCTAAAGCAGCTTTGGCTTATAATGATCTACTTGTTAAGTGGAATTTGGTTAAGACTGTTCCTAAGATTCTTCATGGACAGAAAATCAAATGGGTATATATGAAACAAAATGAATATGGCATTGAAGGATTGGCTATGAAAGCTGACGGTACTGATCCAGATCAAATCATGGAATTCATTTTGAAATATGTTGATCGTGAAGCAATGTATGAACAAGAACTAAAGAGTAAATTAGAAGATTTCTATAAGGTTCTTGGTTGGGATTATCCTAATGAAAATGATGCTAAAGCCAGTGAATTTTTCGGATTTTAATTGTTATGAGTAAATATAAAGAAATGTTAACCATCCCAATAGAGGATGGATCAAATATACCTCTGTATCTAAATGCTCCACATTTTGTTATTTCTAAGGGTTATAACAGAGTGGTTATAGGACAACGGGGACCATATGTGGAATTTGATAAAAATCAAATCCGTTGTAATGCATTGTATATACCAAATAGTCAGTTATATAGATTAAGTGACCCAAAAGTATATTATATTGAATTTAGAACAGCAGATTTTGATGTAAAAGTGTATTATCAAATGAGAAGTGTAGCTTATGCAGACTACAAGATTGGATGCTTTTATATTTCACCAAGTGATTTATATAAAGTTGACGGTTCTTCTTGTATGATTTTGCCTGACGATTATACAGAAACAGCTAAAGAATTTTTTGACTTCGAATCAAAATAAAAAATAGACAAAACAAAAAAACAGTGGTAAATTAAAAAAGTTATGACAAAAGAAACATTAAAAACATTCATTAATAAGTATTATCTAGGTGGAACAGTTGAATCCGTAAAGTGGGTTGCAAATACATCAAACAAACAATTGATTACAAATGCGATTACAGAGGATAAGAATGTTCTATTGAAGGTTACACTAAACAACTTCAATGAATTGCCTGACGGTGAGTTGGGTATTAACGATACATCTAAGTTGGTTAAACTTCTTGGTGTTTTGAAGGATGAAATCAAGTCAGAATATAATAAGACTGGTGATAAGATTACTAGTGTTGTATTTAGTGATGATAATACTGATGTACAGTATGTTATTGCAGATTTGAGTGTAATTCCATCTGCTCCTCCACTTAAGAAGGTTCCACCATTTACTGTTGAAATTCCTTTGGATGCTGACTTTATTTCTAAGTTCGTATCATCTAAGGGTGCATTGGCCGATGTAGATACATTTACATTAACAATGAACAAGAAGGGTAAGTTGGAGATGATTATTGGTTATTCAAGTATAAATAGTAATCGTATTAAATTGGCAGTAAATGCGGTTGAAGGTAAGGATACTGTTACCAAGAACATCAACTTCAATGCAAATCACTTGAAGGAAATCCTTGTTGCTAATAGGGATTGTACTAATGCTCACTTGAAGGTAAGTGAAGCTGGATTGGCAAGTGTTGAATTCGTATGTGGTGATATTACTGCCGAATATTACCTAGTTGAAGTCAAGAGTATTGATTAATCATTATTAATGAAATGTTACCCCGTATATTTCAAAGTATACGGGGTTTTTTGTTGGTTGACATTTGGATTTTGTATGGTAAACTATTAAAGATATGAGTTTTATTGCATTTGAAGAAGTTAAACAGACTGAAACGCAACATTATCTATGGGTTGAGAAGTACCGTCCCAACACATTAGAAAATTACATTGGAAATCAACAGTTAAAGGACACTGTAAAGGGTTATATTGAGAAACAGGATATTCCCCATTTGTTGTTTTATGGTACTGCTGGTACTGGTAAGACTACCTTGGCTAAGGCTATTACAAAGAATATTGATTGTGATGTAATGTATATCAATGCATCAGATGAAAACAGTGTAGAAAATGTACGAACTAAGATTAAAAGCTTTGCTAGTAGTGTTGGTTTTAGGAAGATTAAGGTTATTATTCTTGATGAAGCTGACTTCTTGAGTCCAGAAGCTCAAGCTGCTCTTCGTAACATGATGGAAACCTATAGTTTGACTACACGGTTTATTTTGACTTGTAACTATGTAGAAAAGATCATTCCAGCTCTTGTTTCTCGTTGTCAGACATATAAGATTGAACCATTGAGCAAGAAAGAAGTTGCGGTACATTTGAAGAATATTCTTGATAAAGAAACAGTACAATATACACCAGAAGATTTGGGTTATATTGTCAATACATATTATCCAGACATTCGTAAGATTCTCAATTATAGTCAACAGAGTGTTATCAATGGTAAGGTTAAGATTAGTGAATTGAACAGTACCAATGTTGATGTTAAAAATAAGATTGTTGAATTATTGAAGATTCGTAGTTCAACTGCGTTTAATGATATTAGACAATTGATTGCGGATAGTGATATTAAACATTATGAAGAGATATATGAAGTATTGTTTGATAAGGTAGATGAATATTCAAACGGTAAACAGACTCTTGTGATTTTAACTTTGGCAGAATATATATATCAAAGTGCTATGGTGGTTAATCGTGAGATTACTTTCATGGCTTGTATTGCAAAGTTACTTAAAGATTTAAAATAATGGTTTCTACTGACAAATTTAATTTACTACATAGTTATATCTTTAGAAAGAATAATGTTACAATGGCTAATACTTTTTTATATAAAGATAAATCTATATTGTATATTTGTCAGAATGGTACTAGTGGATATGCTAATGCGGCTAAAGGATATATCTACGACTACATTAGTAAAAAGATACCTGTAAAAACTCAATACTTTAATTGCAGTGATGAAGTTAATGAAAATGATAGATTTCATCAATATTTAAATTCATGTACATCAGTTAATATTAATTACAATACAATTATTGTACATTCTACCCCTGATATTTGGACTAATGTAATTAAAAATGCTCCTAATGTCAATTTAGAAGGAAAAACTCTTATTGGTAGAACGGTATGGGAATTTGAAAAATTATTACCATCTTGGGTTGATTCTATTAATGCTAGTATAGTTGATATTGTAAGCGTACCCACTGAATGGAACAAAAAGTGTTTTATTAATAGTGGAGTAACTAAACCTATTATAGTTGAACCACACATTTATGTAGATTATCCTTACAAAAAAACTGGATTAAAACATCTTTTATCTAAGAGTATGATTTTATGTAAATCCGATGATATTGTAAATTTAGAAAATTCTTATAAATTTTATTGTATAGGTCAATTAATTGAAAGAAAAGGAATACTAAATACAATTGAATCATATTGTAATACCTTTACATCAGATGATAATGTACTTTTAATAGTAAAAACATTTAAATTAAATTATTCTAAAGAAGAACAAGATAAATGTGTAGAAGAAATAATAAAAGTAACGAGTGGATATAATCATGCACCAATCATTTATATTAAAGATAATTTAAATTATGACGAAATTAAATCTTTACATGATATCGGAGATTGTTATTTTCATTTAACTAAGACCGAAGGATTTTGTTTAGGTGCATTTGATGCGTTTAATAATGATAAAAAAGTAATTATTACTGGTTATGGTGGACATACGGAATATCTAGGTAAAGATTATGATGGTTTAGTGGATTATAAACTTAATTCATTAGATAAAAATGAAAGTGTTTTTTTCCAATTTAAATTAGACGACACATATAAATGGGCTATAGCAGATAAAAAACACGCCAGTAAATTGTTAAATTGTACATTATTTGGAAAAAATGAAACATTCTATGAAAGATATCAGATATCAATTGGAAACGGATTCCATGATATAGAATATGATAATAAAATACCATTTAGATGGATGGGTAAATCAAGTGAATTTTATATATATCATTCTTCAATAAAGTCAATTGAATTAGAATTTGAATCTCTTGATAAAGAAACATTTATAGAAATAAATGGTGAAAGAAAAATAGTTTATAATGGAATTAATAAAGTTACAATTGAAGGTTCCAAAATAGAAACTTTTCAACCATATTTTGTTCCTAAAAAAATAAAGCCAGAGTTAGATGATGAAAGAGAATTATCATTTAAATTATTTAATATTAAAGTGAATTATATTGATAATACGTTTAAAACATTTTCTATTAAAGATATCAATCATATTGATAAATATATCTATAATATAATTGAAAAAAATTTACATGGATATATATCATCCAAACTACAAGATAGTGTTTTCAATCAATCGAATGATGTAAAAATTGTAGATTTACCATATACAAATAAAAACTTTTATTTTAACTCTTGTATTTTTAAAGGTTATGATAATAAATTATTATTAATGACGAGAGAGTCTATATTAATAGGATTTAAAAAGTTTAAAAATACTTTAAAATTATATGAATTGGATGAAAACTATAATATAATAAAAGATTTGAATTTAAAAATTATCGATGAAATTGATAATGAACAATATGAAGATCCTAGAGTATTAGTTCATGATAATAAATATTATGTTGGGTGTGCTAATTATCAATTTAATAAAGTAAAATTTATACATCAAAAAATATTAGTATTTGATAAAAATTTCAATCACATTGATAATATTCATATAGAATATGATGGTAATGGAAATAGTATAAATGAAAATAAAAATCATCAAAAAAATTGGACTTTCTTTATATATAATGGAAATTTAATGGTTGTATATAGAATGAATCCACATGTTCTTATTGAAGTAGATTTAAAAACAAATAAGGTAATAACCGAATATAAAAATTTTCATGATATTAGTAAAGAATGGATTTTTGGTGAATGTAGAATGGGAAGTAATCCAATATTAAAAGATGGATATTACCACAATTTTTTCCATAGTAGTTTACCTTGGAGATTTCCTAAAAGACAATACTTTATGGGATATTACAAATTTGAAAGTATTCCTCCATTTAAAATTGTTCATATTGATAGTGAACCAATTTTACATGGAAATGAAGCAGATGAAAGAATTTTGGATGAAATTAGTCCGTTAGTAGTTTTTCCATGTGGTGCAATTGAAAAAGATGGTAAATTTGTTGTTAGCTTCGGATTAAATGATGAAAAGACAGGAATTATAAAGATATGAATGTAACAAAAAATTTTATTATCGGAATTATAACATATAATCGGTATGATTATTTGGATGATCTAATTAAAGATATTATTATACAAAATGTATGGCCAAAACAAATTTATATTAGTGATAATGGAATCGGATATCATCTAAAAGAAAAAATTGATATACCTATTACCATAATTAAAAATGCTTATAATTATGGTACATGTAGAGGAACTAATGAAATTATTAAGTTAAATCAAAACGAAGACATTTTATTTATGTGTGATGATAATTATTTTATTAAAAACACATCATTAGAATCAATTTTTAATAAATTTACGGAAGAAAAAAATAATAATATTCATTTAATATGGTGTAATCATTGGGCATCATTTATAGCATCAAAAGAGTGGATTAAATGTGTTGGATTATTTGATGATAATATATGGCCATGTTACCATGAAGATTCAGACTTGACAGAAACGATAAGAAAAAAAGCAAATTCAACTATTTCTCACAATTGTATCGGTTACAAATCTATAAGTTATATAAATAATTGTGAAGAAACTGAAGTAATCGGAAATAGAAGAGGAACAGGAGAAGTTTTGATTGCTCCTTATTATTCTGATTTTAAACAAAGAAATTTATATTATTTTCTTTTTAAATGGAAAGAAAACAATTTAAGTGCTAATGATATACATGAAAATACAATCAATTATTGTATAAATCAAAAAGATGTAGATTTATATAAATTCGAAATCGAATATAGCAAAAACAAAATAAAAGATTTGAATCTATACAACAAAGAAAATTATATATATCCATTTGTAGATGAAATTTTAAAATTAAAAGAACTAAACATAACTAATATTGTTGAATATAAAACACAAAGAGCTTATGTGTCTCGTTTACTTTTACATTTAAATCCTAAAGAATTAATATCATACGATGATAAATTTGATCTTTGTCATGATATATGTCATCATTTAAATTATCTTTTTAATTATAATATTAGTATAAAACTATTAAATACTAGTGATATAATAAAACAAAAAACAGATTTGTTGGTTATAAATAAAGATTGTGATGTTGATATTATAAATTATATTGATTCAAATTATATATTAATTTTTAGAAAAGATATTATAGAAATAAAAAATTACAATTGTATCAAGACAATTGAAAATGATAACCTAAATATGTATTTATATAAAAATGAATAAAATAATAAAAACAAGATGTGGATTGCCACACAATAAATTTAATTTTTTTATTGATGATGGAACAGGAAAAATATGGTATGATGTAGGAGAACAAGACTATGAAGGATATAGAGATTATATTTCTCTGGAAATATTATATGGTATATTATATTTTTATAATAAAATTGATTGGAATGATATTTCAAATCAAAATGATATAAATGCATATTTGATTGAAATGTATAAAACATTGAATGTTGATTTAAATAATAATATAGATACTATAATTGATGTTGGTGCTCATCATGGACATTATACTCTTAATTTTTCAAGAATCGCAAAAAAAGTAATTTCACTCGAACCAGATACTAATAATTATAATATTTTGAAAACAAATATTAAATTAAATAATATTAAAAATGTAGAAATTTATAATGCTTTTGTTTCTAATAAAAATGGAATACAAACATTTAGTAAAGAAGACTTTTATAGATTTAATAATGATTTATATCAACCAATTAAAGATTGTAAGACTTTATGTTTAGATAATTTTTATTCTGATATTACAGATAATTCTATTATAAAAATAGATACTGAAGGAGAAGAAATAAAAGTATTAAACGGAACAAAAAAAATATTAAAAGATTATACTCCAAATCTTTGGATTGAACTTCATGATTTTTGTGAAGATAATCACAATGATTTATTAAATTTAATTGATTTTAATAAATATAAAATTTTAAAAATTGGAAGAAACAAAAATTATCCGGAAATATACCATCATTCAGATTCTTTTTCTGATATAAATTATTTATTTTTTAGAAATAAATATCATTTTTAATATGGTACCAAAAATATTTTGTTTATCATTAAAAGACAAAAAACATGAAATATTCTGATATAATAATGCCGTGCTCTACAAGAAATGAAAAGATTGAAGAATTTCAAGTAGAAATGATAGATTCATTTGTTAAAAATACTCCTGATGAATGTAAACTGTGGATTATTGAAAACAATTCAGATTCTGACTCACATTCAAGATTTAAAGATTATGTACAATCAAAAAAACAAAATTTTGTATATATGCCTTTTGATTTTAATTTAAGTAAATTATATAATGAAGGTGCTAAATTATGTAACAATGAATATGTAATGTATGCTAATAGTGATTTAATGTTTCAACATGATTGGTATTATAATTTAATTAATTGGTTTGATATTATTAATAACTTGTTTGTAGTTTCACCGTTTACAAAATCATTTGATTGGGAACCACCATTGTATGATGTATATCGAACTGATGTAACGTATAAAAAAATATTTATTAATAGAGTTCATATACCCGCTTGGTTTTATTGTCTTAAAAGATCATCAAATTATAAATGGGATGAAAATATAAAAGCACATTATCAAGATAAAGATTTTGATTTGTATTTAAATTATATTAAACAAAAAGATTCATCTATTACAAACGGAATTGTATATAATAGTAGAGTAGATCATTTTGGAGGCAGAACTCATATGCATGCAAATCAAGATTATTATTCTAATGATGGTTTACATGAAATAATATTAAAATGGGGAAGTAATTGGACAGACATATATAAAAATGAATAATTTACCAAAAATATTTTGTTTAACATTGAAAGATACTCCTAAAAGAAAAGAGTATGCAGAACAACATTTTAAACAACATGGATTAGATGTTGAATTTTTTGAAGGAATTAATGGTACAAAGTTTGGATTGAAAACTACAATACCATATAAAGATGATAATCCAGACGGAGATGACTATTTTATTAAACAAGGTAGAATTGGATGTTTATTGTCTCATTATATGTTATGGCAAACTCTTTGGCATTTACATCATGAAGAAATTCTTATCTTAGAAGATGATGCATTTTTATGTGAAAATTTTCATGAAAGATTTTTAGAATTTAAAAAACAACTTCCTGATGATTGGCAATATGTTTTTGTTGGGCATTGTTGTTTACCTCCAGAAGATTATCAATTAAAAGTAACTAATAACATTATTACAACTACACATGCACCTATGTGTACACATGCTTATATGATTAAAAAATCAAGTATTCCAGTTTTACTTGATACTAATCATCAAGCTTGGGCAGCAGTTGATATACAAATACAAAAGAAAACACTAAAGATACTTAAACATTATGTGTTTATGCCTCCATTAGTTGAACAAGTAAGTTTGCTAAAACAAAGAAATCCTGATAAATATGATTTTGATGATACTACATTTGATTCATTAACACTTGATTCAAAATATATATGATACCAAAATTCATACATCATATATGGATAGGTGATAAACCATTTCCTTCCGATTATATTAATTTTTTAAAAAAGTGGAAAATTTTATATCCAGATTATAATTTTATTTTTTGGGATAATCAATTAGTTGAATCAACTGATATTTTAAGTAGTGATATTAAACAATATTATTATGGTGATTATAATATTGGATTAAAAGCAGATTTACTTAGATTTAAAATATTAGAAAAATTTGGAGGAATATATGTTGATGTGGACACTGAACCATTAAAAAGAATGCCAGATGAAATACTCAATTACAACTTTTTTTCAGGTTATCAACCTAATAATGAAATTGCAATAGGTATTATGGGATCTAAGGTCAATGAATCTCTTGTTAGCTTTTATGTTGATTCTGTATTAGAAAACATTAAAAAATTTACTTATAACGGTAAAGTAAGTAGTGAAATATGGAAAATTAGTGGTCCTGAATTTTTTACACAATTTTTAAATCCATATTTAAATAATCCAACATATAAATTTTATGATATTAAATATTTTTATCCATATTCTTGGTATGAAATGGAAAGAAGAAATGAGGATTTTAATATAACTTCACCTGAATCATATTCAGTACATCATTGGGCAAAAGGATGGGCATTATGAATAATAAAAATATATTAATAGGTACTCCAGTTAAAAATGGAGCTAAATTTTTAGATAATTTTTTGAATAAACTTAATAATTTATCATACCCAAAAGAAAATATATCGTTATGTTTTATAGAAAATGACAGTGAAGATGATACTTGGAGTATATTAAATGAAATTATAAGTAAGAAAATACCTATACATGAATATAAAGATATTACAATTTTAAAATTAGATTTAGGATTTTTGTTAAAACATGAATGTAGGTATCAAATTGAACATTATCAACAAAGAATTAATAATTTAGTTATTTTAAGAAATTTTATCGTGAATAATTATTTAAAAAATAATGATTATTTGTGGTGGTTAGATATAGATGTAGAAAATTTTCAAGAAAATTCAATAGAATATTTATTATCACTTAATAAAGATATTGTAATGCCTTTATATACACATAACACATATGGATATCATGATTGTGCATCTTATACAAATTTAAATGGTAAAGTAACTAGATTGTATGAACTTACTCATATATTTCCAAACGAAGAAATAATAGAATTAGAAAGATGTGAATGTGCAGCATTTATTAATCGTAAAGTTTTTGATAGTGGATTAAGATATTTATTTGTAGATGACGAATACACAGACTTATGTGGAAATGTAATTCCTTGTAAATTAGAAGGAGTTAGTTTTTCTGAAAATGCAAAAAAACTTGGGTTTAATATATATGGTTGTATTAAATTTGAGATAAGACATTGTGATTGTTAATATGAAAATTGACTTAAAAAATATAAATGTTTACATACTTACAATACCACAAAATGTGGAAAGATTGAATCAATTAACATTACAACTTAAAAATAAATTGTCATTTGAAATTTTTCATGGTATTTGTTTACCACATCCTATTGGATGTGACATATCACTTATTAAATTGTGGAATAAAATAAAATTACCCGCATTAGTATTAGAAGATGATTGTTTTGTGACCGAAGATTTTAAATTAAATATCGATGTCCCCGATGATTCTGATGCTATATATTTAGGAACTTCATTATGGGGTGTTAAAAATGGAGAATCTAAGCTTTATAATTTTGAATTAGAAAAATATAATGATTCGTATTTTAAATTAAATTGTATGACTAGTTTTCATGCTGTTTTGTTTTTAACCGACAAATATTTAAATTCTTTAAAAGAAATTGGTAAAATGTATCCCGTTATATGTCAACCAAATGGAATGGGTATTGATTATTATACATCACAAGAACAATATAAGTATAATATCTATGGTTTATCAAGACCATTTTTTTATCAAACAGGCATTTTTACTGAAACTGTAACAAAACCATCTTTAGAAAATTATGATTTGTTTATAAAAAATAATCATTCTATTGATGAATTTACAACCACTTGAATGAGTTTAATATTGTAGATATTTTATAAAATGAAAGAAATATTATTTTTTGATTTTGAAGCAAATTTAAATCCGGTTAATTTTCAAAAAGAAGCGGAGTTGTTAGATTTAAATTATTGTTTTAAACACACATTTGAAATACAAGAACTAAATAATAGTGAAAATATTGTCATTACTGATAAAGCTGCTTTAAATTATCTAAATCAACTTAAATCAAAAAATATTTACTTATGGATTACGGAACCAGAAGTAATTCATCCGCACATATATCAACTAGCCATAAAAGAAAATACTAAATTTAAAAAAGTTTTTTCACATAATAGAGATTTTTGTAATTCTATACAAAATGGATTTTGGTATCCTTGGGGTTCTTATTTTATTCCTTTGAATGAACAAAAAATATATGAAAAAAATAAAAATTCAAGTATAGTTTGTTCATCTAAACTATGGACTGACGGACATCATTTTAGGCATAAGTGTTTTGAATTGACAAAAAAATTGTTAGATGGTTATAAATATGGAGATCCTGTTGAACAAAAACTTAAATGGCATAAGGATTACAGATATTCTATTGCAGTAGAAAATTGTTTTGTAAAAGGATATTTTACAGAAAAAATATTAGATTGTTTTAGAACAGGAACTATACCAATTTACAAAGGAGATCCCGAGATTATTAATTATTTTAATAAAGATGGAATAATTTTATTTACAGAACCAGAAGAATTAATTGATATTTTATCTTATACAGATGTTAATTATTATAACGATAGAATTGAAGTAATAAAAGAAAATTTTATTAAAGCAGAACCATTTTTGTATCCGTGGAAATACATAAAAGAAAATTATTTAAATGAAATATAAAAGTCAATATAAACAAGATCAATTTTTATATGAAAATTTTTTTAAAAACGTAACAGATGGATTTTTTATAGATATTGGGGCGTCTGAACACGAATATCAAAATAACACTTTTTTCTTTGAAGATTTGGGATGGAATGGAATATTAATTGAACCAAGAAAACAAGAATTAGAAAATTTAAAAAATAAAAGAAAATCTCCTGTGGAAAATGTAGCAATATATAAAGAATCAGGCATATTTAAATTTTTATCATGCGATGGATACATAAAAGGATTAAGCGGACTATTATGTGAACAAAAACCCGAACATTTAAGTAGAATTTTTAATGAATTACTTATACATGGTAAATCTGTAGAAATTATAGAAGTCCAAACAATTACTTTTCAAGACATAATAAAAAAATATCAATGTAATAAAATTGATTATCTAAGTTTAGATGTTGAAGGAGCTGAATATTGCATTTTAAAAACAATTGATTTTAAAAACATTAAAATTAAATCTATATCTGTAGAAAATAACTATCAAAGCAATGATGTCTATGAATTGTTATCATCAAACAACTTTAGAAAAGTTATCTCTTTAGGATGTGATGATATTTATATTAATAATTTTTAATGAAGACAATGTTAATAACAGGCGCAGGAGGATTGATTGGATCAGAAGCAGTTAGTTATTTTGCAACACAAGGACATAAAATTTATGGTATCGAAAATAATCAACGTCAAATATTTTTCGGTGAAAAAGGAAGCACTTTAAATAGACTTAATGTTCTAATAAATACACATTCTAATTTTAGAAATTATTTTATTGATATACGTAATAAACAAGAAGTCAATAACCTTTTTAAAACCATTAAATTTGATGTAGTTATTCATACTGCCGCACAACCAAGTCATGATAAATCATCATCTATACCATTTGATGATTTTGAAACAAATGCTAATGGAACGTTACATTTATTGGAATCAACTAGACAAACTAATAAAGATTGCGTGTTTATTCACATGTCAACTAATAAAGTATATGGTGACAAACCAAATGAAATTAAATTGAAAGAATTGAACACTAGATATGACTATGACGATGATAACTTTAATAATGGCATTTCTGAAATGTTATCGATAGATCATTCAACACATTCATTATTTGGTGCATCAAAAGTTGCAGCTGATATTTTAGTGCAAGAATATGGTAGATATTTTAAAATTCCAACTGTTTGTTTACGTGGTGGGTGTCTTACTGGGAGAAATCATAGTGGTGTAGAATTACACGGATTTTTAAATTATCTGGTTAAATGTTATAAATCCGATACCTTATACAAAATATATGGTTATAAAGGAAAACAAGTACGTGATAATATACATTCATTTGATGTTGTTAATTTCATGCAATTGTTTATTAACAATCCACAAATTGCTGCTGTTTATAATATTGGCGGAAGTAAATCCAATTCATGTTCAATCATAGAATGTATATCAATGTTGGAACATATAGGCAGAAAAAAATTTAATTACGAATATGTAGATGAAAATAGAAAAGGAGATCATATTTGTTATTATAGCGATTTAACAAAATTAAAAAATGATTATCCTCAATTTAAAATTACTAAAAATTTAGAGCATATAACCGAAGAAATATTAAATAATTAGTAAATAAACTATTTAAGAATTCCTATGATGATTTATTCTAACACTATCCGTTGTTATATTATCATATATTAATCCGTGTTGTGATATATCTGGTATACATGTTATATTATAATTATAACACAATAATGAAAATATAGCTTGATCGTGTCTATGATCAATAAATCCATTACAATTTGGAAAAAATACATTTGGTAAATCCATAATTACGTTTTTTTGTTCTGCATAATATAACCACTTTTTAACAAAATTTATACAGAAATCGGTTTTTCTGAAAAAAATAAATGATGCTAATATTTGTTCATCATCTTTAAATTTGTATACATCATTAATAGAATTTATTGCAAAAAAACAATCTCCTTTTATCCATTTATTATTTTTATTATTTTTAAGTTGAAACGCCAATATACCCTTATCATCGATACTTTCTAATAAATCATCTACTGGTTTAATAAAATTGGCACCCGAATCCATATAGACAAGATATTCACCATAGTCTATTTCATTTAATTTTTTAAGAATTAAATATGGTTTCCATAACCAATATCCCGCCCCTCTCGTACAATCTATAATAATTTTATTTTTTTCAATAAAATCATTATCGATATCATTTTTTGAATATGATTGACATTTGAATCCGAAGTCTTTAGCACAATTTAATGATAATAGTTGACTTTTAAAATAAAACTTATCAGCATAATTAATAAAATATTTCATATAAAAAATAATATAATTAATTTATATATATGTATGATAATATGTTATTTGTTCTAATATCAACTACCCATAAAAATCAAGAAAGAATACTTTCGGTTAAAAATACATGGGCAAAACATATGGATCATTTGTATTATTCAGATCATTATGATGTAGATAACAATATTATAAAAGTATCTGACGATGATAGTTATAGTAGTAATGAAGAAAAAGGTATTAATATTTTAAATTCGTTAATAAATATAAAAAAGAATAACGAATATATTTTAGATTTATATAAATGGATGTATTTTGTTGATGATGATACTTTTGTAAATTACAAACTTGTATTTACAATGATTAAAAATTTTAATGAAGATAATGTTTACGGTTATATTTTAAATAAAAATAATAACACAGATAATCCAATATTTAAACATAAAGATATACCTTCAGACTTTTCTTATATAGCCGGCGGGACGGGATTTTTTATAAGTAGTAAAATTATAAAACAAATTAATTTTAAAAATTTTAAATTCGGATATACTGATGTAAGTATTGGAATTAATTTTAGAAATAATAACATTAAATTAATAAACAAAGATAACTGTTGTAGAGACTATTCAAAATTAAATAATACAAATGATATAAGTAATTTATATTCTTTTCATTATGTTACAAATGAAGAATGTATGAAATTTTTATACAATTCGGTATAAACAATATCTTAATTTTATTTAATTTAAATTGTAAAACATCATGATTAAAGTCAACATATATTATTGGAACAATGGAGTCGGTTTAAAAAATGACATAATTTTATTAACTCAAGTTTTAAAAGAATTTGATGTGGTTATATACGATATTTCAAAAGAAATCATAAATAGAAAAAGTGATATTGGAATTTTTATACAAAACATATATGAAACATATATGAATGATAATAAAATTAATATTTTAATTCCAAATGAAGAGTGGTTGTCTAATGATGAATTGATTTATCTACATAATTTTGATTATATATTTGTTAAATCTAAATATGCCAAATCAATATTAGATCAATATCATAAAAATATAATTATTACTGGATTTTTTAGTCTAGATAGATATTTTTTTACAAAAAATAATAAAGAAATATTATTCTTAAAAGGAAAGTCTATACAAAAAAATCATGAATTGATTCGGAATTATAAAGAAAAAATTAATATTCTTGATGCTAATCATAAATATTTAAATGAAAATGAATTAGTATATGAACTTAATAACCATAACATTCATATATGTTGTAGCTTATATGAAGCATGGGGACATTATTTATGGGAAGCAATGAGTTGTGGTAAATTAGTAATTTGCAGTGAAATACCTGTATTTAAAGAATATTTAGATCCTAATTTGGTTAAATTTATTCCAATTAAATCAATTTATACATCTGTAATAAATTATGAATATTTATCAAATCCACTATATAAACTTAGAAAAGGTTATTTTGTAGATAAATCAAAATTTGAAGATACATTGAATAATAAAGAATATCTATTTGAATTTCAAAAAAACAATTGTGATAATATCAGACATCATTTTTTGGAAGTAAATGAGAAAAATAAACGAAAATTGTTAAATACAATAAAATATATAATTTAATCTATGAATACAAAGATTATATTATTTAGTCATCATAAAGTAGATGAATTGACAATTAATAGATTTAATCTTGTTAAACGATTAAATCCTACATGGGATGTTGTTTCAGTTGGATTCCGTGGATATGATTTATTACCAAATTCATTATTTGTTAATAGAGAAATATATCCTAAAAACAAAGAATTGGTTGAAATAGACAATTTACACACCGAAGATTGGTCAAATCCCGATTTCTTTTTATACAGTGGTTATTCTGAGTTTCCAAATTATGATGAATATTTTTTATATGAATATGATACAATTAGTAATGTTGGTATAGAAGAATTTTTTGATACAAATGTTGATTTTTTTGGAAATGGAATACGAAGTCCGGCAGATGAAGAATGGTGGTGGGTGAAACAATATAGAAAATTAAATCCAAATAATCACAAATTTAATAATTTACATTCATATGGACAATCTACATGTATATATTTTAAAAATCATATTCTAAAAAAATGTACTGAAGAAATATTAAAAAATAAATCTTTATATGATAATATGTTATCGGAAATTAGAGGTGGTACATTAGTAAGTCAGTTTACATTTCTTAAAAGTGGACGAGATGATATTGAAAAATATATAAGTTGGACGGTTGATGATATCAATATCGATACGAAAATACCTCATTTTTATCACCCATACAAATATATTTAATAATATGATACTAAAAAATAGAATATGTATATTATTTTTACATTATTCAGTTAATGATGTAACTATTCAAAATTATGAATTGTTAAAAAAATACAATCCAACTAAAAATATTTATCCGGTTGGATTTGAAAATCATAATTTAATTAGTGGTTCCCATATTGTTTCAAAAAAAGACTTATATCCTAAAAATAATATTTTAAACGAAAATAAGAAAATTGAATACTGGAGTGAAGCTGATTTATTGATATATGATTTTTATTTAAATTATCCAAATCTACCAACTTATTTAGTGATAGAATGGGATACCTATTCGAATTGTTCTTTAGAAACCTTTTATAGTAATGCATTGAATATGACTCATTTTAGTCATATGATATATCCACAAGAAAAATTAAATGATTGGTATTGGTATACACAACTATCCGAAAATCAAAAACTTACATCTAATATTGGAGGAATGGGACCAACGTCAGGATTATTCTTTACTAAATCAGTATTATCATCAATGGTAAATAGAATGTATGATAATCCTAGATTATACGATAATATGTTTTCGGAAATCAGATTAGGAACGTTATTACAACAATCAGGATATACATTACAAAAACCTTTTACTGAATCAGATAATTACATTAACTGGAAATACGAAAATATTACATTTGATAAAAATGTCAACGGTTATTATCATCCAATCAAAACTATAATCTAAAATAATAGATATTAACTGTTGTTTACTTATATTTATAGTTATGTCGAAAACTATAAATGAAAATGATTTGGGAGATAGAATGTATACAGGTCAATCCTATATACAAGGTGGATTAGGCGGTGCGTCTGGTTTGGATACATATAGTTCACCAGATGTATCTCAAAATCCTAATTCATTCAAATATGCGCCATCTATAGCTGGTTCTGCAAGTGATATCAGTACACCACCACCTGATGATTATGATAATAAATCCACATATGACCCAGGTCAATATGAACAAGATGTTCAAGACATCAAATACAAAGTAACACCAGATGAAGTTTTAGCCGGTTTACAATATGAATTGAAGAAAATGGTGTTTAAAAGAAAAGACTTGGCTAAAGAATTAGTAGTAAGAAATCTTAAAGAAGATAACAAATACTACAGTAAATTACATATGTTGAACATTGATGATGACGACAAGTTACCAGTAAAACCATCATTTATGGGACCAGAATCAAAAGCAGAACCATATAATTTAATGGCTACTCCACAACAAGAAGTTGTAGATTATCGTACACCACAAGAAAAGGAAATCGGTAAAATAATTAGAGAAATGGCACAAAAGAAATATGAAAAACGATTCCCAAAAGCCTAAAAAAGAACCAAACGATCCATTAGTCGGTGACCCTAGAATGAAGGGTAGAAGATGGATGATTGACCCATATTGGGATGACGGTAAAACTTTCAAAAAAATTGCTAAAATGAAAAAACTTAACGAATTTGATAAATGGACAGATACTGAACACAATGATTGGGATGTATCTTATAGAGAATTTTATGAACATTTAACTGAAGAAGTTACAGAACTTACAGGTGGTGTAGGTGATACAACTGCGCCATCTAATGTAGATACCAAAGAATTAGCAATTGGTGTACAAGTAGAAATGGAACATACAAATGATCCAAAAATTGCAACTGAAATTGCAATGGACCATTTAACTGAAGATCCCGAATATTATTCTAAATTAGTAGATGCAGGACTTGCAACCGAATTTAAACCAACTACTAATTCTGGTTTAGGTGATCCAAAACAAAGCTTAAATGATAAATCAAGAGTAGGAAATAACAATGTTGATGGTGGTAATATGGGCGGTACTATAGGTAAAACATCAAATGGACAAGTAGAAGGAAGAAGAAGCAATCCAATAGTTGATAAAACGGTTGAAATTGATATTGAAGAACCTACTTTAAACGAAGCAAAGACAAAGAAAAAGAAAAAAGGTGCAAAAGCAACAAACAGTAAACTATGGTCAAGAGCCAAATCATTAGCAAGATCAAAGTTTGATGTATATCCTAGTGCTTATGCCAATGCATGGGCAGCTAAATGGTACAAATCTAAAGGTGGAAGTTGGAGATAATTTTATGAGTGACTATACTACATATACTAATTACGCTAAAAAAGCAATTGATGAATTGGAACAATTGGCCGATTTCAAGAAATCTTTAAAAGGTAAGAAATTAGCCGATAAAATTCGTGAAGCTGGATTGAAATTGATTACCAAAAGTGGTGTTGATTCAATTCTACACGGATTGGGTGAAAGTAACGGATTTCAAAATCTTACTCCTGCACAAAAACAAGTTGCGGAAAAATTAGTGTCACTCAAAGATACTGCTTTAACCCATAAGTCATCTAGTATTCAAGGTGTACTTGATGAAAATGCTGAAATGGCTCAAAGTGATATTACCAAAATCATTGATTATAGTGAAAAACTACAATCTATGTTTGATGTTAACGATAACTTAGAAGATTGGGTAAAGGCTAAATTGAATCATGCATGTGATTATGTAGCTACAGTAAGAGATTATCTTAAGTTTTACAATGAAGAAAAACAAAAAGGTACACAAAATATTGAAGAAAAGTGGTCAAATAAGTATAAAAAATCAATAGATTGTAGCAACGCAAAAGGATTTAGTCAAAAAGCACATTGTCTAGGTAGAAAAAAAAGACAAGCTGGTGGACAAACTTCAAGTAAATCAGTTAAAGAATATTATAAAGAAGCACTTCAAGAACTATTAAAAGAACAAAATAGTTCAATGGCAATGGGTGCGTTAAAACAACTTAATAGTGATGCAAAAGAATTGGAAACAATGTTGCAACCAAATACTCAATTGGAAGATTGGGTAAAAGCTAAATTGAATCTTGCAGGTGAATATCTTGATGATGTTTATCATCATTTGGATCATTTTGGAGCAGAAGGTAGAACTCTTGATGAAGGTTACTACGAAGATAAACAAAAAGAAAGACAACAAAGAATGTTGCGTTTTAATACCACAGTATCACCAGAAAAGAAATATTGGTTTACACCTGATGGTAAAGTAGTTGAAGCTGGATATAGTCATGAAGAATGGATTAGAAACCATGATTCATCACTTGTTGGTGCTACATTGATTGACACGTATGATAATGCGGTAAAAAAAGGTTATATTAGAGCAGTATTGGATTTAAATCATAATTTCTTGACATTATCCAATATGCAAAATTATGATTTTTCTATGAATGGAGATTCTAATATACCCGCAGTAAATTCATCTGTAAAAGATGCAATCAAAAACTTTATTGCGGATAAAGCTATTTTACTAACTGCAACTGGTAAAGGTAAAATTATAAAAGATTTTAGTAGCATTGAAGAAAATCAAATTACAGAAAATTGGAAAAGTAAACTAGCTACGGCTGCATTAGCTGCATCTACTATGTTTGGTACACCAGATGTTCAAGCAGCTCCTACATTAACTAGACCAGAAACAACTGCGGTTTCGCAAGTAAGACAACCATATACAATTGAAGAAATTGTTGCTGCTACACTTGTAGATGAAGCCGGTGGTGAAAAGAATCCAATTGATGGAATGCATGCTGTATTGAATGTAATTATGAATCGTGCTAAAGGAAACATTCGTCAAGCGGCAGTTGAATGTTTAAAACCTAAACAATTTAGTGGATGGAATAAAATAAATAAGAAAGATCCTGAATCTATTAAACAATTTATTGATTCTAAACGCAACCATTCAAAGTTTAAAGGTGCTTTAGATTTAGTAAATAAAGCAAAGAGTGGATCATTAAAGGATATTACTAAGGGTGCAAATCACTTTTTAAATGTAGAATTGACTAAACAACAACGTAAGGGTGGCAATTTACCATCTTGGTATGATTCAAACAAAGTAGTTGCTGACTATGGTAAACACAGATTTTTGAAGTTACAAGAAATGTATGAACTTTCCTGAAATTCCAACTACATTAAACGATCCGATTTTTCAAAGTTTGGTTCGTAGAAAACAACAAGGTGAAGATACAAATCTACCACCTATACAAGAATTTCCACAACAAGACATTAATGAATTGGAATCATTTTGTCGTAAGTATGGTATTATAGGGTTTAATTGTGGACGAATGCATCCAAAAGCAGCATTAAGAATGCTTAAAATGAGAATGGGTATTCCAAATGAAGAAAAACCCATTGTTGAAAATAAGTCTTTATTAAAAGGTTAATCTGACCATCTAACAATTGGTGTTCTAACCCATAAATTGTTAGCGTATATATAAATAAAATTATTATCAAATCTTACTTCACCAGGCATTCCTGATGATGTATAATTTGTTGGTGCAGAACCAGTATTATTTATGTTAAAATATATAAATGAACCAGTATCTGCAGTAATTGTATTTTCAACATATATATTGGACCCACTGATGTATCCACTTGCGCTTATATTACTTGATGTTACATTGACTAATATATTATTATTTGATATTAGTGTAGATGAACTAATATTACTAGATGTTACGTCAGTGAATATATTATTTACTGAAGTAAGTGTATTAAAATTAGCAAAAGATGCGCTTACATAACCACTTGCACTTATATTACTTGATGTAACATTAACTAATGTGTTGTTATTTGATATTAATGTGGATGAACTAATTACACTGGATGTAACAACAAACAAATCGTTATTAGTTGAAATGATGTTGGAAGCAGTAATTACACTACTTGTTATTGTATTAACAATTATGTTACTACCAGATAAACTACCTGTAATATCACCAATGATACCTGCATATGCGTAAATTTTATTAACTACTTTTAGTACACCACTTATTAATACATCCAAACTAAAAAATGCAGATGATGCACTAATAGCAGAAGAACTAACAGTACCATCATATGTTAATGTATTTCCTGTTTCTGATAGATTTGAAGCAGTTAAATTGCCAACTGTAGTTTCAACTTTTAAGAATGTATTAATTGGAACTTGTTTTTCATTTCCAAAATTACTTACTGGTCCTTGTAATATTAAAGCACTACTTGTTACTACAGGATTAGAACCAGTTTGATTGTTGGTCAATAACCAGTAATTGTTTGCACTATCCCATAATAATGAACTAGTTACCGCATTATTGCTACCACTGTCTGTTAAATCTAACCCCGCATATCTTTGACTTAAAGAACCAGTACTCCAAGCATTTAATTGTATTCTATTATCACCTATGATTACTGTACTTGAACTGATGTTAACCACTGAACTGCTTCCATATACAGTTAAGTCTCCATATAATACTGTACTACCTTTTACTGATAATGTGTTTAGTTCTGTATTACCACTTGCACTTATATTACTGGATGTAATATTAGTCAATATATTATTTACAGATATTAAATTGGTAGTATCTACAGTAGATGCAGAAATATAACCACTTGCAGAAATATTACTACTTGTAACATTAAATAATGTTGACGAAATTGAAGTTAGAGTGTTAAAATCTGCTGTAGAAGAACTAATGTTACCGCTTGCGCTTATGTTGCTTGCTGTTATTTCTGTGAATTTAGCGGTTGTTGCGGATGTTAAACCAATAGTAGTTCCATCTATAGTACCGCCATTAATATCAACAGTATTTGCTAATAAATTTGAAGCGGTTAAAGCATTGCCATCAAATATTAAATCATCATCAGTTGACAATATTCTATTATTATCAGTATAAACAACTCTATTTGCGGTTAAATCAACAAATGATGATGAATTTGTAGAAGTTGAACCTGATAAAGACAAACTTCCAGTGATTTTAATTAAATCATTTACATCATTTCCTAATGTGGTATTGTTAGAAACGAATAAATTTGAAGAACTAATATTACCGCTTGCGCTTATGTTGCTTGCTGTAACATTTGATAATGTGCTGTTTCCAACAACAGTCAACGTACCATCATTTATAATGTTTTGACTAACATAAAGAGTACTGGAACTAATATTATTTGCGATTATATTGCTGCCAGACAAACTTCCACTTAAATTACCAATTAATATAGAAGAACTAATTACTGATGCGGTAACATTGGTAAAATTTGCTGTGCTTGGTGTAGTTGTTCCAATCGCAACACCTTCTAATGTAGATGCACCAACAACAGATCCTGTAGAATCTGTTCTTATTATGAGACTGTTACCGTTTACATATTTTTCTTGATATGCGGTATTGGTTACATTTCTCTGGTCAAACCTGATGTCTTTAGCACTTGCCATATTTTATAAATATTGAATATTTATACTTAATTACATTATATTTATAAACGATTATGTCTTACCCAATTGAGAAATTAGAAAATCAAATGATTGATTTGATAGATGAAATTTATGCCAACAGTGGATTGGGTAGATGGTTTGGCAAAGGCGGTGTAGGTAGTAGTTCAGGAGGTGGTTGGGATAGATATGACAGTAGTGGTAAAAAAGCTGGTAAATGTGGTGATGCTAAAAAAGGAAGCAGTTATAGTGCTTGTTTGGGTAAAAAATATGCAGCTAGATTACGATCCAAAGGTGGTAAAAAAGCTATTGCCAATTGGGTAAAAAGAAAGAAATCTGCACAACGAAAAGCTGGTAGAGGGGAAAAAGGTGATGGTGGTAAAGGTAAAGCTCCTGTAAGAGTAAGTTATAAAGAATCATTGCAAGAAATTATTCGTGGTTTAATAGAAAAAACTAATTCGTAATATGTGATTAATAATAACTTGATTTTCATTTATTATATTGTAATATATACACATATACGACTATATATAAATGTATGAATAAATTTTACATTATAGATACTACATTAACGAATTCACCTTTGATATTTGAAAATATACAAGGTTTAGTAAAACATTTAGAAGGTACAGTTAAACGAAAGTTTGGAAAAACTAGAGACCTTTATATGCAAAATCTAATTGATTTGGGTCATGGCGAAGATGACAATAACGGTAGAAATTTTACAGAATCAATGAGAACAACATTTAACATTGGCATTGTAGGAAAAGGTGGTATACTAAAAAGCTGTAACATCCATGATGTTGCACATTATAGCAAATACCGTACCGAAATGGGTGATTAAAACATGATTAATTTGGATGTAAAATGGAGTGATGTTTATGAAATTGAATCAAAGAGTGGAATACCTCTTTGGACAAGACATTGGTTGATTCCAGTAAATTATCGTAATGAATTCTTTGTTTACTGGAAAGGTAACAGCTTTAAATTAAAAGATAAAGGTTACGGTGTCAAAAAAGTAGACAATGATTGGTTATTAACAGAAACCCATACAACCAAAGAACAGTTTTCTAAAAAGAAAACAACTGATACTGTTAAATCTGACGAACCACTTAAACCATATGAAGTAAAAGTATCGGATGGTTTACGTCCATGGCAAGTTAATGCGGTATCAAAATTATGTGCTGCCATTAAGAAATGGGGATGTGCAATTGATGGTAGTGACGTTGGCGTTGGCAAAACATATAATGCATGTGGTACTGCAAGAGAATTGGATATGGATATTCTTGTAGTATGTCCAAAAGCAGTAATGGAATCTTGGAAACGAGTAATTAAGAATCATTTTAAAATAAATCATAGATTAATAGGAGTTATTAACTATGAAATGTTGAGAATGGGTAAGAAAGACAGTATGATAGCTTCTTATGTAAAGAGAAGAGATACTAGACGTAATGAATTCGTATGGAAAATACCTAAATCCACATTAATTATTTGGGATGAAAGTCAAAAATTAAAGGGTGCAAATACAAAAAACAGTGAAACTTGTTTGGAAGCATTAAAACAAGGATATAAGATGTTGTTCTGTAGTGCTACTAATGCAACAAATCCACTGGAATTAAAGACAGTGGGTATGGCAATTAAATTGTTTGAAAATAGTAAACAGTATTATACTTGGTTATATGCGCATGGTGTAACTAAAGGTAGATTTGGATTACAATTTAATAATGATAAAGAAGTATTAAAGAAATTACACAATGATATTTTTGTTAATAGGGGTGTAAGATTATCTAGAGATACAATTCCAAACTTTCCAGAAAGTCAAATTGACGCTGAATGTTATAACATGGAAGAAGATGCCCAAAATAAAATTAACGGCATTTATGCGGAAATGGAAGCAGAACTGGCTAAGTTACAAAAGAAGATAAAGAAGGAAATTAAAGAAAATACTAGTGAATTGACGGCAATTCTTAGGGCGAGACAAAAAGTAGAATTGGTAAAAGTTCCATTATTCATTGAAATGATTGAAGAAGCAGTTGAAAGTGGAATGAGTGTGGTTGTATTTTGTAATTTTACAGAAACTATTGATGCTTTATCAGAAAGATTGAATACAAAGTGTATTGTTAATGGTGAAGCTAAGTATGCAAAAGCAAGACAACAAAATATTGACGATTTTCAAGCAGATAAAGAACGGGTAATATTGGTAAATATTCAGGCTGGTGGTGCTGGTTTAAGTTTACATGATTTGAACGGTAAACATCCTAGAATGTCTATTATATCACCCAGTTATTCTGCTGTATTAATGAGACAATCAACTGGAAGAGTTTGGCGTGATAGTGCCAAGAGTAAGAGTATTCAGAAAATTGTCTTTGTTGCTAATACAGTAGAAGAAAAGGTTTGTGAAAGTGTAAAACGCAAACTGGACAACATGGACCTACTAAATGACGGAGATTTGGACTTATGAAAAAAGTTGTAGTAACCAGTATTAACTGGAAAGAAACGATTGAAGTAGACGAAACAATATTTGATGATTATAAATTAGAAGCGTGTACTCAAGCAATGGAAAGAGCAATAAATAATGGAAGTTTAACGGTAACTGCTTTACTACAATGTTGGGTTGAACCAAAAAATTCAAAGTCTAAGAAAAATGTATCCGTATACAATACATATAAGATATTAATTAACGCAGGATTTCATAGTAAAGCAGAAATTTTAAGGTCAGTGTTCTTATCAAAGACTAAAGTTGATTTGGCAGATGAACCAATTAAAGGTTAATTATGAGTAATGTTCCAGATATAAATGTAATATTGGCCCAAATGGCCGAAATGCAAAAACAGTTAAATGATTTACAATCACTTAAGAAAGATGTTAAAGAAATAAAAGAAATTAGTAGTATAGGTGAAGATGTTGCGAAAGAAGTAGCCGAAGAAGTAAATCAATTAAAGGAAAACGGTGTTAGTATTCCCCACTTGGAAAAACAAGCGGAATCTGTATTGTTTCCAAAAAGAACTGAAAAGGTTGGTGTTGCAAGAGTATTATTGGAATCGGAAATTAAAGAAGCAAGAGCAAGTAGTAGAAGTGCGAAAGAATGTTCTAAAAAGTTAGGTGTAAGTTATACTACATATAAAAAATATGCTAGAATGTATGGTGTTCACGTTGTATGTGATCCTACAGTAAGAAAAACAAGAGATTTAAATAGTACAATTGACCCGCATAAAGGAAAATATCCGTTGAGTAAGATATTGGCCGGTAAGTGTCCTAATTTCCCAGTACATAGATTAAAAGATAAATTGATTAGGTCAGGTACAAAGAAGGCTGAATGTGAACAATGTGGGTATGGTGAAAGAAGAATTACTGATGGTAAGATTCCATTGTTGTTAAATTTTGAAGATGGTAATAAAACCAATCACAATATAGAAAATTTAAAGATTCTATGTTACAATTGTACATTTTGTAGTGGTAGAGGATATATTAGACGGGGAACAATTCATTTTAATATGGATCCTGATGTAATTCAAGGTGCAAAAAAACCAATACGAGCTAGATTTTAAAATAAAGTTATTATATCATTGATGATATTTATACTTTATGAAAACATTTAATCATTTAATTGCTCAACACGGTGTATTAATATCTTTTAGTATAGCTAAAAAGTTAAATCGTGAAAGTATTAAAACGATTAGTGATGAAATCAATAAATTGGGTGGTGACAAGAAAACACGGAATCAATTATTAGAAGAAGAAATCAAAAGAAATACGATGGATTCTATGAAGTTGACTGATGTTCCTGGTTTAATAATGTCAAAGACAGAAATAGTGAAAGAAAAATTCATGGATAATAGTTTCATGAAAGACGATAAAAAGGTAATTTCATTGATGATTCTTTCAAATTTATTATCCAAAAAAATATTGGATAAAAAGGCACCAAAAGAACAAATGTGTTTTATTCTTATTTCAATGATTAACTCATTGGGATTGTCTGATGCAGATTTTAAGAACTTTCATCAAAAACATAATCCAAATTATATGCATGATGAAGAAGAAGACTTTGATGATTTTGACGATGAAGAAGACGAAGATTACGGAGACGAAGACGAATTTTAATAAAAATATACTTTCAATTTATCATATCCATCAACAATAGTAAGTCCTTTGTAATTCCATTTTTCTTTCTTGGATTTTTCTATTAGTTTAGAATAACTTTCATCGTTTTTATCTATTTCAAGAACAAGACCTGATACACTATTCTTTTCGGTTTCTTTTTCTTTTATTTTTGGTATTAAACTTTGAATTAAGTTCTTGAACTTTTCATTTTTATCTATAAAAGCCAGTATTTTATTCATAGCTATATCAACATTTTCTTTGGATACATTTTGTTTTATAGTTACACACGATGAATATAAACCAGGAAATTCTTTTACTATATTGACAAAATTGTCTTTATCATTTAATATATCCAATATAATTTCTTTTGTAACCATATATTCATATATATACATATACTAACAATTATGTTATTTTTAATATGGTTTTTACTACAAAAAATGAAGAGGTTACTATGGAAATATTGAATATCAATGATGCAAAAAATATAATCGGTAATAATAAAGTTGTATTTGTTACTGGTGTAACTGGACAAGATGGAAGTCATATGGTTGATTTTCTTCTTAAAACTACTGATTATTTAATTTTTGGTGGTGCCAGACGATTAAGCATTAAAAATCATGAAAACATTGGACATTTAGAAAATAATCCAAGATTTCATTTGGTAAATTTTGATTTAAGTGATGCGCATAGTATTAGTAAGATCGTAGAATCATTGAAACCAGATTATTTTATTAATTTGGCAGCTCAAACATTCGTTGGTAGTAGTTGGGATTTTCCATCACAAACATGGGAATGTAATACAACTGGAGTAATTCATATTCTTGAAGCAATTCGTCAACACAAACCATCATGTAGATTTTATAACGCAGGTAGTAGTGAAGAATATGGCAATGTTGTTTATACACCACAAGATGAAAATCATCCTGCAAGACCTCGTAGTCCATATGGAGCAAGTAAATCTGCAGCTAGACAATTGGTAAAAGTATATAGAGAATCGTATCATTTATATGCAATTCAAGGATTGTTATTTAATCACGAAGGCACTAGAAGAGGAGAAGAATTTGTTACTCGTAAAATTACAAAAGGGGTAGCTAGAATCAAAAAAGCTATACTTGAAGGTAAATCATTTCAACCAATTGAATTGGGAAATGTAAAAGCTAGAAGAGATTGGAGTGATGCTGAAGATTTTGTCAAAGGCATTTGGTTGATGATGAATCAAGAAAAATGTAGAGTTGACATGGATAGTAACATGCAAATTGAAGAATATGTACTTTCCAGTAATGAAACACATACTATTGCGGAATTTGTATGGTATGCATTTAAAGCCGCTGATATTGATGGTGGATGGCATGGAGAGGCTGAATCTATGGAGTTTAGTATTACCACAAAAGATGCTATCAAATATGATCCATTAGTTTCTGTCTTGGTTAAAATCAATCCTAAGTTTTATAGACCTGCTGAAGTAGACCTATTACTAGGTGATAGCACCAAAGCTAGAAAAGAACTGGGATGGAAACCAGAAACTTCATTTGAACAACTTGTTGATAAAATGGTCAAAAACGATCTTAAACAAATCGGACTATGAGTGAATCTTATACACTATATAATAAAACGGTAATGGATCATTTTATGAACCCACGTAATATGGGTGATATAAAAGATGCAGATGCAGTTGGTGAAGTTGGTGCTGCAGCATGTGGTGATATAATGAAAATTAGTCTTAAAATTGATGATATTACTGGAACTGTAATGGATGCTAGATTTAAGACTTTTGGTTGTGGTAGTGCAATTGCTGCTTCATCTATGGCTACTGAACTAATCAAGGGTAAATCAATTGATGAATTGGAAAGATGTTTTAGCAATGATGATATCGTAAATGCTTTAGGTGGATTGCCTCCAGTGAAAATTCATTGCAGTGTACTCGCACATGAAGCCTTAAGTGCAGCTTTAGAAGATTACAAAAAGAAAAAAGGTTATGTATCTATTAAAGATATGTCAAATAAATCTACTGTTCATAAATTGGATTAGATTGTTATAATACTTTTCTAATCCTTTTTTTGTAACTCTTTTTCTGGTGGTGTTGTTTTTATATGCGTTGATAATATCACTTGTGACTTCCAAGTCATGTTCTTCATTCAGCAATCTGATTTTATCAACTTTACTTTTACGCATAAAAAACTTCTGATGAATAAGTATGTCATCAGAAGTTTTCGTTACAATTTTTTTATTAAATAGTTAAAAAATGTTTCCAAGTGTGATGTTTTGCTTCTCTAATCAAAGCAGACACTGGCATTGGATTTGGTTCAATTGGATCTTTTCTTAACTTCAACCCCATTTCACTGTTTAGTTTATTGCCTTTTTTACTATTAAGAGTTTTGTCACATACAACCATATTAGTCCAAGTGTCTCCACCACCTTTACTACGAGGAATTACATGGTCAATAGTAGATTGATCTTTTGACAACTTCTTACCAGTATATTGACAAATGCCTTGATCTCTATTCCAAATACCATCTTTGCTAGGCTTTCCTTTAAATGACTTAATAGGCATCTTGTTGAAATTTGTAGCGATGATAACAGTTGGAACCCTAATGCTTCTAGTAGGACTATTTATAGCCAAATCCCACGGTCTAATAGGCAACATCATCCATTCATCCCATGAAACTGGATTCATACTCTTTGCTTCATCAAAGATGGGTTGTCCATTTTCATCCAATTCATATTCAATATCCAATGCCATTGTAGACGGTTTACCATTAGATTCAGAACCACAAAGATCCACAATAGCATCTTTAACGGTCTTAAACCCTACAGGTTGCCAACTAGCATTTAGATTTAAACAGATTAATTTATTCGCAACAGTATTCATAACTCACCTTACAAAATAAGTATAGTCTATTTTTTATAAAGGTCAAGAGAAATTTTTTCTTTTGGTTGTAGACTTTCATCTATTCTATCAATTACCATCTGTAAACTACCAATTTCAAACCATTCATTTTTAATGTTGGTTGCAAAATATCTCATTTGTTCGTGTATGTCTTTTTCAGCACCATAACAATCTGGATGATGTATATAATACTCTATTTTGTAGTTTCTTAATGGACTACTTGTTTGATATGTACGCAACCTTGATTTTATGTCTTCAGTAACGCCAATTTTTACCCAACCTGGGAATGATTTATTTGTTATTATGTATATATACCCTTCCATATAGATATATATATACTTTGTAATATTTTTGTAATATTTATTTTTATGGGGAGAAAAAAAATATATGAAAATGAAACTAAAGATCAAAAACTCAACCGATATAGAAAATATAGAATGCAATCTTATTGGAAAAATGTGGAAAAAGAAAGATTTAAAGCAAGAGAACGATATAATAAAATCTATAGGAATTTATAAAATAATTAGTAAAATTGATGGGAAATATTATATTGGCAGTTCTAAAAACATCAACGGTAATTATGGAAGATGGTATAAACATAAATATTATTTAAACAAAAATATACACCACAATTTACATCTTCAAAATGCGTGGAATAAATATGGTGAAGATAATTTTGAATGGATTATTATCCAATATTGTAAAGAATCTGATCTATTAAAAACAGAACAAAATTATTTAAATATAGCTAAATTAAATAAAAATTTATGTTATAATAAAACATTTTTGGCCGGAAGAGTGGATTGGACAATTGAAATGAAAGAAAAAATTTCAAAATTACATAAAGGCAAAAAATTAAGTAAAAACCATAAACAAAAATTAAAAAATAAAAGAATGGAAATGATAGGTAAAAATGCACCTAATTTTGGTAAAAAACATTCAAATGAAACAAAAGAATTATTCAGTAAACAAAGAAGAGGATCAAAAAATTCATCTTATGATAAAACAATATATATTTTAGAAAATCAAAATACAAAAGATATTATAAAAGATACTATGTATAATTTAAGAAAAAATTATAATTTAAATAAAAAATGTTTATCACAATTAATAAATGGACATATAAAATTATATCGTGGATTTAAATGTCTAAATTTAAAATAATTATTTTAGGGGTACCCCCACCCCCCACTATTTTGCATTTACATACTCATATTCATCATTAAACATGCTATATAGATAATCATGATGTTTATCTTCTATAAGATATTCACGAATATCAATGATACGACGGTCATCATCACAATGACATTGCATGTAAATCTTGTCTCTTTTTATTTTAGCAGGAGTATTACAATAATTACATGATACAGTGATATCTTCCATAGTAAATAAAATATCATACTAAATGCAAAAGAAAAGGGGTGTAACTTAATCGTTACACCCCACAGAATATCGTTACAATTGATTATAGGTCACTATAGTTCTTTAACTCCATCTTACCATTTGTAATAGTAATATACTGACTAAGATTACAATCAATACAAATGTTATTTGCTTCGGTAATATTTGTAAATCCTTCTCTATGATATTGTGCGGCTTTACCAGTTCGCCATTGATTTGTATGACCTACAATTTGTCTCAACTCATCAATAGGTTGAAACTCTTCATTAAAATCACACCAAACAATACCACCACACTTGTTTCTACCACCTCTTGCACGACCAGCACCATAAAACCAATGTGGTTCATTGATCTTTAGTTTGGTTCTAGCATCATTGTCATTTTCATCCAGATACTTGAAGATAATTTCATTAGTGGCACAAATTGGAGGTAACAATCGTCTATCCAATCCAGCATGGGTTAATAGAATATCGTCAACAGCAATTAACCAATTAAACTTTTCTTGTATATCTCCTCTGACTTTGCCAATGACTTTATCAATTGCATCATACTTCCATTGTTCATAACCACTACACCAAGATATAGGAGCATTAAACAAATAATGTATATCGTGATTACCAAATAGAGTATAGTTCTTTGGGTTGGGAAGAAATATATCTCTTAGATATTTGGCTGTAGCAATATAGTCAGAAACATCATCCAAATTGAAACTATCAAACCAATCACCCAAACAAATGTTTATATCACCGTCCTCTTTCTTGAGGATAGTATCCAACTTTGTGTAATGATTGTGAGGATCAGCAACAATTACAATTTTTTGTTTATTTGAACTAAACTTTAGCATATTGACAGTATAACAGGATTATTTTAAAAGTCAAGTGATTTGGTCTTAACTTTTGTTAGTATCCATTTGACCATTTGATATTTGGTAGATGGTTCACCGTATTTTTTGATATTAAAATGATCCATCTCCAATTCATAAAGTCTACGAGTTTGTTCCATTTTTTCTAACCATTTTGAATCTGCTGGTGAATCATCTGTATGTTTCTCCAATTTTTCTAAACATTCGGTTAGAAAATCATATTCAAGTTTGGTTAGAATTAACTTTTTCACTTTTCGGTGGATTTGGACTTATTTTTATCTCCCCAATTAATTTTATCGTAATTGGAATTATAGTTTTTCTTGTTCACTGGTCGAGGTTTGCTCCCCTTCCCGTTCTGATGTGATTGATTGCTCATAAAATGATTGATATCCTTTCTCTACTGTTTTAAAAAATTCTCCGTTATTAAATAAATCTTCTGTTAAGATTGTATCACTCTTCATATAATATGAATTTTGATTACTAATCCAAAATCCTTCTTTATTTTCGTCTCGTTCATATCCGATGAATACGATGTTAAATAATTGTTCATCAATATATGGACTTAATTCTGGATGACCTTCTGGTACAGAAAATATTTCATTTTCCATCCATTTATCGTTTTCACGAATACAGATACATAATTGAATTTCTTGTGATTCTCCTACTCTTGCTTTAAACGCAAAAGCATTTGGTTTTGTTAGTTCATTCATATTTTTCAGCACATTTACTGCAAAGTTGACCAGCTCCTTCTACATAATTATATCTATAATCAATGTGTTTATCTTTGGGTTCATTTGTTTCTACTCCACAGACAATACATTCATCCATTTCACTAACTTTAAAGTCACCGTTAGATAGTTTTTCAATATTATTATTCATAATTTATTTCCATAAAACTTGTAGTGTTACTATTAACCCACACAGTCCGATTAAAGTCAAAGTTTTAACACTTAATCGTTCATTGAAATAAATAGTAGTTAATATAGTAAACATGATAATACCAATACTAAATGTGAATATTCTATTTGGCCACATTTTACCGTCAAAATATTCAGTTAACAATCTAGTTGCATAAATTGTTAACCATGTAGTAGGTACACTCAACCATATCAACCACAGTTCATACTTCTTATAAAAGTTATGAATAAACTGACCATATAATTGGTGCCATCCAATTACATAGACTGTAATTAGTATTGTTACTCCTAATAATAACTTGGTCATTTTTTTCTCAAAATAGTATTAAACTTACTCACACTTTCTTTGCAAACACGACTGCCTTTACTTAGTTTTGCATAAGTATTGTCATATACATGAACCAAATCATCCACTTCAATCTTAGTACCCTCTTTTAACTTGGTATACTTTTTGATATCTGATTCGGTTAATTCAACTACATTATCAGCGCTCTTCATACATACCTCTCATTTCTTTGTAAGATACCTTATTAAACATTAAAGCGTCACCAATATGAATCATTTGCTCTGTTCTAGTAGCCCAAGGATGTCTAAGTGCAAAGACAACACTTGCAATAGCGAAATAAAACAAAAAGATAACTATACACCCACTAGCAATTTCTTTAAACAGATTTGTTATACGATTCCACATAACTAATAATATTTTGTTTACCCACGGGATTCATAGAATGTACCATATATGGTGGATGTTTAACACCCTTATTCATACAATATTCCACAAGCCATTTAGCACAATCATATCCAGTCTTTTCTGTATACTTGTCATATGGAATATCATCGTTATTCAAACCATGACCATAGTGGCAGTCTGACAAATCATGGTCATAAGTTACAAACTTAGGAAGTCCACGAAGTGTAATCAAGTCAACAAACTCTTGATAATTTCTTACCACAGAGTAATGTTGATCTTTTGGAATATTAACCCAAGTGACATTCGTTGGAATGCGGTTGTCATCGAGAAATAAATTATAGTTGGTTATCATATTTTTTAAGTGATTCTTTTAGTGTTTTTAATGCACTTTCTGTGCAAGTCCAGAGTACATCTGCTTTATGTTTCTTACGATACTTATTTGCTTCAGTTAATGAAGCGTCTTCACTGAAACATTCGCCTAATGAATCAACACATAGATTGTTGTTTTGATCTAAAATTATAACGTAGTAATTTGTTTTCATTTATTAATCTTCTTTTCCAAGTATACCACGAACTTTTTCATCGGTCTACCACTTTCAAACACATCACCAACAAATTCAGCTTTGACTACACGATATCCTTTTGTTCCATAATCATTCATTATCTTTTCAAGATCTGAATAATCAATGACTGTATGTATTTTTATAGTATATTTGTATTTCATACTGCTACAGGCATTTTAATGTGTGATTGAGGATTATAGTCCACAATATCAATGTGGTCAAACTTAATATCAAACAAATTGGTAGGACATCCTGGTTTAAGAACTAACTTAGGCAATTTACCGGGAGTTCTAGTCAATTGTTCTACAATTCCTTCTTGTTGGTTTTCATAGATATGAACATCAGCACCACTATAAACTAATTGACTTGGAATCATATTTAAACAATGAGCCATCAAGTGAGTAAATAGAGCATAAAAAGCGATGTTGTATGGTAAACCAAGTGGTACATCATTACTTCTCATATTAAAGTAACAATTCAAACGATATTTTGGAATATAATGATCTGTAAGAAGGGAATCATAATCTGTAAATCCATTTTTATTCCACTCATTTTTTGATTCTTCTACATTCCATCCATTTGAAAAAATATTAAATCTTTCTTCTAGTGTCAATTCTTCAGTACCAAACTGAATATAATTGTGACAGGCTGGCAATAGAGCATCTTCTCGGTTATTACTATGATACGGATGCCATGCAGTGATGATAATCCGGCGACTATCTGGATTAGTGTTTAGTTCATTAATTGCATTTTTAAGTTGATCCACGGTTTCAACAGACCACCCTTTGACGATCATGTGATCACCATTATTTTGACCAATTGGGTTAATACGATGTGGAAAGTTTCTCCACATTCCACCATAACCATATTGTCCAATGCTACCCCACTTTTTGGCAAATTCATCGTTATTGATGATTTCTTGTTCAAATTCTTTTTGTGTCATTTCACGCACACAATTTTTTTCAAGATCCTCGATATGAACATCATAATCGGGTTCAGTGAGTGTTTTGCAATGGTTAAGATACTTTTGATAGGGCCATTCTGTCCAGAATGTAACACCATTCTTTAGAAGATACTGAATGTTAGTATCTCCTTTAATCATCCACAATAGTTCATGCACTACACTCTTCCAGTGCATTTTCTTTGTGGTAAGTAGAGGAAATCCTTCATGCAATAAATCTACATGAATTTGAGCCCCCCAAATTTTACGAGTGTTTATTCCGGTTCTATTTTTGGAATAAGTGCCCCCGTTGTAGATTTCTGAAAGTAGATTGATATATTGTTCTTCGTAACTATTCATATCATTTAGTATACATTATAACTTTGTGTAGGTCAAATTCTTTTACAACTTCTTTATGTGTAAACAAATCTTCAAATGGTGGCATAAATGTATCACCATCATATTTACCATTTACATGCGTAACATAAAACTCTGTAATGTATGGTAACAAATTAATATAAGTTTTAGCACCACCAGCAACAATCAAATAGTCTTTTCTAAATTGACTATAAGATTCAATATCTGTCATCGTAATCAGTTTACCCGTCATAGAATTATTGTTTACTAGATATTGATTTGGATTCGCTGCCATTATTTTGTCTTCTTTGACTAGTACAAGACATTCTCTATTTTTTAGAAGTGGTAATGTATCAAATGTATTTTTACCCACAATAAGTGTATTACCCATTGTAAATTCTTTAAAGTGCTTAAAATCCTCCTTGATACTTGGCCATGGCAATCCACCATTCTTGCCTATAACCCTATTTTCTGCCATCGCAATAATCGCTTTCATAGTATAATCTTTTCTTTATCGAAATATTCAGTGACTTCATCATTCCAAGGCTTGTTGATATCATCCAACTTGTTAGCAATAGAACGCATTATATGTGACGGCCAGCAACCATCGTTACTTGGCCAAAAATAGAAATAACCGTCAACATCCATAATAAGTTCACCAACTAAATGATTATTCGGAGTCAATACGTGGAACTTCTGGTTGTTGGTCTGTTTGTAAATTAGATTCATTTTTTTCTAAAACAATATTTGTTGTACCCTCGTAATTTACCCCACCAATAACATTAATAATAAATTTGTTGGTGATGGTTCCCTCCAAGTTGCTAGTAACAATATAACTCTCTTGTACGCTTCCGTCAAGAAAAAACACAATTTTGGTAGAACTTGATTCAAGTATCTTCAAGTCATTTGTGACAGCATCCAATAAATAGAAATCGTCAAATGTACTGTACATATTATAATTTTCATCAAATGTAAGTTCAAATTCCTTTTGTTGAAATGCTGATTGATGTTTGAGATTAATCAATAGTGTCTTTAAGTTTTCTCTAGCTTCAAAATATCTGGTATTGCCCACCAAACTATCATAGTTAATAACAATTGCACCAATAATACCAAGCAATATGGTTATGGCTAATACCAATTCTATTAATGTAAATGCTTTATTGTTTTTCACTTATTAGTTTTAACTTTTGTTGACGGGTCAATTGTTTGATTTGATACTCTCTCTTCATTGCTTCACTCTTACTATCAAAACATTCTGTATATACTAATCTAACTGGTAATCGTGTCTTAGTATATTTAGCACCACACCCCCTATTATGGTTACTAATTCGTTTTTCAACATCATTACTATAACCACAATAGAGGGTGTTGTCCCCACAAATAACTATATAACAACAATGATTCTTATCAACCACAAATATCAAGTTTTGCTGTAGGAGTATGAGTGCCCAATCCAATATTACCATTTGAAGCAATTACCAATCGTTGTCGTGGTTCATTATAAAATGAGTGTTGTCTATACTCATATGAGTTTGGTGAAGATTCTGCTTTGATTGTAGTTGGTTTATTTAGTGGTGAACAAATATTGATTGAAATATTCTCACTATTATTTACACGTATTTCAAAGTTATCATTGTCTCTAAACTGCATTACACAACTAGCACCATCACTAGTTGTGAATATCAATTTGTCACAAGTAACAACATTTTCAACTGGTGGTGTTGGTACAATAGGTTCTGATGCTTTAACAGTTGAACCAGCAACAACACCTGCGATTCCTCCAAATAGGGTGGAGAAAAACCCTTTACGATTTAGTTTTTCCATATTAGTTTTTAAATAATTCTTTGATGCTTACACCATGTTTATTATCTTTAATAGACCAAATGGATGGTTTCTTTTTTAGATACAAATCTTTGTTAGCATATACTTCTTTTACACAATTGTCTGTTTTGACGATTACCACTTTATGTTTACCATCTTCATCCAAATAATTCTGGAATGTAAGTAAATGTCCATCTGTCCAAGCCATTTGTTCTTTACATACAATACATGTTCTACCAGACTTTTTCTTGGCAAAGATACCCGCATTTAGATTTGTAACCGACAACAACAATCCAATAATTACTAATTTATTCATACGTTAATACTATATCAACATATAGATACTAAATCAATATTATATTTGTTAAACATAAACTTGAGCAATATCAACAATTGCTTTCAATTCATCTACAAAATCACTATAATCATCATGAAATGATACACACAAATCATCTGCAACATCATTATTTTTAGATAGTTGATTAGCATTTTTCACTGCAAGCTTGATTTGTAGTTCTACATCAAACTTACGTTTATACTCTGGTTCACAATATACCAAAATATCTTGTTTGATTGTAGCATAAGTGTTTCGTTCCAATGCAGCACCCAATTCAAACAATGTAATTGGACATAGTGTTTCTTCTGCAAAGTAAAACACTAGAATATTTACATCATGTAGATACTTATGTTCCCACTTGATTTGTTCTTCACTAGCTTTTGGATTGTTGATATCAAAGTCGTTACGACGGGGATTATAAATAGTAACATTATAATCCGTCAACTTTTCAACCAACTTGGATTGCCAATCTTTGCATGAACTAATTCCACCTCCTAAAAATAGAGAGGGTATACCTGGTTTATTTTTATACTTAGTAGGAGCTTCAATATATTTCATACGAATAATTCACTTACACTTTCATTCTTGTTGATACTACGAATAGCCTTAGCAAATAAGTTGCTTACATCCAATTCAGTAACATTAGATGGCTTAAATCCAATACTACCCCATGTATTTGTTGTATTACTATGAATAAATTCATCAATTACATTGATAGACTCTGCCAATCTATGAATACCTGTCTCCGTCAAACAACCATGAGTTACTGAACAAGTTACTTTGACAGCACCTTGTTTCTTACATTCTTTTGCTGCTTGAACCATTGTTCCCAGACTTTCAGTGAGGTCATCAACAATAACTACATGTTTATCTTTTACATTGCCCACAACATTTTGTAGTTCTACCTTGGTATCACTTACACGCTTCTTACTGATAAAACCAAAATCACACTTTAACAAGTCCGCATACTTTTCCACTCGTTTAACCGCACCAACATCCGGTGCCATCAATACAACATTATCCCTAAAATCTAATGAATGATACTTGGTCCTAAAATATTCACTCAATACTGGTTCAAATGTAAGATGATCAAATGGCAGATTAGTAAATCCACCCACTTGTGGACTATGCAAATCCATAGTCACCACCCTATCAATACCAGCAGTAGCAATCAAATCCATTACAAGACGAGCAGTAATAGGAACACGGCTCTTATCCTTACGGTCTTGACGAGCATAACCAAAATAAGGAATTACCGCAGTAATACGTTCTGCACTAGCCCGTCTAGCAGCATCTGACATTACAAGCAATTCCATCAAGTTTTCATTTGCTGGATTGGTAATACCTTGAATCAAAAATACATCACTGCCACGGATATTTTCCTTGAATTGACAATAGGTTTCACCACTTGGAAACTTGTGGTGATAAATCTTACCAAGAGGTTCATTCAGATTTTGTGAAATCTTCTGTGCCAATGGTAGATTACTGGTTCCTGAAAATAACTTGATAGTCTTCATAAATTAGGGGTTATATTTGCAGATGAAAAGGTTGATATCAGAATCATAAAAAACATCTTGAATTATAGCTCTGACAATATTCCAAGACCCTCCACCCAATGCGCATCCCATATTATATGGCAAACTTAAAGAAGTCAACTCAATACTGCTTGCGTGGTCTTTAATGGATGACAACCCAGTATAAATTGCTTCATAATTTGTATGACGTTGTTCTTTTCCATACCTAAATTGGCTATAACAATTGTAGATATACTTATCATCATGTGTCTTTACCCAACTGAATGTACCCAGTTTTTTAATATCACCCGCAACTGTTTTACAATCTGCTTCATATGCCTCCGGATACTTGTCCCTAATTTGTCTGGCAATACCACTTTGCATGGTATTTTGACAATTGGCTTGATGAATAATACCGTGTGCGTCACAATCAAAAATGTTTATATCAATATTTGTAATCATAAATAAAAACGGTTTTAAAGGATAACCGTAAACCTTTTTGTTGTCAATTACAAAGCGGCATTTTTACGAACGGTATCAAAATCAATTTCCTTGACAAGTACACCATTCTCAAAAACAACCTTCAAATAATCTTCTCCCGGTTCATTTTCATTGACAGTAACAAATTCACCATCAACCTTAATCAACTTGAGAATACCCTTCTTAGAAACCTTGGAAACATCCTTGGGATTCTTCTGAATGTCATACCACTGACCATCACGATACTGAGCACTACACTTAAAAGCACAACGCTGAGTATCACGGTTAACCTTCTGCAACAATCCACCACCCATACCAAAACAAGCAATGTTCTCAGTTGCAAATCCAGCCTTGGTAACAGCATACAGAATCTTCTTGATTCCTTCAATATCAATTCCGTCACCCCAAAGAACACGAACCTTTGGATTGATAACACAATAACCCTTGCTGTTAATAGTGCCACCAAAGTTATCCCAAAGACTATGCATAATCCAAACCATTTCTGCTTCAGGAGTTGGGTGAGTAGGAGTAATAGAATCCGGACGAACTACAAATACACCATCACGGGCAAGAATACGGACCTTAAACTTGTTTCCAACAATATTGTCAACAAAGTTGTAGATATCATAGCTGTCAGATACAACAGACAGAATACCAGTAGGATACTCATTCAACAGATTCTCAACAACCTGTTCTTCACCATTCTTACCAAGTGCGGTCATAACAGAGTGTTCAGTAGCAGCAACACTATATGCCAAACCGTCAAGATTAGCGTTATAGTAATTCATTGCCACTTCCATAGCAACAACAGTATCAGTTCCCAAGAAGTTAATCAAGTGGGCAGCCCCCCCGATACCAGCAGATTCCCAAGAGCTAGCTCCACGGAAACCAAAGTCATGAAGACCAAAGTTAAGCAATCCACCATCACTGGTCAAATCAAGATATTCCTTGATATTAACCTTCACTTCACGGGACAAAGCAGCAACTGTAATAGGATACCAAACCTGTGACAAAATAGTTTCAAGGAAATTGGTCAACCAAGCAGTCTTTTCACCGCCAGTATTTTCAATAGTCATAAGCACATTGTTGATAGGAACAACAGTTCCTTCTTCAACTGCCTTGATAACAACAGGCAACTTGCCTTCATAATTGTTAAGAACATATTCCCAACCTTCACGGTTGAAATACTTTTCATCACCAAAATGTGCCTTACACACCTTAGCAGCATTCTCAATCTTCTGACGGGTCACAACAACACCTTCAAGGTGGTTCTTAATAATATACTGAAGTCCAAAGAAAGGAGTTTCAGCAAACTTAGATCCCTTACGGCATTCAAAGTAACTATAAACCTTTTCTGTGCCCTTGGGATATTGATTCCAATGATTCAACTTATAAGAATCCGTAGTCAAACAAATGTTTTTATTCATAATTTTTCTTTCTGTAATGATTTTTATCTGTACCTTAATCTTTACTTTTAATACTTTACCCTAGACTCCACCCGAAGTCAAGGCATTTTTCCATCAAAATTTGGCTTGAAGAACTTTTCCTGAAGTTCCCGGTTGGCTCCAAACTTTTCATTGAACATATCAATCAGAACATGGTGGGTTTCAACAATATCATTTTTAGTCAAATTGTTAATAGATACCCACTTCACTTCTGCAACATCATCTGCACCCTCCGGTTTGCCAAATACATACTTGGCAACAAACAATGCAGTCTTAATCTTATCAATTTCTCCACGGTAACGCCAGTCATTGATAAGTGTAGAACCAAGATAAGTGATATTACCAACTTCTACACCAGCTTCTTCCTGTACTTCCCGTTTAGCATCTTCTTCAAGAGAAACAGAAGCAGGATCACTAAATCCACCAATAAACCGCCACTTCTTTTCTTCTGGTTTACGAGCCAAAAGCAGTTCACCCTTATCATTTACAACAGCAATATCAACAGTCTGAAATGCTGTAGGAAAACGATATGCAGTAGCAGCAATCATACCAGCCCTATAATCTGCAGTGGGAGGATAATTGTTACATACACGACGACGAACTTCTGTACCACTAATAAAAGTGGTTGCTTCTAGCTCACAAGTAGTGTACTTACCAGTATAACACTTCAAGAAACTATCACGGGAACCATATAGTGTAACAGTCTGCATTGGCAACAACTGTTCACCAATCAACTTATCAAGATTCTTGGTCCATGCAGTATCAGAAGGATTATCATTGATATAATGAATCTCTACTGTGGGGAACTTATCAGCAATCATTGTACGTCTTGCACGATAATCAAGAGGATTGTTGAGTGTATTACGGATAGTGCTATTTCCCAAGAACAAAAGCACACGGTCATGTTTATTCAGAACTGAAGTGATTAGGTCAATATGAGCTTCATGGAGTTCATTAACCTGGAAACGACCAACGATTACAGCTACATCAGTAGCCTTTGTAACTTTTTCTTTCATAGTTTTATCTATACCTTTCTATGTTTTTTTGATTTATTGTAGTGAAGACTTATTGAATCTTATCTCCCCTACATTCATAACTATACCTTAGATTTGGAAAACGTCAAGGGTTTTTCAAAAATTATTTCTGTAATGTGCCATCACGATTCCGCTGGTGGTGCCAACATTCAGTGAACGAACGCTTCCAAAAGCTGGAATGGTTACGATAAATTCTGCGTTGTCAAGAATATAATCGCTCAATCCACTCTTTTCTTCGCCAAACACAAACATTGGCTTATCAACACCAGTAAATACCCATTGATTGAAGATAGATACAGTCTTGTCACTATACTTGGGAATATTGTTTTCTACAGCAATTAGTGTATAATTATTATCCTTAATATAAGTAACAAAGTCTTCTTCAGTCTTAATATGTTTTAAGTCAGTATAGTGATGAGTACCAACAGTACCACGACGATCCCATTGCTTGCTACCACCTACATAAAATGCTTCCTTAAAACCAAAGAAATTGGCGTTACGAACAAGAGTAGATAGATTAAAGTCACCATTAACATGCATCATTGCGACACCTGCGTTAATGGAAGTGGACTTACAATAGGACTTAATATCGTCAACTGACGAACTCTTCAAATGATCCAAAACATTCATCTTGAAATCAATTTATCATGATTTTAGAAAAAGTCAATTCTTTTTCTTAAAAGAATTTGAAGTCGTTTGTGGAACTGTTTCGTATTGACCAGATGGAGATACAACGGTTGATTTGGAATTTGCGTAATCCTTTTCTGCTTCTTCAATTACGGCTTTAATAAATTCTGTTAATAGACCACTCCAATTGTTTCTTTCACTATCTTCTACGATTGCCAGCTTTTTCCATCGTGGCAATTCGTTGAATTTGCGTTGATATACTGTCTTATAGAATGATGCAGTCATATAGTATAAATATTAGAATGAAGTGCTCAAACGGCTAGCATAACCCATATTGCTACCTTTATTCATTCTTTTGGATACTTTTTGGTAATTTTCTACGGCTCGTTTTGAAGTGACGACGATACTACCGGCGGTTTTATGACCAAAGTGCATATAACCGTATTTTTTGTTCTTTAACGCAGCCTTGTCACCGCAATTCAAACAGATTTTGTAACCCAATTCAAACCTTTCGGCATGAATTTCATTTCCACATCCACAAGTAATCATTGGATGACAAGACTACGCTAAAATTTTCTAAATGTCAACCTTTTAAAGAGAAATTTCTACGTTGACGCAGGTACCTTCTCCATTGAAGACATACACTTTATCCGAAGTTGCAACTTTAAGTACATCTTTTACAAATTGTTCACGATTGATAGGATATGATGTTATAATACCATAATCATCAAATACTTTGCGTAGTTTATATGCGTGAACATCAATGTTCGATACTTGAATATTAGTTTGTAGGTTCATTGTAATTGCCTTCTAATTTTTGAATTTGTTCTTCAAGTTGTTTAGTGTAATTTTTCAAAGATTCAAGTTCATTTTTGATATTTGTAAATGATCCTTTTTTATTTAGACTTTCAATTTCTTCTGTAAGAACACAAGACAAATGATTAGTACCTGCGAGATAATCACTATCTACATTGTATGTACTTTCATGACAAATAGAACACACCCACTTTTCTTTGTGTTCTTCGTCAAGAATTTGTTTAATTCTGTCAAGAGTTTCAATTACTTCTGAAGTTGAATCCGCATTAAGAATATCATATGCCCAATTTAAAGCATTATCTTCACGATCTTTCAATTCGGGATAAAGTTTAATTAGTTCTTTCTCAATTAGTTCAATATATGGATCTACTTGTTCTGTTTGAATTCTACGTAATGCTTTTGCGTATGTAACTATGATGCTTTCACTTATTTTGTTCATATTATCTTTTTGTTAATTGTTTTAATACTTCTCTTACTGTAAAATAAAATAGAAAAGGAATTAATACGACAAAGAAAATTGTAAGTATTAATAAAATTGCTATTGCGAATAGACTACCTATGATTAGTCCAACTGTCAAATCTATAATTCTCATCACTTTTTTAAAAATCTATTGTAAATCAATTTGCCTAAATTGGCTGCAAATTTACGTGCTTTCTTTTCTGGTAAATCATACAAATGAGCATGAAATACTTCTTCAATCAATACATTTAGTTGTCTACGAGTCATTAATGTTGGATCTACATGAATTTGTGGATTTTTAATGTCAGGATTATCACATAAACCAGAAGCTCTTAACCTATAATGTGGTTTGTTATAATTTACTGTATATTCAACTCCTTCAAAATTCTTAAATTTCATTATTCACCTTTCTTGAAACTAGCTTTCATATCTTTTAGTAAAATGCTAATATCATCAAGACTACGCACACGATCTTTGTACAAAATTTCTGTTTTTACACGTTCATCTTCAATCAACTTAATTAAGTCATTGATCTTCTGCATCGTAACTACAGGCTTAGTGCGTTCAAATTCATTTACATTCATTTAGAAATTCCTTTAATTGTTTTTGGTTTTCTGTATTTAGAATTATAAAGTCAGACCAAGGTTTACCATATCGTAATATTTGCCAACACCATCTTAGTCTTTCTGACCATCCCAAAACTCTACCATTTAATCCTCTTTCAAATAAACTCAAAGATACTTCTTCTTCATCTTTGAACTTCTCTACGAGAAGGCCATGACTAAAACAATCACAAATTAAAAATATTGAATCTTGATCTTTCATACAATTAGTTTACGTTCCAATTTCCAAACATTAGTAATCAAAAATGAACCAGTAGAATACAACAATCTACAGATAAACCTAATAATTTTATTATATGGTTTGATAACTAATTTATAAAGATTAGTAGATTCAAACTCTTTGTTCTTTTTAAGTTCTTCGATGAATTGTCTATCGTTTTCTTTTCTTTTAGAGTTATCAGTGGCATCAAACTTAATTAGTTTAATTTTGTCAATAACTCCGTCAATAAATACAATTTCAAATTCAACCCAATAGTCATATGGTCCATCATTATAATTGCTATAATGATACATGAGTATGGTACTGGTTGTTTTTACATGCGTCCACCAATCTTTGGTTACTTTTACCATTCCATACTTTTCAAAGAATGTTTTACCGTTTGGATCGCCTTCAGTATATTCTCGCTCACATTCATGCAACCATAGTGTGCCATCTTCACGGATTTCATAATGATCCAAAGCATTGTCAAAATCTTTGGTTTGAAATCCATTAGGAATATATCCCTTAGTATCTTCTGGTAAGGGAAGGGGGTATTTACATACTATGTCATCATACATACCCATAAATTAGTTTCCTCCATTCTTGTATTCTTGAACATCATATAGAAAACTACGAAATGCTTGATAGTCTTCAATATCAGCTTGTAATTCTCCTTCAGTCTTAAAATCCTTAATATATTCACAGAGTGAATCAATGTAATATCTTGGAATAGTGATGTTTTTACCATCAAACTTCAAGTCATCGTGTTGAATAATGATTGGGGTGGTTACCTTGTCTTTAATAGTTAGTTCTTTTTCCATATTATTTAATTTTTAACAGTATAGTAATATTTAGTTTGAATGTCAACAGTTTTGTTTTTATATTTATTAATCGGTCAATTATGATCCGAATCTATTCTAAAGATGCTTTAAAAGTCAATTTAGAGGAGGAAAAATCTTGTAGCAAACTTGTTACAAGCGGTTCAATCTATACATTGTATGTTGAATGTTGTGACATCCGTCATAAAGTAAAAAATAGAGTTTTTATCGTTAAAGATAACGGTGTTTGTATAGGATGGGCAGTAATTAAAGAACGTAAATCATCTAGATCTACAAATTTTAAGTTTGAATTTATGGTTTATATAAAAAGAAAGTACCGTAGACAAGGAATTGGTACAAAATTATATAAAAGAGCCAAGAAATTCTTTAAATTAAATGATAAAGAAATTAAAGTTTACATGACCACCAATTATAATTCTGAATTCTTCGACAAAGTTAGGAAGGTTTAACAAAGAATATCTTATGCATACCAGTCATATAAAAGGTATTCAAATCCATATTCAATGACTTACATTCTAACTCTCCAGGCCAGAATCCTGTCCATCTGCTAAATTGTTTATCATGTCCTTCACATTCACAACTTAACTTTTGTCCACCACATTCACTACATCTTTCAATGTCACACTTTTTCTTGTGTATTTTACCCGCAACAACTTTGCAACTAAAACAATTGTCTAGTTCCACTTTCTGACACACTGGAGTTTGTTTCTTTTTCATAATTAACAACAATGTCCTTTCTTGTCATCTGCAGTAAAATTATTTAGATTATAGTTACTTGAACGTATATCCCGCAATCCATACAATTCTCTGTACATATCATATACGATATGATCCAAATCTTTTACTGTCATTGGAATGCTTTTGGTTTTATCTACTTCTTGCATTTTCAAACAATGTTTTTTGATGATAGAATCAATTTGTTCTTTCATCAATTTTTAGTAGTGTTAATAATTTTACCGTCACAATTATAATAGGCTCTATAATAATTGGTATGCACAGTATATACACTGTTTGTTGAATTTTCAATCATACTATAAGTAATATAGTCGTTGTTAATTGCATGTACTCTACTACAGGGTGGTAGATTTTCTAATGCTCTATTATAACTATATCTTAGATACATTCCACTAGTACAACCAGTAGACAACAATGCAATAATCAATAAATTCTTCATTCTGTTAGCTCACGTTCTTCTACTGAATAATTATGACTTTCTTTGTACATATCACAATATTTCTGAGCATTTTCTTTTTTGAGATATACCTTCTCAATTGCCAGATCGTTTCCTCTATATGACATAATGAGGTATACCTTAAGTTTTGGTGGTTCTACTGTCATAGCAGTCAATAGAATTGCTGTTAGCCCCCCCACTATAATTTTATTAAAACGATTCATACTTACTTAGTTTGTTTTTATAACGTTGAATTGTAATGTGATCTTCATCCATATGATTGTTAGCTTTAACGATTTCTTTACTGAATCGTTCCACTTCATCACACAGATAACGAATGTCTTCACACAGTTTTGCATCAAGCAAATTATTGCAGTTGTAACTTGTGAACTGTCGTAGTCTACTAATTACTTCTTGGTTAGTCTTCATTGGTTCTGTAAATTACTTTATCAATGGTAATACCCTTCTTGGAAGATTTGGGTCCATATAAAGCACCCCATTGATTTCTGCTATTGATATAAGTCATTAAATCTTTTTTAATAACTTCCGCATCCAAATCATTGAAATTTGGTGGTAGATTAATTTTTAAATAATATTTTGGATCACTCATAATTTTACCAGTGATGAATAATGTTTGCGATAATGAAAGCGCATGTAATAAAGTTTACCAGAACAATGATAAATCTCAAGAAAAAACTAGCAAGAGCATAACTTACAGGCAATACAGGCACATCAGGCTTGCATTCATCTGTATGACCTACACGATGGTCAATAGTACGTGCTAGAGTTAAAAAAAACTTATTGGTTGTCATCTTTTGTTAAAATAAAAAATCCACTGATTATTAAAATTAATCCAATAAAACACAATACATAATATAGTGTATCAACATTCATATAATGAGAAACCTTACAATTTGCAGATCACCATCAGCGTTCTTGGTTTCAAGAATTACATCAGGATTTGGACGATCACAGCTAAGATAAACCTTAGCATTAGGTATATTTAGTTCCTTAATCATCTTCTTTTCCACTGCGTTTTTAACCCATTCAATAATTTCTGATGTTTTTACAATAGTCATATAATTTAATTTCCCATCCAATTACTTACATTCTCTGGTCCATTTGATGTATGAATACCCAAATACTTTACCTTGGTCAAATCCATAGGCATCTTGATGCGTTTCCAATCCCATAGGGCTGGTAGATCACTATCATCAACAGCTTCCCATTCAATTTCCAATACAATTTTAGCAGATTTAGTTTTATTATTCATAACTTTCACGGTCAATGTTTGTCACATACGGAAATCTGGGCAGTTCATCACCAGGTGTAAGATTAAAATATTTCACCGTAGCACTCTTTCCAATAAGTTTATTTTTATTCTTCAAGAGTTCTTTTAGATATTCCCGAGTGCCTTTGATATTACTATGGAACTCAATTCCCTTATGATTCTTGAATACCATATATCCAGCCATACCACTCTTGTTGCCTATTCCTTCAACAATATCAAGAATTTTGAATTCACTATCTTGAAATTCTTTACGCTTGAGTAGGTATTTACTGCGCTTGTTTTCATATGGCCCATCGGTACGAACCATCTGACCTTCGTAACCTTCGTCAATGTACTTTTCATACAACTCATTCAAATGTGTAATCGTGTCCACAAGGTGAGTCGGAACACGACGAACCACATTGTTATTAACAAGATAAGTAGTAATGTCAGCATTACGATCACTAAAAGTCTTCTGTACAATCCAGTCATATACCCAATATTGAATATTCTTTGCACTCTCAGTCAAATCTTCCGGTGTAGGCTTGGTCTTCTTTACCAAACTACAAATAGCATTAAAATCATTGGCAAACTTATCAGCATACAGTTCACCATCAAGAATTGCATTGGGAAACTTATCAAAGAAAGGTTTCAATGCAACCAATACATGCGGTGCAGAAACAATAGGTTTACCATTACGACTCCACATACCATCCTTCTTTACAACACAACGAATACCATCCAACTTGGGTTGACTATAAACTGGATACTTCAATTCATCCTTATAATCATCGTAACTCTTAGCAAGCATTGGTTCAGTAAAACCAATACCATCAATATCATTGATATTTTCAAAATAACCACTTTCCTTCTTCTTTTTCCAAGTGGATTTGGCTTCTTTTACAGCTTGATCTTCAGCAGATGTAGCATTCTTCTTACCGGTATTTTTACCAGCACAAAGAGTCCATTCTGTAATTTGAATTGCACCGTCAATTTGACCGTAATGAGTACGGTACTTGTTTCCTTCAACTTCAATGATCCAAGTTTGGACAGCACCCGTATTTGTACGAGCGAATAACATAGGTAGTTTCATATCTTATAAAAATAATATCAGAATTTCGGTTAAAGTCAAGAATTTTTCACCACTTCGCCCTTTGAGTCACTGTACCAAACTTCTCCAATATTGAACTGTTTGATGACGCTCTGACAACCACAACACGGCTTACTATTAGCCAGATTTCCCTTGCGGTCAACACGCAACACAACCATAGAATAATCCTTAAGATTTTCCTTGCCACTCTTCATACAAACACTCAATTCAGCATGAATTCCAACCTTTTGATGATCTTTATAATCATATTTCAAAGTCTCTGGATGACTCTTACAACTGTTGGTGCCGATATGAACAATTTTACCACACCGAATTAAAAAAGCAATGTGGCTACAACGATGTTCCAAATTCAACGGACACAACGCCATCGCAATGTCAACGGTGCGACCGATAATCTTTCGATTCATTGAAATCAATATGTTTTAAGAATAATTATAAATTTTCTTCAAAACCTTGGGATAACAATTGTCTTGATAAACTTCAGTATTCTTCCCACTACCAAAACTTAAACAATCATTATCTTCAAGTATAGGTTCAAACTTTCGTTTGGTCTTATAATACATGTTAACACTATTATTCGCACAAGTCTGATAAAAATCACACCGTACACTCATACACATACCAATACCATTAGTCTTAATCTTATATTTCATAAAAATAAGGGAGGTACTATTACATACCTCCCTTTTAGTTATTCCTTACTTCCAAGAAGATACGTATTGTTAATAGCCTTGAAACTAAACTCCCTTTCAAGACCACGAACAACTACACCTTCACGATCAACACCCATATTCAACACACTCTTACCTTCAGCATACTTCAACATATTATCCACCAAGTTTTCAGTGGGTAATACATATCCATACTTTTCAAGTACAGGTACCATAGGCACTTCAAATCTAAACAACAACCACTCCAATTCATCATAGAACATACGGCGACCCTTATCAATGTCATAACCAGTAAAGAAAAACAACTTGTGGTCATTCAATCCATACAAATTACCATTGATACCAGCACCAATCAATTCTCCCTGAATCGCAATGTTCTTGCCATACTTAGTCAACTTCTCCTTCAACTCAAGCATATTAGCCATACGCCATAGACTATTGTCATTGGTTTCACTCAATTCCCAATTACGTCCACAAACACCAAATACACCATTGTTGAAGTAACAGGTGAAACTAGTACCATCCAACTTCTCAGTGATATACACTCGTTCTCCAACAGGCACAAAACCAATGTCACTTTCAAAGTTCTGAATACGAGTTTCATCTGTCTTTGGAATAAAACTAGGAAATGTACCCTTGATCTTTCCAGCCAATTGAGCAGGAATAGGAGGTTCATACTTGACAATATCAAGAGCTTCTGTCAAATCATCACCCTCCTTTGGATCAATTATACCATCTGGAATTGGAGTCAATAGACCTTGACTCAATTGTCCACGCAACTTGATGGTCTTAAGACGAAATCCTTCAGCGGTTCCCATACGCTTGAAACTACTCTTACGCAAGAATTCAAACTGAGGTCGGATAGGTAAGAAGCTGTCAATTTCATAATAAACAGCCAAGTCACCCACCTTATATTCATCCTTCTTTACCACAACTTTCCAACCCTTGACATTAGCCACAACAATGGCATCAGCACCAACAATAGGTTGAATGTCAACAATCTTTACAACACTAGCCAATTTACGTTCCATATTTGTCCTTTCTAAATTAATAAGAGTCAAACTCAACATCAAGTGAATTGAAATTGATAGTAGACGGATCTACATCCAAATCAATACCACCATCAACAACAAAAACCTTCAAATCCTTCTTAATCTCGGTAGAAGGTCCACCACTACAGCTACAACCAGAGCTATAACACCAAGTGACGTTACCATCCTTGTCTACACCAACACCCTCATAAGAGTGATGACCATAACCCCAATTCTCATTCTCAATCTCCTTGAAAATGACAACGACATCATCATCAAACTTGCTCTTAGGAAGAGTGTCCCAGTTCTGTACAATGTAATCTACGATATTCATTACTCCTCTAAGTTACCACGGAGTTTATACAAAGTCAACAAAAAACCCGACAGATTTCTCTGTCGGGTTTCTCCACTAATTTGTCCTTTTATCGGTTGGTATTTCCAACATTAATGAAGGGAACAACACCTCCACCATTATACACCGGCAACTTACCATCCCACCTCTGAAGAGCTTCATACTGAACTAGTGACGGAGTTAGTGACTGTGCCAACACAAGGTTAGCTTTTGCTTGAGCCTCTGCCTTTAGAGCAATACTCTTTGCTTCACCTTCTGCCTTAGCAATATTACTTTCCTTCTCACCACGAGCCTTTTCAATCACTTGATCCGCCTCTGCCTTTGACTGCTTGACCTTAGTCTCGGCTTCAATAGCACGTTGTGATGCTTCAAGAACTGCATTGATACGAGCTTGAACACTTTGGTCTACACGAAGACCACCGTGGAAACTAATCAATTCAAACTTGAATCCCTTGGGGCCAAGATGGGTATTGAGATTACTCTTTACATTGTCAAGAAGGTACTGCTTACGTTCACCAAAGATATCACTAGCCTTCATTGTACTAGCCACTCGGTTGAATGCGTTATTGATTTCATTCCGCATAAATCCGTGGGTAATAACGTCTGGATCTTGTCGGAACTCAACAAAGATTTGTGGAACCTTATCTGCCACAAATGTATAAGCAAGTGCGATATCTGCATTAACTACTGCACCCTCAATACTATTGAATGTAACACTATCATCGCCGGGACTTTCCTTTGAACCAGATGCCCTATCCCACACAGCATTTTGCATAAATGTGGGGAACTTATAGATATCTTCTGTAAGAGGATTATAGAAGACACCACCAGTCACAAGAGGAAAGTCATTGACTCCCTTCTGACTACCCCACTGA
>Ga0315909_10000103_pt1 | contig 108990 bp, 99 predicted proteins | sample LakEriMetagenome_11_FD_203527 | JGI IMG/M metagenome (GOLD analysis project Ga0315909, IMG submission 203527) | Freshwater fungal communities from buoy surface, Lake Erie, Ohio, United States - Buoy 2 MA125 | ecosystem: Environmental > Aquatic > Freshwater > Lake | place: USA: Lake Erie, Ohio... | reverse complement strand
AAGACAAAGGCGACAGCAAGCGCCATGGGATAAATACCAAAGCATCAGTAAGTTCACTACGTAAGACTGCTAAACAGGGCGGCCGTAAAGGACAACTTGCACATTGGTTAGCTAATATGAAAGCTGGTAGGGCTAAGAAAAAATGAGAATAACTGAAATTTTATTTGAAGGTGTGGCAGGTCCAAAAAACTGCTGGCCAGGACATCGCAAAGTTGGCACTAAGCCTGGCACGGGTAAGAATGCCGGTAAGCGTGTAAACGACTGCAAAAAGATTGGAGAAGACGCTGAAGTAGAAGAAAGCGGCTTACAATATTATACCGGAGTAAAAAAGCACGGCAAAGAATATATGAAACGTGCTGCTAAAGCAGGTCGTGAAGGTGCTAGCCAAGAGGAACTAGGCAGATTAAAAGATCGCTACTCTAAAGCCGAAAAAGATAAATCACAAAAAGAAGATCTAGATCAAGAGTTTGACATGATTGAAAGCATCATTGAATCTATTGCAGATCAACATGCCATTGACCCTGAGCTTGTGTGGGAAGATTTAACAGAACTTAGTGATGACGAATTGTATGTTTTTGCTGTGACATCTGAACTTATTAACGAAGATTGGCAAAAGGCCAATAAGCGAGACAAAACTGATGGCATGAGCAAGAAGGCTGTTAACGCATACCGCCGTGAAAATCCAGGATCAAAGTTAAAAACTGCTGTGACCACAAAACCCAGCAAGTTGAAGAAAGGCTCAAAAGCAAGTAAACGTCGTAAAAGCTATTGCTCGCGTTCTAGAGGACAAATGAAAATGCATAGTATCAGTTGTGCTAAAACTCCGGACAAAGCAATTTGTAAAGCTCGTAGACGCTGGAACTGCTAATAAATACATTATGAAAATTAAAGAGTTGTTTGAGACGGCATCTAGTATGGGTGCTGGAGATGTTGCTACATTCATCAAGGGCGGCTCTGGAGCAGATGTAGGCACACTCTTTGGGGGTAGTTATCAGCAAAAAACTGTTAAAAAACCCAAGTCTAAGAAGCCTCGCGAAAGTATATTAAGAAGATAAATACAGTATGGACTTTAAAAAACACGATCACGAAGCAAGTATGGCAAAAGCAGAGCTGGCTCAAATAGCTAAAAATGCTATGGCCATTTATCGTATGATCAAAGAAGGCGACAATTTAGATGGTTGGATCAGCAGTTATATCTCTGTGGCCAACGATCATTTGAATTCTGTTCATGAGAAGATGGATTACGAATCTCAGAAACAAGGCGCCATCGAGCAAGGTCCTAGAGAATTTGAAGAATCGTTGCAGTACCAAATTAAAAGCAATCTGTGTGAACAGTGGCTAGATAAAAAATATCAAGGAAGATAAAAATGGATTTTAAATCACTTATTAGCAAATTAGACAGCATGGAAGCTCCTCCACAGACACCAGCTGCACCAGTTTTAGAAAAAGCTGTTCAACTAAACGAAGATGCACAATTACGTGTACTAAGTGGACGTTCTACATATGTTGCTGAAGCTAAGAAAAAAGCGGACGATGAAAAGAAAAATGAAAAAGTCAAAGAAGAAAAATCTTCTACTGGTGGAACTATTGACCGTTCTACAAAAGGTGTAACCAAGCATAAAGAAAATCCAGATCGATATAGTGATGAAGAACACTCTGAACCAAAGTCAAGTGCTAAGTCTAAATCTGCTGCTGAGAAAAAAGGTGCTCCAGAACAGAAAAAGTCTAAGACCGGAACTTGGGGTATGGAAGGTGGTAAGAAATTCGATAACACCAAGAAGGAAAGCATTGAGCCAGAATTCAAAAGTAAGTTCATGAAGATGGTGGAAGCAGCTAAAGAAGAAAGCGAAGCTGATAAAGCTGAAGCCAAGAAGAAAAAAGAAGAAAAGAAAAAGAAGATGGCCAAGATTATGGACGAAGGCGCTAAGCCGGACTTCTTAGACATGGATAAAGATGGCGACAAGAAAGAGCCGATGAAAAAAGCTGTTGCTGACAAAGGCGATGACAAGCCAGCTGGCAAGAAAGGCATGAGCGACAAGCAGGCCAAATATTTTGGAAAAAAGAAGACTGTTAAAGAGTCGGTCGAAAACATTCTGTCATTCAAAGACATGATCAAACTTGTTCAAGAGAGTGGGGGACAACAACAGATCGATGCAGTCGATCAAGAACTGTTTGCATGGGCTCAACGTGTGGCCAAACAAAAAATTGGCGAGGGCATCAAAGCTGATGTATATGCAGGCATGGTGTACGAGCGCATGGGCGGTGTATTCGAAATGTACGATGTACTAAGCGAAGACCAAAAGTAATTTAACCAATCGCACTGAAAAGCCGGCAATTTAGTTGACCGGCTTTTTTGTTGGCTATATAATAGTTCTATAGGAGAAAATTATGTCAACTAGAATGTACGGTCCCGAAGAAAAAGCAAAACTTGAAAGATTGATCAACGAGGGCGGCAACGTGCTACGTGAAGTAGAAGATCTCAAAGAGGGCCTTAAAGAAACTGTGAAAGCAGTTGCTGAAGAACTCCAAATTAAACCCAGCGTAATCAACAAGGCGATTTCTATTGCACATAAAGACAATTGGAAAGACCACGAGCAAGAATGGAATGACATTGAAATGATTCTAGGTGTCACCAAGAGGTTGCCTGAATAATGAGCTACTGGGGATATCATTTATTATTAGATTGCAGCGGCTGTGATATAGCTGCCGTAAAAGATCGTGATAACATATACAAGTTCGTAAAAGACCTAGTGGCACGCATCGATATGACTGCACACGGAGAACCTATCATCGAATATCTTCTCCCCGGAGATCCTAAACAGGGATATAGTCTTTTGCAATTAATTACAACCAGCAACATCAGTGGTCATTTTATGGAATTAGATGGCACGGCCTACTTTGATATTTTCAGTTGTAAAGAATTTGATCTTGAAGTTGCAAAACAGGTAGTCAATGAATATTTTCACCCTAAGAAAATGCGGGTTAACTTTTTGACTAGGCATGCAGATTGATTTTGTAAAAACACCGTACACTACAGGTCCTAATATGATACGTAATACAGGACCTGTTTTTATTTCTTCTCCTGATCTAGACATAATACAAAAGAAAAAAGAAGAATTGTCAAAGTATAACACAGATTTATTTGGTCAGATCGCAGGATCAGAATCTATCGTTGAACGTGCTGCAAGATATTGCGGTGTATATTCTAATCAAATCCAAGATCTAGCACTGCGCTTGGAGGAAGATGTTGCTGTCATGCATCAAGGCAAACTAACAGCTATTTGTTTTTGCTTTCCCAGCGGCTTTATCCCATCACAACGATTAGGTATGACTCTAGAAGATATTCATAGACCGGTAGCAGATAGTGAACTGTTGGTAAAAGCCAGTCCCGGTATCAGTAGGGTAATGTGTGAACAAACAAGTTTTCGCAGATGGGTCTGGACTATAACCACCAATCCTGATTTAAGTAATCATCCTAACAACAAAAAACAAATTGAACCCGTTGGCCTAGACGATTTATATTTTAGATATGAGACACAAACCACTGCCAAAATAAATTCCGAAACCAGTTTGTTCTTTGTTAAGATGGATGTTGTTCCTCTCAAATCCGTGTACCATAAGCGAATATTAGACAGCGTTAATAGCATGACTGACAATATATTGGAATACAAAAACTTGACAAAAATTAAAAATCTGTTAAACTTGTTAGCTACTGAGAAGAATAAATGATAAATGATGTGTTTCGACCCACACTAGAATGGATACATGATGACTGGAAGTCTAATAAGTTTCGCTTTGTTATTGAGCTACTTGCTTGGGCTATTAGTATTGGCTGTGCGATCACTATGGCAGTCACCGTCCCCACCCCGCCTTTACTTGCTCTTTATCCTATATGGATTTCTGGTTGTGCCATGTATGCTTGGGCTAGTTATACTAGGAAATCATTTGGCATGCTGGCTAACTACCTCTTGCTAGTCAGTATTGACAGTGTTGGCCTAACAAGAATGCTAATTAATTAAATAAAGTAAGAAGGTAGGCGTGGCCATAAACCGCAAATTGGTATTTGCAAGCCCTAAATTGCATAGGAGAATAATTTGAGTTATGTAGACGCTTTCTATAACAGAGAGCAGGATATCATCAATGTTGTTGAACGCAATGATAAAGGCGAACGGCATTACAAAGAATATCCTGCAAGACATGTTTTTTATTATCCAGACGCCAAGGGTAAATTCACAAGTATTTTTGGACAATCGTTGTCCAGAGTAAGTTCTAAAAATGTCAAAGAACATCGTAAAGAACTTGCAATCCATTCAAACAAGAAACTGTTTGAAAGCGATATTAATCCCATTTACCGTTGTCTAGAAGACAACTATATCAATGTTGACGCACCTAAACTTAACGTAGCGTTTTTTGATATTGAGGTAGACTTCGATCCAGAACGTGGCTATGCATCGCCAGAAGATGCATTTATGCCAATCACTGCCATTGCTGTCTACCTACAATGGATGCAGACTATGGTGTGTTTGGCGATTCCTCCTAAGACATTAAGTATGGAAGAGGCAACTAAACAGGTTGCAGAATTTCCCAACACCATGCTGTTTGATAACGAAGCAGATATGTTAGATACATTCTTAGATCTAATACAAGATGCAGACGTACTAAGTGGGTGGAATTCAGAAGGCTTTGATATTCCATATACTGTTAATCGTGTTACCAAAGTTCTAAGCAAAGAGGACACACGCAGATTTTGCCTGTGGGATCAGTTTCCCAAGAAGCGTGAGTATGAGAAGTATGGCAAGGCGGCTGTCACATATGACCTTATTGGGCGTGTACACCTAGACAGTCTTGAACTATATCGCAAGTACACTTATGAAGAGCGCCACACCTATAGACTAGATGCTATCGGAGAAATGGAGATAGGTGAGAACAAGACTGTCTACGAAGGCACACTTGATCAACTGTACAACAATGACTTCCGCAGATTCATCGAATACAACAGACAAGACTGTATGCTGTTGGAAAAGTTAGATAAAAAACTCAAGTTCCTAGATCTTGCCAATACACTGGCACACGAATGTACTGTGCTACTACAGACCACAATGGGTGCTGTTGCTGTGACTGAACAGGCCATTATCAATGAGGCTCACAAGCGTGGAATGATTGTTCCTAATAGAATATCTAGAGAAGAAGGCTTTAGTAATCAAGCCGCTGGTGCATATGTTGCCTATCCCAAGAAAGGCATTCACGAGTGGATTGGCTCTTTAGACATCAACAGTCTATATCCATCAGCAATTCGTGCCTTAAACATGGGCCCGGAAACCATTGTTGGACAACTGCGCCAAGATGGCACCAAGGCGTTTATTGACGGTGAGATTGCTAAGGGCAAAAGTTTTGCATCAGCATGGGAAGGCGTCTTTGGTTCATTAGAATATGCAGCCGTACTAGAACGAAATGTTGGTCGTGAAATTGTCATTGACTGGGAAGACGGTGGCACAGATACACTGAGTGCTGCTCAGGCCTATGATCTAATCTTCGAAAGCAATCAGCCGTGGATGATCAGTGCCAACGGTACTATTTTTACTTATGAAAAAGAAGGTATTATTCCTGGCTTGCTCAAACGTTGGTATGCTGAACGCAAAGACATGCAGGCCAAACTCAGAGACTGTATTGCAGCAGGCAACAAGATTGAGGAAGAATACTGGGACAAGCGTCAGTTGGTCAAGAAGATTAATCTTAACAGTTTGTATGGTGCTATTCTTAATCCTGGTTGCCGTTTCTTTGATAATCGAATTGGACAATCAACCACCCTAACAGGTCGTGCTATTGCTCGTCACATGGCCGGAAAAGTAAATGAAATCATCACCGGTGAAAATAATCACACTGGTAAAGCCATCATTTACGGTGACACTGACTCATGTTATTTTTCAGCCTATACCACACTTAAGAAAGAAATAGATCGAGGAGCTCTACCTTGGACTAAAGAAAGTGTCGTTGAACTATATGACACAATTGGTGAGGAAGTAAATTCAACGTTTCCCAAGTTCATGCAGGACGCATTCCATTGTCCAAAGACTCGTGGTGAAGTTATCAAGGCTGGTCGTGAGATTGTTGCATCACGTGGCTTGTTTATTACTAAAAAACGTTATGCTGTGTTATACTATGACAAAGAAGGCAAGCGAGCAGACATAGACGGCAAGCCAGGTAAGATTAAGGCCATGGGCTTGGATCTTAAACGCAGTGATACTCCTGTAGTGATTCAAGACTTCTTGAGTGAAGTGTTGACTAAGGTGTTGAATAACGGAACTAAAGAAGATGTTTTGGAGTATATCACTGATTTCCGTACTGAATTTAAAACTCGTCCCGGTTGGGAGAAAGGATCACCTAAACGTGCAAACAACATTACAGAATACGCCAACAAAGAGAAGAAGGCTGGCAAGACTAATATGCCTGGTCATGTTAGAGCAAGCCTTAATTGGAATACGCTCAAAAGAATGATGGATGACAAGTATAGTATGAGTATTACAGACGGTGCAAAAGTTATTGTCTGTAAAGTCAAAGACAATCCGATGGGCTATACATCTGTGGCCTATCCCGTAGATGAACTTAGACTGCCTCAATGGTTTAAGGACTTGCCTTTCAACGATGCTGAAATGGAAAATGCAGTTATCGATGAAAAGCTAGAAAACTTGATTGGAGTCTTGGAATGGGACATCAGTTCAACTCGCAGTGACAACACATTCAGTAAACTTTTTGATTTTGAGTGATTTAGCGGTTGCTTTTTACTCTAGATCTAAATATAATCTTAATAACAGGAGAACTTTCAATGAAAGATATACTACAAGATATCGTATCGCACACACAGAATCTAGGCTTCTTGACTACAGTCAAGGTCACAGGCACAGACAAAGGCACAACAATCAACTCTATGGCCGATGACCGTTCAGTTATTATGGAAGCAGAAACTGCTGCACCCTACCCAGACATGATCGGTGTGTTCGGTATGCCTCAACTAAACAAGTTGAAATATCTGTTGGAAGGTGCAGAATACAAAGAAAACGCCAAAATTTCTGTAACCACAGCAGAACGCAATGGTGAAACAATTCCCACAGGCCTACACTTTGAAAACAAAGATGGTGACTTTAAGAATGACTATCGCTTTATGAATGCAGAAATCATCAACGAAAAAATGAAGACTGTGAAATTCCGCGGTGTCAAGTGGGATGTAGAGCTAGAGCCCACTGTGGCCGCAGTACAACGTTTCAACTTTCAGGCAGGTGCGCACAACGAGAATCCAACATTTCTTGCTAAGGTCGAAGGTGGAAATCTCAAATTTACATTTGGTGATGCATCAACACATGCAGGTGAATTTATATTTGCGCAAAATGTTGTGGGCAAACTTGATCGTGGTTGGACTTGGCCAGTTATGCCAATCTTGAGCATACTAAAGATTGCAGATGTCAATAACACAAAGATGAGTCTGTCAAACGAAGGTGCTATTCAGATCACTCTCGACAGCGGACTTGCCACTTACAAATATATTATTCCTGCTCAGTCGGTCTAAATATGAAAGAACCAATTAATCTAACACCGTTACAAAAAGACTATGCAGTATACCTACCTGCTATCAGTTCTTTTTATAGTACCTACGTTGCCAAACAACGATTAGAAGAATTTGTACCAAACGATCGTATTCCTAAAGGATTCGATCGTGGTATTGAAGGTATGAACTTTCTAAATCCAGATCAAGGCTACTTTACCTACAAGTATGCCCTGTATTCGGCGGGCCACGCACAGTTAGACCTAAATAAAAGCATGACACAAGAATCCATGATTCAACAGCGAGATCGTGCTAACACAATGATCTTAGGCGATTCAGGAGGATATCAGATTGGTAAAGGTGTTCTTAAGTTTGATTGGTTAAACTTTGAAGGTGCAAGTGCTAACGAAACTCGTCAAAAGATTCTCGAGTGGTTGGAATTGACTGCTGACTGGTCAATGATGCTGGACGTTCCGACATGGGCCTGTGATCATATTCATAGTCCCAAGACCGGGTTGAAAACATTTGAAGACTGTCTAGAAAAGACACGCTTTAACAACGACTACTTCTTGCAAAATCGTCTAGGCCAGACTAAATGGCTTAACGTATTACAAGGTGGTGACTGGGATACTGCTGAAAAATGGTATCGCGGTGTTGTAGAGTTCAGCGATCCCAAAGGCAAGTATGCTGGCAAGGAAGCAGAAGGTTGGGCCATGGGTGGCGCTAATATGTGCAAGATGCCCATTACACTAAAAAGGTTGATAACATTGAGAGACGAAGGTCTCTTAGAAGGCAAGGACTGGATGCACTTTTTGGGTACAGCACAGCTTGACTGGTCTTGTTATCTTACATTAATTCAACGTGAAATTAAAAAGCACATAAATGAAAACTTTACCATCTCTTTTGATTGCGCCTCGCCGTTCATTGCAACAGCACACGGACTTGTCTATACCAACGCCCAGCACACCAACAAGCGTTGGAGTGTTATTATGGACAAAGCCCCAGATACAAAAGCCCTTAGCCAGAATTTTGACATCCCATTCCCATTCGAATCAGAAGTTGGAAGCAGATTATCAGTAGGTGATATCTGTTGGTACAAGCCCGGCATGCTTAATAAGATCAACAAGGAAGGCAAAACTAGTTGGGATAGTTTTAGCTATGCATTAATGATGGGACATAATGTTGAATGTCATATCAAGGCTGTACAACGTGCTCAACAATTGATGGATATTGAATGTGCCAAACACAAGCCAGACTGGCGTATGTGGGGTGTTGAAGGCAAGAAAGAAATTGAATTCAGCGAATGGGTGCCCCGCAAGATCCTTTATTTTGCCACATTCATTGAAGAATTATTCAATACTAAAACTAAAGCAGAAGCATTTGCATTGATCGACAATGCCAATCAATTCTTAACCAGCCTCGAAGGTGCTCGACTCCAAGGTGGCCCTGTTGCCTATGGTAACAAAGATCTGTTTGATTGGGGTGATGCCAAGAAGGTCAAAGAAGAAGAATTCGATCAGCAAGATGATGATGAGCTACGTGCATTGGAAGGTATCGTTCAAGGAGCATAATTTATGTATGAACAAAGAATTAAACATTTGGAAGAAGCGCATCGTGCTTTGGATAAACAAGTTGACACTTTGGAAAGAACAGGCCTGTTTGAAGACCTAAAACTGGAAGAATTGAAGAAACAACGGTTGCTCTTACGAGATAAACTTGCTATACTAAAGCATAAACAACAACTTCACACACAGGCATCACAATGACAGCGCACACTTTCAGTCTCAATCGCGCACAGGTTGAAAAACTTGCCAAGATGGCGGATCACTTCAAGGAAGTGGAGTGGTTCACTCTCGAAGAAACTAATACCAGCGGTATTGGTCCTACGGTTTCCGTAAAGTTTAATCTATTCGGAGATCACGATAAAGATCAAGATACCACTATAGATATCACTGATGTGAGTACTTGGTAATGAAACAAGAACTAGACAAACTGTTGTGTGAGAAATATCCCAAGATGATGGTTAATCGCAACAAGCCCATGCAGGAAACTTGTATGTGTTGGGGGTTTGAATGTGGCAATGGTTGGTTCAATATACTAGATCAGCTCATGAGCAATATCCAACATCACATTGATTGGAAAGAAAAACAGCGTCAGTATGCAATGGATTATAATGAAATGGCTGCACAGGCCAAGACAGGTAACTTTGATCTGTTTGAAAAAAGAATGGAAAGTGTAGTTGATCAAGCATATAAAGAAAAGAAGCTGGGTGAAATTGTTGCTGGAGACTTTAGGGAAGTTCCCGAATCAATTCCACAAGTAACATTGGATCAAGTTAAAGAAAAGTTTGGCACACTACGTTTCTACTATACAGGTGGCGATGATGAGATTAGTGGTATGGTACGTATGGCAGAAAGTATGAGCGGAGTCACCTGTGAAGAATGCGGCAATCCTGGAGAAACTAAAGGCCAAGGTTGGGTCGTAACACTGTGCGAAACTCATCGAGCAGCTCGAGAAGAAAAAAAGCTGATTCAACAAGGATATGAACAATGAAGTGCGAATTGTGCCATCAAGAATACAGTCCACAATGTGATTATCAACAAGGCCGATGTCCTCATCATCCTCCTATGATTACCAGTTATCATTATAGATATCTCAATTTGTTTAATTTAATCAAGAAATGGTTTCAACGATGAAAAGAAATTACGAATCTGGCGTTTCAGACACTATTACATTCTTTGTAGGGGTAGAAATCGAACGCACACCTGCCTACGGAATGAAGACTCTGTTTGTGGTAGGAGAACATGATCCTTATGTAATTTTAGAGCTGGCTCGAAATCACAACTGCCGACATATTTACTTTGGAGCTAACCAAAGTTTTCCTAAACTTGCTGTCAACGATGCTGAATCGTGGCGTCTATGGGAAGACATGATTTATGTTTGCTTAGATGCAGATGATGAACTTTGGTGTACACTGGATCTAGATGTGGCACAGATAGAAGGACTGCTCGAAAGTGGTCTTGTTGAAAAGCGTCAGTTCATTCCGCAAATTTCGGTAAAACTGCCATATTTACAACAGTTAGGGTATAATGCTACTATAAAGATAGACGACAAAGATTTTAAGGCAACTAATCCTGGAGTGTGGTGTCATAATCTCCATGACCTACTAGATAGAAATAAGTTTACCAGTTGGGATCAATACGGCAAAGACGAGATTATAAAATGAGCGGTGGATACGCAGTAGCATCAACACGAAGCACTAGACGAATTCCTAGGATTACAGGTGCTAATCAAATCAAACGTGCAAGACTAATTCAGACAACAACTATGAAATTATCAATTAAAGAACGAATTCGAAACTGGCTAATGAAAGACAATGACGAGCGAGAGCTAGTATACGCTGAGGATTGTGAAAGTGTTGACCTCCATTCTCAAGGTTTCCGCTTACAAGTTTATAGTGCTAGCGGCGGCACTATTGTAGAAACCACCAAGTACGATCAAAAGAAAGATGAAAATCGGCATAGTCTTTATGTAGTGACAGAAGACAAAGATCTCGGTGAAGAATTATCAAAAATCATAACAATGGAACAACTAAGATGAAACACTCCAGTTTAAATGTAAAACATATTACTGTTAAAGACACCCCGGCATTCAAAATTCGTGTAGAATCCTGGGAATCGGTGAGTCCTAAAGGGCTGTTGGCAGTAGATATAATCCAAGAATGTCTCAATGACAAAGGCTCTGTCACAGATTCTAGTGTATATAATTTCCATATGACTAGAGATGAAATCAAAACTCTTTGCCAAGGATTAATGTCAATATGATTATCCGTCAAGACCAACGACCTAATAAAATGATCTGGGTCACATTTCGCAAGGAAGGCATTCACTGCTATCCAGCAGCTGCCACAGATCCCAATCTAGCCACAGGAGATGAATATGATGTTTCGTTTTTGGCCAATCCTCATCGTCACATCTTTCATTTCAGGGTGTGGATCTCTGTGCTCCACAATGACAGGGACATCGAATTCATCCAATTCAAGCGATGGCTTGAAGCGTTGTATATGGGTCAAGGTTCAGTTCTGAGCCTCGATCACAAGAGCTGTGAGATGATGAGTGATGAATTACACAACATCATCGCACTGAAGTATCCGGGTCGTGAGATCTGGATTGAGGTCTCCGAAGACGGAGAAAATGGTTCATTTATCAAATATTAAAAGAGGCTATTATGGCTAAGAATTACAAGGATTATTCCTATTTCGAAAATCGCCCCGACGTTGTTCGGATCTTTGATGACCTAGATGCATATCTAGATTGGTGCAGGTTGGAACTGCAACCATTTAATCCTGCAGATCTCTATAAGAGAGATTCTACAACTTATCAGTCTTACCTGGCAAGTCGTCGTCCAGCAAGACGCCCATATTTAGGCAACAAGCCTCGTTGGGACAATAACGGTCGCCGCAATGAGCAGAATTTTTCTCGTTGATCTAGAAGCAGTTGAGACAAGGTACACGGGTCAATGGAAGACTCATGTACCTGCACTCTTACGAAAGGCAGGACACAATGTCAACATTATATCAGGTCCTACGGACATTCCTAGTGCTACCACTCCTGGGGCATTTCTCAACTTTGGCGGCACTAATATCTACAAGGCTAGTCAAGTGGAGCAGATGGGTCGTTTATTTTGCTCCGGAGCAATTAAGCCTGGCGATCATTTTTTGTTTACTGACGCTTGGCATCCTGGTATCATAAACTTAAAGTATATGAGTGAGTTGCTGGGCATACCAGTAGTCACACACGGACTTTGGCATGCCGGTAGCTATGATCCACAAGACTTTTTAGGCCGACTGGTTGGCAATAAGCCTTGGGTGCGTAATGCAGAGAAATCATTCTTTTCTGCTTTCGATCACAACTACTTTGCTACTAACTTTCATATAGAAATGTTTAATAGAGAATTATTAAACAACGGGCATAGTGTAGAAAATCCTTGGTACGAAGAAGAACTTAAAGAAATCTTAAGCGGAGAGTATCCTAAGTTTGTGCGTACAGGTTGGCCCATGGAGTATATGCAGGATACATTATTAATGTATAAGAACATGCCCAAGCGTGATCTTATACTATTCCCTCATCGTATTGCTCCTGAGAAGCAGGTTGAAATTTTCCGTGACCTAAAACATCAGTTACCGCAATATGAATTTGTTGTTTGTCAAGATCAACAGTTGACCAAAAATGAATATCACAATTTACTAGGTGAGGCCAAATTAGTGTTCAGTGCCAACTTACAGGAAACACTGGGCATCAGTTGGTATGAAGGTGCTATTGTAGATGCTATTCCAATGGTGCCGGATAGACTCAGCTACAGTGAAATGGCATTGGATACATTTAAGTATCCCAGCAAATGGACTGAAAGCTATGATGCATATACTGTGTATCGTCCGGACATCTGTAAAACAATTATAGAACACATGGAAAATTACAGAACTCGTATACCTAGCCTAAATAAACAGGTAGATATACTAAAAGAAAACTTTTTTAGTTGTAATAAACTATTAGAGATGTTAAAATAACTAACATGTCATCCACGACATAAACTCGGAGAATTATATTGACAGCTAGAAAAGAAACAGGCCTGGACGCAATGGCAGGCGATGGCGGATATCAAGAAGCCTATCTCGGTGATCATATTCGCTTTAAAATGAAACGTGAAGGCAAGCGTTTCTGGGCAGGTGATAACATTAGTGATTATCTGCACGATGGTGATTTAGAACGTTTGATTGATGAAGCAACCCCAGCATTTGAACAAGTACTAGATCGTTTGCTTATTGATCGTGAAAACGATCCTAATTCAAAAGGTACAGCAAGACGTCTTGCCAAGATGTACTTTAATGAAATCATGGAAGGTAGGTACAACGCTGCTCCAGATTGTACTGCTTTCCCCAACGACAGTGAGGATAGATATGAGGGTATGTTGGTTGTGCGTAGTGAGCTTCGTAGCATGTGCAGTCACCATCACCAGCCTGTGGCTGGCGTCGCGTATATCGGTATCATTGCCGCACAAAAACTCATCGGCTTGTCAAAGTACACAAGAATAGCACAATGGTGTGCTAGACGCGGTACACTACAAGAAGAACTGTGTAATGATATTGCTAGAGAAATTTCTAAAGCTACAGACTCAGAGAACGTGGCAGTTTACATTCAAGCCACACACGGTTGCTGTGAGAATCGTGGCATTATGGCACACTCTAGTCTAACACAAACTACCGTACTTCGTGGATCGTTTAAGGATGATCCGCACACAAAGAAAGAGTTTTTTGATAACATTAAACTACAACAGGAGTTTGCCCCAAGATGAGCCAAGTCTACTTAATTAAACCCTTGCACAAGAAAAGTATCTGCTGGCGCATTGAGATGTTCCGCGAAAATGCAGACGGTAGTATCAGTTGGTTCAATATCGATGATCACTATCGCTGGGGGCAGGGATTCGTTGAGGGAGACTTAGAGTGTAATCTTCCTTGGGATGGTGATGTTCAAGCTCATGCTCGAACAGACTGCGGTTGGGGTGCAGAATTAGACGACCAACATGCTTGCTGGTTTGAGTTTAGCGACGACATTTCCGATGAAGATAAAGAAGCTATCGAGTCTGCTTATCACGAAGGTGGGGCAGGATGGCTGTTTGATGGCGAGCATGATTGGCAGGTTGAAGATGATTATTTAATAATTGATGCTCCGTATCAAGTTGATTTGTGCGAGGAAGATGGCACCGTCATTGAAGAAAATATAAAATTAAAAACTCGACCTAATCCTAGCACAAGCTGGCCTTTTAGTGAAGCATTTCCAAAACCCGAGGAGGAATAATGGAAACAGCAAAAGAATTAGCAGATAATTTAATCACCCGTGCAAAAAATATGCAAGAGTTTGTTGTAGAACGAGACTGGGAGTTAATTCCTGCAGGAGTGGTTAAGTTTGACATCCAACACACTGTCGGCCAACCTGCTCGTATCTTTGTACATGCAATGACACAACAAGAAGCAGAGCGCCAAGTTGATGATTGGTTTGGTGAGGGAGTAGAATAATGCTGTTTTCTTTAGGCCTGGTAATTGGCGTTGGTATAGCTATACTGGTTTGGTTGTTCATAAGGAAGCTGTGATGTTTTTTAAACCCTTGCGTGATGACCTAATGGTACAACAACAGGTGGACGATGCATGGCAGCATTTTGTTGGAGTGATCATGTTGAACCAAACTGGACGAAAAGCAGTAAAGACCACACTGCCCGAATTTCTATACTGGTTTCCTACAGCACTAGCACTATTACACGCAGACGAAGAATTTGTCAAAAGCATAATTCAACCACTCGGAATGGTCAATGTTCGTTATAATCGTTTGATTAAAATGAGTCAGAACTACTTGACTTGGGACGGCGAAGATGCTACAATGTTATATGGCATTGGAAAATACGGCAGCGACAGCTATGAAATTTTTTACAAGAACAATTATGGTGTGATGCCCACGGATAAAGAACTGATAAGATATCTCAAGGAAGAAGTTAATGTTTTTGAAACTGCTTGAACGTTTAGGCCGTAAGCGTATCATTTATGATCGTGTTAACAATGAACCGTATCTAGAACGGTATTATCTCTTTTTGAAAGAACGTGAGCGTTTTCCTTTCAACATATTTCTACATAAGTTTCTCAAAGGAGATCCGGATGATGTTCATGATCATCCTTGGTCCTATGCCACACTGATTTTGAAAGGTGGATACTATGAATGGGTTCCGGAATTTGATCAAGACGGTAAAATGCTTGGCGAGATACAGAAGTGGCGAGGTCCAGGTCATTTTCGTATTTGTGGTTCTTGTAGTTATCATAGGATTGAATTGAAACCAGGTGTCGCAGCCTGGACGCTGTTTATGCCTGGTCCTCATCGTCGTGAATGGGGATTTTTGGTCAACAACAAATGGATTCAACACGAGCAGTACCTCAAGGAGCGTCATGGAAAAGCGTAAAGTAAATTGGCAAGAGTTTCAAGGTCTAGTGGCAAAGATATGTAGAGACATTTCTCTAGGTACGTGGCGACCAGACTATGTAGTGGGCATTACTCGAGGTGGGTTATTGCCTGCTGTCATGATCAGTCAATACTTTAACGTACCCTGCGAAACACTGAAAGTAAGTCTTAGAGACAATGGCGGTGAACATGCTACTGAAAGCAATTTATGGATGGCGGAGGATGCCTTTGGTTATCCCATATACGATCTTATGGTGTCAGACAGTGGCAAAAAGAACATACTGATAGTAGACGATATCAACGATAGTGGTACAACTATCAATTGGATTTTAAACGATTGGCAGAGTGGCTGCTTGCCTGATGACGAAAGATGGCTTGATCAAATATGGAATCAAAATGTAAAGTTTGCCACCATATTTGATAACCTTGCCAGCAAGTCTAAAGTCAAAATGGACTACGTTGGGGAAGAGATCAACAAAGCAGAAAATCCTGTATGGATTGAATTCCCCTTTGAAGAATGGTGGACAAAATGAGAAAAGAAGATTACATACTGGAAGATGCAGAGAAGGAAGGCATTGCACCTTGGAAGGACTTGGTCCGGGAAGACTTTCATGTCAAGGTATTTAAAGATAAGTACCCTGTAACCGAAGGGCATTTGCTATTTGTTCCGCAGTATGCAGCCGATGGAGTGATTGTTGACTGCTTCAGTGATGCGCTCACTCATGGCAAAGACATGGTAGAAAAAGGTGAGTGGGACGGTTTTAATATTGGTATCAATTGGGGTGAGGCAGCAGGACAAACAGTCATGTACCCGCATATACATCTAATTCCAAGACGCAAAGGAGACATGAAAGATCCACGTGGTGGAGTGAGACATGTTATCCCAGAAAAAGGCAATTACAAAAAATGAGTAGAGCATTGTTTATAGGAGATAGTCAAACCTGTGGCTATTGGAGTCATCCGACTAAAGTAGGTCCAGGTAGTTACACCTACTGGAACGACAACAACTATGCAGAAATCTACGGAGAAGATAACAACAAATCTGTAGCAATATATGCAATGGCAGGTGTTTGCAATCGAGTCTACACAGATTGGCTATCTGCTATGTTTGAAAAGTATGATGACATTGACGAAGTGTTTATATGTCTAGCCCCATTTAATAGGTTTAGGCTGGCCTTTGACGGTGAGCTGTCCGACGAAGTTATACCCATTGACTATTTTACCGAAAAGATGAGTGCTGATAACGGTGCCATTGATAGGTACTGTGATCAAACTATACAAAATGAAAAAATACAATTATTTCAGAAGTCACTCGATAACGACTATGGTAATTTCCCTGGAATAGACATTGACATGCGCAAAGGACTGCGCACACCAAATCTTCGTAAAAACACCTATATGGAAGTGAAGTTATTTTTTGAACTTAACACATTTCTAGAAAAACGTGATTTTTTACTAGATGTCTATGTATGGGATCGTATGTGTGCAGAACACGGCGCTAAACTCTATCTTTTTAATTTTACAGAACGATTAAAATTTCCTAGTAATTTTGAATATTATGGAAAATTAAACAATACTGTGATTGCTTCTAAAACTGTTGAAGCCTATCTTGCTGACAAACTGATAGATCATACAAAATTCTATCTAGAAGACAACGAACATTATAATCGTGAATATCACAGGTATATCTCAGATAAATATCTGCCCTGGTTAAAATCACAATGAAAATATTGATTGCCGGAGACAGTTTTGCTACAGTATGGCCAAATGCCCAGTTAGGATGGCCTACACTTCTGGCTGCAAAATATAGTGTGGTTAATCTAGCACAGGCAGGTATAGGCGAATACAAGATCCTAAAACAAATTGAATCTCAGCAAGTTATGAATTTTGACCTAGTAATTGTGAGTCATACCAGTCCCAGTCGACTGCATACCCCGCAACATCCTATACATAAACAAGGATTGCACAAAGATTGTGACTTGATTTTAAATGATCTGCTTGATAGATCTTCATTTAGAAATCCCAGTCTCAAAGCTGCACAAGAATATTTTAAATATCATTACGATGATCAATATCAAATAGACATTTATAATTTAATTAGAAAACAGATTAAACTATTGATCACTGTGCCTTATATCAGCATGAGTCATGTTGATATCGCCAAACAACTTGCAATAGAAACTAATCATATTGATTTTAGTAGGCTTTGGTCTAAAGAAAGAGGAAGTATAAATCATTATACCATTGAAGGTAATTCTAAAATATTTAAAACATTAGAGGACATGATCAGTGAATGAAATTCTAGTTCCTTGGAAACAAGAACAAACTGGTTTTTGGTGGAATGAAACCTGTGCTATGGTGTTAGAACACTTTGGCTTGCCGGGCGATCGATACACTAGTCATCCAGAAACTGATCAGATGACATTTCGATTTCATAACGAACACGATGCAATGATGTGTAAAATATTGTTGAGCGATAGAATATGATCAAATACGTCATCGGATTTATTGTTGCTTGTGTGATTTGGATTTTGGTATTGTCTCAAATCAGTATGCCGGAGTACAAAATATATGATTGTAGTCTATCTGAATGGCATCCTGATATTCCTATTGATGTCAAAGAAGAATGTCGTCGACGTAGACATCAAGACTGGAAGAAGCAAAATGAGAACACAATTTAATTAGGAGTTGAAATTGAAAAGTTGGACACTTAACCTAGAAGAAACTGACGATGGTAGTGGGGATGCCATATTAACTTTTCCACCGGAACTGCTAGAACAGGCAGGTTGGAAAGAAGGAGACACATTGAAATGGATAGATCAAAAAGACGGTAGTTGGCTTTTGAAAAAGGTTGACGCACCTGTGGAAAATAGTGTATAATATATTATGAGTAAAATTAAAATCGCAGAGCTGTTTTACAGCATACAAGGTGAAGGCAGGTACATGGGGGTACCTAGTGTGTTTCTACGTACATTTGGATGTAACTTTAAATGTGCAGGATTTGGTATGCCTCGCGGCGAACTAAGCAAAGAAGTTGAATCTATCTCTGAACGCATCACTGAATTTAAAGTCTATGAAGAACTTCCGTTAGTTAGTACTGGTTGTGATAGTTATGCATCATGGGACCCACGCTTTAAGGATCTTAGTCCAATGCTTACTAGCGATGCTATTGCAGAACGTATTGAAGAGATACTGCCCCACAACAAATGGAAGGATGAACATCTTGTTATCACAGGCGGTGAACCTTTGCTAGGGTGGCAACGTGCTTATCCAGACTTGCTACGTCATCCTAAAATGGCAGGCCTAAAAGAAATTACATTTGAAACAAACGGTACTCAAAAGCTAACAGAAGAGTTTAAAGAATATCTAGTAGAATGGCAAATGCCTAATATGGATTTTGCTAGAGAAGTTACATTTAGTGTAAGTGCTAAACTTCCATGCAGTGGTGAGAAGTGGGAAGAAGCAATTCTACCAGAAGTAGTTTGTGAATACGAACAAGTTGGCACAGCATACTTAAAATTTGTTATTGCTACAGAACAAGACTTTGCCGACGCAGAGTGCGCTATTGCCGCTTATCGTAAAGCAGGATTTAAAGGACACGTTTATCTAATGCCAGTGGGAGGGGTAGAAAGCGTTTACGCACTAAACAATAAAAATGTAGCATTATTAGCAATGAAGAATGGTCTACGCTACAGTGATAGATTGCAGGTGCCGTTGTTTAAAAATGAGTGGGGTACTTAATGAAACGATTTATAGAAAAATTATTTGGCATTGATAAACTCAAAGCAGAAACTGAAGCCGCAGTAAAGCTGGCAGAAGAATCCACAAAGATCGCTAAAGATGCAGTTGCGTCTGCAGAACGTGCCAAAGAAGCAGAAGAAACTGCCAAACTAAGTCCAAAAGATCGCGCCACTAAATTAAAAGAACCCTGGGTAGGTGTGCTTAACACGCACGTTAACAAAGACAACATTCGTAATGGCTTTTTTGAACTTGACTGGAACGAGCAATTTGTGTTAAAATTAAAGCAAGAAGGATACGGATTTGATGGCGACAAAGATGAAGAAATTGTAGATCGTTGGTTCCGTGAACTCTGCGCTAATGTAGTAGTTGACGGAGATTTTGGAGGTGCTGTTAACACTGGCGTTATTGATATTAATTCTGTTAGAAAAAACAATCTATGACATATATTTTAGTTGATACTGCAAACACTTTCTTTCGTGCAAGGCACGTTATCAACGGTGATGCTGACATTAAGTTAGGCATGGCATTTCATATTACTCTTAATAGCATTAAAAAAGCATGGCAAGACTTCGGCGGCACACACGTGGTATTCTTCTTAGAAGGTAGAAGCTGGCGTAAAGATTTTTATAAGCCGTATAAAGCCCAACGTACTGCTGCTCGTGCGGCACATACAGAGCGAGAAGCAGAAGAAGAACGTGTGTTTTGGGAAGCGTTCGATACATTTAAAGATTTTGTAACTGAAAAAACAAACTGTTCAGTATTGCAACATCCTAGACTAGAAGCCGATGATTTGATTGCAGGCTGGATTCAGAGTCATCCTGACGATAATCATGTAATCATTTCGACAGACACAGATTTTGTACAACTAATTGCACCAAACGTGAAACAATACAATGGCGTCACAGAAATCACTATCACGCACGAAGGCTACTTTGATAAAAAGAATAAGCCCATCATTGATAAAAAAACTCAAGAAGTCAAAGCGGCTCCGGACCCACAATGGCTACTTTTTGAAAAGTGTATGCGAGGTGATACCTCAGACAACGTATTCAGTGCATATCCGGGAGTACGTGAAAAAGGCACAAAGAATAAGGTTGGTCTCCGTGAGGCCTACGGTGACCGAGACACAAAAGGCTACTCGTGGAACAATCTCATGCTTCAGCGTTGGTCCGACCACAACGGCGAAGAACATCGTGTGCTCGAAGACTATGAACGCAATCGACAGCTGATTGATCTTACAGCACAACCTAATGACATTAGACAGATCATGTCTGAAACTATTGCAACAGCAACACAGGCAAATAAAAATGTCAGCCAGGTAGGAATTAGATTAATGAAATTTTGCAATCTGTATGATCTTAAGAAGATTGCAGATCAGGCACAGGCTTATGCTGAGCCACTTAATGCGAGGTATACACTATGACCGATTTACATGCTAAACCAATTATCGAAAACAAATTCTGGATTGTTGAAAAAGATGGCGCAAAGTTTGCCACACTGAGAAAGAACGAAGACAATCGTTTTATTCTCAGCAACGAACTAGGCATTAAAATTTATGACACTAAAGAAAGTCTAACTCGACAATTTGGTAAAGATTTCTTTGTTGCTAAGATTGTCAAAGAAGCAGACAATGCCTTGCCGAATGAAGTTCACGGCTACTCGACAAGTACCGAACCACACAATGCTATGTTTGACATCAAACGTAAACTACCATTATTTACAAAAAGCAGCGATTCAAAAAGTTTGTATTGTGCAGGTTATTATGTAATTAAGTTTGACAAAGGGTGGGTCAAGAGTTTTTGTCCTAAGTTGATTACCTTGCAAAGATACACCTATCAAGGTCCCTTTAGAACTGAACTAGAAATGCGGCAGGTGCTGGCAAATGTTGCAAAATAACTTACCCACAAATCTACCTGGTGTTGAACGATTGCTGGCCAGAGTAGCTGCTGCTGAACGCAGCCAACAAAAAGATATTAGGATATCAATACAAGAAGCCAAAGACCTAACTGCTGAATTAGCAGTATTAACATCTAAATTAGGTCGCACCGTTCAAGAAATACACGCTATGTTAGCGGAAATACGTGAATCAACTACCAAAATTGACGTTAAGTTCGATGGAGGTGGGTTCGGTTCTTGATAAATATATACGTGGTTAATTAGGAAACACGTATTAATGAGCAGACCAAAACCCAAAGTTATACTTGAACATGCCAATAAGGACACTTTTAAGATTGAACAAATTCTTGAAAGCGATGCCATCTGGGCTGTGTTTTATAAAGGTGAGCCATTCAATCTAAAGAGTGGTAGTCTGGTGGCTAGTTACCCCGGTCCTAAATACAAGAAAGTTTCATTTAGTAATCCCGGTCATGCGCACAATCTTGCAAAAAAACTTAATCGACTTTTCAAGACTCAAGACTTTGCAGTTTATAAACTCAGTCAAGGCGAAAAGATAGAGTAATATATGGACCGCAAGGATACCTATACTTCGGTATTCCTCAAAGCTGCTGGACAGCCACATGATGCCGAATATGTTAAAAAATTTCGTGCTGTTTGGTGGTTAAGTACTCGAGGCAAAGATGTTGGTGGCCTACGTATGACTGACCAATGTCTAGAATTTGTAGAAACCAAATCAGAAATTAAAACTTACAAAATAGAACTTCCAAAAGATCTTACAATAGGACCGCAAGTTCTAGTTTGGATGGATCAATATCTAGATTCGCCCTTCCATTTACAAAAACGATACATTAAAGTATTATCAGAAAAAGCAGCCTTTGAACTGTATCTGTTTGCCGGCGATGTTAGAAAAATGGGTGCTGCTAAGGCGTTGAATAAAAGACTAAGCCAAGAATCGTCTCAATAAATTATCGTTGAATTAAATATCACTATGTTAAAACTAAACGCTCTTGACATCTTAAATCATAGACAGGTTGATTCAGTGGCTCCGCATTTTGCCAAAATAAAACTGGCCGATGTAGACCTATTTGGATCAGATGTTGAAACTTGGATCAGATCCAAATTGGTGGGAAGATTCTACATAAAAAGGCAGCCTGGTATTTCACAAGATGGAAAACTCAAGACTGCCACATATGTGGGATTTGAAGATCACAAAGAGCTGACTTATTTTATGCTAGCATGTCCACATATAAGGAGAAACACATGAACGAAGAAGTAAAAACACCAGAAGCACAGCCAGCCGCAGAAGCACCGCAGCCGGCAGCACCGGATTTAAATATCAACGACTTGTCCGCACTAAGAAGCATATTAGATGTGGCCAGCCAACGAGGAGCGTTTAAAGCAGCCGAATTAGAAGCAGTTGGTAAGACTTATAATAAACTAAATGCATTCTTAGAAGCTGTCACGAAAAAGGAACAGTGATGAAATCATTAAAACATGTAGGAAAAATGAAAAAGGCAGGCTCTAAGGTTCTAGTAGCTTTTAGAACATTACCCGGCGAATCCAATCAGGCATTGGTTATTCCAGTATCCAGTCTGTCAGACAACTACCATGACGATATCATGAAGTTGGTTGAGACTACCGAAGCACAATCTGCATTTGAATTTGGTGAAGTATTATTTACAAGATCATTTTCCGACGGCCGTCCAATGTTGCAGGCGCTAAAGGCTGATAACAGAATGGCCAAGGTTCCTACAGACGATGTTTTGATGATGCCGTCGCCTGGCAGTGAAATTGCCCTGCATCAACTTAATACATTGATTGCGGAACAGAAAAACTGTGCAGTGGATGACTTATGCACGTTTGTTTCGGGTTCTAAGAAAAATACCCCCGAAGTTCAAGAACTTGTAAAGGTCAAAGACCTTGCTCCTCCATCAACACCTGCAGTAGTACCTCTTAAGGCGGCCGCTAATGAAGTTTTATCTGATAAAGATATTGCTAAAAGCTACCGCAGTCAAGCTGATTCAATGTACAAAGAAGCTGCAAGACTACGTAAAGAAGCAGACGACTTGGATCCACCGGTAAAGAAAACGGCAAAGGCCAAAGAAATTAACAGTGCCTAAACCTCTGTTCAAACCGCCCAAACATCTTGTTCAGGAATGGCCGGAAGTCTTTGAAGATCTTTATATGAATACCATGCCGGTTCACTACCTAGAATCAATTAGGTTGGAATTTGGCAATGGTAGGATATGGGAGATCAATATTGCTGAACAGCTGTCTAACAGTCACAGCGATATAGTTGCCAATAGATTGGTAGAAACATTTGCTGAATACAAAGATGAAATCAAAAAGATAGATTTCAAAGTAAATGTAGATAAATTAAAGGCAGATATAGGACAAGAAACAAAACGAATACTAGATTAATTTACTAATTTGTTCTGCGAATTCTTTATGTGTTTGTTCTGTAAAGTGATGATTAGGTAATACATATTCTGGGTTAAGATCAGCCATTTTTAAAACAATTGGAATAATTTTTTTGTAAAACTGTAGTTTTTCTTTATATTCAAAATTAAATTTCGTTAATCCATTGTTCCAAATACACGAATCAACAAAATGTATACTACATCCGTTAGTTTCAAAAAACAATTTTGCAAGAGACAATACAGAGATAGATTTTACTAATCGATCATAATCTTTCATTTTAAAGAAAAAATTGAAAACATCATTTTCCATAAAAGATGGAGATATTTTATTTTCAAAGTGCCCAGAAGTCCAGCTAGCATAATTATATTCATTTTTATAATTAACATCATACATGGGATATCCCATTCTATTATAAGAAGTGACCATAATTATAATTGATATATTATTAGCTTTATAATCATTTTTCAAATTACAAAAAGTATCTATTGCTCTGTGAACAATTTCTTCATTAGATATTCCAGGTGCTGAACAATTTATTACATCGGTACCAGATAGCAGTTGTTCTAAATGAGCAGGCCATGCCTTTTTCTTACATTCCGATTCGTAAAAATTTTTCTTAATTTTATCTTGCCATAACGGTAAAGTTTTTTTTTGTAATTTTTCAATTATTTTTTTACGCTCATCCGTCATTTCTTGGTTATTAGGATATAACGTACTGGTATAACCTTCTACAAAAAGATCTCCTGCAAGTTCATCTCCTGCTGTATAACTATCGCCTGCACAAATGATTAATTTAGACTTTGTCATTATTCAATATGTATATTTGTAATTTTAGATTCTGTTTTTAAAATGTTTTTAATTTTTGTTGGAGATAAATCTGTGGTATTTAATGTTGCCGCGATGTATCTAGAATTTCCGGCCCTGATATCTCTTTTTTTCCAATTTGTTCTTTGTTTAAACCATTCATAATTGCTATCAAACCAGCTCCAAAATTCTTCTGAAGGTTCAGATCTAGTGTTTTTACCAAACCATATTACAAAATCTGCAGAATATTGCGTATACTCAACAAATACGTCGTCAGATAAAATATCGTTGCTACTCCATATAGCATATGGATCTTTTCCTATATGATGATAGGTTAGAAATATATCGCCAAAATTTCTACTTTTGTCGAACAAAAGATGTTCTCTGTCTTCAAATGTTTTACCGTAAGAAGTATTCCATGCAACATGAGTGTTAGGAAATTTTTGTACATGTTGATTCGATATTTCCGATTCTAAGCTGTGTAATGACATATGTAAAGTATGCAAAACATGGGTTATATCTTGTGCATTTGCAAACCAATCATGTAGGCTGTTTAAATCCTGTAAATTTATAGAGTCTATTGTAGGAAAATTAGGAATTAAATTTATTTTTTCTTTTAATAAATTTATAGAATCTCTGGTAGACTCATAATAATACTGTTTGGGGTTTGACATAAAATGAAAATTCATTACCTTGGTGGGTAATTCTTTGGTAATCATTTCTTGTACCAGTTCTGCCCATTTTTGTGCAAGAGGTTGACGTTTTATATTCCATTCTAATTGAATAGAATTATCAAATTCAATTATTAATTTTTGTTTCATCATATATAGTTTTACACAAATTATAAAAATCAGTATATTCGGGAAACACTTCTAAGAGATTAGTTCCTAATCTACGATCATTTTCTGTAAAAAACGAATAAAAATCTCGGCGGCCTTGACGAATCTTTTCTTTGCTTACCGGATTCTCTCGCATGTAATCCGTAACTCTTTTAAACTTTTCGTATTCAATTCCTGTAAAGTAATCTTGATTATCTTTAATAAATTCAAGATTAGAATCCATGCACTGCAAGAAATCATCTGTTAATATGTTAATCATCCAGTGAGGCGGTTCTTTCAAATATGGCATGTCTAAACTGATTGCTTGTTTTCCATATTTCTTTCGCCACTCAATGCATTTCTCTAAGAGAGATCGGAAATTAGTTACGCATAGTACATTAAATGTAATCATGAAATTAACTGATATTCCTAGCTGTTCGATGGCCTGTGTCATATTTCTTTCCCAGTGATCACACTGCAACCCCGTACGCATATATTCTGCTTGTGGTCCCCACGAATCTATACTGGTAAACAAACTAAAAGATTTAATCTTTTTTTGAGTTATCAAGCTGTTAACTCTAGTATACAAACTATCGACTTTTTCAAATGTTACACCTAAGTTACTGTTAATACTTACTTCTAGGTTAGGTGCCGGTTCATTTTCTAATAGTTTAAAAAACTGCATAGCTCCTGGATTCATTAGAGGTTCTCCGCCAGTAATTCTTAAAGTATGCAAATCATTTTTTAAACTAGGCCACCATTTCCAAAACGCTTCAATATAAGGATTTTCTTCCTTAGGTGCATAGTATGTTCCTGTTTTTAGAAACTCAATACCGTATTGATTATAGGTTAAATCATAATTTCCGTGCTTTTTAATTTCTTCCATCCACATCGAACTGGCTTGGGGGCCACAATATCCGCAACGATAATTGCAACCATTACCAAAACTAATTTCGAGATATCTAGGATTGATTGGAGCGTCCCAAGGAAGTTCTGCTATTTTTTCAATTATAGGTTCGCTAAATGTACTTGAACTATGTAACATTCTGTCACTGATATGATCGCCGTCTAGATCTTCAATATTCCAACAGTAGTAACATTCCTGAGGACGCTCACCCTCTAACATTTTTTTACGTTGTTCTTTTTTCCACTTGGTATTGTGTAATGCCGACACATCTACTGCGATTTCATCTAGACCAATGTGATGTGGACGAGGATGATAGCAACTGTGGTTATCTCCCGTATGAAGATAAAGCGTTTGGTGTAACCACTTCATTGTACAAAAGCTAGGACTCACTGCATTTAATCTATCTCTAACATCTTTTACAAATTGTATTCTATTCATTTTGTCCCTTGCTTTGAATCCACAGATTATTTAATTCAGGAAAAGTTTTTTGAAAATCAGTTCCTCTTCTTCGATCGTGTTCTAAAAAATAAAGATAAAAGTTTTTAATAGCTATTTTGTCATCAAACGGAGTTAGCGTAATCCAATCAATTAACCGTTGTACTTTACTAATTTCGTAATCTTTGAAACCTTTAAATCTATTGCTTTCAGTTTCTTTATTCTGTTGCATGAACCAAATAGAGTCTTCAAGCACAGTGATCATGTCTTTGGCCATCCTAGGATCCATCCAATTAGGACTTGATAACTGTGGAATATCAAACCATATTAATTGTCTATCTACATTGAACTCGTTTCTTAGTGCGTGGATATTTTTTACATACTCTAACCAGCCTGAAAAACTTAAAACATTAAATGTTACAATAAATGTCAAACTGTGCTTTTTTCCCTTGATTAAATATTCTCTAATGTTTTTATTAAGAGTTTCAAAGTGTAATCCGTCTCTAATATATTCTGCTTGAGGACCCCAGCTGTCTAAACTACAGAATAACATGAAATGGTCAATAGCAGAAGAAACACCATCTAATTCATTTATAAACTTATTCCATTGATCTCCGGGCGGACAACAATTACTGGTTATGCTTAGATGCAAATCTTTTTTAGGATTATTCTTAACATAATCAAACATGTGAAACGTGTTCTTGTCCATTAACGGTTCTCCGCCTGTCATACGGAATGTTTGTAATGTTGGATAAATTGTAGGCAACCATTTCCAAAACGCCAGTAAGTAAGGATTATCAGGACTGTTATTTGGCATGGATTTATCTTTCATCCACGTCAAATCATTGTGAGTTCTGTCTGTTAATTTATACGGACCATTTCTTTCAATATCTTGTTGCCAAGCTGTACTAAGATGAGGACTACAATAAGTACATCTAAAATTACAGGCTTGATTAAAATTGACTTCAACATACCTAGGTTTAGGATTTCCTTGATGCCCAAGTGCTATTGCTTCTCTAATTAATCCTGGACGCCAGCTATCTAAACTGCGGTAGGGCCTATCACTGAGATTATTTCCGCTATCTTCTATTTCCCAACAAAAATTGCATTCTGAAGGCCTAGTACCTTCTAGCATTTTTTTGCGCTGTTCTTTTTTATATTTTGTATTGTGTAATGCACCTACGTCAATTTTGATTTCTTCTATAGGAACGTGGTGGCTTTTTGGATGATAACAACTATGAGTTTGACCTGTAGGAATGTGTATGCTTACATTATACCATTTGGCTAGACAAAAACTTGGACTAACTTTGTTTAATTCAGACAACATGTGTTCTGATTTGTGCATATAGACAGATTCAAATTTTCCATTTATAATTTTTACTTCGTCGCCTTTGATATTATTATCTGCCATTTTCAAATTTATCCTTAAGCCAATCAAAATCGTTAATTTTAGCCAATGCCTGTAAATTTCCTATATTGTTTTCTCCGTATTTTTTCCCTTCTATTGCACCGTCTATGGCATACTCACCGTATTTGTTTTCTATTCCTTCTGTGCACCAAATTTGTAATCTATGATCAGTTTCCTTATCATAATATCTATCAATTACATTGCTAGATAATTTTACGCATTCTCTAAATGCACTTCTCCACGTAGTAAAAGGATCTGTATTAAACTGTGTGATATTACTAACCGTAGGTATAACTTTAAAGTTGTTACTTATAGAAGTTGTCATGTCTGGTGTTGTTAGATCCATGTTCAGTGTTAGTTTTTTAGGAAATAGCTTTACACCACCGTACCCATAAGTTAATCCGTTAATAGGATTTTGACTTTTCCATACATGTACAGTTTCGTTAAAGTGATTTCTTTCTTGCAGATTGTAATAGGGAATTTGCGGCATTGTAAATTCGAAATTTTCTAATACTTGTGCATCTCCATCGACTATCCAAAACATTTCTGATGTAGATTCCTTGGCCGCTTGTAAATGTGCCTGATGTATTCCTTTTACACCGTGTATTCTTTTAGCAGACGAAACTCTTGTTAACAATGTTTTATAATTTTCATCTGCATTGGATTCATTATAAGAAATAAAAAATATATCAAATATTCGAGGAATTGACGCAACTATATCTATTTCTTTTTTTTCTACATAGAATCTATTTTCAAATTCTCGTTGTGTGACCTTGACTGTTCTTGGAAAAATACAGATACCGTCAAAGAACTTTCCGTTTTTAAATACGTGAGGAATATGCTGTTCATACTTAGGAACTTTAAAATCAAATTTAAATTTAGAATTTACAACAACTTCTTTCCAGACAACCCAAAACATATCAGTTGTTGCAGTTTCTATAGCATTTAAATATTCATCATACGTGTCTATATAAAATATATCATATGGTTTAGGATGCGATGCTACAATATCTATTTCTTTTTTTCCGTTAACAACAAATCTGTTTTCAAATTCTCGTTGGCTAATATTAGCTGTTTTAGAAATTAAACAAACTCCGTCAAAGAATTCACCGTTTTTAAATACGTGAATGTAATCGTTATCCCATTCAGGCACTTTATAAGAAAAATCAAAAGATTCATCAACTAATAAATCTTCCCAAATTATCCAAAAAAACTTGGTAAATGCTTTTGATTTTATTTGATCAAAAGATGTTACATTATCTATTTTTTGTGATCGTGGATATCTTTTTTTAAAAGTTTGCCATTGGTTGTTGCATACTACAGATTTGCTTACAAGAAAAATATCATACATTTTTTAAATAGGTATTAGATAAATTCATTGTTTCTATATAAAGATCCAACGTATATTTGCTTTGATCAGCATCTAGCCAAGGCCAATGTAATCCTAATTGCGTACTTATTTTGTCACCTAAAGATTTTATTTCTTCAATTAGACCTTGATTGTTATCATCTTCATAAGGCTTTGCATAATCATGATATATATCTTTTAATATTTCAAAATCTCTAACATCAATATAATTCCATTGAGTGCAATTTGCCAACCAAGTGCCGAGTCTAGCACCGTATACGGCATATATACCATTTTCTTCATGTGCTCCCACAGTTGACCACATGCGCAGTCTATGTATATTATGCCACCACACACGTTCCTTGATTTCCATAGGAGGAACTTTTATTCCATCTAGTAAAGTCATTTTCACGCCCTCACGAAATCCTGCTCGCCATGCCTGGAACGGTGATCCTGTAATTACAGTTTCACTATAGCATTCTTTAAATTGACGATATCCATCTTCCCAACAAAAATCAACCTGGGCTCGTTCACTGTCGCTGGCTTCGTGAGTTTTCATGTTGAGAATGAAATCTTTCCGCCAAATTTTTAATCCACCGTTACCATAGAGCAAACCATTTAATCTGTTTCTTCCTAGCCAGCTGTATACCTGAATTTTTGGATCAATGGTATCTATCTCAACGTTAAAAAATTTAGAATCTACAATGTTGTCAGCATCCACAGTAACCACCCAATCTGTTTCCGACAGTTCTGCGGCCTGTTTATGTGCTGCGTCCGATCCTTTTACGCCGTGTACACGTTTGGCCCAAGGCACCTTAGAACATAGATCTGCATAGTGAAGATCTGCATTGGGTTCGTCGTAGCTTAAAAAAACTATGTCAAGTTCAATTGTTTTCATTTATAAAAATATATTTTTTAAAAAGTCGTCTAGAATAAACACTAAATTTTTTTGGGGAATCAATTTTTATTGAAAAATTTTCTTCAATTAATTTACTGAGTTTTACTGTAAACATGTTATGCAAAACATTTGGATCATTGTAATCTGTAATAAAAAAATTCATTTCAGTTTCTCCGTTCCAAAAAATGCGTTTTCCTTTTCTATACTTTTCATTTAAAATTATAGAAATAGTACTGTTATTATGTGTTATGTAGATATCTGCATCAGTAGTGTCAGACCATTTCGAATCTACCACTCTGTGTAGTACATCGTCAATACTTGTCAATGATTTAATTTCTATAATTTCTAAATTGCCGGATTCTAAATCTACGTGGCAATTAAAAATAGAAGTTGTTCCGTCATTTATTGATTCTGCAGTCTCTTGATCAATTTCTATCTTATTTTTTATTGTATCTGCAGATGATCCTGGATATATTCCAAGAACTTTTCCGTTGTCGGGATCATATTTTGCCCAGTATTGTATTTTGGTAGCGTTGGCGATTTTGATCCATTCGTCAAAATCCATTAATTCTTCCATGCTATTTCCTCTAATATACTAATAACCTCGTCAGTTATTAGTTCTTTATTAACATAATGAATAATGTCTGTCTGTTGATAATTTCCTAATTTTATGTGTCCGTCGACGTTGAGATAGAATCCTATGTGATCAGTCCACTCATTGGCGGGCCATGGCCAATTTTGCACCATTGGTTTCATATGAACTACTTTGGGGAATTCTAAATTATAACTAATTTCATTTTCAATGCCTAACAGTTTAGCACTGAGAGCGAATGCTTCGTCGGTGCCAACAACTTTTGGTTTTCTGTTCGACAGGTAAAGATTAGAAAACTCTGTAGGATTTTTTATGATCCACCTACCTAAAGAAAAAAACTCTTCAACTAATTTTGAATCTTGTTTAAAAAAAGTGTAAAAACTATATAAATTTGGTAACGAATTATCTGTAAACGCTCTTCTATAAAAATCGTTAGTAATTAGTTCTCCTCGATATGTATATGCGTTAGGAGCAATGTATAGCTCAGAATTTTCTATAAAATAATCTATCCAATGACTGTAATCTCTAGTGAACAACATATCCGCATCTAGACAAACTGTATATTCAAAGGGAGATAATTTGTTCATCCACGATCTTCCGTCCCAAAACGTTTCTTTATTCCATTCAATTACATGATCAAAAACCCATGGGCTTTTTAAATCTTTAATTTTTTTTGTGTCGTCAATTATTAATGCAACATGGCCATATCCATCTCTTTGAGTATTTTTAATGCTGAGAGCCAATGCATACGCTAATTTTAAATAGTCTATATTGTTGTTTGAAGATACTATTATTAGATAACCAAAGTTCATAGTAACTCCAAAAGTTTTTTGCTGTTTCTAATAATGCTTTGTTTATTCATAATATGAATATCTCTATTCTTTGAAGCTGCTGCTATATATTTTTCTTGATTTAATAAATCGTTAATTAAAAAAGTTAATTTATCATTACTTACGTCGCACAAAATATCTTTATCTATTACAGTATTAATTGGCGGCAAACATATGTTATCTGTTTCTCTGTAACCATTTAGAATGTGTTTAGCTACTGAAAATGCAATATCGTTTCTAAACTGCAAGGGATTGAATCTATAAAGATCTGAGTAGTATTTGTAATTGATTTTTATGTGGTCAACCAAATCAAAAAATAATTTTGTTTCTGAATTTTTTGTAAACATTACTGTAGTGGCCCAATACATATGGATACCAGTTTCTGAAACATTTTTGTCTAATTCACCTACCCTGTCTCCTTTTATATCGTTCATGGAATGTGAAATTAATAAAGATTCATCAACATCCCAATACTGACCTAAATTGTCAGAAAATATTAAAAAATCGCTGTCTAGCAACAGTGTTCGATCATAAGGAGTTAATTCCCAAACAGAATGTCTATTTGAATTAATAAACGGTACTGTTGACGATTCCATGCCGTCACTTAATTTTCTTGTATTATTTGTCACTGGTCTGTCTACAATAATTATGTTTTCAAATATTTCTTTGGCTTTTGGTAAAGAGCCAAACTCATGCATCCAATCAACCGTTGATTTGTCTGTTACTAAAGATATTGGAACTTTTAAATTTTTTTTAGCAAGCCCGCCGGATATTAAAGCCAACAGACTGTAATCAATTTGTCTGTTATTGTGTGCAAATATTAGACATCCTTTTTTCATAGATCTAACAATTTTTCAACGGAGCGAGATTTTTTTAAAGTTTCATGTTGTTCATAATATTCGTAAACAGCAGTAAAATATCTATCTAATATTTCTTCTTTAAACTCATTCATATTTTTAATCAAAATTGGAGTATCGTTTGAGTCTAGCAAAGGAACTTCTTCAATTCTTTCGCTATCAATTAGCAGCTGAACAAAATTGATTAGAGAGCGATCTATCTTGAATATTCCGCCATTATGACCGTAGGTCATCTTTGCATCAATTTTTTCTTTGAGCTGCTTACGCTGGATTGTGAGTGTTTGCCTGTAGTTTGAAAAATCTAAGGCTGCTTTTAAACGACCGTCCATGTTACCTCCTATAAAACACGCACATTATTTATGTACTGTGTTTCGAGAGGTAAAATTATGAGCCGCTGATTGCGCTGACTACTGAAGAGCTTGGTGCGATAATAGTAAAGGTACCGCTGGGCTGTAGAAATCCAGCAGGGCGAACTTGATCAACTGTAAGCGTAAGAGTACCGTCTACTAGGTCGCCTGGGGGCGGATTTGGATTTGGACCGGGATCAAAGTAATTGTCTAACCAACTCACTCGGAAAGTGATAACATTGGCAGTTCCTGTAGTATTGCTACTGACGTTGCATAACGCTTCTAGTCTCCACTGATTGGCAGCATAGGCCGAACTACCGCTTGCAGTATAAAATGTTTGATAAGAGTTCGTAAGTGAAAAGAAATTTATGCCTGCTGGGCCGCCGACAAATGTCTGTGTACCTGCGCTGCTGAGCAGATTGCTCCAAGATGTGTTTTGTGCTTCGGCTGATCCGCCTGTTCTTGAGCTGGCGAATCGAATTTTTCCACCGGCATTAAAAAAGAATCTAGCCTCCTCAGCTGTAGAAAATGTAACAGTAACAGTGGCAGTTAAAGAATTTACCCAGGAAGATGTGAATGTTTTGTTGTCAATGGCCTCTGTGACAAATTGTCCTGTACCTAGATCAAATCTATTTGTAGTTGCTTGATCAGCAAAGGTGTCATATTGAAAATTAGGTTGGCTGGCACCATATCTTACTACGTCGCCTACAGCCACTGTGGTCAATACTGCGCCCGATCCTGTTTGATGTAATAACGCATTATAGATGTCATATCTCAAGGCATCCCATTGAGTCTTTGTTACTGAATTCCCAGCTGCTACCAAAGAACTAAATACGGTTTGGCCGTAACCAAAATTACCAGCTCCTGTGGACATTACATTGAATATTTTTGTTCTGATTGTGTTATAATCAGTTGCAGTAATAAAATCACCGATTGCCATAAATTTTCCTTATAATACCAATGCTTCTATAACACCTGAACCAGACTGGTGGTCTTGAAGAGCTATAGCAAAATAATCTGTATCAGATTTGTCTGCAGCCGATGCTGCGCCAAACATATTTTGAGCAGGGACCAACTTGTCCCCTTTCTTAACTGTACCTTGTACTTTTACAGGCACACGACCTTTTAGTGCAACCAATGTGCCACCATCTAATTGCGAATTCATTATGAAACCTGGCTTACCTGACACAATACCGATAGCTCTATTACCATATGTGGCTGCTGTAATTTCTTTTACACCACCAATACATACTACTGTGCCCACTTCATATTCTTTATCTGCTAGATATTTTTCAGCAAGATCTGCATATTGCGCTGCGGTTGCTGTACCGTCAAAGGTATTGGCCAATAGATTTCCTGAACCGTCTCTAGCTGCAATTGTGTTAGCTGTTTTTGTGGTTTTAGCAGATCTGTAATTAGGGTCTGTGTCTACTGCTGCGTCATTTATTCTAGTTCTATCTGATTTATCTACGACTCCGATAAATCTAGTAGCAGTGATGTTACCACTGCTATCTCGCAGAGCCACAGAAGTTGCTACTGCACCAAGTTCTCCAACTAGACTGTTCAAAGACAAAGCGTTAGTGGCTGTACCTGTAACTGAACCTATCACATTGCCTGTGAGTGTTCCCGAGAAATTGCCTGAAAATATTTTTGTAACCGCGGTATAGGCCACAGAATTGTCGTCAGCAAGTATATTACCTTTGTGTACGCCTGTGGTATTTCCGGTTACATTACCAGTTAATGCCCCTGTGAATGTGGTTGAATGCACGTTAGCCCACTTAGAAACAGCAGAACCAAGAGTAAAGAAATTGTCTGTGCCTGGAATCATGCCATTTGCAGTTACAATACCAACATTACGAAGATCACTGTCCGATACTCGTATTCTCAAGGTTATAGTATTGCCTAATCTGTTTTCAATAATGGGTTCATCACCGTTTTCAACACGGATTCTTAAATCATTTTGATCACCTACTGTAAGGCCAGCATCGGCGAAAGCAATTGCATTAGTAAAGGATACCTCACCTATTCTAATATATTCGCTGGCAGCATAACCGCCTAATCTCAATGCATTGCTTGCTGATCCCCAAAAATAGTGATCTGTAGTTGTTACTCCGGTAGTGCCGTTGGTGTTGACTAGATTGACACCTTTCTTGATCACTGAGAATCCTGTTATAGGATTTAAAACGCTATTTAGGGTGAATGCATCTTTGCTGACGATTGATATTACATCACCGCCAGATTGAAATTTTACTATGGTATGATTGTTGTTAAGGGTGTCTTTGACTACCTGCGCCTGTACTGCCGATGCGCCTAGATCAGGCAGGGTTTCAGGGCCAATTAATACAAATTCAGTGCCAGTATAGGCATACAGTTGTTCGGCTCCGGTATCAAACCAAAAATCACCGGCCTGCAATCCGCTGGGAGGGGTAGGACCTATCTCTGCGCCGCTGGCTGTTCTAAACTTTGTGCCGTCGTAGAACCGAAGTTTTTTTAGGCCGCTGTCATACCAAATTTGACCAGTTATTCTTTTTGGAGGGGCCGATGTATTGGCAAAGTTTTCCAGCAAATGTAAGAAATTCTCGTTCTGTACTTCGCCGTAGCCAGCGTAATTTTTACCTACAAAACGCAAATCAGTGGTGGTATCAATGGTACCGTCGTCGACAGAGACTAAGAACGTTCCATTAAATTTGTCTACTTGATATGCCATTGATCAACTCCGTTGTAACTATTATTTATCGTAAATACACCCATTTAAACTCTGCCTACTGCTACTTCTATAACACCATTTACACCATCAAAATCTGCTAGTGCTTTGCCTATAATTGTACCTATTTGAGGACTGATTGCTTTTCTAGCATATCCGTCACCTGCACTCATCAGCATATCGCCTTTGGATATTTTTCCTCTAACTTTGCAAGGTGCTCTACCCTGTAATGCAAGGGCAACTACATATGTACCTACACATTCGCTGTTCATTAGATATGCAGGCGCTGTTGATACAATACCAGCCAATCTATTTGATCCGTCTTCTGCTAGAGTTACTTCAAATTCACCGCCGAATTCAAGTACTGTACCAGGCTCATATTCTTGATCTGCTACGTATTTTTCAGCAAGATCTGCGTATTGTGCAGCAGTGGCTGTGCCTACAAAAAAGTTGGCATGCACGTTGTTCCATTTTGCAGTGGATATTCCTAGATCAGTAGTAGCAGTATTCACTGGGATCATAGCTGGAGCATTGAGCCCTCCTAACGCTAACGCCGTGGCTGCATTTACCATAGAGATTGCAGCCGTACTTGACGGTTGTGTTGGATCAAGAATTGTGAAACGTATTCCAGAATTACGTGAATGTAATGTTGGTATTGTAGATGCGTCTAAGTATATTCTCAAAGGCGCCACACTGGTGCTAGGTCCTCCGAGTGTGATACCGGTTGCGCCAGCTACGTCTAGAGAAGATAGTGTTCCCACATTAGTAAGATGAGAATCTACTATGTTGACTGCCAATTGTGTGCCCGTCAATGTGTTACCGTCTGCAGGTACTGTGATATTTGCACTGCCATCAAACAGTACCGTGTTGATTGTTCTTGCTGTTTGTAATTTTGTGGCTGTAAATGCGTTGCCAGATAGCGTGGCTCCTATGAATTCGTTGGCTGATACTATGTTGAAAGTACTGGTTCCGCTAGCAGTGGTTACATTTCCAGAGACATTACCGAGCAAATTAGCAGTGATTGTGCCTGCGGAAAAATCTCCGGCACTGTCTCTAGCCACAATTTTGCCTATAACATTATTGGGACTGGCATCTACACTCCAAGTAGTGGCTGTTGAGCCATTAAAGTTTGCACCAGTTAGATAGGTGCCTCTTGTTAATGTATTAGTTGTGTTTGATGTAATTGCGATGTCTGTTTGACCATCGAAATACACACCATTTATAGTTCTACCAGGATTCAATTTACTAGCAGATTCTGCATTTCCCACCAGTGACCCAATGACTGGCCTGGCGGTTGAAATATTGGTTCCTGCCTGTAAGATTGAAAATCCAGGTATTGCGTTGGCATCATCTATAGTAAACGCATCATCAACACACACTGCCAACACTGTGCCATCTACTACTACCTTGAGGGCCGCATGTTCAGTGCCATTACTATCCCTAATTTTTTCAGCTAGAACTTTAGTCATACCAAAGCCTTCAATGGCTTCGGGTCCTATTAATTTCCATAATCCAGAATCATATACAAACAGTTGATCTGTGATATCTTTGTACCAAATGCCGCCGTCGAATCCTTCTGGCTCAGTGTCACTGATAACAGCAGATCCTACAGGAGTCCAGGCTGTACCATTATAAACATTCAGTGCGCCAATATCGGTGTTATACCATGTTTGTCCTGTGATTGGTCTAGACGGTGGATTGTCATTGGCAAAATTTTCAAGCAGAAACAAAAAATTCTCATTTTGTGTTTCACCATAGCCAGTATAGTTTCTGCCAAGCAATCCTAGACTGGTTGAGGTATCTAGTGTGCCATCTTCTAGCACTACTAATTGCTGACCGCTAAATCTGTTTATGATATATGCCATTTATCGCTCCGTTACATATTTAACCATTAAGATACAAATACCCATGCGCCAGAAATAATCTGGAATGTTTTGACTATCCTTGAAACAATCAGCCCAGGCGCTGCCACTGTGGCGGTAGTGAAACTAATGTTATTCAATCCAAACGCTGTACCTGTTGGAGTCACAAATTCTGTTGAAGAGGTTGACAGCAATGGATTGATGTCAAGATTAGTGGTGCTGTTGATCAACAGTGAACACAACACTCTAGCAATGGTACCGTTGTTGTACTCTGCTACCGGTGCAATCTGCTCTAATAATGTAGCAATACCTGCATTAGAAATACCGTCAGATATATCCAGGCTGAGTACAATACTTCTAGCTTTGATGGTATTATCAACATAATTTTTTGTGGCAGCATCTTGTGCAGAAGTTGGGTCTGCTACTGATTTGATTTTTTTGCTGCCTAAATTAAGACCGCCTGTGCCGTTGATAAGCAACGATAAATCGGTGTTTGATGTTGTTACCTGTATAGCGGCATCATTGAGATATAGGCTATCTACAGATAGTTGTGTTTGCACACCGAAGCTGGTTACACCCGGAATACTAGTTATACCTGGACCAAGTGATGTACCCGACAACACAGTTACTCCGTCAATTTTAAATTCTTTACCTGTGGCTAGATTTATGTGTTCTGAACTGGTCCACGCAGCACTGGCTAATGCAGGAATAGCATCATTGTAGCCTTCAGCAGTTGCAGTCCCGCTAGTGGCCTGTGCTGCTTGACCTACATCGTGCCATAAAAATACATGGCTGGCGGCTCCTTGTAGTACTACACCTCCGCCAGCTGCATTTGTATCTGTGGGTACAATACCAGTTTGTTTGGCCAACACTATGTTCTTATCTTCAATGGTTACTGTGCTGGTATTCACTGTGACCACGTTTCCGTTCACAGTAAGGTCTCCCTGCACTGTGAGACTTCCACCTATTTGTACTTCACTGGTAGGAAATCCATCATATAAATCAATTCGACGAGCATCAGCTTCTATATTGATTGCTGCTTCTGCGATAACATCTCGTCTAACGTTGAAAGTCATCTGTTTGTTTGAAGCGATGTTAGCAATTATTAAATTACCATCTTGAACTTGAAACTGTCCTTGGTTTGCATCTCCAATAATCAACCCTAAGTTTGATGAAATAATAATCTGGCCGTTAACAATATTACTTGTATCGTTTCTAACATATAGGCTCGCAGTCTGACCTCCAAGTTTTTCACTGTTTGTCACAGTAACATTAAACTTTAAACCAGCCAATGTTCCTGCGCTGAATCCAGGTATGATACTACCACTAAATCCGTCGATAGGCAATTTGGGAGTGAATGCATCTTTGGAAAAAATACCTAGCAATATGCCGTTGGTATAGAGGTATACCACTACTCGATTTTGATTTAATGAGTCTAAAATATTCACTACCTTTAGTCCACTAATACCTTGAAGCACAGAATAATCTGGTCCTAATAATATAGTGTTTGAACCGTCAAAGAAATACAACTGTTTTGCCAAATCATTGAACCATAGATCTCCTACACCTAGATTCAAAGGTTGTTGACTGGATATTGTGGCAGAGCTCACTGGCACAAAACCTGTTCCACTGTAGACTTTTAATTTTAATTCGCTTACATCAAACCAAATTTGTCCTCTGATAGGACTTGTAGGTTGGCTAGAGCTGGAAAAATTTTCCAGCAGTTTGACAAAATTTTCATTAATTGATTCACCAAAGCCGCTGTAGTTTTTTCCTATGAGTGTAAGATCTGTTGATAACTCATCTATCTGACCGTCTGCCACTGTGGCTAAAATTGTTCCGTCAGTTTTGTTAATTGTATATGCCATTTGTTTTTACCTTAGAATGCTGGCGGACCAGAATGAATAATATAATTCAATGTCAAAAACGGATTTATAACTGAAAATTCTTGCCCCAGTGTGCCGGATGTTTTAATACCACCCGAGCTGGGGATATATTGACTTTGTCCCACAGTAGTTGGGCCTTTTTCTGAGAAAGATCCCACATCACTAGGAATAGCACTATCTACTCTAGTCGCAAAATATTGCTGTCCAGTTGATCCTTTCATGTTGTGTTCATGATCTGGTAGATTCAACACAGTAAGCGTGTTGGCACTTTGTCCACCGTTGTCACCAAGATTGTCGGGAGCGGTACCAGATACTCTATCTACATTTCCACCTCCTGCATCAATAAAGCCACCTGTGCTATTAGGCACAGTAAAGGCATTATCCATGTTGTCTTTTCCGAGCGGGAATCTACCTCTAAGATCCGGTACCCTAAACGTATTGATACCGTTAAGAGCTGTTACTCCATTGTAGGTTACGCCAATAACATCATATAGGTCGGAATATTTTGTCTGTTCAAGTTCGCTGCCGTCGCACAATACATATCCATATGGAGCTTCTGCTCCGGCATAAGGCAATATGGCGCCAATCGGCACAGCTAAATCAGCAACAAAAGTGTTTCGTGTTTCTTTGATCAGACCAAGACTGGGTCGAAAAACTAATACGGTATCTAGCGGAGTCGATATTAAAGGAAAAGGTTCATCCTTGCTACTAATCAATGCCGAAGTCAAGGTGGTGGTAAATGTTTTGGTATTTCCTCCCACCTGGCCATCAAATATAAAAGACGGAGCTGTTACATCTCCTTCCATTTTAAATGTTGATGTAAATTTTAAGTTTGTTGCTGTAGATGCATTGCCAACAATGTTTCCGGTCAGTACTCCTTCGATGGTTTCAGCAATTAAATTTTTAGTTCTGACATTTTTCCAACGTTTCAACACTGTACCACTGTCATAAAAATCAGTAGCAGCCGGCTGCGTATTATCAAATTCGCTGACTCCGATAACTTTAAGACCGTCACCTACCAGCAAGTTTTTTGTAATTGCAGCACCGCCAGCTGTTCTAAATGTACCGTTGTTGAAATTAGAACTTGCTGTAGTGCCTGTAAGTATTAACGATCCATTAGTTTTAATGTTGCCATCAACATGTAAGGCTTCATCTGGCGATAACACATTGATGCCCACTGTGTTACCAATTACTCGTAGTACTGTAGATGGAATACCATCATTGTTTATCTGTAAATCAATACTGCCACCTGGAGTTGAATCATAAATTCTAGAGGCCACATCAGATGTGGTAAGACTGAATGTGCCGTTGACTCCAATAGTGATGCCTTGATTATTTCTAACATTGATGCCAAATTCAGTAGTATTGACGATATCAGAACGCAGGAATTTAGCTGCGGGAATTTCAACATCTGAAACAATCAACGATTCGGCAGACGTCGCAGCTCCATATATTTTGGTATCAAATCCACCAAGACCAATATTATTTTCTGTGATGTTTAGACCGGACTTAATGGTAATAAATCCTGAAAGAGATAATTTCGGAGTAAAACTATCCTTGCTGAATATAATTACCGGGATATCTTCGATGTAAAATATCAGTACCACTCTAGATACGTTATCAGAATCTGTAATAGATTCCACTATGGGGCCGCTTCGTAATCCTGTTGAAAAGTTAGGTCCTACTAGAATCCAGCGTGTGCCACTGTAAACATACAGTTGTTGATTAGTTGTGTCTACCCATAGTTCTCCAACTTTTGACTGTTCGGTAGAAGGTTCAACTCCACCTTTTTGAATGTTGCTGGCTGCTTTCCAGGCGGTACTGTCCCATAACTGAAGAACACCGTCAGTGGTATTATACCACAACTGACCCTCAACAGGGTTCACCGGCTGTGTTTCTTTGGCAAAATTTTCTAACAGTGCTAGGAAATTTTCAGCTATTGTCTGACCGTAGCCTGTGACATTTCTACCAGGAAATGTCAAACTGGTATCTGTGCTGGAAGTATTATCGTATACCGTGATTGGTAACTTGTTGTCTTTGTCTGTAAAATTAACAATATATGGCATTTTTAGACCTCAGTGAAACTGGTTAAACTTTGAATACGTATCGTGTAGTCAATTTGTAACAGTCTATTCAATGACTTTTGCACAGGATGGAATATCACATGTGTCAACAACTTTCCGGTTCCTGATGGGTTAAAGGATATCAATCCCAATTCATCAAACACAAAATTACCACTCATATCCACACTGTTGTCAAAGGCTTCCTGGCCATCTGGCTCACCATAGTCTAATATGCAACTGATGATGATATCACTATAGGTGGCTCCGCTAATGTGACGGATCTGCATTTTATTTCTTATGGGGTCAACGTTTTCTATAGCGTTTTGATCTATGACTTTTTGGAATGTTTGATTATATAGGCTGGTGTTTATGCCCACTGTATTGGGTGTTAAATAGGTAATAAGACCTGTGGGATCAACATTGGTACCGCCGTTGCCAAACACCATTTGATATAGCGTGCCTTGACCTTGATTGCTAAGGCTGTTAACCATGGCTACACTCATGTTTTCATAATGAATTGCATTTCTTTTGTCGATTAAAACTTCGCCGGTAGTTGGATCAAATATCTTTATGTGACCTTCAAAATGAAATCCGCCGGTTTCATTGGGCAGTTTTTCAGGTTTTTCGCTGTTGTTTGGCATGATGTTTTCGTGTTGGTTATTCATAGTAGTATTTATTCGGGCAATTCAGAGGTCTTGGCAGCAATGAATTCTGCAATAGGAGTGTGATTAGACAACAGTGTCACACCCTTGCTGGCAGAAAACTCACTTCTCTCATACCATATTCTTCCCAATTTCCTTATAATTGTAATTTTAGCCCCCGCAGCCACAGGTTCAGTCAGCCTGATGTAGGGAGTAGTTCCACTCACTGAAAATTCAGCTTCTACAATCTCGTCTGCCGATGGACTGCTGGCTCCATTAGATTCCACATATACATCTAAAGGATTTTTACGCAATCGTCTGCCCGACACAAACACTTCCACTTGATCGCAGGCACCGTAGCTAGAAGGAATAGAATTTCTGTACCAGCTAGTTCGAACTGCTTGAGTTGGTGTAAAATCTAGAGGACCAATCAGTAATGTACTACCGTCACTAATAAAATTAAATTTTTCTTGATTCTCTGTATAGGGCAGAGTATCATTGGCACCTGCATTTATAACATAACTGCCTGCGGCATGGATTTCTGCAATTCCTGTGCCAAAACAGCCACGACGTATCTGTGACAAAATATTGCCATTCTTTTCAAAATAGTCAATACGCTCATTGTTAATGATAACCACTCCGGGAATTCGTCTACTCGGTATAGGATTAGATAATTCACTGCTGTTAGTGACTTCAATTTCAGTGTCATAGTAGTTTAGTGCTTTGGCCAGTCTAATAGTTTTTGATATTGAATGCCGTTTGTAATGATAGTTGTTGAGCATGTCTTTGAAAATTTCAAATGCACGATTTGGTTTGTATATGATATTGCCAAACTGCACTATTTTTATAAGATCATTCACTGTTGAATCTTCTGTGAGATATATCACTGATCTTGGAGCATCTAATCTGTAGTCTGCATCTTTGGTCAATCGTTGACCATTTTTATACACCCAAATAAAATTCTCATCTATAGGTTGTCTTGGCAGTTGAAACTGTATACGACCTCCGGTATATTCGTCGGTAATCATATTCAGTGTTGGATATTCACTGAAACAGATTATCTGTATATCATCATTGAGAGACAGATCCACAGTGGCAGGAATCACAAGATTATTTCCAACTATAGAATATTCAGCTCTTACATTAGTTTCTATTCTTATAACATCACCTAGTGTGAGATTTTCTGCGGGAATGTTGATTAAATTTTCGTTTCCGTTATAGGTAAAATTAATCACAAACTGTTGTAACACTTCGTTGATATAGACCTTTATACCACCCGACGTAATAGTTCCAATAGACTCTGCAGGATCTACTCCCAAGGTGATATTATTGTTTGTACCGTCATATACAAGATAAGTGGTATCGATTCCCTGTAAGAAAGTTCCATTGACATTGACTAGCACCGAAGATATTTCAGACGATCTTTGTAGATTAACAAATTGATCTACAGGAATACTGCGAGTGCTGCCGTCAAACGGCACAGTCTGTTGATTTATTCTAACAAAACTGAGATTATTAGAATTAGAATATTCACTGGATTCAAAACATATTATTTTTATCACTTGCCTAAATCCTGGTGCTACTCCAAATTGAACCATGGTTTTGTTTTCAACGCTGATAAAATCAGAGCTGTTTACAAATCCGGTATCTATTTCTTCACCATCTAGTGTGACCAACACTGCTGAAGTCTGTGCATACTGAGCATTGGTTAAAAACAAGTTTGTTGTGCCGTCGGCTACAAATTCTTGGTAGTCGATTATTCCAATACCGCCTATGCCTATAGATACAATTTCTATTATATCGCTGATTGCAGGGGCAAGATTAAATTCAATTTCATTTTCCACAAAATCAATACTGAAATTAATAGTGCTATCTCCAATGTATTCCTGTTTGATTTTATTCACATATACTGTGACTGCTTTAGATTCTACTATGGTAAGTCCAATCTTGAATCTACGAGTAGATCCATCCCCTATGTATCCACGATGTTGTAAAGGAGCAGCTCCTGGATCAGTTTTGTTGAAAACTTTTATACTTACACTGTCTAGAATTTGTCCTGGAACATTTTCCTCAGGTGCTGGTACTTGATCCGGACTGACAAATTTTTCACCGTCTATGACTATTTCTTCTGGAGTCATTCCAGATGCTGAAACATAGGCGCCGCCTATATTGGCTAATGTACCGCCACTGATCCTAGTGTCTAGAAGATTTACATCACTGATTGTTACAGATCCGTCACTATCTAATTTTCTGAAGATTAGTGTATCACCAGGCTGAGTACTTAGGTATCTGTGTATTTCTATAATTTTTGTAGAACCATCTCCGATAAATGTTGGCATTTCTGCATTAGCATTTGTGCGCACACTGGAATCTAAACTGGGATCGTACAACGGGTCGTCGATTCTGATAGGTCGATTAGTTCCTGATCGTTGAATATAGATTGATATTGGCTGATTGTTTTCTGGAGTGTAAGGCAAGGACACAAATGTGGTACTGCCGTCTGCAACATAATAAAAATCATTGCTGGATTCTACACTGTCCCAACTGTCTGTAAACCAAGGAAGAGCATCCCAGCCTCCGGTAACTTCAAAGGTTGTGCCCTGCACTTGCACACCTCCAAAATCTATACCGGTCATTAGCTGGTCTAATTCTTGTCCTTTCATACCACTTGTTGGAGCGTAATATTTGTTAATTCTATCCACACTGTCTAATAATAGATCATTCTTTTCATAGGTAACAACAATTACATCTCCAGCCAAGGGTGATATATAGAATTTTATTTTTCCTTTTAACAACCCATAGGTGTCTGTACTGGATGTATAGAGATCTATTTCATATTCTGTATTCAACACTGTTTGATTGTTTTTTATCACTGAAATCTTGGTTTTATCTCTAGTAGGTGCATAGATTAAATCAAAGATTGCACTTGATCCGGTGGCTGTAAACGACTGAGTATTTGACAACTGACTATAAGTTCCTATTTTGTTGGTTCTGTCAAATCTCATAGTGATATCAAAAGATCTTACCTTGCTGCTGCCCAGCACTGCTGCTGCTTTTGCAATGTTCACTGATGCTCCATTACCGCCAACTAGACTGATTACAGGAATACCCGTATACCCAGATCCTTGAGTGATGACCTGTATGCCTGATACTCTGCCGTTGGAAACAAATGCCTGTGCTGTGGCACCTGATCCATTGCCTTGAATTAATACCGTAGGAGGTGATGTGTAGTCACTACCACCATAGGATACAGAAATAGCAGTGATTGAGTAGCCGTTATTTTCTTGCCAAGACTTCCAAGGGTATTCATCAAGTCTATTGTAGTATTGATTTACAGGCAGTATCTTTCCATCTCTAACTGAATAAGCTGGTGGCAGATCAAAGTCAGAAGTTGCAGCACCATTGATATCAAGATTGGTGTATCTGCTGGTATATTCTCTAATGCTGGTTCTATAGGGTTTTACTTCTTCTATATATTGTTGAAAACTTTGTAGATTGTCATTTTTGTAATTTTTAGGTTGATCTAATGCACCAACGTTATGTGTGGCGTTTAAGAAACTGGTCTTGAATGCCCAGTCAATGTAGGTCTGTTCTGAGAAAGCATACTTGATAGATGAGAAGAACAACTTGTTCCATTCCACTGTGAGATCATCAACAAAAATATTTTCTTTGGCGGCCTTAAGGATAAATCTCAGTTCTTTGGTTGGTTGAAGATCGTACAAGGCAGCATCATAGGATCCCACATTGTCATAACCCAAGCTGTTGACCAGTCTATTGTACAATATATCTTTGATTCTTATTGTGCCACGCTGTTTACCCACAAGATTGTAGTTGTCCAACAGGGTTCCTTGATCCTCTTCAGTTCTCGCCAATACTGCCCATCCGCCATTAGAATATTCTTTTATTCTAATTAGATCTCCCACTTGGGTTTCTATAGAAGGTTCTTGATAGATATTGTCAATTTCTTTAATTATTCTTGAGCTCGGAGAATATCCTTGATCCCACCAATCTATAAGTTCCCAATAGACAGTGGTATCATAGCCTTGAGATTTGCTACGGTAAAAAATTCTGCGTTGTTGGTCCCATCCATAGATACTCCAAAATCCATTGGCTGTGCTGTCACTGACTAATAACACCGAAAATGGTCTGATTTTCACTATGGCTGTGGAGTATTTTTTTCCTTTTGATGTAAGTGTTATGGAGTTGACCTTGCCCTGATTGTTAAGTGTAATCACTGCTGTGGCTCCAAATCCATCTCCTTGGATTTCTACATATGGCACAGTTCTATATCCAAATCCTGGATCTACAATATCAATGGTATCAATTTCACCATTGATAATATTTGCAAAAAACTCTGCTTGGCGAATTTTTACAGTACCCACTTGTTCGAGATCAATATTAGAATCAACGATAACATCGTACTGATTTAATAGCTGTCCGGGAATAGGATCTAATTTATTGAGATTTTCAAAGTTAATAGTATCTGCAAACGGTCTAGTCAATAAGATATCATTGATATTGTCTATGGCAATTTTCAATGCTTTGTCTCTATTCACAAACATGCTTTGACGGGGTCTTACACCGAGTCCATATTTTTTCTTTGCGGGAAGTTTTGGATCTGGAACTGCGTTACCAGCACGATCTTCACCCACAAGACTATCTAACCATTTTTCTTCAAGTGTAGCCGTAGGCAAGCTGTCAGCAACACCGTTGGTCAACAATTGATATTCTCTGTGAACTGCGTTCAACTGCTTGCGATTTTTGATGTATTCAAAATTAATTAACGCAGTATCAGTGTTGATCACAGTGGGCAAATTATAAGCTAAGAATTTGTCCTCACCGATCACTGCCATAAATGCAGCACCTGTGCCTATGGGGTTAGCAATGGCCGACTGTATGGCGCTGGCGGAAATTTTTCGCTGAGCCAATGACGGCAAGGTAGTTTTAGATTTTACCCAATAGTAGTGTAGTGTGCTTGTGGCCAGCCCGGTATTGGGGTTAAAAAATACTTTGGTATTGTACACAGTATCATCTATGAATTTTGGCTGACCAGATATGCCCTCTGCAAGACCTTCTACGGTATCTGCCAAGATGCTCCATTCTGATGGTAGTAACGGACTTGCTACCCATTCATAGATATCTATAGAAGACCCGACTACCTGCGAATTCCAATTGCCAATTCTGTAGGCAAAATCATCTTGTTCATAATTCAAATATTTTACCGTGCTAAGGTCCCACCATATCTGTCCCACAGGTTTTTCGAACCATGCCTGAGTTTCATCTATAACCTGTTCTTCAGTGGCTGTGATATAGATTGCAGGATCATACACAGTTTTAAAGCTAATTTCTTGTTCGGCTATTCCTAGTATTTTTAGTTTATATCCATCTACAATATCCAGATCAGTGATTTTTATGTTGTTAACATTGTCAAATAATTCAATGTTTTGCAGTAGATCAACATCTATAAGTTTGTTTTGTTGACCGATAGTTTTAAAACTATCTGTATCAGTAGATGTCTTAAACAGTCTTACTCGTCCTGCTGGAGCGCCGTCAACTTGATAAGTAGGTGAACCCACCACAATGATTGAGCTGGTGGTGTCGATAGAGTATCCAAACGATTCACCTGACTGAAACTCTGCTTCTAGTTTTTCTACCAAGAAATAACCAGTGTCTTTTCGTTGATAGACATAGACCTGTCCTGGGAAACCCCTAGGATCGGAAAATGTAGTTCTACGTTTGTCAAAGGTTGTAAAATTAAATTGCGTGGTAATAGAGTATCCTGCATTCTTGGCAGCCACTACGATCTTTTCTGTAGATGGACTTATAGATATGCTGGAACCAAAATATTCATTGGTGAAATATTCAAAACTCTGTAATTTTTGTTTCAATCTAAATTGACGCACAGAAGAATCGCTGTCAAATTTAAACACATAGGCAGCACCTTGATTCTGTTTGGTAATATCTGCCAACGGACTACTGGCCACAATGGTAGTAGCGGCGGCATCTATGTCTATGGCAAATCCAAATTGATCTCCGGACGCTATAATTCCACCGTTTCCGGTGTCATTGATATCTGACAGTGAATCTGCAGTTATGGTCTGTAGCAGGGAATATCTGTTATTGGCATCTCTTTCATATATAAAAATCTTGCCGGTGGAAGGTGACGCACTGTCGCCTATATTTGACCAAGGCAATCCGTTATCTGGATAATCTGCTAGACTGGTTATAGATGATGTAGTTGCATCTATCAACCTGTGATATCCGCCCTGCCATTTGACCACATCGCCTTCTGTGTATTCCTGGTACAGATTCCAATTGCCTTTGTAGTTAGAAAAATACTGTCCGTCTGAATTAGGGGCGCCTATAACTAACACTGAGCCATCTCGACTCATGGTCAAACTTATACCAAATTGGTCTCCGTCCTTGACTAGTTCTGCCAACTGGCTTGTACTCAATAGGCCTTCTGCAAGTGTTGATCCGTCATCATCCATGGCCACATTTGTTGGCAATGAGCATTGCGTGGACACAGGATCTAATTTTCTCCAATTAGTCAGCACCGTGGGTAATATTGCGCCACCTTGATTGTCAATCACCGATTCATACAAATCTCCCTGATACCATACTATCGATCCGGCCGGATAGAATATTAGAGACGATGTCTGATATAATCCTAGGTATTTGGTGTTTTCTAAATGCTGCCATTCTGTACCGTTGTAGAAATATAGATATACGCGGCCTCGACCTGTATTGGCTCCTAGTGCCGGGTCGCACAGCGAGCCCACTGCCGACACTGCCATGTAATAGGTGTTGCCGGATACACCAATTGAGATAGCACTGCCAAATTGTTCAAATGCTGCTTGGCGGGGACTCACAAAATTATGAGCAATTTCCCATTGTCCCTGAAAATACCTATACAGAGAGATCATGCCCTGATCTGTAAATCCATTTCCTCTGGCTGCAGGATTGGCATTGATTATAGTGGCTGGTTTCCAATCTTCACTGTTGAAATTAATAGAACTGCCGTCCCCTACACTGATGTTATTCACAGCTTCCCAAAGTTTTCCCTGATATAACACAGTTTCGCCTACGAGATAACTGACAGACTGATTTAGCTCGCCTAGATAGCCACTTTTTACACCGCTGGCATTTGGTGAGCCAACTGCCAACCATCTATGATCAGGACTCACTGCTAATACCTTACCAAATGATCCTAATACTGCTGTATCAAAATCGTTGGGTGGGGGCACTATCTGTTTCAATATCAATTGTGATCCAGCAGTCTGTGTTGTATAAATCATCACGTAACCCGAGTCTGGAATGCTGGTAGCAATTTGTTTGAGACTGTCTAGATACACTACAGCGGTGCCCGTGCCAAGAGGAGCGGTAATCCCGTATTCTGTAAATTCAAAAGTTGAATATTGTTTGGTTTTTTCTACAACTTCCCATTTGTTGTCGCCGTTGTTATCCACCCAGAGTTTTGATCCAAGGCCAAGCAGTGCAGTTTTTTGATCATCTAATTCTGCATAAGTTGCAAATCTCACTGTGGTGAAAATTCCTACCACTGCGGAGGTACTATCTTCTATTTCTGGCACATCAGTAGACGATGGTGCCACAATAATGGCATTGCGTGTGACTGATGTAATCTTAAAGAATCCATTGAGATTCAATACGTATGTGACGCCTACAATATCGTCAACTGCAAAATTATGCGGTCTTTCAAATGTCAGTTCTATTTGAGTTTCGGATAATTTTTCAACTCTGCTGATTCTCAACGCCAATTCTTCGTTGTAACGCAACACTGTCCACGAAGACTTATCAAACGTGATCCAAAAGTGTGTGTTGTCAAACACTGTTCTAATATCTAGATCAAGAATGTCATCTTTGTTTTTGAAAATAAAATCCACATGTTTTTTATTAACATAACCTGCAGATCTAGTAACCCCATCATAGTCAATTAATGGGTTGAGATTTGTAGTAAAAGGAGTATCGGCTAGGGTAAAGTTAGAAGATTTTATTCTTAGATATTGATCTAAAACAATCCCCGTATCTTCACTATAGGTTATTAATATAGGTTGAGGATTGATAAGGAAAGCATCTTTTTTTATTTCAAATTCGAATTCTTTGGTTTGATCTGTGCCACCGTATTGCGCTATTTTAAATGCCCACTCTTCTGTTAGTACCACACTGTCGTCATCTGTTCGACTGATTTTATCAAACACCTTGACAATAGCATTGGCTGTACCTTTTTCTCTGATAAATCCTTGATAAATTCTAAACTGCGTAATTTCGTCTTCGGCTAAATTTTCCAGATATTCTCTAGGCTGATATCCTATGGCATGTCTTGCAAGATTTCGTTGGCTGGATCCGACACCGTCGGTGTTTACTTCATAGTAGTCTTCAAATTGATTTATTCTATAGTCAAAATTTGGAATTAACGATTTAGTTGGAGTGGAATCAAGTTTTGTCCAACCAGCATCTTGAAATTCTGCAGAGCCTAGTTGGCTATACCTGCTGGTCCAATTATACGATTTATAAGCAACAATATCACCAAGTTTATAGTCTGTGAAAGGTTGCCAAATCTGTATGTTGACATTGTCAAACAAGAATCCAGGACTGGTATAATCACCATCCCAATCTACTGTACGGAACCCACGGCTCTTGATTCGTTCCTGACGATATCCTGTAGGTTTATCATAGATAACATCATTGAAAACTGTTCGATCATCAAACACAACCACATGTTCTTTGAGAACATAGTTTAATTTTAAGAAATAAATTCCTTGATTTGTATTGATAGTTGATAAACTTATAGTTTGAAAATCTCTGTTGACATTGATATTTTGAGGTGACAGCGGGGTACCATCATCCTTTAACACCTGATAATCATAAAAACTATCTAATACGTTGTCTGCTACTCCAACTGCGAAGTTAATTTTCAACAACGATGCTGCTGGACTAAGTGTTAACAGCGATCCTTCAGACCAATTCTGCTGACTCCAGAACATGAATTCTTTAGCAGAAGTAAACCAATCTCTAGCTGCTTGATACTGTGAATCGTAAAAATCAAAAACAAATCCCACGCTTTTGAGATATTCTTGGTAGCCTAGAATAAAATCTATCACCTGTTGAATATCATTTACTACTTCGCCATAGAATAATTTTCTTATTTTAAGTTTGTTGAAATTTCTTCTTCTAAAAGCATTGATGCCACCAGTGATAGGGGCTCCTGCTAATTTCCTCCATGTTGCTGTGCCATTAGGAGTTTCTTCAAATGCGGTGCCACTGGTATGGCTGCGTATACTGCGATAAAATTGATTTAGATGTCTAATTACTACCCCATTACCATAGAATTTTTCACTTTCCCAGTCAAAGAAATTTTCGCTGACTCCCCCTACCTGGATGACAGGGTCACGCTGAGATTGTATAGCGGTATAGTAATTGAAAAAGGCATTGGAAGTATCGTAACCATTGATCTTATATCCTCTGTTAGTTTTTTCTACGATTACTCCGCTGTACACAAGATTTGCAATTGGTGCGCTAACATTAAAAATTATGTCATAATTCTCTGGAGGGATAAAAATACTGCTAGAAGTCGATTTTGGATTCTTGCTGTCTAATACATATTTTTGTTGTGCCTGGTCTACAAACCCTGCTAATCGATTGGATAATTTAACATTAATATTTGACAATTTGTCTTCTAGATTGGTAGGGGTAGTGGCTGTGCTTTTTAAATAATTTACAATATAAATTACCAATCCTGACACTGGCTGATCTACAGTGGATTCATATGCTAAATCATCCATGGTCAGAAACATCTGTGTATTTGTATTAACTGTTTGTCCAAGAATATTTGTGGTTACTGCGCTTCGATTGAAACCGTCTGCAATAAATTCCATAGGTTTCAACAATGACAATACTGACATGACAGCAAATGGCCATTCACTACTGGACCTCCATGCAAATTCTACAGGAGCTAGATCTCCAAGTTGAAAAGCTCCTTGATTATTGACCAATGAAAAATTGCCAGCAAGACCAGAATCTAAAGGACTCAACAATTGGCCATCTCCGTCTACGGGGATGTGTTGCATGATTGAAGGACGCTTATACCTGTCGTATGTGCCGGCACGATCACCTTGACGAATTATGCCATCTCTAAGATCTTCCCACAGAATTAAATTATTTGAAGTATAGGGTGCTGGACCGTATTCACTTTCCCACCATGTGGGTTTTTCAGAGAATCCCAACATTTCCCAAGGCGATTGGTGCGGTCTTGTTGTGTCATAAAACCATTGATAAACTCCTCTCCAATACCCTGGAAGATTCACTGTGCCCGTAGGATCAGTCATGTTGCTGTAGGTATAAGTGAAAGAATTTTGAGAATCGAAATAACTGTTTTTTACGTAGTCAATGCTAGTGCCTTGAATCCATTTCAAAAATTCAGCAGTTACAATACTGTCAACTTGGAGTTTGTTATACTGCGAATTTCCGTAATAACCGCCTAGCACAAGATCAATATCAAACACATTTTCTTTATATTCTTGTTTGATATTGTTGTAGATTCTGTATTCAAGTTCAAGTAAAACATCATCTCTAAAATCACCATAGGCAACAGTGATACTTCCGTCGTGTCCTTGAATTACTTCTTTTGGTTCGACATAGGTGTCGTCTAAGAATTTTTTAGGTAGATATTTTTTATATAATCCTAGCTTGGTAGGAGTTGGTGGAATAAAATTCACAGCCGTCGATACGTATTCTCTAATTTGAATTTTATCGTTTTCAGCAAGCTGTATTTTTAAATTTACAAAACCAAAAGTTGAATTAAACTCATAGTCTTTAGCATGTAAAAGCTGTTGATTGTTATAATACACATAGACTGCTCGAGAACTAAGTGTAGCAAGATCAAATTTTTCAGACAGTGCAAATGTTTTGATCCCGGTGTCTTCTACTGTGTAGTCTATTGTAGAATATGCTCCACTACCGATCATGTCCGATCCGGCAAAGGGTCTGGTAGAATTTTGTGATCTGCTGATTTCTTCTAGTATAGAATCTACAAAATCTTTTGGAGTTTGATCATAGTACAGTTCATTGGCTAGTGTGATGAAACTGTTTTTAAAATCTGTATAGGTTTTTTTGGCATACTGTATAGACTTGATGATATTGATTTCTTTATCACATAACAATGCTATCGACAGTGGGGCGGGACTAGAATGTTTTAGAAATCGTCTAGTAAGATTTTGAAATCCACTGATATCACGTAGATTATTACTGCCAGGATATCGCCCAACAAAATTATCTAGCATTTCTAGTCCGCTAGAAATATGGTCAGATGCCTGTCCGAGAGTAAATGTGTTTATTCTTTCATTTAGAGGATTTTTTTCCAGACCCATTGGTATTTCATAATATCCTAGGTCAGGCACAGTGTCTGCAAATAATTTAATTGTGATAACATCGCCAACAGCAAAATTTGTTGTGAAAGTGAAGGTGTTGATGTTTCTTGTATAGGTGTCACGTAGTTGTACACCGTTGAGATAAAATAAAATCTTTGCTATCTTGTCATCTGCAAGTGTGGTCCAATCTACTACTGATGTGACAAGTTCATTAGTAATAGAATTTACAGTAATTGTATCTATTATAGGTTGCACAAAATCAGGATCTAGTTTTAACCAACCATTGTCATACTGTTCATCTGTGTTAAATTTGTAAAATCCTGTGGCTAGATTTTTATAATACAGTTTTTTATCGATGGTGTAGTTAAAAACATCACTGTCTAGATTCCAAGCAAACTGTATATCTCCAACATTATCTATATTAAGATAACTGATAGCAAAGCCTAGCTCGTTGTCAACAACACCTATGCCTTGTTTGTAGCTGATAATCGGACTGCCCACAAACGAGCTCACGGGATATGATTCACTATCACCAAAACTTACAGCATCAGCATCAAACATATCAAATAATGGGGCTTGATTGACACTTGTTTTTGTCTGGCTCTTGATCCAGTTGGTGCCGTTGAAGTGATACATGAATCCACGATTTGCAAGGCCCAGTCTAATTAACACACACTCTCCCACTGTGGGATCTAATTCTGAACTTCTTATCAGACTGATTTGTCTTGAGTTGACATGCCTAATAAATTTCACTGTGTATATTTGATTATTTGCCAACTTGTCAGTGTCGTTGGTTATCAAAATTCTAGCACCATCAAAAAGACTTTCGCCATCGATGATATATCCGCTACTGCCTTCTATAACTGAAAATACATCTGTGGTAAAATCGTCTACATAATCCACTGCAGGCATTGCCAGTGATCCGTGATTGTATAATTTTAAATTTGATTTGAATTCTATTATAGGACGTTTTGCTCTAGCAGTTTCATCTGCTGAAAAACTAGATTGATTTAGGCCATGAGCATAATCTAGGACTGCCCTGTGATACCATCTGTTGTATCTTGACCATGGATTAGAATCCGCACTGGCTCTGTTAATTGTGATATAATCTTTGTTGCTAGGAAATGCAGCAGCATCATCAAAGGGTTGAGTATCAAATCCACCATTATCAAATAAGATTTCTGGCGAAGAATTTGAAAATGTAGCAGATACCACAAGATCAGCAACATTGATCAATGAAATCTTTTCTCCTACACCTTCTACTACCCATTTGTTGTTCATAGATTGATTACTGTATTTTGCCGGTGATACTGTGCCAGTAAAATAAACTATCATGCCGTTACTGAAAGTTATACCATTGCTGCTGGTATATGTGGTTTTACCAAGAATCTCTTTTTCAATATCAATTTTAGTATTGCTTTCAATATTAGCAATTATGAAACGACCAAATCTATTGGGATCTGTGAAGCTTTGATAGAATAGCACATCGGGTGCATCTAGAGGCACAGTGAAAGTTATGGTGCCATTTTCAGTTCCGTTATTGGTCAATCCTTTGGTATAGTCAAACGAAGTAGTCTCGTTGGCTGCATCAACAAACTCCCAATCATCACTGTTTTCATCTATGGTGCTGCCGTCTGCAGGATTGATATTTTTTTTGGCCTTCCATATCTTACCATCAAACACAGTGAGCTGGCCTTGGACATAGGGGAATACAGGATTGTATTGCAATGTACCTGTATCAACATTGGTTCTAATGATAAATGGATTGCCTGGTGTTGCAACTTGGAATTTGTAAGTCTGCCCTCTATACAAGGTGATTGCAGGATTGTTGGTCAAGCCATCTGGTGTGAATATAAAAACGCTACCCACACCAGATCTCACACGATAGGTGCTAGTGATGTTCTGCGCTTGGCCAAGAATTTTAATTGGCGGTGGACCTTCAGGCACCCAATAGTACTCACGATAATTGACCATCTTGTCCCATTCTATAGGAGGATTCCAAGTATAGTGATCCTGCGATACTATTAAGTCGTCTCTTTCTTCGTTGTTGTTAAAAAACTTTATTTGATTTTTAAAATCTATATAGTCCCAAAAGTCAGTAACCTTTTGATCTTTTTCAACCACAACTGCTGGTTCTAGCTGATATCTACTTCTTAGTGTTTCGTCACTGTCAAGATATATGTCTTTGGTATTAAATGTTTTGCCGTATCTTCTGCCTATATATCCCACTTTCTTTTCAAGTACACCTGGTTGAGTCAGAGGGTCCAGAGTCGCTGCTAGAAATTTTTGATTTGCTTCCGTTTGAAAAATCTGTGGGAGTAGTTCAGAAGTTTTTCTAATAGGTAGACCGCTGTTGGGAAATATTTTATCTGCCATTTTTAATTTGTACTCGATATAACTGAATCAACGGATATTCTAAGTTCCGAAGCAGAAATTGCAGTTACAATTTCTATGTCATCTACTGTAGCGCCGCTGACAAAAATTTCATCAACTCTGCTTTGTATCTCAAACAAACTACCAAATGACTGTGTAATCTGTCTTGGCAGAATTATCATGTTGCTGATGTCTGGAGCTGCTGTGTTAATCACATATGTGACCAATTCACTGACGTAAAATCTATCACCAAAATCCCAATTATTGATATCAAAAAATTCGTTGATAGCATTTATAATTTTAACTTTTAGATCGTTGTCGTTGATTAGTCTATTTGAATTTTTAACTATTTTAAATTTTGCTTGGAACTGCACGTCGGCAGTTGATCCAAACAACACCTTGTAGGCCACAGGATGATATATTATTTCATCGGATATAGATTTGATTAGATCTAAATTTGAACCAAATGCAATTCGTAGACTATCACTGTTTGGTTCATCTGGTTTCTTGGCTGCGCCTGCAAGATAATTTCTAAATGCAGTGTTATAGCTTCGTGTCAAAAGATACACATCAACAATATTGCTAGAGCTAGGATCAATTCTGCGATCAACATTAGCATTGTGAATGTATTGGAATTTAAGTCCTGCTCTGCCGTAATTTGCAGTGTATGAACTTTCTAATACCAAAGTATTTGTGTTTCGATCAACTCGCTTGATCACATTTTCATTGCTATCATAGAAGTAGATCAATTGACCGTCGGCATAGTCATTAACATTAATCAGACTTTCTTTCTGGATCACAATAATAGCGTTATCACTATTATCAACATATTGTCTAATTTTATTACCTGCCACGTCTACAGATTCTTGAAAGAATAAAAATTTCAAATCAAAATCTAGTCCCGCTACCTGTTCAAATGCTTCGGGATTGTCAATTACTCCATCGCTATCAGAATCATAAAATTCAATTTTGATTTCTTCTGTACTTTGATATCCGTCGTCAAAGGTAATAGCATCACTAATAGCAAAAGTTATATCTTGCTTCAGAGGATTCAAAAGGTTACTGTCCGGATTAATTCCTAAAATCTTAATTTGATCTTTGACCACATCACCGGTTTTACCGTTATAGGTTTTTTGTGAGCTATCATAGTAAAATCTATTTTCTTCTAGGCTGCCGAACACATACTCTAAACCACGTATTCTAACAAAATATTCATCTGCCTGTTTGACAAATGCAATAATCCATGACGAATCTAAATTTTGACTGGTTGTGTCACCACTTTTACCAAGGCTGAAATCATTAAGAAGATTTAAATCGGCAGTGGCCACTAATTTCCAAGTTGAATCACTTACAGAGAAACGCAGGCCAAAATTGAGATTGGCCAACATTAGGTTGATCATTTCATTTTCTATTCCGTTAGGAAGATTATTCACAAATTTAGCCACTATCCTTGTAGCAATGGCTTCTGATGGGATAACGTCGCTAAACTGAACTGCTCCCAGTCCGGAAGATAGAATTCCCACACCTGCATTGGTGCCGTCGCCAGTAATTTTAATCACTTTGGTCCACAATCGATCTTTCTGTTCAGGATCGTTGGCATCGGTGGTAACCAATTTACCGCGTCTAAAAGACTTACCTGCTGGTGCTGTAAATTTAACCAGTGTACCTGGAGTGATGTATTGCAGTGTGCTAGTGGTATATGATCCAACTTTTAAAATTATATTATCAATAAAATTGTAAAAATATCCGGTAGAATTATTCACATCTGTGGTTATCTGTTTCCAGCGATAATTTGTATCACTAAACAAGATCTTGTCAAATTTAGTGAGATAAAAATTGTAAGTATCTGCAGAAGTGAAAATAGGTTCGATACTGTTGCGTATAAAATTAATGATATCAATTCTATTTGTGAATTTAAATGCTAAGGATTTCTCAACGTTTTGTTTATAAATGAGTCCATCGGCAGCAAATACATTTATGCTGGAATATTTTCCACTGGCATCAATTAAGTCATAGTTTCTACTGATTCCACTTGATACTCTATTGATTGCTTTTACTTTGAGAATGTTCTGTGAAGTAGATAATGGGGCGAGATTGTAGTCTTCTCCGGTTATCATTCTATTCTGTGTGTAGTATTGCGCAGGAGCATTTGTTCTAATTGAAGCTAGGGACTCACTTGGAGAAGATGAACTCACGGTAGATTTGAGACTCATGGTCAATGTTAGTGTATGACGGACTCCTGATTTGCTGACATAGGGCACAGCAATACTAATACCGCGCATTTCGTTTGGTGCTATTTGATAGCTGAGACCATTACTGGTTCTATAATAGACTCTAAACGATCCTTGAGGCAGATTACCATATACTCCGTCTGCAAACGCTAGATCAATTCTATCATTTTCTTTTGTGATCACTGAATAGATATTTCTAATATTATTATTAATACTGTTGTATGATATGTTATTACCTATGAGAGCGGATACTTTGGTCCATTCGTTTAATTGTACGCCTGCCGAATTCAATGCAAATAACCATACATCGTTGTTGTTGATATTATTGCTGTCCACAGCAATTAATTCATTCGTTGCAGGAATATCAATTGAAAAATCTGCCAGCTGCAGACTACCTTGTTTGAACATTAGGTAAAATCCAGTATTAGCACTGGTTCCACCTTTACCATCATTTCTATACACAAATCCTAATTGATTACCGGGGACTGGAGATTCTTCGTAGATTTCTTCTTTGCCTTTGAAACTGGTACTGACTAATTCGAATGTCATTTGTCGACCTGCTACTATTTTGCTGTAGGTAAAAATAGGCACGTCGCTCGACGATGTTCTAAATCGATATTGTTCTGTGGGTATTCCGTCAATTGTTGCAGACCCTTGGCTGCGACCAAATGCTGTGTTATCTGTCATCGCAGCATTTAACACCGTGACAAATTGTTCTACCCAGTTAGAATTAGTGGGATCATTCCATACAATGGTCTGTTGCGCTAGATTCTTACCGTTGTTGTCCAACACACTTTCAGTGGTGCTTATGGTGTCAAATTTCAACAGCCCAACTGACGGTAGATTGCGCTTGGCATTATAACTCAACATTTTTGCAAGACGTAAAACACTTTCTTTACGTTCTGCCAACTCGATAAAATTTTCTCGGCTAGCTAGATCTATTCTAAAAGATAGGCTTTGTCCTAGAAAAGCAATGGCATCAATTAAGGCAAGATATTCTGAACTTTCAATGTAATCGTTGAAATCTTCTGGATAGTTTTCTCTGAAATAGGCAATGATGACTCTGCGAAGATTTTCAAAATCGTAGCTTTTGAAATCGGCATTTTGAAAAGTCTGGTAGATTCTAGTCCAGTCTTCGTTCAATATCAAGTTGTTTTGTCTAGACGTTGTGGTCATTTTGCTATCCTATCATGTATTTAACTAATAAAATTAACTGCTTACTTTATAATATTATTTTCTCGATCAAAATCAAAAGTCATTCGTTCATTGATATTAAATGGAATATAGGTGATATCTGCTTCTATTCGTATGCCCATATCTGTGCTGTCTATAATTACTCCGTTAATTGCTATACGGGGATCATAGTTAATGATCTGTTCAACATCTTCTGTTATAAGTTTTTTGACTTCTTCGGTAAATTGTTCAAACAACAGATCCCATATCACAGTACCAAAATCGGGATTCATTAATTTCTCACCTTTGCGAATGTAAAAATGATTTATGATATCCTGTTTGACAAGATCAATATCATACGACTTGAAATTAGATTTAGTTTCTTGAGAACTGAAACCCTTGTAGGTAAATGCTGCTGTGCTGTTATTACCAGTACTGGCGGTAAATGCAGCCACTGATTTTTTGTTATATATTTTTGCCATTTTATGTATCTCTATCAGTACTTGTTGGTGTTAGCAGTGTTGGCGCTTGATTTTCATGCAGCAGCCAAGGTTCGTGCATTGGAATTCGTTTCATTATGCTTGTCATAGTACCATTCTGATATCTCTTTTTGTTAACCCATTCACTGCTAGAACTAGTTTTAGGATTAGTATGAGTACTCAACGGCGAAGCAGGAGTTGCTGCTACTGCCAGTCCAGAATTTAAATTAATGTTGCCACCGTCAATATTGGTATCTGATGATTTAATGTTAGTCGCTCCGCCTGAAGACAATTTCGTACCTGATCCCGATACAAGATCAAATCCTGCTCCCACAGTGATCTTGCCATCTGCAGCAGCAATTATATTCACGCTGCCAACTGATTCTAATTGCATTTTTCCGCCAGCTGCTTTTATATTCACATTGCGGCCAGCTTCAAAATTTATGTCTCGATCGGCACGAAAATTTAAATCATTCTCAGTGTGTATACTAATACTGTCTTCAGCATAGATGTCAATTTTTCCATTGCTGGTTAATTCAATCCATGCGGTACCACGTGCATTTCCTATGTAAATTAAGTCTTCGCTATTGTGCAAAAGTATTTGATGACCGGTACGAGTACGCACTCTAAAATATTCATTAAAGGGAATATCTACGTTGCCTTTTTCTTTTTTTTCAACTTCTGCATATTCGACTGGACCTTCGCCTGCAGGCTTTTTTCTAATAAAACGATCATCACCGTCATCCATTACTAGGGTAGTACCTCCAAGTCTACTGGCCGGAAGTTGCACAGGACTTTTGCTCTGCGGACTGCCTATGAATTGTTTCTTGGCATTGGCGCCTCTATCAAATGGGCCGGGAGTTGAGATACCAAATACTGAATTAGGTACCATGCGTCTACCGCTTGACGTGGTTATTCCTCTAACATCATCCTCTAATAGACCCTGTTCTAAGAATCTGTCAGCTATGGGGTGTATGGCTTTTTTTATTTTTTCAGTGTTTGTGCCTTTTTCAAGAGTGTTGGCTTTTCTATTAATTTCTGCTACAGGCAAAGGCAAGGTAGTATCGTATTTCTTTTTTTGTTCTGCGGTGGCTTCAAAGGCTGACGATGCTCCTATGGCTGGAATCATCTGATTCATAAATCTACCGGGCACACAGCCTATAAAATAACCTTCAGATGCATCACCATTCACAAAGGCTACTAATACTGTGGTACCTATTTCCACAGCAGGGAACCACATGCCATAGGTTTTCTGCGTGTCATTGAAATCGGCCACATTCTGGCCCATGTTTTCATATGCAGTAGATCCATAAAAAGGGCTGGCATATTTTACACTGTAACTTTGTCCGCTGTCTCCAATGTCGTTGCCAATTTCTCTCAACAGAGTGACTTCAAGGCCGCACATAAACGATGGGTCAAGATAACCAACCACCTTGGCCATCATTATACCTACGGGTAGTTTGGTACCACCGGGTTTTTCAGGTGAGCGTTTTTCTATGGCCATTTATTATCCTGGGAAGTCGCCGAGGTCGGCATTGTTTTGTGCTATCTCTTCATCTGTATAATCAACTGGACCAGTCTTGGGCGGTTCTTCTTTTGTAGTGTCGTATACTGATGAATTTTGTGCGGAGATTTTTGCTGTGCCCACATAGTCGATATCTTGTTGTGGTTGACGAGCTAGTTTTAGAGTCTGTTGAAAGGTTCCTCCGGAAAATTTGCTTTCAACTTCCGTGACTTTGTAAATTCCACTGAAAGGCGTTACTTTTCCACCGTTGGGAAAATTATATAATCCGCCTTGTCCTGAGGTGCCAAGATTAGGTTCAATAGGATTGCGCCACGTGATATAAATGAATATCTCACTGCCTTCCCAATTCATAGATGCGTCTGCTTTGATTAGCTCGTTGGGTCCTTCATCTGCAAAGTAATTTGAATTTAGGCCACTGTCAGAAAGATAATATAGGTCCCCTAGGATATCTATATTCACAGTGACCATATCCGAACTTCTAGTGAACGATTGATTAAAATTATCTGCCACCATCTGTTCAACTGTTTTTTCGCCAGAGGCCGACGGAAAAGTCAATAAAGGATTTGGTTTAGTAGGCGCAGATCCATTAACTGACAAGGTGCTTTCGGGAGCATCACCTGTTTGTAATCTTCCCTGTGGTACCTTTTCTTCCGCAGTATCAGCAGTTTCTTTGTTGGCAATATTGGCATTATTTTGTATAGGCCTAGGGGAAATTCCCGTATAAAATTGTCCGTTAAATTGCAAGTCAAATTTTATTATATCATTGTTTTGACCGGTGAATAGATAGTCATATCTCTTGGCAATTATTCTTTCTAGTTTTGCTTGACCTGGCGTGGCTGAAGTTGAATTTTGAAAAATAGCGCCGCTGACTCTAAATGGCACAACTCTATAGATATATCTCCTTGCTCGCATATTTCTAATAGGATCAAACTCCAACAATTGAATCTGCACATCAATCCTAAACCAATCAACTTTTCCATCATTTTTTGAAACAGCGTCTTCTTTCAATCTTGAAATACAGTATTCACTAGACAACAGCACACGTTGGATTACTTCTGTGATCTTTGTTTGCTGCGGAAATCTTATTTCTCGCTGTTTGGGATCAATGGTCATTGTTTCTCTTACTATCCTACCATCTTCGTCAACTGTATCTCCGGCCAGTTTGAAATTGTAATTACCGCCAGAGGTTTCAGAAAAACCCATGCTGGCTTTGCCCATATCACCTTCACCAAAATTTTCAGCCAGCGCCTGTCTTTCAGAAGCAGAAATTGTTTGTGTTTTTTCCTTTTTTGGATCTGCTATGGCTTTGAGCAATTCAGTATTATCCGAAGTGCTAATGCCAATGGGATCTGATGACGTTACAGGGAATACAACTTCGTAGATATCTGCATACCTAGCTTGACCGTCACTAACTTTTTTCAACTGTGTTTCATTCAATCTTGCACAGAGGCTTTCTTGTCCTGACACCAAGACTTCGGCAACTGTCATACCTGTGATTTTCAAATCAGTGGTGATATTTGTAACCACATCGCTGAATCCGGCATAGTGCATGGGCGAAGCTTCAACTGTGTATTTGCTGCCGGCTTCGTCTACTTTGAATTCTACTTTGGTTATTTTAATTGTAAAGTACTTGGTCAACTCATCAGAACCCTTGTATACGGCACCGTCATCAGAGGATCCGTTTATTTCGAGTTTTAACAAGTAAGGACAATCATTGAGATAAGAGGGATATCCTGCATTTATGGCAGCTGCCTGCAGACTTTGTAAAAATATTCCCAAAGAATAAGGTTCATATACATCAAATTTAAAACTTGTTACATTGGTATTTCCAGCGGCTGCGCTGCCGCCTAGCTGTGCGGACAACTGAAAATTATCAATAAAATATTCTGGAGCTCCGTACAAGGTGTTTGTACGACTAACATCATATCTTCCTGCAGAGGACAACACAATGTTGTCCAACAAATATGGTGAGCCTCGGTATGAACTAGGTCTATTAAATTGTTCTGGTGTGAGGCAGGCCAAGGTCCATAGAGGTGAATAGGAAGCAAATTGCTCAAGCACATTCTGATACGGTGGTCCACCTGCTGGCGGTTTGACTGTGCCAAATGACTTCAGCAAACTGGTAAGACTGGGATTTTCTACGACCTGTGCAATTTTTGAAACGTTGAAACTGGCGGCATTGGCACTGACAGCATTGGTTATTTGTTTTGCTGCTCCTGTGATCAATCCTGAAGTGGTTGCAATTTGTGAAATTGCCTGACCGGCAGGAGTTAATAAATTAGCAAATGTTCGACCAATGTCTCGAATATCTGGCATATTATATTCCTATGAATCGTTCTATATTGGTTTTTTTAGGACAATATATCACTGTGCCCGGAGCAAAATCGTATATAGGATCTTTGAGAATTTCCATATTTCGTTGCACAAATACCCACCACAGATTGGGATTTCCGTAAAGGTCAAAGGCTAGTAAATCTGGTCTATGTTTGTATTGTGTTTCTATGGTATAGGCAAAATCGTCTGCTTCGGCCGGTACCGGTCGTATAGTCAATAATTCTAGATAAGAATTATTTGCCACAGTGTTGTAGTAAGGAGATGTTTTTTTATATGATGCCATGTTATACAAATCCCTGACCAGCCACAATGTTGCCTTTGGCGTATTCTGCTAGATTAAACTGCCTTAGTCTTGTTCTGTTATAGATAGGAGCCACGGTCACTGAAATCGTGCTCATCACCGGTACCCATGTTGGAGCAGCACCATTCAACGCATGTTTGATATAGGCTGTGTCGTCTTTAAAATCCACAGAGAAATTTTTAATTATTACCGGGACTCCTGCAAATACTCTGGCTCCGTAACCTGTAAGATTACAAATTATAGGTGGATTACCCACATTGGGTCCCGAGCCAAAAAACATTCGAGTAGCAGTTTTTAAAAAGGTAGTAGCTTGAATCCAATATTCTGCATCAAGTTCATTTTCTACAGAAAACTCTCCAGAAATTTGTATGTCGTCAATTTGACTATTCTTATAGGCATAAAACGGTTGGTTACTGTGTACTGGATCTATTTGAGAATAATTGGCCTTGGAAGAAACTGTGATCTGCGGAAGATAGGGCCAGGTGAATCCTCCGGTGGATGACAGTCTTGAGAATGCTGTGCCAAACAGTCCAAAATTGGCATTGATTTTTACTCTCCAGTCATTGGCGGAACCCGGTTCTAACTTTACAAACGTACCCTGCTGACTAAATAATTCTGCACCACTAGGCAAGTTCTTTCCTCGGACCATACTTAATAAATTGTTTACCATACCCGCAGCCGATGAAACCGACTTAGCTAATGAAGCAATACCTCCACCAAGGCCGCCACTGGCCAATCCTAATTTGTCAAGACTTGCCCCGATCGCAGCGCCAGCATTGCTGAGTCCACCGGCGACACCGCCGAGTGACGCAGCGGCTCCTGAAATTGCACTAGTGGCATTGGAAGCTAGACCTTGTAGAGCACTGCCAACACCTGTGGCATTCGACGCAAGGCTTTGTACTGTGTTGCTGATACCGCCCATGGCTCCTGTGACTCCGCCCAATGCTCCTTGGGCATCATTGGCAAGATTTCCGGCCGCGGCCGTAAATCCGTTAAGTCCAGTACCTATTTCTCCGCTTAAACGGCCAACCTTGGCACTAAGCTCTGATTTCAGTGAAGCAAAATTTTCTACCGACGCATTGGCGGCGGCGGCTGCATCTGCAGCTATTGTTTCAGTCTGTTTTGAAACTCCTGCAACCAGTTTTGCAAAAGGATTGCCGGGACCTGCTGATGGGGTTGATCCACCGCCACCAAACGCTGCTGTCAATCTTTCATTAATGCCCCTGTTGTTGGCAACCTGTTCTGCCGTGATACCTTCAGGATCGCCGCTGGCCTTGTTGATTCGTGCAGCTTCTTGTGCTGGAGTTTCAGGATAAGAGTTACGTGCCATTTTGAGCAAATTTCCTTGTCATATAGACTATTTATTGTTGACAAAATGTGCTATTATATTAATAACCGGAGAATTCTAAAACAATGACTATAATTACGCAGCCTCCTAAGATCAAGTATCTTACCAACAAGGATCTACTAAAAGAAATACATCTCAGCAAGAATACCTATTGCACCTATACGGATCCTGCATATGGAGATTACGATCTAATCATTCCAAATTTGTCTAAGATTAATATTAGAACAATTGCCGATGCCAAGCGGAATCGCGCAACTAAAATGGGTAAAAAAGCTCATGAACTTGCACAGTCAGGTGGAAAGAAATTTCCTGCAAAGGACTATGAAGTTGATTATAAAAAGATAGCAAAAACTGATGTGGTGTTTAGAGTCATGACCTTTGAACATGTGCCGCTGGCACCAGGAAGAAAAAAGACTCTAAAGAATACCGCAGACAGTCATGAGAAGGTGAACTTTCCTCCTTTTCAACACTGGAAGTTTGACGAAAACGACAATCTAATACTGGTAGGTAAAAGTCATTGGAAAGGTGATTTTGTAACAGGCGAGTTTAACAAAGAACATGGCAAAATGACAGACAACCTAGCTCGTATGTTTTTAAAATTGTGCGAGCGATATGCAACTAGAGGCAACGTCCGTGGTTACACCTACAATGATGAAATGCGGGGACAGGCTATCCTCCAACTCACACAGATCGGTTTACAATTTGATGAATCAAAATCAGACAATCCGTTTGCCTACTACACTGCTGCTGTGACAAATAGTTTTGTACGTATCATTAACATTGAAAAACGCAATCAAAATATCCGTGATGATATTTTAGAAATAAATGGCATGAATCCATCATGGACAAGGCAGAATGCATCGGGCAAGCCGGGTGGTGGATATGGACCCGTTAGCACTGCTCCGGTAGATGGTGGTAGTGATTGGGATTGACCTAGTGGTTGTAAACGTGTTACAATAACTAAGGAGATTCTATGTCATTATTCAAAAAAGTAGCCTGCTTCACTGATATCCACTTCGGATTAAAATCCGGTAGTAGAACACACAATCAAGATTGTGAAGATTTCGTCTCGTGGTTTTGTGAAACTGCCAAACAAGAAAATTGCGAGACAGCAATTTTTCTCGGCGATTGGCATCATAATAGAAACACCACTGATGTGTCTACTATGAACTATACAGTTTCTAATCTAGAGAAGTTGAGCCAATCATTTGAAAAAGTCTATTTCATTCTAGGCAATCACGACCTGTTTTACAAAGACAAGCGTGAAATCAACTCCGTTGAATTCATGCGTCTGTTCCCAAATATTATTCCTGTTAGAGAACGGCTTACTGAAGGCGATGTAACTATTATGCCTTGGTTAGTAGGTGACGAGTGGAAAACTATTCCGGACATCCGGAGTCGGTATCTGTTTGGTCACTTGGAACTGCCTAGTTTCTACATGAACGCCATGGTGCAGATGCCGGATCACGGAACTATTCAATCAGGACACTTTGCCAATCAAGAATATGTGTTCACTGGGCACTTTCATAAACGACAAAACAACAGAAATATACACTACATCGGTAATGCATTTCCTCACAACTATGCAGATGCTGGAGACGACGATCGTGGCATGATGATGCTAGAGTGGGGTGGTAAGCCTGAGTTTCGCACTTGGTCTGATCAGCCTGTTTATCGCACTTTCAAACTGAGTCAAATTATTGATCGACCAGACGAACTTCTAAGAGAAAAGATGCATTGCCGGGTGACTATTGATTTGCCTATCAGCTTTGAAGAAGCAAACTTTATCAAAGAAACATTTATGCCGCAATACAAATTGCGTGAGCTTATGTTAATTCCTGAAAAAGTTGAAGTAGATGCACAGTCTACACCTATCGATATCAACTTCGAATCAGTTGACACCATTGTGATGAATCAAATTAATGCCATCGACAGTGATACCTTTGACAAGGCTCTGCTGTTGGAGATCTACAATAACCTATGATTAAAATTAAAGACCTAACAGTTAGAAACTTTATGAGCGTGGGCGCACAGACCCAGGCCATCAACTTTGATAAAGGACAACTAACTCTAGTGCTAGGAGAAAATCTAGACCTAGGTGGTGACGATAGCGGAGCCCGCAACGGTACAGGCAAAACCACTATTATCAATGGCCTTAGCTATGCAATCTTTGGTACTGCGTTAACCAATATCAAGAAAGATAATCTTGTTAACAAGATCAACAACAAAGGAATGCTGTGTACAGTTAGTTTTGAAAAGGACGGTATCGACTATCATATTGAACGTGGTCGTAAGCCCAACATTTTAAAATTCACTGTTAACGGTCAGGAACAAGAAAACCCGGATCAAGACGAAAGTCAAGGAGATTCAAGAGAAACACAAAAAGATATTGAAGATGTATTTGGCATGACTCATGACATGTTCAAGCATCTTGTGGCCTTAAACACTTATACAGAACCGTTTCTTTCTATGAAGGCTGCGGATCAACGTTCTATCATTGAACAACTGTTGGGTATTACACAATTAAGTGAAAAGGCAGAAGCACTTAAAGAACAGATCAGGCAGAGCAAAGATAGTATTTCTACAGAAAATATAAAACTTGAAACTATCAAAGCCAGTAATGAACGTATTCAACAGAGCATCGAAGCTCTTGAGCGCAAACAACGTCTGTGGGAAGAACAACACGAAACTGCTCTTGCTAATTTAACCAAGGCAATCGAAAAACTGTTGGATATTGAGATTGATGAAGAAATTGCCAACCAACGTGCTCTAGTAGAGTGGAACAAAAGTAAAAAAGAACGTGATAGTCTCACTGTTCTTATTGCCAAGCAAACTAGTACACTAGAAAGAGAACAGCGAACGCTGGAAAAGCTAGAAAGAGAGCTAATAACTCTTGCAGATCACAAGTGTCATAGTTGCGGTCAAGACCTGCATGACACCAAACATGATGAAATGATGTCTGCTAAAAGCAAGCAGATTGAAGAAAGCCAAGGACACTTAAAAACTCACAGCGAAGAACTTAGCGAACTCAACGAAGCACTTAGCCTAGTTGGTGAATTGAGTCAATGCCCCACAGTTATCTATGACAATCTAGAACAGGCGCTCAATCACAAGAACACTCTGAGCGGCCTAGAGCGTGATTTAGAAATCAAAGTTGCGGAAGATAATCCTTATATTGAGCAAATTGAAGAATTACGCAACACCGCTGTACAAGAATTAGACTATGAAAGTGTGAACAAACTGGTGCGTGTAAAAGATCATCAAGAGTTTTTACACAAGTTGCTGACAAATAAAGACAGTTTTATCCGTAAGCGGATTATTGATCAAAATCTTGCCTATCTAAATCAACGACTGACCTATTATCTAGATAAGATTGGTCTGCCGCATCTAGTAGAATTTCAAAACGACCTAACTGTTATTATAACACAACTAGGACAGGATCTAGACTTTGACAATCTAAGTCGTGGCGAACGCAATCGATTAATTCTAAGTCTAAGTTGGGCGTTCCGTGATGTATGGGAAAACTTATATCAAGCAATTAATCTACTGTTCATTGACGAATTAGTAGATAGCGGTATGGATGCCAGCGGAGTTGAATCAAGTATTGCAGTACTTAAAAAGATGACCCGTGAACGCAACAAGAATGTATTCTTGATTTCACATAGAGATGATTTAGCCAGTCGTGTTAATCATGTGCTCAAGGTGATTAAAGAAAACGGATTTACCAGCTATTCAAACGATGTGGAGATTGTTGCTTGAGTTCAGAAAGCCACGATAAAATGATTGCTGCTTTTCAGGAATATTTTAAGTGGCAGGATCGATTTGAGTACAAAGGCTCCGACGAAGCAGGCATTAAGGCACGATATTGGCTGAGTGAGATACGCAACGAAGCAAGCACTAGGCGAGTGGAAATACAGGCAAAAAGAGACGAACGTAAACAAGCCAGAAAAGGCATGATAGGAAGGCCCAAGAAAATAAGTACCTGATGACATGGTACTATAAGAAGAAAGAAGTTATTGAAATCTCCGAAGATTACATCGGGTTCGTATATCTTATTACCAATGTTGTCTCTGGGCGCAAGTATATAGGCAAAAAACTAGCCAAGTTTGCAAAAACGACCTACAAGACGGTAACGTTAAAGAACGGCAAAAAGAAGAAAAAGAAGATTAGAGGCAAAATTGAAAGCGACTGGAAGGACTATTATGGTTCTAGCGATGCGCTAACAGCGGACGTTGAGTCATTAGGCAAAGAAAACTTCACCAGAGAAATACTATTCTACTGCAAAAACAAATCAGAGTGCAGCTACATCGAGGCAAGAGAACAATTCAAACACAAAGTTCTAGAATCCGCTGACTGGTACAACGGTCACATACAGGTTCGAGTTCACGGCTCACACATCCTCAAAAAACCTAAAACATAACAAACACACACTGCCGCGAGGCACAGATAGGCTCAATAAATCTAGGCAACAAACTGCCAAATAAGCCCGCACCGGCGTTGTTAGTGTGCCCTTAAAGCTGGATCTCGGATCGCAGTCAATGGAATTCCCTACTTGGTAGAGGGGTTGTACAGTAGTATCCTTAACAGGACCACGATCGGATATGCCTACAGAACCGGTTTACTGTACAAGAAAGTATTATATCAAGGCTAAAAGATGGGAGAAAAACCCACGGTTGTTGCACAAGACTGCGTTTGTGTAGCAATCCGCCGTCATTAATAAGACGTGGCTCGAGGTACCGGATGACCGCCTCTGTAATTGCCATAACGCCGTATGTACTGTGCAACTCGCATAATGCTTCTTAGCCCGCAAGGGCTAAGTATGACTGAACAATCTGCATAATACTTGAATTGCTTCGCAATTACAATAGTTAATAGTGTTTCGAAGAAAGAAAAATTCGTTGAGCGAAAGCGAAAACGAATGTGAGCTTCAGCTCACAATACAATAAATAACATAGTAATTTCAGGGAAGAATACTCATGCGGATCAGCAATATATTATTTGAACAACATATGGCAAATTCTAATAGAATTTTATTAGAATCGTGTCATGACCTTGATGCCAAGCAGCGTGAAATTGTTGAAGGCATTCACCGTGAGTTTCGACCTTTAATAGAAGCCAGTCTAACCGCTGATCAGATAAAAAATATATTCGGGGCTATTGAAAAATCTGCAACTGACGCAGGCGGTAATAGAACCATGTTGGGCCAAGGAGTTGATGTTGCAAAAAAAGCCAACGAAATTGTTGATAATATCGGTAAATGGCTCCAGGATACGACTCCAGTTAAAGCCTTTGATCAAAAGTTTGATCAATTAAAGAATAAAATTAATACCAAGTTTCCGGACAGCAAAATACTAGATGGTATTTCTCAAATAGGGCTATGGGCTAAAGAGAATCCTGGAAAAACAGCAGCAATCGTTGGTGTGCTTACTGCGATCGCTTCATTGGCTGGCGGACCAGTTGGCGGTGCTATAGCAGGTCAAGTACTACGTGGTGCTGTGGAATTACTCAAAGGTGAAAAACTTTCAACAGCTATTGGCAAAGGTATTAAGACAGCTGCATATGGTTTCATTGCAGGTAAAACTTTTGAATTGTTAGGTGATGCAATCAAAGGCGGTGCGCAGGTAGTTAAAGATAATCTGTTTCCAAATGCTCTTAGATTGAACATGAATCAGGTATTTGATGAAGTTGGTGGAGAACTAGGCACACGTTGGGCCAACTTTGAAATTAAAGGGCTGGTGGGTAGACCAGAAGATATAAACACCGCTGGAAAATTGTTTAGAGAAGCGGGACAATATTGGAAAGCAGGTGACTATGAACAAAGTGCAGCCACTTGGAAGTCACTCGAAGGCCTTATTGCTGATACATTTAATGATAAACAATACATAGCTCAAATAGCTTCTGATCAAGCTAGTAGAACTATGATCAGCCAAGCGGCGCAGGCTGCTCAAGAAGCGACAAAATATCTTGGGGCTGCTGCACAAGGTGCAGTTGCCGGCGCAGGAGTCAAAGGCAGTCTAGACAAAAAAGAATCTATAGAACAACATAATCGTCCTTTAAGTGAAGGACAAGTGTATCTAGTGTTCAAACGCATCACTGAATCTCAACTCAACGAAGGGCCAATGGATGCCATCAAGGGTCTAGCTGGCAAGGTCATGAACAAGGCTCGCACAGTTGGTACCAATCTAACTACCAAAATCACTGCTGACAAATTAAATTCAGCATGGCAGAAAGCAGGAGCACCTACTGACAGTGAAGAACTTAAAAAGTTTTTAACGAGTCAAGGTATTGATACCGCAGCCATTGATACCGTGTATAAGTCGATGAAAATTGCTTCAGGTAATGCACAGGCAGCTACTTCGTTGTACGCACAAGTTAAAACAGATTTAGAAAAACTAGATAAGAAAGGCAAACAACGTCTTACAGCCTACTTACAAAAACAATTAGGAACTTCATAACATGAAAATCTCAGAAATATTAGTTGAAAGTCAGCAAGTAGATGAAGGCCCTCTTCTAAATAAAATTGGCGCCGGAATTGGCAAGGTAGCAGGAACAGTTGCCAAAGGCATAGGAGCCGTAGCAGGTGGTGTTGTAGGAGCGGGTAAAGCTCTAGCGAAAGGCTATCAAGCAGGTAAAACTACAGTTGGAGGAGCAGGAGATGATATCGAAGCCGATCCGGCAACTGATGGTACAGCAGGTGGTGCAGTAACTACAACTCCAACAGCTAAAACAAAGCCAGCAGCAGGTGGTGCACCAGTTGGTGGTCCAACTACACAACCAGGAGCAGGAGCTGTAAATAAATCCGGGCCTGCCGGTACTGCACCAGCAAAGACATTAGCTGGTCAGGCTAAAGTAGCAGCAGACAAAACAGCGGCAGCTACAGCAGGGCAAGATCCATCAGCAGCTGGACAAACCATGTATGCACAAGTTAAGGCAAATATTGACAAGTTAGACAAAAAAGGCAAACAACGTATTTTGCAACTATTACAAAAATCAGTTGCAGCACCAGAACAAAAGCCAGCAGCGGCGGGAGGAGCACCAGCAAAGCCAGCAGCAGGAAAACCAGGCGCCAGTCCTGCAGCCGGAGGCACAGGGTTTGGATATGACGGAAACACTGGATTACCATTTAATTCTCAAGCAGAAAGAGATGCAGGTTTAGCAAAACAAAAAGCAGATAAAGCAGCAGCTACATCTGCTCCAGCAGCAGATCCAGGTGCAGGAGCAATGGGTGCGATGGCAGGACAACTGGCCAAAGGTGGAGCAGCAGAACCAAACACAATGGCCAATGCTCCAGTAAGCAAAACAAATACAGCCAGGCCTGGTAATCCAAATGCGGCACCAGCAGCTGAGCCAACAGCAGTACCAGCAGTAACAACTAAGAAAACAGGTGGCAGAGTAAAAGGACAACTGAGTCAAGATCCTAGAGCTGTAAAAAGAAGAGAAGCCAATGCAGCAAAACAACAGGCTACCGAACCAAAAAAGAAGCCAGCAGCACCAGATCAAGCAACTATTGATGCTGAACGTGAACGTATTATGGGACCAACGTCTGATAGCATTATTAGAACTAGGCCAATGATGGCAGAAAGTTTTAGTCTGTTTAGAAAGCGTTAACAAACAAAAAGGACTCTAAGGAGTCCTTTTTTATTAGAAGAACGGTAATCCGCTTTTCTTTGTGGTTTCCAAATTTTCTTTTATAATCTCACCAACAAGTGTTCTTTCTTCATAGCTAAGATTCATCGATTCTTCGTAGCTCATTCCTCTCATATACCAACAGATCTTTAATGCATCTTTTTTAATTGCCACTGCCTCTTTTTCCAACGACTTAACATATTCTAGGATCTCAGCCTGAGGCAGTGTTAAGACCCTTTGCCGAAAAAATTTGTCTGATCCATAGTAACATCAACAGTCCAATGATGCTTGCATTCTGTACATTCAACATCTTGAGCTTTTAGAGTTAGTTGATCTTTCATATCCATGATTCTATCGTTTACAGCATTAAACACATCACTAGGAGCATTTCCAATAAATTCTTTTATGGAATCAAGATCATCAACATCACCATCTGGAGTAGAAATTTTAGTCACACAGCCCGCTACTACATCCACAGTAAGTTCTGTAAGTTTAACAAAACTGTCTCCAAATTTTTCAATTTTTTCTTCATCCGGCATGTCTTCGCTGTTAACAATATTAAATATTTTTTGTTGTTCTAGCCCCTTCAAAGCTGTTCTACTGATTTCTTTATAACTATAGGGTCTTATGTGGATGGTTAATGGTGATACATTTATTTCAGTGTTGTATTCTGTGTCAGCAATTTTATCGAGATAATGAACTAGATTCAATGTGAAATCATTGAAATGCTGGCAAGAAGGACAGGTCGCATTCATATCCATTTGTTCACCAAAAGTTGCCATCCTTATGGCAATCAACACAGCATCTAGATCCAGGCTGGGCATCTGCCAGGGATTTTTTATAGCAGGCACACAGCTTTTGATAACTTCCACAGTGGCCTGTCCGTTCATTAGTGCATCTGGAGTTTTGAACATCAACTCATCTTTGGCAGTCATTGCATACACAGGATACTCACCTATTTCACTTGCATCCAATGCACCCTCTGGATAAAATTTTCCGTGACTGGGCAGTCGCAGGTACATTTTTGGCTGCCTAAAATAATTGGCAAGCGGATTGGCTTTTTTTACAGGTTGTGGAATAGTTTGATCTGGCATTTTTATCTCCGATAAATACTTTATCTAGTCGTGTATTTATATACGCAGTTTTTAGGATATCTACTTAATGGCAGAAGTCACAGGTGATCTTGGCGGTCAACCGATACAACTAAACAATGCAGCTACAGAAGCCACGCTGAAGCAACTTCTTGCGGCCATGACAGTCATGGTCAATAACACTGGCAAAGACAAAGCGGCACGTGCCAAATCACAACAAGAACTTGAAAAAGAATTAAAAAAACTAGCGGCCGCATCCAAAAAAGCTGCTCTAGAAGCAGAAAAAAATGCTGAAGCACTAGAAGACAACACCGACGAAACGGAAGAAAATACAGAAGCCACCAAAGGATTAACCAAAGAGCAAAAGAAAAATATTGATGCTCAGAAACAGGCCATAAAAGCACAGAAAGAATATATTCAAACCTTAACTGGCATCAAAGGTGCCATGTCTGGATTAGGAAGCGCAGCAGCCGGTGCCGCTAGCGGAATGACCAATATGTTGAGCTCACTGGCTAATCTAGGCAACAGCCTCACTTCAACAGCGCAGGTGTTTTCACAGATACCAGTGGTAGGAGGTGTGCTCAGCGGCATGTTTGGCGCAGTGGCAGGAGCTGCTGAAAAAACCTACGACGCATTTAAAAAATCTGCCAGCGTTGGCGCAAACTTTGGCGGCAGCATGACAGAGATGATAAATTCTGCCACAGGAGCCGGACTAACTTTTGATCAGTTCAGTGGTATCATTGCCAAGACAGGCAAGGACCTTGCACTGCTGGGCGGAGACAGTGAAGCAGGCGCAAGAAGACTTGGAGCTCTAGGCAAACAGATCAAAGGTACCGCGTTAGCTGCGGATCTTAATCGATTGGGTTATTCAACTGAAGCAATCAATGAAGGTATGGCCACATACGCTGGACAGTTGGCCAAGACTGGTAGTCTACAAGGCATGAGTAACTCACAATTAATAGCCAGTACAGGGTCATATCTAAAAGACCTTGACGCCTTGACCAAGTTGACAGGAAAAAATAAACAAGAATTGGAAGGTGAACGAAATGCCAGATTAAAAGATGCTCAATTCCGTTTTATCATGAGCAAGATGGATGTAGAAAGTCAAAAGAATCTACAAAATTTAATGGATTCGATTCCAGCTGAACATCAAGAAGGCATGAAAGAAATTATTGCTACAGGTACAGCAACCAGTGAAGCTGGTAAAAAAGCTCTGGCGTTCTTGCCTGACAGTGCTAAGAATATGATGAGTCTTAATCAACAGATTCGAACCACTGGTAAATTGGGCGCTGACCAAGCTAATAAACTTAATGCAGCTTATCAACGAGAAACCCAAGCGTTTGTTAAATCTGGAACTGCTGAAAATATGGCACTGTACGGCGATGAAGCCAGTAAACGCTTTTTTGTTGGTGCGGCAGATGCAGCAGCTAGAGAAAAAAATCTTGCTCAAATCACAGCAGAGCAACAAAAAGCCGCTGCGGAACGTAAAGCCAAAGAAGAAGAATTAAAATCAAAAGGTCTTGATCCTGCAAGTATGGAGGAATACAAAAATAAAATTGCAGCAACCAGCAACGAGTTTACAAAATTTCTAGCCAACAGTGGTATGCTAGACACCATGATGGAAGCATTTGCCATGCTGGTAGACATTGTAGAACTAGTTGTGATGCCGGCGTTTGAATATGTAGCAGATAATTTTGAAACTATTGCATGGGTAGTGGGAGGAGCTTATGCTGCCTTCTTGGCATTAAAAGGATTAATACTAGCGGCTAATGTTAAATTAGCATTGCAAACGTTAGCAATGACCGCAAGCGCTGGAGCTGCAGGAGCAAATACTGTGGCTACGAAAGCTGCTGCATTCTCAATGGCTAGACTTTCTGCAGCAACCCTGCCACTGTTATTACCATTTATAAAAATAGTAGCGGTTGGAACATTGCTTTATATGATATTCAAATCGTTGTATGACGCAGGTTGGGATCTAGGTACAACATTTCAAGCCATTGGAGACAAACTATACGATGTATTTGTGTTGGGCTTCAAAGATTTGATGACATCTATACTAGAATTTTTAGGGCCGAGATTTGGCGGCATCAGTAAGGATGAAGCAAAAGCTCGACGTGAAAGTACCACTGCAGAAAGACAAGACTTAAAACAAAGAGAAGCAGCTAGAGATGCTCAACGTGCTGCTAATCGTATGTCTAGAAAAACTAATGTTGAAGGCGATGAGGCTCTTGCAATTCAACATCAGCAAAATCAAGAATTAGAAAAATCTACCAAAATACTTGACCTCAATACTGTAGAAGGTAGAAAACTTGCTAGAGAAAGAGAGAGAGAACTCAAGACTTCAGAAGCTGCTAGAGCAGCCAAAGAAAAAGAACTACAGACAGCAAAAGATGCCGCGGCGGCAAGCACATCTACTCCAGGAGTGAATCTATCTAGTCCACAAGCTATGTATGACAGCGCAGTTAGACGACAACAAGGTAGTACCGCAGGGCCCGGTAATCAACCTGGAGCATCGGCAGTTGGAGGTGGTGGAGCATCATCAGCGGCTATTGGTACTGGTCTAGGAGCTGTAGCAGAGAAATATGAATCGGGTGGTCGAGGCAGCGGAACTGTTGGATGGGATAAAGTAGGTGGTACTAGCTACGGTAAAAAACAAATTTCATCTAAAGCAGGAGCAATGACAGATTTTCTTAAGTTCCTCGACAAAACTGGCAAAGGTGATGTTGCTAAAAAATTACGTGAGGCAGGAATAGAAAAAGATACAGGCAGTACTAGCGGAAAAGCAGTTGACGCATGGAAAGAAGTAGTCGCTAGTGGTGCATTAGGCGATAGCGAAAATGAGTGGTTAGGACAAGGTTATAAACAAGCTCTAAACGGTCTAAAAGATAAAAGTCTGCAATCAAGAATCAGCGGTAGTCGCGCTCTTCAAGAAATGTTGTTTAGTACTGCTGTGCAACATGGCCCCGCCGGCGCACAGAAAATTATGAACAGTGTGTTCAAACCAGGCATGACCGATGAACAACTGGTAAAAGCTGTGTATGCGGAAAGAGGAGCCGACGGCGGCAAAAAACATTTTGGCGGCAGCACTGCTAACGTACAAGCCGGTGTAGTAAACAGATTTGGAAATGAAGAAAAAGACATAATGGCCTTGTTGAAAAGTGGAGGAGCACCTGCATCTGCATCTGCAACAGCCCAGACTCCGCCTAGCAACGTACCTACTACCGCTGCTGTCCAAACAGCAGTAACTCCAACACCAACCACAGGAGCAACTACACAACAAGCAGAAGCTGCTAGAGCTCAAGCTGCCGCAACTGATCCGAGAAGAACAGACCGTCCCCAAACCGCTGTAGCCGGCGCCCGCCAAGAAACACCTGAAAGTCTACTTGCTAGCTTAAATACTAAGATGGATCAATTGATTGCACTAAATCGTTCATTGAAAGATACCAATGAACGTCAGCTATCAAGATTAGGAAACATAGCTCAACACGACAACTTGTACGCTTAAAGGAAGATAAACAATGAGTTGGAAAAAATATTTCACACCAGTCAAACTAGACAACCAAATGGGTTCGTCTAGTCCAATCTCTGGTGGTGGCCGTCCGGGTCCTGCTCGTGCCAATTATTCCAGTTATCTTCCTGATGTCTATGCAGGCACACCCAATCGCATTGAAAGATACATGCAGTATGACACCATGGACATGGATTCAGAAGTCAATGCTGCTCTAGATATTCTTGCAGAATTCTGTACACAGAAAGACAAAGAAAATGCTACACCGTTCCAAACTTTCTATCGTGGCAACCCCACTTCAACTGAAGTCAAACTCATAAAAGAAAGTCTTCAGAAATGGACCAAACAGCAACAGTTTGAAACTAGGATTTTTCGCATAGTTAGAAATGCTTTCAAGTACGGCGACGTATTTTTTATTAGAGATCCTGAAACTAAAAAATGGTTGTTTGTGGATGCGGCCAAAGTTACAAAAATCATTGTAAACGAAAGCGAAGGTAAGATTCCCGAACAATATGTAGTTAAAGACATTAACTTTAATTTTAAAAATTTAATTGCAGTAACTCCGCATGGTACAACAAATACCAGCCCAACTGGTACATCAACAAGTTATTCAGGCGGTAGTCAAGGTAGAGGTATGGTTGGCAACGTTAGCCAACCTCCGGGCACACGCTTTCACAATCAAACAAATGAAGTAACTGTTGATGCAAAAAACGTAGTTCATATCAGTTTATCAGAAGGACTCGATGCAAATTATCCATTTGGTAATTCATTACTAGAATCAGTGTTCAAGGTCTACAAGCAGAAAGAATTGCTTGAAGATGCTATCATTATCTATCGTGTGCAACGTGCTCCTGAGCGCCGCATATTTTATATTGACGTTGGAAATATGCCAGCACACATGGCCATGAGCTTTGTTGAACGTGTTAAAAATGAAATTCAACAAAGACGTATTCCTAGCTCCACAGGTGGCGGTAACAATGTTATTGATGCCAGCTACAATCCTCTAAGTGCTTCAGAAGACTATTTCTTCCCACAGACAGCAGAAGGACGTGGATCAAAAGTTGACACACTAGCAGGCGGCACAAATCTTGGCGAAATTACAGATTTACGCTTTTTTACCAACAAGCTGTTTCGTGCTTTAAGAATACCGGCAGCCTATTTGCCTACAGGTATTGAAGAAGCTTCAAACACAGTTGCTGACGGCAAAGTAGGCACAGCCTATATTCAAGAGCTGCGTTTTAACAAGTATTGCGAACGCCTACAAAACAGTATTGTAGAAACATTTGACTTGGAATTCAAGTTATGGATGGAATCAAATGGTGTAAACATTGACCCAAGTCTATTTGAATTAAAGTTTAATCCTCCACAGAATTTTGCAGCCTATCGTCAAAGTGAATTGGACACTGCTCGTGCAGCCACATTTGCACAGTTACAGGAAATTCCGCATCTCAGCAAACGTTTTGCTATGAAACGCTTCTTGGGCATGACTCAAGAAGAGATTACAGAAAACGAACGCATGTGGAGAGAAGAGCAAGGCGGCAACCTAAAACCTGTGCTAGATGCTGCTGGACAAATGCGTTCTGTAGGAATTACTCCGTCAGGAACTCAAGCAGATCTAGCTGGCCAAGAAGCAGAAGCACCACAAGAAGCACCAGTAGATACAGGTGCAGAAGGTGAAGCAGCGCCAGCAGAAGCACCGGCCCAGTGATAAATATCATATGCTCCTATTAGAATTCCTTTATTTCAATGACAACAACAACGACTTTGCAGTTGATCGTCGTTATGAAAACAACAAAGACAGTTCTGTGCTCAAAAGAAGTGACACTAGAAAAACCCGCCTAACACTAAGACAGATCAATAGACTGCGCATGCAGGCAGAAGCACACGACTATGAGCGTGATTCTGAATTGGAATTTGTAAGACAGATGTATGGAGCACCAGCAGGTGAAGCAGAGCAACCAGCAGAATAACGTTGCATTTGTACTAGGCAACGGCACCAGCAGACGCAGTTTAAATCACAATAACTTACTGGATAAGGGCATAGTCTATGCCTGCAATGCCATGTACAGAGAATTTGAACCGCACTATCTCATAGCTGTGGATGTCAAAATGGTAAATGAAATAGTGGCCTCTGGCTATAACAAAACACATGCTGTATGGACCAATCCAAACAAAGGTATCAGTACCAAACATCATCTCAATCTATTCAACCCACACAAGGGTTGGAGCAGTGGACCCACAGCTCTTTGGTTTGCCAGCGAACAGGGACACAGAGACGTTTATATTTTTGGATTTGATTTTCAAGGCCTACAGGGCAGATTCAACAATGTATACGCAGACACCTACAACTATAAAAAAACCAGCGACACAGCAACATTTCATGGCAATTGGTTAAGTCAGACCGAAAGAACCATTAAAGATTTTCGACACACTCAATACTATCGTGTGATCAATCCAGGAGACTTTGTGCCCGATCAACTGGGTATACAGGTCAAAAATATCAAGCACATCACCTATGATGAATTCAACAGCCGTTTTCCTGGCTGTACTTATACCGCTGAAACTGTTCAAAAAACTACCATTTAACCCCAAATTGTAATCATAGTGTTAAATAAAAGCACAGCCTAACCATCTTGAAGGAGAATATAACATGGCAGAAAAATCACTACTTGAGCAGATGCTCGAGCGTTTGGTCAATGACGATCAAACCAAAGCAGAAGAACTATTCCACGAGTACGTAGTTGCAAAATCTCGTGAAATCTATGAAAATCTAATCGAAGCTGAAATGGCCGACGATGAAGAGGAAGAAGAAGTTGACGAAGCAGCAGAAGACGAAGATGCTGAAGAAGAAAAAGTCGACGAAGAATTTGAAGACATTGCCTACGAAGGTGATGACGAAATGCCCCCAATGGGCGGTGATCCAACAGACGATCTAGAAGGCGAAATGGGTCCTGAAGAAGACGGCGATCTAGCTGATGAATCCGAAGAAGAATTATTCCAAGACCTAGACAGTATTGTAGACGAACTACAAGCACGTTTTGACAAGCTAGGCGGCGGTGAAGAAGGCGGCATGGACGGCATGGACGGCATGGACGGCGATAAAATGAAAGACGACTTTGATCTAGCCACAGTACGTGAGTATGTAGAAAAAGTTCCAGGCGGTCACGGTGCAGAAAAGAAAGGTCAAGGCGAAGGAGCACTGTCAGGCACAGGTAAACTAAGCCAAGGTTCCAGCACAAATGCCAAGAGCATTGTAGCTGGCAAGAACGATATGGGCGGTACAACAGCCAACATTCTAGGCAGCAAAGAAGAAGCAGCCAAGTATGTGGGTGCAGGTGGTGGCCAACTAGGCGGATCTAGCCTATTCAAAGGCACAGCCAAAGAAGATAACGCAGGTAATATCAACGTTCCAGGCGGCAAGGCAGGTGGTGCTTTCTCAACGAAAGAGCCAGGCCATGGTGCAGAGAAGAAAGGTGAAGCTGAAGGCAAATTCAGCGGAACAGGCGGTTCTTCCGGTTCGGTTGATAAAGCAAGTCTTTTCCGTGGTCGTAGATAATAGGACGCAATGGTGAAAACTAATCTCAGTGAACAATTGAGTTTTGACCAGGCTAAGATTGTCTTGGAGAGCGAAGGTGAGGGCGATAAAAAATCGCTGCATCTGAACGGTATCTGCATTCAAGGAGATATCCGTAACCAGAATCAGCGAATTTATTCTTCTCAAGAGATTGGCAAGGCTGTCAAAACGCTTAACGAGCAGATCTCTGGCGGATATTCAGTTTGCGGAGAGTTAGATCATCCTCAGGATTTAAAAATCAATCTAGATCGTGTTAGTCATATGATTACCAAGATGTGGATGGATGGTCCTAACGGCTACGGAAAACTTAAAATAATCCCTACTCCAATGGGTCAGCTAGTGCAGACCATGTTAGAGTCGGGAGTGAAGTTGGGTGTATCGAGTAGAGGTTCCGGTGAAGTAGACGGCAGTGGTAACGTTCAAGGTTTTGAAATTATCACGGTTGATATTGTAGCACAACCTAGCGCCCCGGGAGCTTACCCAACTCCAGTATACGAACACTTGATGAATACTACAGGTGGATTTAAGGCATTTACAATGGCAAAAGAAGTACAAGGCGACCCCAAGGCACAGAAATACTTAGCAGAGAGTCTGGTGAAAATCATCAGAGGTCTCAAATAACAGTAGGAGAATCACATGCTAGATATTGTTAAACAATTGTTTGAGAACAATGTGATTTCCGAAGAAGTCAAATCGGAAATTGAATCAGCTTGGCAAAGTAGAATTCAAGAAAATCGTGATGAAGTCACTGCCACACTACGTGAAGAATTTGCACAAAAGTATGAGCACGACAAGTCAGCAATGGTAGAAGCCGTAGAAACAATGCTAGCAGACCGCCTACAGGCAGAGCTATCAGAGTTAGCCGAAGACCGCCAAGGACTTATCGATGCACGTACAAAATATACACAAAAAATGAAATCAGATGCTACAGCAATGGAAGCATTTGTGTTGAATAATTTGCGTAAAGAACTTGCAGAGCTACATGAAGATCGTAAAGCAGTTGCTGACAACGTTGGTAAATTAGAATCTTTTATCGTGGATGCACTAGCGAAAGAAATCGCGGAATTCCATGCAGATAAGCAAGACTTAGCTGAAACCAAAGTAAAACTGGTGCGTGAAAGCAAAGCCAAGTTTGAACAGATAAAGAAAGATTTTATTGCTCGTTCATCAACTATCATTCAAGAAACAGTCTCTAAAGGACTCAAAGCTGAAATGGTACAGTTGCGCGAAGACATCGACGCTGCCCGCAGAAATGATTTTGGTCGCAGAATTTTTGAAAGCTTCGCCAGCGAATATGCTGCAAGCCATCTCAATGAGAAGAGCGAAACAGCTAAACTTCTAAAAGTAGTTGCTACAAAAGAGCAAGAACTTGAAGAAGCAGCAAAAATTGTTGCAGAAACACAGAAATTAGTTGAAAACCGTGAACAAGAATTACGTATTGCGCAAAACACAATGAACCGCAAGGAAGTTATGAGCGAATTGCTTGGACCATTGGGTGGAGACAAACGTGAAGTAATGAAAGAATTACTTGAATCGGTTCAGACAGAAAAACTATACACCGCTTATGACAAGTATCTACCTTCAGTGATGAACGGTAGCAATGCTCCAGTCAAGAAAGCGTTGACAGAAGGCAAAGAAATTACAGGCGATAAAAATCAGGCACAATCTTTTAGCAGAGAAGAAAAATCTGCTGAAATTTTTGACATCCGCAGGCTTGCGGGACTAAAAGTTTAAGGAGAACTATAATGTCACAATTACTCGAGTCACGCTGGTCGGAAACCAAAGAAGCGCTTTTAGAAGGTCTTCAAGGTAACAAGCGTTCAGTAATGGCAACTACTCTAGAGAATACCCGCAAGTATTTGGCAGAGAGTGCCACAGCTGGAGCTACATCCGCTGGCAACGTTGCAACCCTAAATCGTGTGATCCTTCCAGTGATCAGACGTGTACTGCCTACCGTTATTGCTAACGAGTTAGTAGGTGTACAACCAATGACTGGCCCAGTTGGTCAAATACATACACTACGTGTTCGCTATAGTGATACATTCACTGGCGCCACAGGTGACAGTACCACAGCTGGTGAAGAAGCACTAAGCCCATTCAAGATTGCTGAAGGCTATTCTGGTAATACCAACGGTGTAGCTGATGCAACAGCTGCCAAAGAAGGTGTTGCTGGTAACAGACTAAGCATCCAAATCTTGAAGCAAACAGTTGAAGCCAAGACACGTAAATTGTCAGCTCGCTGGACATTCGAAGCTGCACAAGATGCACAAGCCCAACAAGGTATTGACATCGAAGCAGAAATCATGGCTGCTCTTGCACAAGAGATCACAGCTGAGATTGACCAAGAAGTTCTACGTAGCCTAGGTACTTTAGCTGCTTCAGCAGGTAACACCCACGCATACAATCAAGGTGGCGTATCTGGTGTTGCTACATTCGTTGGTGACGAGCATGCCGCATTGGCAGTCGGTATCAACCGTGTTGCTAACGTGATCGCTCAGCGTACACGTCGCGGTGCTGGTAACTGGGCAGTTGTTAGCCCACAGGCATTGACAATTCTTCAAAGTGCTACAACTTCTGCGTTCGCAAGAACAACAGAAGGCACATTCGAAGCACCTACAAACACCAAGTTTGTTGGTACTTTGAACAGCGCAATGAAAGTGTATGTAAACACATATGCTGCTGATAACAGCGCAATTGTTGTTGGTTATAAAGGTTCTAGCGAATCTGATGCAGCAGCATTCTATTGCCCATACATTCCATTGATGAGCAGTGGTGTTGTTCTAGACCCAGCTACATTTGAACCAGTTGTTTCTTTCATGACTAGATATGGTTATGTTGAGTTAACAAATACTGCTTCATCGCTTGGTAATGCAGCAGACTACCTAGGTCAGGTAACAATTGCTGGTGTAACTTTTATCTAATTTTAGATTTATATACACCTGTAACAAATTCAAAAAGGCTCTTCGGAGCCTTTTTGTTTGACTTAAATATCACATGCAGTTGAACAATGAAAATGATTTTGTGTTATTAAGACCCCAATTTGCAGAATGGCGCCGGAGATTCCCTATGTTTGATCATGATGTGCGCAACATAGAAAAAATTATAGATCAACATATACAAGCACACAGCAAGATAATGGTTATGCACAGACAGACCAAAAATCGCAGCTACTTGGAAAAAGCACAACGTGAAATTGATGCTATGAATAGCGTATTAGCCACGGTGGAAAAAATGGAACTCATGAGTCTACTCAGCCGCGGATAAATAAAGTATCTAAGTTAGTTATGCGGTACCCGCCGCGTAGACCTAGAACGTCAACATAAGGAGAAACAAATGGGACGTCCATTAAAGAAAGATCAAAATGGTGTAGATGTTATCAACACCCCACTACTCACAGCCACAGGTATCACCGTACGATTTCATGACGGTACAGCTCTAAGAACAGACGGTATCATCATTAAACAGATAGGTGGAAAAAGATACAGAATAGCTAGAATTGGAACACCTACCGTGACCACTGCTTGCACCCTAGTCAGCGGTACTCCAGCAGCAGAAGGAGAAGTCAGTATTCAAGGTTATAATTCAGGAGGCAGCGGTCAAGGAGCTCAAGTTACGGCTAACTTGGTATCTATTGCTAAATTAACCAAGCGTGTGGCCACAGATTACAGTGGTAATCGCTACACTTGGTTTCTAGAAAACGATTCATCTGCAGACTACATTGTTCTAACAGCTCTATAATCTAGGAAGCATACATGGGACAGTTTGTACAAGTAAGCGGTGACTATAATATCAAATCCGGTGAAGGCGCTGTTATCACGCTGGATACCGGTCCTGGTGTCGGCACCACTCGCGTTACTGGTAATTTGCTTGTTGAAGGCGACACGCTAAACGTTTCTGTTGAAAACCTAAATGTCCAAGACAACATCATAACTCTAAACTACGGTGAAACAGGTAGTGGGGTCACTCTTAGATATTCAGGCATTGAAGTTGATCGAGGGTCGTTAGAGTCAGTGTCATTTTTGTGGGACGACAACGACGACTCTTGGAATTTGAAACAGGGAGCTGGGTATAATTCCAGCCGACTGAGAGTCAAAGAAATTCTTACCAATCCTGACACAGACAGCGGCGATTTAACATTGATAGGCACTGGTACCGGAGTTGTTAAAGTAACTGGAACAACAGCATACGAACTACAGGTTACCGATGACGACGACGTACCTAACAAGAAATACGTAGATGATGCAATTCAAACCAATCCTACTTTCCAGATTCTAAGAGGGGATACCAGAGCCGCAGCATTTGACATCAGCAATCCCATTGATCCAGGACTATTTCCAATTGGCCCTTATTTTGCACAGCCAACAGAAAGTGTTATAGGTTTGGCTGTAGATGATAACATTGTGGCGCAATTTTTCCGCAACAGGGTGCAGCTCGCAGGCATTAATTTCTTTCTAGAAGATCCTACACCTGATACTCCTGGCATTCCTGATGCCACTGTGCTACAAACAGTCAACACCAACGGCAATATCAAATTAGAAACCAACGGCACCGGCAAGGTTCAAATAACCTATGCCCTACAATTGGATAATCCTGGCACAACTCCGGCAGCAGTGACCAACGCCAGTTTGGTTTACGGTGGAACAGTTGGCGCTGGCAGCACAGGTGTCTATTTTAGAAACACTGTTAAGAATGACGAATTGATAAGCAAGAGCAAGGCTCTTGTTTTTAGCATGATATTTTAAGAGATAATAAAAAATGATATACAGCACACGACTAACAACTTCAGGAGATACACTAGTGTTTACAAGTACTAGTACAGGAGCCCCAGTTGGCGGCGCTGTAGTTGCACAAGATAATGCTATTACAAATATCATAGTTTGTAATACAGGAACACCTAACTTAACAGACGAAACTGTCAACAGTTGCACCTTAACATTAAATCTAGTAGCAGCAGGTGGAGTAAGTTCTGATACTAATACCATTGTTAAAAATCTAATTGTACCTGCAGGAGAAACTGTGTTTTTTAGCGATGAGCGTGTGGTATTGCGGGGCAGCAGCAGTTACGGTAACGATCAAATACGTGCCACTGCCAGCGTGGGCAATCTATTAAGTATCACAGTGAGCGCACTACCAGTATGAGATTCCTAAAACAAAAAACGTTGAGCAAGTACAGTCCCAGTGACCAATCACTGTTTACCAACCATTTTGGTCGTGCAGTCATGCAGCTTACTGGAGGGCTTAGATTGCCTAAAGGAACCACGGCACAGCGCCCACAACTCAGCGGTGTTAGAACCACAGGTGCTGCCAATGGATTTATGAGATACAATACTACTACCAATTCCATTGAAGCCTATATCGACGGAGTGTGGGAAGTGGTCAGAGCTCCAGGAGCCACTGCTATTACCAAGCAAACACTGGGTCCTGGTAATAATGTAGAAACCACATTTGGTCCCCTAACAAAAATACCAAACAGTGACAATAACATTTTGGTATTTGTGGAAAACGTATTTCAAATTTCCACAACCAACTATAACCTTGTGAACAACTATCTTGGATCGGGTAATACCCATATTGTTTTTACCAGTTCAGTACCCTTAGACAAATATATAACCATATACTTTGGCTACGCTGACTAAGATCACTGGAGCGAACCAATGTCAGAACCGTTTGTAGCACAACTTGGTAGGATCAGCGGCAAGCTGCTGTCAGACAATCTTGTTAGAAACGGCACGCCCCTAACTTTTAGAAACGGTCCGGTAGATGCCGATCTGCTGTATCTAGATGTCAACAATGCTAGGATTGGTATCAATACCAATCCTCCTACAGAAGCCCTAGACATCACTGGATCGTCTAGAATCAGCACAAACATGCTGGTAACTGGTACTGCTGCAACCATAGACAACATAATCTTAAATACTTCCGGCACAGTGACATCCACTGTGGGTCCTATCATTATTTCACCTACCGGAGCGGATGCTGTGGTGCAGTACGGCAAGGTACTAACGCCTGAATTTGAAATCAAGGATAATAGAATTAGAGGACTAGACACTAATTCAGATATCACATTAGATACCAGTGGCACAGGCAAGGTTGATATACTGGCCAGCACAGACATTGCCGGTAATCTAGCAGTTGTTGGAAATATTCAATCAACAGGCAATGTTAGCTTAGATGGGCAATTTATCATAGGTGATAGTCCTGTAGATACCATTGCGATTGCTCCTGATTTTACACAGAGTATTTTGCCTGGACTAACAAATACTTACGATTTTGGTACAGCAGTTAAGAGATGGAGAGATCTTTATCTTTATGACATGAACGGTGCTGATGCTGTAACAACACAGAATTTAGTCATCAGTGATCAAGTACAGTTTAGTAACCCCAACACTATTTCAACACTACAGAGCAATGACAATTTAATTGTATCTTCTGCCAGCGGTGTTATTAGAATAGATGATATTTCCATAAAGAAAACGTCAACTATTGGTCTAACAAGACTGAAATATGCAGGCTATGCTGATCTAGATTCACAATGGTTTGCTGGTAAAACGCCAGTTGAATCTAATGTACTCACAGCAGGCATTATCCAAGGAGTTGACAGTTTTACAAGTCCTAGTAGTACTACTCCTTTTAGTTTTTTATATACCGGATTCTTTCTAGCGCCAACAACAGCCACATATACATTCACAATATTTGCCGACGAGAAAGCATATATCTGGCTAGGTAATTATGCTATAGCAGGATATACTAATATTAATGCCAATGCCTATAGTGATTACTTTACATCGCATACAGGAACTTTTTCTGTTGCGCTAACAGCAGGCCAATTTTATCCAATAAGACTGCAATGGTCAAATCTAGGAGGTCCCGGCGATCTTACCACGTTCACATGGGCCAACGATGCAGGACAAGCAACTACATCAGATTTTACAGGTAGAGTTTTCACTGAGCCAGCAGCTGGTGGCACACAGGCAAATACAATTACCAACCTAACAAATGGTGCGATTACACTATCGCATACAGGTCAAGGTTATCTAACCATCAATGATACCAATGCCTTTAGAATTCCGTTTGGAACTACCGCAGAAAGAACAGCTTATGAAGTTGGTGCTACTCGTTGGAACAGCGAAATAGGCTATATGGAATGTTTCGACGGTGGAGTTTGGCAAGTGGCCACCGGTGGCGGTATTGTTATTACTGCACCTATCATGGAAGAACTTGGCCATGTTTATACTCTCATCTTCGGCTAATTAGCCAATTGAACTAAATACTTGTAATTGCAGCTGACGACCAATTTGCTGCAGGATTCGACTGTGGTAAACCAGCAGAGAGCGCAAGCTGAAAATTTGGTTATCGGTGAAACACCGGGTATTTAGGAGAGCACATGGCTATTGGTCGTATTTCCGGTCCGCTCTTGAAGTCAAATCTGATTCGTGACGGAGTCAATTTGGCCTTTGAGACGAACCTTCTTTATCTTGATGTTGTTAACTCTCGCATCGGTATCAACACGGCGGCTCCTCTATACCAATTAGACGTAGTAGGCACAGCCCGCACTACAGATCTTGAAGTTCTAAATCAACTGGACGTTGGCAATTTTACCATCACAGGTAACACCATTTCCAGTGATTTACCAACCATAAGTTTTATAGCATCTGGTGGTGAAGCCACAGCCTATCATTCTAGACTGGTGGTCAACGACATAGAACTCAGTGGCAACAAGATTTCCACCACAGCATCCAACGCCAATCTAGAACTAGATCCCAGCGGAACTGGTAAAGTTGACATACAAAGCGCCACAGATATCACAGGTAATCTACTGGTCAACGGCAATATTACCGCAACTGGCAATATCACAATTGGTGGCAATCTTACCATTGGAGATGCACTAACTGATACCATTACCATTAACGCCAGCATACGCAGCAGCCTAATTCCCGAAACAGATAATTTATATGACCTAGGTTCACCTTCAAATAAATGGCAAGCAATTTATACACAGGGTATTTTTGCCACAAATTTAAGCCTAAGTACATTTGATATCGGCAATATACATTTAGAAAATAATGAGATTACCACAACCGGTGGATCTGATCTAGTAATAGATCCTAGTGGAGCCGGTAGTCTAGTAATTGGAGACCTACACATTAGAGGTAGTTCAATTACCAATGTAGCAAACAATAGCGTTACGCAACTATCACAACAGGGCACTGGTTATTTCAAAATTGCAGGTACAAATGCATTTGTTGTGCCCCGTGGAACAACCGGCGAACGTCCTACAGCATATGCTGTTGAAGGTATGACTCGTTATAACACCGATGCAAAAGCATTGGAAATTTGGGACGGCCTACAGTGGTCTAGTCCTGCAGGTACAATTGGTGCTGTATCAGAATCAACAGCCAACGACATTGCAATTAGATTTGCATTGACACTAGGATAACACAATGCCAACCACATTCAAACATGCAGTTAATTCAGGAATAGGAACAACACCAGTAGATGTGTTGCAGATTCCTGTGGGATTTAGAGCCACAGTTATTGGATGCAATATTGCAAACTCAACAGAATACGACACAGTCAGCGTTGATGTCTATGTGGTCAGCGATGACAGCACTCCAGCATACTATGTTAGAGGATTGGCAATACCGCCTAACTCAGCGGTAAAAATTATTACCAACGGTGAAAAATTAATTTTACCAGAAACATCAGGATTGAGAATTGTAAGTGATACCGCCGGCGGCGTTGACACAGTGATCAGTTATGTGGAATTATCATAAGGACTAAATCATGGCAAACAACTATTATCTAGGTAACGATCCACAAACTGCAATGGGGGCTAGTCCAAGATTTTTTTACGGACTGAGAAAAAATGAAAACGGCAGCTTGTTTCTAGAGCGCAGTGATCAAACCAAGGGCAATGATTCAATACAACTAAACAGCCCTGGACTGGAAGAAGAAAACTACACAGATTTTGAAGTAGGAGTTGATTTTTTTGAAGGTATCGATGTCAATCACAATCCAGTCTATGATAATTTAAGATATCAGCAATATAGATGGGATGACAGATCTTTGTTTTATTTTATCAACGACGATGGTGAATTAGTAGTTAGAATAAACAACGGTCACACTTACGACAACAACGCATCAGAGGGTTAATGTAAATCATGGCAGAATTCAAACTTAGTAGATTCAAATATACATGGCACGGAGAATGGACTCCGGGTGCTAGATACAACCCCGACTACGTGGTTAGCTATGGCGGCAAAGTATATGTCAGTCTAGAAACACATAATTCTAACGCAGACTTTTATGCTGATCTAGACTACTACAACAACGACAGTCCACCCCTGTTGGTTCCCAAATGGGAGTTGGTCAGTGATGGCGTTAGTTGGTTGGGAGATTGGACTAACAGCACATACTATAAACGAGGTGACACAGTCAAATACGGCGGAGTGGTATATCTCTGCGTGACAGGGCATACTTCAAGCCCAGCGGTCATTTATGATGGGACTGGTGAGGTATTATCTTCTCCAGGACTAGCAGCCTTTGACAGCGATACTGTAAACTGGACGGTGCAGATCAGTTCACAAGACTGGAAAATTAATTGGGCTGTTAACACCTACTACAAGATCAACGATATTGTAAGATATGGCGGTATTGTATACCGTTGCGTAGACTCACATCTGTCATCCGCAGACCCTGCTGGAGGACTCGAAGCCAGCCAGGCCCAGTGGGTGGTGGTATCACTGTCAGACGATTGGCGCGGTGATTGGAACATAGACACACGATTCAAAGTCAATGACGTTGTAAAATACGGCGGCAATGTCTACAAGTGTCAGTTGGCTCATACATCTGCATCTAGTGCCAGCGACGGGCTACCAGCTGATCAAGCCAAATGGGCGTCATTGCATGTTGGAGTAGAATACAAAGGCGCATGGGCTGCTGCACAAATATACAAGTTGAATGATGTGGTAAAATATGGATCATATCTATATGTGGCCATAGCCTTTCACACCAGCGGATTAGATTTTGACTCTGTACACTGGAGTGTCTATTGCCCGGGGCAAGAATATGATGTTGTATGGACAACAACCACAGTGTACCAAGAAGGTGATATTGTCAGCTACGGGGGTAACCTTTATGTAGCCATAGAGTCAAACGCTGGACAGAATCCAGCTGTCATAGTCTCAGCTTGGGAATTGCTATTTGAGAATTCTAGGATTAGAGGCGATTGGACGCAGATTGAGGCTTATAAAATAGGCGATGTTGTTAGAAGAGGCGGAAATGTCTATCTTGCACATCAAGACAGTGTAAATCAAGATCCTGATTTTCTAAATGATGACAGTACCACAAATGAAAACTATTGGGATCTAGTGATTCCTGGTGTAAGATGGCGAGGTGTTTGGAGCCAAGATCAAATTTATCTTGCAGGCGACACCGTGGTATGGGTATCCAGCTCGTATCGTTGCTTGGACAAACACATATCAAGTCAAACCAATAGACCAGACGATGACGGTGAAGTAGGTTCTACCCTAGAAGGTAGATATTGGGCAAAAATTACCGATGGCAACAAGATCAACCGAATGAAAAACATAGGTGATCTAAGAACATTTGGCCCCACAGACGACGGCAGCACAGTAGGCTATAAGGCTCTAGAAATTGGCACACAGGGATTGACCTTGGGTGTTATCAACGGCGAACCCACTTGGGATCCGCTAGCTAGTACAGAAAAAGTATACTATGTGGCAGAGTTCGGTGAGGATGTGCCAACTGCTGGAACCAGCCCTCAAAATCCATGGCGCACAGTGCGATATGCCTGTGAAAATATTACAGGCTATGCCACAATATTTGTTAGAACTGGAGTATTTGACGAGATTCTTCCAATCCGAGTTCCTGCATTTGTGGCCATAGTAGGAGATGAGCTTCGCAGTACTGTGATTCAACCTGCTAACACAGTGTTAACCAACGACTATATATTGAGAATATTAGCTGCCGCAGACTATGTCAAGACTTTATTGAATTGGATTATTAGAGAATTACCTGTAGGAGATCCAGTAGCAGCAATTGGATCCGTGTTGCGTGGCACTATTGCTCAAGATTTTTCAGGCACGCCGGCTACATCCAACGAAGTATTGATCACAACTTCACTGTTGGATCAATTTGAAACAAGACTAGAAACAAGTAATCCGGCCAGCATCAATGGTACTAATACTATCACGGTAGATGCAGCAAGACTGGCGGCTAGAGCGCAGATAGTGGCCAACAAAAATTTCATAAAAAATGAAACCACATTATACATTGATGCAGAATTTGATGATTCAACAGGAGCATTGGGTACCGACTCTCCAAGATGGAGCACAGATCTAGACAGGATATTAGATGCAGTGATCTATGACATGGCCTATGTTGGCAACTACAAAACCGTAGAAGCTGCCAATTATTTTTTATGTGCCAGTGACTATGATGTTAACAAAGTTCAAAACATGTTCTTGATGCGTGATGGAACAGGATTAAGAAACTGCACACTAAGAGGACTTAGTGGAACACTTGGTGCGCAAAATATCTTTGGTACTCGTAGGCCAACTGCCGGCGCATATGTGTCATTGGATCCAGGTTGGGGAGTAGCGGATACCACAGCTTGGGTAGGAACAAAATCACCGTATGTACAAAACGTATCAACATTTGGCACAGGCTGTATTGGCTTTAAAATTGACGGTGACCTACATGCCGGCGGCAATCAAACCATGGTTTCCAACGACTTCACACAAATTCTTTCGGATGGCATAGGAGTATGGTGTAACGGAACAGGCAAGTCAGAGTGTGTGTCAATTTTCACATATTACAACCACATCGGCTATCTCTGTACCACCGGCGGAAAAATTAGAGGAACCAACGGCAACTGTTCATATGGAACATTTGGCGCTGTATCAGAAGGATACGATTTGGCAGAAAGTCCAATTGAAGCCACAGTGAATAATCGATACTACGAAGCCTCTACCTATCAGACTCTAGTGGACAACAACGGCGGACTAATGAAATTGTTTTATTCACATGCTGGAAATGAATATACCACAGCCACTGCATCAATTCTAGCAGCCGGCACGGGAGGCGAATTTGCATTTGATGATATTAGAGATGGAGCTGTATCAGAAATTAGAATTACCAATCTTGGCGACAGCTCAGCAGAAGGAGGTAGCAGTTATTTGTTTGCTACCAATACTGCTCAAAGCGGCACAAATAAAATTATTGTGCTTGCAGGATCTGATGTCAATCTACGTTCGTCGTATCTAGGTGTACGCATAGTCATTAGTTCTGGCACAGGTGTAGGACAGTATGGTTATATAGCGGAATATGAATATGCTAGCAAAACTGTAACAGTTGGTCTAGAAAGACAGCCACAGGTGTCTGCCACGCAGACATTCAGTATCGGCAATCTAATACAATTGACCAGTGTCAGTCACCTATCACTGGGCGACCCAATTGTGTTTGTAGGCACTAAGTATGGCAACATTGTGGACTATACAATATACTATGTAAAAACCATCAATACTTCTACAAATAGAATAACAATTAGTGAATTATCAGATATTAGCACAACATTTGGGCTGGTCAACGGGGTACCAACTGGACTCAATGCAGCCATGGTGGTGCATTGTGTGGGATGGCAGCATTTTGTAGAAGGCACTGCTATTCTTGCATTGCTTGATACTTCTACTAACTATTTCATAGAACCAAGACTCACATTTAGCAGCCCAGGATTTTCTACTTCTAGTACAACCTTGCCCGCTAACAGACAATGGACCAGTATAGCTTCTAACGCTAATAGATATGTTGCTGTAGCCCTAGACACTGCTGCAACTGCCTACTCAGTCAATGGTACCACATGGCTTGCAGGAGCTCTTCCTACCAGTGCCTTATGGACCAAGATCAAATATGTTGGCGGAGTGTTTATGGCCTTTGCCTCCGGCGGCCAAGCTGCTAGAAGCACTGATGGAATTTCTTGGTCAGCAATGACAATGTCATCCACTGCAGAATGGCGAGATGTGGCCTATGGTCTTGTAGGTTCGGTGGGCACATGGTTGGCAGTGGCAGGCGGCAGCAACAAAGCTGCTAAGTCAACTGATGGCGTCAGTTGGTCAGCCTTTAATCTTCCAGAGGGAGCAGATTGGAATGCAGTGGCTTATGGCAAAGGCAAATTTGTTACCACTGCCGCCAGCGACTCTAGCGTAACAGGTGCTGCATTTGCCTACACCAACGTCGCAGCCACTGCCTGGACACAGGGCACAATTCCACAAGGCAGTTATTCATTGGCCTACGGCAATAATAGATTTGTAGCACTATCCGGAGGATATGCTGGAGCCACAGAAGTATCAGTGAGCTTTGACGGTATAACCTGGGTAGAAGGAACCATACAAGCACAAGATTGGCGAGCAATTACTTATGCGCAAGGAGTATTTTTAGCGGTAGCTACAGGTACAGAGGTGGCCGCCACGTCTATAGACGGTAAAATTTGGGAATATCAAACACTGGGTGCTTCAGGACCTTGGTGTGCCATAGGATTCAGTAATATTAGCAAGCCAGGTAAATTTATAGTACTGGGTGGCCTTACAGAAAATTCAGTAGCTGGTCGATTGATCAGCACAGGAAAAACTGCTCAAGGCCGAGCACAGGTGGTGGCTGGTAGAATTTCATCTCTGTATCTGTTCGAACCTGGCAGCGGATATACATCAGCACCTGCTTTGGTTTTCACAGATCCCAACAACAGCGCAGAAGTTTCTACAGCAGTGAGAATTTCAAACGGAGTTCTAGGACCACCTACCATCGTAACAGCTGGTACAGCCTACGAAACGTTGACCACTACTACAACTATTACAGGTGACGGCTACAGAGATCAATATCAAACAGGCAGTTCATTGGTTATAGATGGACTAGATCGACTACCAGGTCCTGGCGACAACGTCACCATTCTTGGCATCAACGATTACACATACAAATTGTTGACCACAGAGATACTGGCGGGCGCTTTTCCCAACGCCACAGCTAGGTTGACCATAGCCAAAGATCTTGGAAGAGAAGAAAGTCCTGATCACGGCACTGGAATTGAAATACGACAAAAATACAGTCAAGTACGACTAACTGGACACGACTTCTTGGATGTGGGATTGGGTAATTTCGAACAGACCAATTATCCAAATACACTGTTTCCAAATGGTACGGTGCCTGCGCCACAAGATGAAATCAGAGAAAGTGATGGCGGCCGTGTGTTCTACACATCAACTGATCAGGATGGTAACTTCCGAGTTGGTGAATTATTTGCGGTTGAACAGGCCACAGGTACAGTAACTCTAAATGCTCAGTTTTTTGCATTGTCTGGTCTTGAAGAACTGCGACTAGGTGGAGTTACTGTGGGCGGATCCGGCGTGGTAATTCGTGAGTTTTCAACAGACAATACATTTACTGCTGACTCTAATAACATCATCCCCACACAAAAAGCCATTAAGGCCTATCTACAAGGCAGAGTATCCGGTGGTGGTGCTGATGCAGTGACCAGCCAATTAACAGCGGGTGTTATAGTGATTGGTCCAGACTCATTGTCAACAACTACAGGCGAAGAAATAATTTTTGATGCAAAAGTCAATATAAATGCCGGATTCGAAGGTTCGTATTTGGCACAGTTTTTGTTTTTATCAAGCGGGGCATGATACCACTTGTGGTATTTGAATAAATATAATATGCAAGAAAATGGAGCTATAAATGGCTGAATTTAAACTAGGTAGGTTGAGATTTGTATGGAAGTCAGACTGGGTAACCGGCACTACATACTTCAAAGATGACATCGTTGCTTATGGTGGCAAAACATTCTTATGCGTGGTAGGTCATACTGCTGCTGCTGACTTTTACACCAATTTAGATAATATTCCTACTAAATGGAATCAATTCAGTGACGGACAAGATTGGAAAGGCAACTGGGGATCTTCGACGCTGTATAAAATCAACGACATAGTGAAATATGGCGGATACCTGTACATCTGTAATGACGGTCATACCAGTTCAAGCACACTAGAAGCAAATCAAGGCGATTGGGATATATTTGCAGAATCGTTTGATTGGCAAAATGCCTGGACAACCGGTTATGTCTACAAGGTAAATGATCTTGTAAAATACGGCGGCTACGTTTATCTATGTAACACAGGACATACTTCAGCTGCCACCGCAGCATCAGGCCTTGAGGCTGATCAAGCCAAATGGGATCTGTTCAATAAAGGACTGGATTGGAAAGGTGCATGGAGTACTTCGGTACGATACAAAGTCGGCGATCTTGTAAAATATGGCGGAAAAACCTATGTGTGTAACCTGCATCACACATCAGCTGCCACCGCAGCATCAGGCCTTGAGGCTGATCAAGCCAAATGGGATTATTTCAATGAAGGAATAGACTACAAAGGCCAATGGGTAACAGCCACTAGATACAAAATTAATGATGTGGTAAAAAATGGCGGCGGCACTTATATCTGTGTGATCGAACATACAGGTGCTGGCAATTTTACCACAGACTACAATGCTGCACGTTGGAATCAATTTGTTGAAGGCATAGAATTTGAAGGTGAATGGTCCGCAGGCCCCACCTATCAACCAGGTGATATTGTACGCTACGGCGGAAACAGTTATATCTCTAAGACTGCGCACATAGCAGCAGGTGGATTTGCACCATCTACCAACACCACTGATTGGGACTTGTTTACCACAGGATTTAGATTGCAAGGAGATTGGAATTCAGGCACAGCCTACAGGGTTGGAGAGATCGTTCGCCTTGGCGGGTATACCTATGTGGCTACGGCCGATAATACCAATCAGTCACCTCCTAACGCCAGTTACTGGAGTCTGTTGAATCAAGGTATAGATTGGGAAGGCAATTGGGTAGCAGCATATGCTTATGTGCTAGGTGATGCTGTAAAGTTTGGAGCCAACAGCTATATTGCTGTTCAAGCACACACATCCACTACCGGCCTAGATAGACCAGACAATGACACCATTGGTGCCTATTGGAATCTGTTAACAGCTGGCAATGAAGAATCTGCACTTTCAGTCACAGGTGATCTAGTATATTATTCAGGCGGTGGACCTACAAGACTACCAGTTGGTGACGAAGGACAAGTTTTAACTGTTGAAAACGGCTTACCTACTTGGAATTATTTTGGTCAAGTGGCCAAGGTGTTTTATGTTGCGCCCCATGGAGTAAATTCTCCTGCGCCAACCTACGGAGTCACAGTGGACAAGCCATGGGCCAGTGTGAGATATGCCTGTGAGCAGATCACTAACGGTACAGAATATCCCAATGCTGCCTATTTGCTCAAGCAGAACAGAACATTTATACAAAAAGAAATTGTTGAATGGGTCAATTATCAAATCACCTATTACACAACCACAGTACCTACGCCTTCTAGTATTTGGTACAATTTTGTAAACGATAGCATTTCCGCATGCCAACGCGACATGGGATTGATTGTTGATGCCATTGTGCATGATCTTACACATACTGGTAATGTCAAAACTCTTGAAGCCACTGAATCTTATTTTTCAGCAGGCGTGTTAATTGCAGCTATCAGTGATGAGGAGTTTCAATTAATTGCAGCGGTCAATTACGGATTATCTTTAATCTCTAGTATTTTAGCTAATACTGCTCCAGCAGCTAATTATCAGGCGTTGAATGGCATTGGCGCAGGCAGCAGAATCAAACAGATTATTGATGCCGCATATACTGCTGAAGCCACTGCTTACACTCAGTGCGAGTCGTTGGCAGGCATACTCACAGCAGCGTTGGCCGCAGGCGTAGACACTGGTCTTCCAGTGTTGAATACTCCCGGATATACCCTACAGGTCAAGACCGGACAATACTATGAAGTATTGCCAATCCCAGTTTTTCCAAACACAGCCGTTGTAGGAGATGAACTGCGTTCTACCAGAATCAGTCCTGCAGGCAGCTATACATCAGCCAATGACAAGGCCAAATCAATTGCTACTCTGCAAAGACTGCAATCAGTTACAGATGATGTGATCACAAACACAGCCATAGTACCTACTACAGGAAATATAGCCACACAAGATACCACATCACAAAAAGCAGGTAATGTAGGCAGTGCTACAGCAGTAGCTTCAGTGGCTGCAAATGCCACTGAAATTAAAGATATTGTCACAAACAATACTCCAAACGCCTATGTAAGACCAACTCCAACAGGTGGTTCTGGTAATGCATTTACCGCAGGATACTTTGATGCTGCTCGATTGATCAATGCCAACAAGGCGTTCTTGCAAGACGAAGTCAGCGAGTGGATTCTTGCACAAATTGCTGCAAGTGCAGCTGGGTTTGTTGGATTTACCTATACCGGCACACGTAGAACTAAATGTGAACGTGACGTTGGCTTGATTGTTGATGCAGTGGTCTATGATTTGACCTACGGTGGAAATCTAGCAACTCAAATTGCTGCTAGATCATATTATAGTCTTGGAGTATTCCTTGAGCCAGCAGCAGAACTAGCACCAGCATTGGCAGTACAGCTTCGTATCAAAGATATCATTGACAATATTGCTACAGGTAATACTGGTGGCTGGACAAAAACAACTGCGCTATCACAAGATGTTTCAGGCACACCTGGATCTGCTGGCGCCGCAACTTTTGCACAAGACCGTATTCAAGAAGTATACAATACAATCAATACAGGCACAGAACCTACTACCATAGTACCAGATATCACTTGGCCAGCTGCTGCTTTGATCACTGCTAGAACAGCATTGAACACTGCTAGAACAACTATTCGCAGCAATGCTGTGCAGCATGTGAAAAAACTATTCCCCACATTGAGCTTTGACGAAACTCTATGTTCACGTGATGTAGGATACATGGTGGATGCTCTAGGATTTGATCTAATGTTTGGATCAAACTTTTTGTCAATACAGAGTGGACTGTCATATCGAAGAGGTACTACATCAACACTGGTGGTTCTAAATTCACAACTAGCAGCACAACAGGCTGTGATTGATTTCATATCCGTTGAAGCACAAAAAATTGTGGCCACAGGAGCTGTGGTACTGGCTGACGGACTGTGGACTGATATCATCAACTATGCCAATACTGGCACTGTGCCGCTTACTGTTGGCACCAACAGTCCCACAGAAGATCTTGACAGAATCAACGGTGCAAGAATACTGCAACTAAACAAAGAATTTTTGGTAGCAGAAGCCAATGCCTATATTGCTGACACATTCAAGGCCACAGTAACAGCGTCTGACGCCGCAACCGATGTATTCACCTGCGGTTCACAGACATGGATGGTAGCTGGAGATACTGTGAGATTCACAGGCACTGTGTTTGGCGGTATTGCTATTAACACAACCTATTATGTTCTAGCAACAGGTCTAACAGCAACAACATTTAAAGTTTCGACCAGCCTAAACGGCACAGCAGTTGATCTTAGTGCAGCATCAGGTTCGATGACTGTGAAATGGTATTACAATTCTGCCAGCTGTGAAAATGACGTTCGCAACTACATTGAATCTATTGCCTACGACATGGTGTACACAGGCAACTACAAATCAGTTCTAGCAGCTAGATACTATAGAAATTCATTGACTGGCTCTAAACTTGAAGACTTATTCTACTTCAAGAACGGATCAGGACTACGCAACTGCACATTGACTGGACTTGACGGTAGCTCCGACGGTAATACCACAGGATATCAATCTGCGTTGACTACCACCGCCAACGAATATGGCACCTATAGACCACGTGCAGGCGCCTATGCATCACTGGATCCAGGCTGGGGTCCCAATGACACCAGTGCATGGGTAACTAACAAATCAACCTATGTTCAAAACGTTACCACATTTGGTATCGGTTGCGTGGGTCAAAAAATTGATGGCAGCTTACACGCAGGTGGTAATGATTCTATCGTGTCCAACGACTTCACACAGGTATTGAGTGACGGTATTGGTGCATGGATTACCAACCTAGGTCGTGCAGAACTTGTATCAGTGTTCTCTTACTACAACTACATCGGCTATCTAGCTGAAAATGGTGGTAAGATTCGTGCTACCAACGGTAACAACTCATACGGAACATTTGGTGCTGTAGCAGAATTTATAGATATTTCAGAAACACCTGTTACAGGAACAATCAACAACAGAGGCACAGAAGCCGATGTTCGCAGTGTGCTCACAGACGGCACCCAGGTTCTACTGCATGAATTTGGCAATGCTGGTTCAGAAAATTCATCTGCAACATTTACCATAAGTGGTACTGGAATTTCAGTGGCCACAGTGGCAGATGAATTTAGAGATGGAGCTGTATTTCAAGTAAGACTGACAGATCCGGGAGATTCATCTGGTCCTGGCGGAGTTGGTTATATCACAGCTCAAAGTCTGGCACAGGCAGGAAACACAACTCAAATTACTCTAGCAGCTTCTGATATCAACAGTTCAGCAGCCTATGTTGGCATGAGCATTTACATGATCGGCGGCCTAGGAGCAGGTCAATACGGATACATAAACTCCTACTCCGCAGCCAGCAAAATTGCCACAGTGTACAAAGAAAGCACAGGCACACCAGGTTGGGATCATGTGATACCAGGTACACCTATTGTGGCTGCTATGGATCTTACTTCCAACTATCAGATCACTCCTAGACTGCAATTTTCAGCACCTCCCTTTACCAAAACCACTGCCGACTTGCCAAGCAGTCAAACATGGTCAGATGTGGTGTTTGGTGACGGATACGCTGTTTACAGTGGTGTAGCTTCAACTGTGTCAAGCGGCAGCGGCAGCTTGGCCACATTCAATGTCACTAGACGCTATGGCATCTACTCAGTGACTGTATCGGCCGGTGGAGTATTGTATACGGTAGGAAACACCTTGACTGTTCTAGGATCAAGTCTAGGCGGCACAAGTCCTGCCAATGACATCACAATCACCGTGGCCGCAGTTACTTCGCCTGGCGGCGCAATAACTAGATTTACCAGCAGCGGCACAGCGGTCACAGCTAAATTTGTGGCCATAGCAGGCGGCGTAAATTCTTCTACCAATGTAGGCGCTACCAGTCTAGACGGTATAACATGGTCATCAATGACCATGCCATCCTCGCAGCAATGGTCAGCCATTGCCTATGGTGTGGTCAGCAATGTTAGCTATTACGTGGCAGTTGCAAGAGAAAGCGCAGCGGCTGCATATTCTAGAGATGGTGTAAATTGGACAGCTTCCAGCCTCAGCGAAGTTGCTGACTGGTGCGATATTGACTACGGCAACGGTGTATTTGTTGCTATATCAGAAAGTGATTCTAGTTCAACATTCAGAGCATGGAGTTCAGACAACGGCATCAATTGGAACACCACCACATTTGCATCGGGCGCCAAGGCCATTGCCTATGGTTTTAGCAGATTTGTTGTGGTAGAAGGCAACTTCTCTAATTCTGTAGCCTACTCAACCAACGGTGCTACATGGACAGTGACCACATTGCCAAGCAATGATGACTCCACAGAATCAAACTGGGTGGACATTGCCTATGGTAATGGACGTTATGTTGCTATTGCAGACAGTTCAGCCATGGCAGCATACAGTTTCAATGGTGCCACATGGTACAAGAGCAATTTACCAGCGACCTATGAGTGGAGCTCAATTGGCTACGGTCAAGGTGTGTTCTACGTAACCAGCCTTGGTGATGCAGCAGCAACATCGCCAGACGGTGTTACCTGGACTCTGAGAGACGGCTCATATGCATCCTTTGATATCACAGCTACATCACAGAACGTAAACACTGCATATGCAGAAACTGCCACACTGACCAGTGGCACATGGTCTGATGTTATTTGGTCCGGCACGCAGTTTGTTGCTGTTGGATATAGTGGAGCAGCTGGTCTAGTTGCAACCAGCACAACTGGTGCATCGTGGACCAATGCTACATTGCCAACAGTTAACAGCACATTTGAATATACCACAGTAGCATATAATGGAACGAACCAATATGTAGCAATCATTGGCGGTAGCGGCGGTACTAGAAATATTGCTACATCTCCTGATGCTGTAACATGGACAGGGGCATTGAATGCATTAACAGGAAACTCATATTGGAAAGATCTAGCCTACGGCAACGCAGTATATGTTGCTATTCGTGGCGATGCAGCAGCAGTTAACTATTCAACGAACGGTACAACTTGGACAAACGCAACAGTTGCTGGTGGTTCAGGAGAAATGAGTGCTATTGCCTACGGTGCAATTGGCGGGACCAACTATTTTGTTACAGTATCGGGGTATTCAACTGGAAGCCAAGTGGCATCTTATTCCACTAATAATGGTGTATCGTGGACATCAGGTAGTACACTACCAAGTTCAGACTTCTGGGCAGACGTGGCATTCGGCAACGGCACGTTTGTTACTGTTGCAGGCGGCACAGGTTCTACTTCAACCAAAGCAGCATATTCTACAAACGGTACATCTTGGACTGCGTCAACACTACCCGGCGCAGCTACACGTTGGAACAAGATTGTCTACGGTGGTGGAGCATTTACTGCATTTGCTTACAACTCAAATAGAACTGCCTACTCAGTAGACGGAATTACATGGGTTGAAGGCAATACACAAGCAGCCACAAGAAACTGGGCAGTTGCAGCATATGGAAACACTAGAAATGTTTCTATAGCAACAGGCACAGCGATAGGATCTTACAACGACTTTGCATTGAATACCAACTATCTAACAACATCTAGTACAACTACCAAGTTGAATGTCAACGATAGAATTAGATTTATCAGCGATTCAGCAGGGGCAGAAATATTTGGTGGTGTAAATTCAAACCGGGCTGGGTATTATGTAACCAGCGTGGTTGACTCAACAAGATTTACATTATCTCTCACACCGGGCGGCTCAAATATTACACTGACCACAGGCAGCGGTTCTATGTTGGCTCTGTCATCCAAGACCTATGTGGCCAGTGCGCTGGGCAACAACAACGGTACTCCAAATTGGGTGGTATTGGCGCAGAACAGCCAAGGAGTGCAAAATATTAGACAAGGTGCTACAGCTCGTGCTCGTGCTTATGTGTTAGATGATGCACTAACAGAAATTTGGATACATGAGCCAGGGTCAGGTTATGTGACTGCTCCAACGATGACCATTACAGATCCTAACAACACAGGTGCAGATGCTCCTACTGTGGTACGTATTGGTAATGGTGCTATTGCACAGCCAACATATACCAATAGAGGTACCAGTTACTCAGCAGCAGCTGCCACCATAATTGGCAACGGTTACGCTGATAACTATCAGGTAGGAACCTTTGTGGGATTCACCGGTCTCAGTGGTATTCCAACAGCTGGTTCAAACGTGCAGATAGCTGGCATAGATGACATATGGTACAGACTGGTCAATGTTTCCAGTGTGTTACCGTTAGCCGATGGCACCTACTCTGCTACTCTGCAGGTAAGCCCACCAGTTGGTGTTGCTGAAGCTCCAGAGCACTTGAGTGGCGCAATTATAAGACGTAGATACAGTCAGGTACGATTAACTGGACACGATTTCTTGGACATAGGTACAGGCAATCAAGTGAACACCAATTATCCAGGACTGCCAGTTACTGATCCGATCCCTGCCAATGAAACCATAGGCAGTGGTGGTGGACGAGTATTCTACACTTCAACAGACCAGGACGGTAACTTTAGAGTTGGTGGCTTGTTTAACGTTGAGCAATCAACGGGTGTTGCAACACTAAATGCTGACGCATTTAACATTGCAGGATTGAATGAGTTGAGTTTGGGATCAGTGGCGCTTGGAGGATCAGGTGCAACAATTACTGAATTCTCAACAGATCCGTTCTTTACACAAGATTCTGACAATATTATACCTACACAGCGAGCAATCAAGGCCTACATTACCAGCCAAATTGGTGGCGGTGGGTCTAGTTTGAACGTAAATAGTCTTACAGCCGGTGTTATATTTGTGGCCGGACAAACTATTACTACAACCACAAATGTGGCAATTAACATAAATACTAAGGTGAATTTCAAAGGTGGTATCGCTGGTTTACCCCTTGTGTTAAATTACTTCTTACTAAACAATTGATGGAGATTAGAGAATGGCAACAGGATTATTAGGTCAAGCGGCACCGGCCGCAGCAACATACACTACACTGTATACAGTGCCTGCAACTACTTTTACAGTATTGGGCCTCAGTCTCTGTAATCGCGGATCAAGCACAGTATCAGTAAGAGTGGCCTTGGCCACAGCAGCAACACCAACAAACTCAGAATTTATAGAATATAATGCTGAGATTGGTGCCAATGGAGTATTGGAAAGGACCGGTATCATGATGAACGCAAACAAATTGCTGGTGATCTATGCCAGTAATGCAAACGTATCGGCCAGTGCCTTTGGCATTGAAACTTCAACATTATAAAATATTAGGAGATAATATAAAATGGGACGACAAGTATCATCCTTTGGAACAGATAGTGTAACAAACAGAACTGTGACAACATCACAGAACGTGCTGGCAGGCGAACGGATATTTGCAAACGCCACATCTGCATCGTTTACTCTTACACTGCCTAGTTCACCCAGTGACGGGGACACTGTGCAAATCATTGACGTAGCAGGAATTTTTGCAACAAATCCTGTTACCGTTGCAAGAAACGGATTAAAAATTGCCAATCTCACAGAAGATTTGATTTTGAACCTCAACAACGCAGCAGTGACCTTGATATATTCCGGTGCAACATTTGGCTGGGTATTCATTGGACCATAATCGGAACTAAAAATGCCAAAACTATCTGACCTATTATCTACAAGAGAGATTACAGCCAACCAGACTAATCTGGAAAAGGGCAAGGTCTGGGTCGTAAGTCCAACTGCAATGGCCACTTGTATTAGAAGTGACAACTTGTGGTGTTGGACATCTCCGGGTTGTGGAACACTCACTATTGAAATGTGGGGTGCTGCTGGTAGTGGCTCCCGTATGTGTTGCTGCGGCTTTGGACTACCTGGAAATGCTCCCGGCTATACCAAAAAAACTCTGGCTGTATTCTGCGGATCACATATCTGCGGATGTCCAGGAATGGCCTGCAATGCACACGATCTTTGCTTCTCAGGATGCAGTTTACCCACATACCTGCAGTGGAAACAGGCTCGAGACCTATGCGGATACACCAGCGGTTGTATGTGCGCTCAAGGTGGACGAGCTGGTACATCCATCTGTTCCACTGGAACTGGTCCTTACTGTTGTTTCCGTGCTGCAGGTTTCTGCAATTCACAATTTACTAGTGGTGCTGCCAACTGTGGTATTATCTGCAACCATTGTTCAGGCGGCTTCCTTGCTTGCGGATATGGAGGAGATATCAACTGCTGCGGCTGCATCTCATACATGCACTGGATGTGCGACATTGGTAATGCGAGACCCTGTTATGTACACCAATTCATCGCTTTTGCAGCAGGTATATTTGCTGAACAGGGCGGCATAATTGCATCCAAGCCAGAAGAAGATCCAGAATACACACAATGGTCAGGCTCAGGATTCCATGAACACATGCATACCCTACACGCTACCAGTCGGTCACCCACTGGCGGTATTCCTTGGGTGGGATGTTGGACCGGCAGTCAAGGCTGCGGTTGCTATGAAAACTTTGGCTGTGTGCCCTATTCACCCTACGGTGTAGGTGGAGCTGCACCTATGCCCTGCGATAATGTTCGTGATCACGGTAAACGTGGCGGCCACGGTGCCATAAGATTGACCTATAGAGGTTCGGGTGCAATGAATCAAAACTGCGCAGTGCTAGGAAGGGGAATATAAAATGGCATTACTCACACAATTATTAGGCAATCGCGAGCAGGCCTTTGAAGACAATCTCGAAAAAGGCAGAATTTGGGTTTACACAGATGGAAACATGTATACTCCTTTCTGCAATGGTTTCTGCTGGCGTTCTCCGGGTACAGGCTGTATAGTTATTGAATCCTGGGGTGCTGCTGGATCAGGAGCACAGATGTGTTGCTGCGGAGCAGGCCTACCAGGAAATGCACCTGCATATGTAAAAAAATGCCTTTGCGTTCAAGCAGGCAACTATGTCTGCGGATATATTGGAAGAAGCTGCAATAACTCATCAGCACTATGCTTTAGAGGTTGCTCAGAAGCCACCTGCGTGTGCTGGTTCGGCTGCTCACCAAAAGCCTTATACGAAGGCGGATATTATCCTGGTGACAGCGACAGCTACAAAGGCAACAATCCGTGGGGTTGGGGTAGCGAAGGCGGCGACCCATTGAGCGACCGTACAGGAAATGTAAACTTTCAAAACGGCGGCAATTGCGGTATTGGAGGTGGCAATACATTGAACGTTAGTGGCAACGGCAACTGCTGTTCTTGGGTTCAATGTCGCGCAGCAGGTGCAACCAACGGCTGTATCTGCTCACAGGGCGGCAAAGGCGGCATATCAATTTGCATAGATTCGATATCTGCATATACAGTTTTTAGATGTCAGTATTTCTGCGGTTCACCTCTTGGCCCAGGCAACTCGGGCTGTAACACAGGATCACATTGCGGTATGATCTGTAACATTTGTCAAGCTGACGCTCCAAATTTAGGATTTATTGCCTGTGGTTATGGTGGAGATGTCAACTGCTGTGGTGGTTGGTCATGTGTTTCATTCCAGGGCTGCTGGCCTATTTGCCCATGTCAGACACAGTATCACGTGCCTGTTGCTGCAAATATTTTTGCAGAAGAAGGCGGAGTGTTTTCGTACACATCAAATTCAGACGGGCAAGGGCCAACTGAATGGTCAGGTGCTCCAACAATCAACCAAATTAATGCGTTGACTACCATGAGTAGACAGCCTGGTCCAATGGCCTACACCACATGTTGGGATGGCAATAGAGGATGTGGCTGCTATGAAATGCAAGGCTGCATGAACTTTTTCCCATACGGTGTTCCAGGAGCAGCTCCCCATCCATGTCCAGGTGTGCGTGATCATGCCAGTCGTGGTGGTCTGGGAGCTGTGAGAATTAAATATATTCCAGCAACAGGAGGCACATCGTACTAATATGGCAAACTTAAAAACACTTGTAGAAGCCAAACTTGATCAAATTGAGTTTGACGAAACAAATCTAGACAAAGGCAGAGTCTGGGCCTACAGCCCAGGCACAGAGTACACAAACTTTGTCAATGGATTTTGTTGGATTGCCTGTGCCACAGGCAAGGTCATATTGGATGTGTGGGGAGCCGGAGGTAGTGGTGCTAGAATGTGCTGCTGCGGTCATGGCGTACCAGGAAATCCAGGTGCATGGTCACGCAAATGCCTTTGCGTGATAGCTGGCTGTTATATCTGCGGCCACGTAGGCAAAAGCTGCAACAATGCAGACGCACTCTGTTTCCGTGGCTGCTCAGAAGCATCATGTGTGTGCTGGTATGGAAGGACTCCTTCGACTGGTGCTGCTATAAACGGCTGCATGTGTTCGCAGGGTGGTAGAGGCGGTACTACATATTGTAACCCGTCAGGCACGATATTCTGCTGCTTTGTACAAGGCAACTTCTGCAACACCAACTATTCCAACGGTACCTGCGGTATTATTTGTAACTATGGTTCTGGTACAGGATCATGTTGCGCAGAGTCCTACGGCGGCGATATAAATAAACGCGGTGGATTCAGCTGTGTTACATTCTGGACCTGTTATTCAAACTGCCCATGTTCAACTCACTATCACACAGCCATTCCTCCAGGCATGTTTGCCTGTGATGGCGGAGTGGTCAGTACTGGTATGGATGATAATAACGGATTTGCCAACTGGTCAGGAATGGGATTCCATCAGTTCAGCCAAGGTATTAATGCCATGAGTCGTTCACCAAATCGAGGAATTCCATACACTTCATGCTGGGTCTCTACTAGAGCCTGTGGCTGTTATGATGTACAAGGATGTATGCCATTCTTTCCAGTAGGAGTAGGTGGTTTACCAGCTAATCCCTGCGGTGATGTTCGTGACAACGGATGGCGCGGTGGCCTAGGATTGGTTAGAATTAATTTTATTGCAAAGGATTAAAAATGAGAAAAGCGTTTACAACGGTTATGCCAGATGAACCATATAAAACAACCACCAAGAAAAATATCACAGTGGATTGTGTATATACCGGCAAAAGATATCTACTAGTTAGATTTAACAATGATGGCACCCTATTTGCTTTGGAAAAACAAGGTGAAACATTGCCGGAAGTTGAGATGTACAAACTCACAGAGCAACAACTGGCAGCAGAAAAACATTTTCAGATTGTTATAGATGCAGAAGCTAACACATGGGAAGCTGCACACCTCACACACGATTATGAACATGCAGCAGTGGCCGATCCAACATTTACTCTAGCAGATGGCAGTACATGGACCTATCACTATGATGATTATCATGGGGCACTAGATCAACCTTACTATACCAACGACTTGAGATATGATCGTGCTACTAATACCTTGATTCGTCCTAGATATCGCACACACGCAGTAACCAAAGAAACGTTTTGGGCCAACATGAACGATCAACTCAAGGCCTTTGAACTGGCTGCTGGTGCAACTAGTTATCTTCCAGAAAAACTAGTAGAAATTAGAGCACATAGAGATTGGTTAAAAACTGCTATTGTAAAATATGCAAACGAAGATCATTGGAAAATTCCATTCCCAACTAGTACTCCACAGCTTTAAATAAATCAAAAGCCAAGAAAGGCCTTGCACTTGTATCCGAGAGGATATATAATCTAAGTGCAAGGCCTATTTTTTTGGAGTTTAAATGTCTAGATCGAAAGCATTTTTTATAAATGGTGGTGCTGGTAGAATGATTAGTTCTGTTCCAGCTTTTGAAAAATACCTAGAGGAATCAGATGATAAAGATTTTATCATTGTTTGCGAAGGTGGAACGGATGTCTTTAAAGGACATCCCAAACTAGATGATCGTGCCTACGACATCTGGCACAAGGGTCTTTTTAAAGACTACTTGAAAAATCGTGAAATTGTCACAACAGAACCCTATAGAGTTTGGGAATACT